>Ga0180217_1004738_pt1 | contig 10598 bp, 9 predicted proteins | sample eDN3rd37CBELigOP_FD_128521 | JGI IMG/M metagenome (GOLD analysis project Ga0180217, IMG submission 128521) | Enriched Organic Plus compost microbial communities from Emeryville, California, USA - eDNA 3rd pass 37_C BE-Lig OP (version 2) (version 2) ... | reverse complement strand
TCCCCGAGGACCTGGAGCGCGTCGACCTGCTGCCGAGCCGCGAACTGCTGTTGACGGAGGCCGTCCGGCAGCGGGCGCGCGAGCTGAAGGCCGAGTTCCCGGGCCTGCAGCAGCTGCTCGAGAAGGTGTCGGAGGGCATCCCGGCGGAGGGGATGGAGTCGCTCGCCCCCGCCCTCGTCGGCGACCTGGTGCCCGTCACCGACGTGCTGCCCGAGGATGCCGCGGTCGCGATCCTCAGCCCGGAGCGCGTCGCGACCCGAGCGCTCAGCCTTTCCGAGACGAACCGCGAGTTCCTCGAGGCGGCGTGGAGCGCGGCGACGGCCGGCGCGCAGGCCCCGATCAGCCTCGACCGCGGTGACTTCCTCACGGTGCAGCAGCTCCGCGCCGCCGCGGCGCCGCGCACGTGGTGGACGTTCAGCCCGTTCGACTCCGACGCCGACGAGGTGACCCGTCTCGCCGGCACCCCGATCCCGAGCTTCTCGGGTCGGGTCGAGGGCGCCGTCGAGTACGTCGCCGGTCTCGTGCGCGACGGCTGGTCGGTCACCGTCACCGCCGCCGGTGCGGGCATGGTGGAGCGGGCGCGCGACGTTCTCGCTCAGGCCGGGGTGGAGCCGACGGTCGTGCAGGGAACCGTCGAGGCGGGTTTCGCGCTCCCCGACGAGAAGGTCGCGGTGCTCTCCGAGGCCGAGTTCTACGGCCGGGCCGCGGCGCTCGACGGCCGCGGCGCGAAGAAGCTCGCGAGCCGCCGGCGCAACGTCGTCGACCCGCTGCAGCTCAAGCCTGGCGACTACGTCGTGCATGAGACCCACGGCATCGGGCGCTTCGTCGAGCTCATCCAGCGCGAGGTCGCCTCGGGCGAGCGCACGAAGCGCGGTCCGCTCGGCACGACGCACGCGAAGGTCGTGCGCGAGTACCTCGTGCTCGAGTACGCGCCGAGCAAGCGCGGCGGGGCGCCCGACCGGCTGAGCGTGCCGACCGACCAGCTCGACCTGCTCACCCGCTACGTCGGCGGCGAGGCGCCGGCGCTGTCGAAGATGGGCGGCTCCGACTGGGCGGCCGCGAAGGGCAAGGCGCGCAAGGCGGTGCGCGACATCGCCGTCGAGCTCGTGAAGCTCTACTCGGCGCGCATGGCGAGCCCCGGGTACGCGTTCAGCAAGGACACCCCGTGGCAGCGGGAGCTCGAAGAGGCGTTCCCCTACGCGGAGACGCCCGACCAGCTCCAGACGATCGACGAGGTGAAGGCCGACATGGAGCGGCCGATCCCGATGGACCGTCTCATCTCCGGCGACGTCGGCTACGGCAAGACCGAGGTCGCGGTGCGCGCCGCCTTCAAGGCCGTGCAGGACGGCAAGCAGGTCGCGGTGCTCGTGCCGACGACGCTCCTCGTGCGGCAGCACATGGAGACGTTCACGGAGCGCTTCGCCGGATTCCCCGTGCACCTGCGCGCGCTCAGCCGCTTCCAGACCGACAAGGAGTCGAAGGAGACGATCGAGGGTCTCGCGTCGGGCGAGGTCGACGTCGTCATCGGCACCCACCGCATCCTCTCGGAGAGCGTGCGGTTCAAAGACCTGGGGCTCGTCATCATCGACGAGGAGCAGCGCTTCGGCGTCGAGCACAAGGACGCGCTCAAGAAGCTGAAGACGAACGTCGACATCCTCGCGATGTCGGCGACGCCGATCCCGCGCACCCTCGAGATGGCGGTGACGGGCATCCGCGAGATGTCGACCCTCGCGACCCCGCCGGAGGACCGGCACCCCATCCTCACCTTCGTCGGCCCGTACAACGAGAAGCAGGTGGCGGCGGCGATTCGACGCGAGCTGCTGCGCGAGGGTCAGGTGTTCTTCGTGCACAACCGGGTGTCGAGCATCAACAAGGTGGCGGCGCAGCTCGCGGAGCTCGTGCCGGAGGCCCGCATCGCCGTCGCCCACGGGCAGCTGTCGGAGAGCGTGCTCGAGCAGGTCATCGTCGACTTCTGGGAGCGCAAGTTCGACGTGCTGGTGTCGACGACGATCATCGAGACGGGCATCGACATCGCCAACGCGAACACGCTGATCATCGACCACGCCGACAAGTACGGCCTGAGCCAGTTGCACCAGATCCGCGGTCGTGTGGGCCGCGGCCGGGAGCGGGCGTACGCCTACTTCCTCTACGACGACGCGAAGCCGCTCACCGAGACGGCGCAGGACCGGCTGGAGACGATCGCGGCGAACACGGAACTCGGCGCGGGCATGCAGGTGGCGCTCAAGGACCTCGAGATCCGCGGCGCCGGGAACCTGCTCGGCGGCGAGCAGTCCGGTCACATCGCGGGCGTCGGCTTCGACCTCTACCTGCGCATGATCGGGGAGGCCGTGGCGACGTTCCGCGGCGACGTCGCGGAAGGGCAGACGGAGCTGCGGCTCGAGCTGCCCGTCGACGCCCGCATCCCGGAGGAGTACCTGGAGAGCGAGCGGCTGCGGCTCGAGGCCTACCAGAAGCTGTCGACAGCGGCGGCGCCGGCGGCGTCGGACGACTCGATCGACCTCGTCGCCGAGGAGCTCACCGACCGCTACGGCGACCTGCCGGAGGCGGTGCAGAACCTCATCGCGATCTCGCGGCTGCGGCGCGTCGCCGTGAAGGCGGGTCTGTCGGACGTCGTCGCGGTCGGCGGCAACCTCCGCGTCGCCCCCGCCGAGCTCCCCGACTCGAAGCAGTTGCGGCTCAAGCGCATGTACCCGGGAGCCCGCCTCTTCGCGCAGGCGAAGGCGCTCAGCATCCCCCTGCCGGAGAACACGACCGATCAGGAGCTCATCGCGTGGGTCGGAGGCGTGCTGGGCGCGCTCTTCACGAAGGAGGAGGCGCCCGCCGCCGGGTGATCGTCAACCCTCGGTGATGGAGAGGATGTTGCCGGCCGGGTCGGTGAACCAGGCGATGTCGGGGCCCCAGCCCGCGGAGGCCCGCATGATGCCGCGGTCGTCCTGCGGCATCCCGTCGTAACGCTCCAGCTCGATGCCGGAGGCCGCGAGCTCGTCGGCTGCGACGTCGATGTCGGCGACGCGGAAGTTGAGCACCGTGTAGGTGGCCGGTCGGTGGTCGTCCTTGGGGTAGATGAAGAGACGGCCCTGGGGAAGCTCGACGTCGAGCCCGATCTCGGTCTGCGTGACGGGCAGTCCGAGCTGGGTGCCATAGAAGGCTGCGGCGGCCGTGAGGTCGTCGACGGAGAATCCGCTGAAGGAGCCGGTCGTGGTCAACATGCCCCAGCTTCCCACCGCCGACGCGTCGCGACCAGGGTCAGCGTCTCGCGGCCGTCCCGAGCACGAGGGGGATGAGCACCATCGACCGCAGATCGAAGAGCGCGTGCAGGGCGATCGGCACGAGGATGCTGCCCGTCACCAGATAGAGGTAGACGAAGACAACGCCGACGATCGTGGAGGCGAGCACCCCGGTGGGGCCCTGGTAGGCGTGGAGGAGCCCGAACAGGAGCGTCGCCGCGACGAATGCGACGACGCCCTCGCCCGTGATGGCGTAGACGAGCGCGGGGATCCCGAGGCGAAAGAGCAGCTCCTCGACGACGCCCGCGTTGATGGACAGCGCGGCGCCGTACGGCAGCTCGCCGCGCGTGCGGGGGAGGAGCGCGCGGATGTCGCCGAGCGCGGGCGCCTCGTCGATCGGGGTGCCGCGCAGCAGGAGCGCGGGGAGCACGAGGACGGCCACGACGAGGACGGTGACCCCGAGCGCGACCCAGGGGCCGTACGGGGCGCCGAGCACGTCGCGCGACGCGGCGATGGGCGGCCACTCCTGTGCGGCGGCGAGGAGCGGCGCGATCGACGCCCAGCCGCCCAGGATGCTCGCGGCGGCGAGTCCGCCGAGCGCGAGGAACGCCTCGAACAGCCAGCGCCGGTAGACCCTCTGCCGCGCGAGCGTCGAGCGGAGTCTCTTGAACCGCGCGTAGTCGCGTCGTTCGCGCGCGGCGGCCCGCCAGACCAGCGCGCCCGTGACGACGCCGAGGAGGGCGAGGGCGGTGAGGTCCACCGTCCCATTCAACCGGACGCGCCTCGGCGTCGCGGTGCCCGGATCCGCGAGGATGTCCGGGGACGGGAGAGCCGGTGGCGCGTGACGATGTGGGGTTCAGGTCCCCGCGCGGTCCGGTGCTGCTCGCCGGGATGCTCGCGACCGCCCTCGTCGCCATCGACGCGACGATCCTCGCGACCGCGGTGCCGTCCGTCGTCGAGGACCTCGGCGGGTTCGAGGCCTATCCCTGGCTCTTCTCCGCCTACCTGCTGACGCAGGCGGTGCTCGTTCCGGTGTACGCGAAGCTCGCCGACATGCTGGGGCGCAAGCCCGTGCTCCTGTTCGGGATCGGCGCGTTCGTCGTCGGCTCGGTGCTGTGCGCGCTCGCGCCGGGGATGGTGCCGCTCATCGCGTTCCGGGCGGTGCAGGGGATCGGTGCGGGCGCGATCCTGCCGGGCGTCATGACGATCATCGGCGACCTGTACTCGGTGGAGGAGCGGGCCCGCATCCAGGGCTACCTCGCGAGCGTGTGGGCGGTCGCGTCGGTCGCGGGCCCCGCCCTCGGCGGCGTCTTCTCGCAGTACGCGGGGTGGCCGTGGATCTTCTGGATCAACGTGCCGCTCGGGGCGCTCGCCGCCTGGCTCCTGGTGCGCGGCTTCCGCGAGGAGGTGCCGCGGCGCACTCACCGCATCGACTACGCCGGCTCGGCGCTGCTGTGCGTGGGGCTCACGCTCCTGCTGCTCGCGATCCTCGAGGGCGGTGTCGCCTGGGAGTGGACGTCGCCCGTGTCGGTCGCGCTCTTCGGCGGCGCCGCGCTCGTGTTCGTCGCCTTCGTGCTCGTCGAGCGCCGGGCCGCCGAGCCGGTGCTCGCGCTCGGCGTCATCACGCGCCCGATCGTGCTGACGACGAGCCTCACCGCGGCCGTCGTCGGCGTGCTGCTGCTCGGGGTGACGTCGTTCGCCCCGACCTATCTGCAGACCTCGGCGGGCGCCGATCCGCTCGTCGCCGGGCTCGCCGTCGCGGCCCTCACCTTCGGCTGGCCGATCGCGTCGACGCTCGCGGGCCGGCTGTACCTCAGGATCGGCTTCAAGGCGACGATCCTCATCGGCGCCGTCGTGACGGTGGGCGGCGGGGTCTTCCTGGCCCTGTGCGCGCCCCACCCCCATGTGGCCCTCGTCGCGGGCGCGTGCCTCGTCATGGGGTTCGGACTGGGACTCGTCGCCTCGCCGAGCCTCGTCGTCGCGCAGGCGAGCGTGCCCTGGCACGAGCGCGGCGTCGTCACAGGCCTCAACGCGTTCCTCCGCAGCCTCGGGAGCACCGTCGGCGTCGCCGTCCTCGGCTCGATCGCGAACTCGACGATCGAGGCCCACGGCGGCGACGAGCACGATCCGGCGACGATCGTGGCGTCGTCGACGGCGGTGTTCGTCACGGTCGCTGCGGTGTGCGCCCTGCTGCTCGTGACGGCCGCCGTCATGCCGCGCACGCCGCCGCCGCGCCGCGACGCGGTGACCCTCCCGCCGGAGCCCGGCGTCTAGCCCGAGCGTGCACGCCCGGTCACCATTCCCTGCGCGACGCGACGTCCCAGGGCCGGGGGCCGGGGGACAGGATGGCGGGGTGACGCGATCCGACGTGGGCTTCCGGTCCGAGCGGGGGCCGGTCCTCCTCGCCATCATGCTGTCGAACCTCCTCATCGCGATCGACATCGCGGTGCTGTCGACCGCGGTGCCCACGGTCGTCGCCGACATCGGGGGCTTCGAGGCGTTCCCGTGGCTGTTCACGACCTACCTCCTGGCGCAGGCGGTCACGGTGCCGGTGTACTCGAAGCTCGCCGACATGTTCGGCCGCAAGCCCATCCTGCTGTTCGGGATCGGGGTGTTCCTCCTCGGGTCGATCCTCTGTGCGATCGCCCCGAGCATGCTCTTCCTCATCGTGTTCCGCGCCGTGCAGGGCCTCGGCGCGGGGGCGATCAGCCCGATGGTGCTCACCATCCCGGGCGACATCTACTCGATCGAGGAGCGCGCGCGGGTGCAGGGCTACCTGTCGAGCGTGTGGGCGATCGCCGCGGTCACCGGGCCGACAGTCGGCGGGCTGTTCGCGCAGTTCGTCGACTGGCGGTGGATCTTCTGGATCAACGTGCCGCTGTGCCTCCTCGCGGCGTTCCTCATCTGGCGCAACCTGCGCGAGGACTTCGCGCGCCGGGAGCACCGCATCGACGTCGCGGGCGCGACCCTGCTGACGCTCGGCCTCACCGCGCTCCTGCTCGGCGTCCTCGAGGGCGGGGTGGCCTGGGAGTGGACGTCGCCGGTGAGCCTCGCGGTCTTCGCGGTCGCCGCGGTGCTCCTGGTCGCGTTCGTCCTCGTCGAGCGCCGCGCCGCCGAACCGGTGCTGCCGGTGCGGGTGCTCACCCGCCGGGCGGTGCTGTCGGCGACGCTCACGGCGGGGTTCATCGGGGTCGCGCTCATCGGGCTCAACACGTATCTGCCCACCTACCTCCAGCGCAGCCTCGACATCGCCCCGGTCTTCGCCGGGCTCACCCTCGCCGCGCTCGCGATCGGCTGGCCGCTCGCGTCGACCCTCTCCGGTCGCTTCTACCTGCGTTTCGGGTTCCGCGCGACGTGCCTCACCGGCACCGCCGTGACGACGATCGCGGCGACCGCGCTCGCGCTTTCCGGACCGACCCCGGACCTCGTGCTCGTGCCCGTGCTGTGCTTCACGATCGGCCTCGGTCTCGGCTTCACGTTCGCGCCGATGCTCATCTCGGCGCAGTCGAGCGTGCCGTGGCAGGAGCGCGGGGTCGCGACGGGCGCGATCATGTTCCTCCGCAACGCGGGGAGCGCCGTCGGTGCGGCGGTGGCCGGCGCGATCGCGAACGCCGTCGTGGGGGCGCGCGGGGGCGACCCCGACGACCCGGCGACGATCATCGCGGCGGCGACGGCGGTGTTCGTGCTCGTCGCGGTGGCGGCGGCGATCACGATCCTCACGGTCTCGTTCCAGCCGGCCTCGCGCGGCGAGGCGCCGTCCGGCGCGGCTCCGCAGCCGGCGGGTTAGCGGGCAGGATGGGGGCATGCCTCCGTCCGCCCCGACCACCCCGCACCCCCGGATGGACGAGCTCATCGCGACGCTCGAGCGCCTCCGAGCGCCGGGCGGCTGCGCCTGGGATCGCGACCAGACCCACGCGTCGCTCGTGCAGTACCTCGTCGAGGAGTGCGCCGAGCTCGTCGAGGCGATCGAGTCGGGCTCCGACGAGGAGCTCGTCGAAGAGCTCGGCGACGTGCTCTACCAGGTGCTCTTCCACGCCGACATCGCGGCGGAGGAGGGCCGGTTCACGCTCGAGGACGTCGCCGAGCACATGACGCAGAAGATGGTCGGGCGGCATCCGCACGTCTTCGGCGACGTCGTCGCCGACACCCCGGATGCCGTGGTCGCCAACTGGGACGCGATCAAGGCCGTCGAGAAGGCGCACCGCACGAGCGTGCTCGACGGCATCCCGGCGGGGATGCCCGCGCTCGCGCTCGCCGACAAGACCCTCGGCCGCGCCGCGAAGGTCGGTGTCGCCGTGAGCCCCGGCGCCGTGCCGACGACCGAGGAGGAGCTCGGGGCGCAGCTGCTGGCACTCGTCGCGGGCGCCCGGGACGCCGGGCTCGACGCGGAGCGGGCGCTGCGGTCGGCGCTCCGCCGCCTGCGCGGCGAGGTCGTCGCCGCCGAAGACTCCCTGAACGGAGGTACCCATGGGTGAGATCCCCGCACCGCTCGCCAACCGCCACACCGCCGTGGTCGTCGTCGTGCTCGCCCTGCTCGGCGCGGCGTCGGCGATCGCGTCGGCGCTCGTCCCCGACGCCGCGCTCGTCGCGTGGCTCATCATCGCGCGCCGCGTCGTCTTCGCCGTCGAGGCGGTGGTCGTCGCGCTCGCGGTGTTCCTCGTGGCGCGCACGCTCGTGCGCCGATCGGCGGCGACGCTCGTCGCCGGGCTGCTCGCCGTCGGCGGACTCCTGCTCCTCGCGCTCGCGCAGGTCGGCGAGTCGCTGCCCGTCGTCGGCTGGGGCTTCGGCGCGCTGCCGACGGTCGTCACGGTGCTGCTGGTGGCGGCGTCGGCGGCGACGGCGCTCGGCTTCGCGCTGGTGGGCGTCGCGGTGCTCCGGCGCGGGCTGTGGCGGGGGCCGACCCGGTTCACGCTCCCGGTCGCCGCGTTCCTGATCGTCGCCGGGGCCTTCGTCGCGCCGCTCGCCTTCGCGCTGTGGTCGCTCGTCCTCCTCGGGCTCGCATCCGGGCTGAACTCGCCGCGCGCGGTGGCCAACGCGGGCGTTCCGCAGGGAGCCGCTCCCGCGTAACGTGGCGGCATGCTCGTCGAGCACCTGGGGCACTCCCCGCGCATCCATCCCGAGGCCGTCGTCGCGCCCGGCGCCGTCGTGAGCGGCGACGTCACGATCGGGGCCGACTGCCAGGTGCTGCACGGTGCCGTCATCAGCGCCGAGGGCGGCCCGATCGTACTGGGCGAGCACGTCATCGTCATGGAGAACGCGGTGCTGCGCGCGAGCGCGTCCGACCCGTTGCGGATCGGCGACCACTGCCTCGTCGGACCGCTCGCGTCGATCTCGGGCGCCCGCCTCGGCGACGAGGTGTTCATCGCCACGGGCGCGCGCATCTTCAACGGCGCCGTCGTCGGCGACCGCAGCGAGGTGCGGATCAACGCGGTCGTGCACCTGCGCACCGAGCTGCCGCCGGAGTCGGTCGTGCCGATCGGCTGGGTCGCCGTCGGCACCCCGGCGGAGATGTTCCCGCCCGACCGGCACGACGACATCTGGGCACGGCAGTCGCAGCTCGACTTCCCGGGCTACGTCTTCGGTCTCGACCGATCGACGCCCGACCTGATGGTGCAGCTCACGGAGCGGTACGCGCGGCACCTGTCCCGGCACGCCGACGACCGGCGCGTCAGCGAGTAGCGGCCGCCGCCCGCCGGATCCCGTCGACGAGGGCGGGCACGCCTCCCGTCCAGGGTGCGCCGTGCCCGGGCAGCACCCAGTGCGCGTCGAGCCCGGCGAGCCGCTCGAGCGCCTCGAGGGCTCCCGCCGGGTCGTCGGTGAAGGGCGCCGGCTGCGGGCCCTCGACCCCCGTGAGCACGTTGCGCGTCGTGAGGGCGTCGCCGACGAAGAGCGCGTCGACCTGCGGCACGTGCACGGCGACGCTGCCGGGGGAGTGGCCGGGGAGCGAGAGGATGCGCGGAGCCCCGGGCAGGTCGAGCACGTCGCCGTCGCGCACCTCCACGACCTCGGTGAGGTGCGTCGTGCGCAGGCCGCCGCGGCGGAGCGCCTCCCAGAGGAAGCCGAGCAGGGCGCCGAGCTTCTTCGGCTCGGGTCCCGTGGCGGGCGGCTTCGCGCCGCGCGCACGGTCGGCGTCCCCTTCGTGCACGTAGACCGGGACGCCGGTGGCACGGCGGAGTCGCTCGGCGAACCCGACGTGGTCGGAGTCGCCGTGGGTGAGCACGACGCCGCGGACGTCCTCGAGGCCGCGGCCGAGCGCTGCCAGCTCCCGCAGGAAAGGCCTCCAGTGGCCGGGGAGGCCGGTGTCGATCACGGTGATGCCGGCGTCGGCGACGATGAGGTGCACGGCGATGAGGTCGTTGCCGATGCGGTGAAGTCCGGGGGCGAGTTCCATGATGGCTAACATATATAGCCATCATGGCTACTGTCAATAGCTATACTGGCGGGCGTGCCCACCCCTGATCGGACCTCGCTCCCCGAGATCGTCGCCGCCGCCGTCGACCTGCTCGAGTCGGACGGCCTCGACGGCGTCACCATGAACGCGGTGGCCGCGCGGGTCGGCGTCCGCGCCCCCTCGCTCTACAAGCGAGTCCGCAACCGCGACGGCCTCGTGCGCCTCATCGCCGAGGACGCGCTCGCCGACCTCGCCGCCCGCACCGCCGCGCTCGCCGACCCTGCGCGGCATCCCGACCCCGCGGAGCGCCTCGCCGCCCTGGCCCGCGACCTCCGCGTCTTCGCCCGCGCGCGACCCGGCGGCTACCGCCTCATCTTCGCCCCGCCCTCGGGAGAGGCGGCGCTCGACGTCGGCGCGATCGCCCGGGCGAGCGCCCCCCTCCTCGCCGCGACCGCCGACCTCGCGGGGGAGGAGCGGGCGCTCGACGCCGCCCGCACCGTCACCGCCTGGGCGACGGGCTTCATCGGGATGGAGCTCGCCGGCGCCTTCCAGCTCGGCGGCGACGTCGACGACGCCTTCGAGTACGGCCTCTCCCTCCTCCTCGCCGCACTGCGTCTCGGGGGCACGCCACAATAGAGGGGTGGCACAGCAGGTGAACCCGCCCCGCGGGATGCGCGACTTCCTCCCCGCCGAGAAGGCGCGCCGCGAGCGCATCCTCGCCGTCATCCGCGACGTGTACCGCCGCCACGGCTTCGACGAGATCGAGACCCCCGTCGCCGAGGACTCCGACCGCCTGCACGCCGGACTGGGCGGCGACAACGAGAAGCTCGCGTTCGGCATCCTCAAGCGCGGCCTCACGCCGGAGGACTTCCAGAAGGCGCAGACGGCCCTCGACCTCGCCGACCTCGGACTGCGCTTCGACCTCACCGTGCCACTGGCGCGCTTCTACGCGAGCCACC
>Ga0180217_1004737_pt1 | contig 10599 bp, 9 predicted proteins | sample eDN3rd37CBELigOP_FD_128521 | JGI IMG/M metagenome (GOLD analysis project Ga0180217, IMG submission 128521) | Enriched Organic Plus compost microbial communities from Emeryville, California, USA - eDNA 3rd pass 37_C BE-Lig OP (version 2) (version 2) ... | reverse complement strand
GCAATTTCGTCGAACGGATTCATCGCCATCTTGATGTTGGCAAGATCAACGCCCGATCCGTCAGCCTTCACCCGGGGCTTAACATTCGCATCGATCACGCGCTTTACGGGGACTAATACTTTCATCTCATTCAAACTCCATGATGAGTTCGTCGACCGCAAGGCTCATGCCAGCTTCGGCGCTGATGGTCTTGACCACGCCGCGACGTTCTGCCCTGAGCACATTCTCCATCTTCATGGCTTCCACGGTGCAGAGCACCTGCCCGTCTTCCACCGTGTCGCCCACCTTCACCGCGATGGAGGTGATGACGCCGGGCATTGGGCACAGAAGCATCTTCGACGTGTCTGGCGGCAGCTTCTCGGGCATCAGGCGCGCGAGTTCGGCGATCCGAGGTGTGCGCACGCGGGCGACGACATCAATGCCGCGCCAGCGCAAGCGCCAGCCCGAACCAGCCGAAGCGGTCTTTACACCCATCCGCTCACCATCCACCACGAAAGCGGCATGGTTGCGGCCGGGCAGCCAGTCGCTCGCAACGGAAACTGTACCGTCGCCGAAGGCGATATTCAGGGCATCGCCCTCGCCTGCCTCGGTGCGGAGCTGTAGTTCGCAGCCGCCGAGCGTGACGACCCAGCTGGTGGGCACTTTACGGGCATGATTTGCCATCGCGCCCGAGATCTGCACTGCGCGCTTTTCCGCACGAACGTGCATGAAGGCGGCGATAGCCGCGAGCTTGCGTGTTTCGGCCGGACCGGCTGTCACACCCTGGAAGCCTTCAGGGAATTCCTCGGCGATATAGGCGGTGGTCAGCGCACCCTTGCGGAAGCGCTCCTGCTGCATGACAGCGGAGAGGAACGGCAGATTGTGGCCGATACCTTCCACCTCGAAGTCATCCAGCGCGCGCGACATGGCGTCGATCGCGGTGATGCGGTCGGGCGCCCAGGTGCAGAGCTTGGCGATCATCGGATCGTAGTACATGGAAATCTCGCCGCCCTCGAACACACCGGTGTCGTTGCGGACGATCGTTCCATCTTCCTGCTGGCCTTCGACCGGAGGACGGTAGCGCTTCAGGCGGCCGATCGACGGCAGGAAGTTGCGGAACGGATCCTCGGCATAGAGACGGCTTTCAATCGCCCAGCCGTTCAGCTTAACGTCTTCCTGCGTGATGCGCAGGCGCTCGCCGGCTGCCACGCGGATCATTTCCTCGACCAGATCCAGGCCGGTGATCAGCTCCGTGACCGGATGCTCCACCTGCAGGCGAGTGTTCATCTCGAGGAAGTAGAAGTTGCGGTCGCCATCGACGATGAACTCGACTGTGCCGGCGGAAGCGTAGCCGACGGCCTTGGCCAGAGCCACGGCCTGTTCGCCCATGGCCTTGCGGGTTGCTTCGTCCAGGAACGGTGACGGGGCTTCCTCGATGATCTTCTGGTTGCGGCGCTGGATCGAGCATTCGCGTTCGCCGAGATAGACCACATTGCCATGAAGGTCGCCCAGCACCTGGATCTCGATGTGACGCGGCTGCGTGACGAATTTCTCGATGAAGATGCGGTCGTCACCAAAAGAGGATTTTGCCTCGTTGCGCGACAGCTGAAAGCCTTCGCGGGCCTCCTCATCGTTCCAGGCAATGCGCATGCCCTTGCCGCCACCACCGGCCGAAGCCTTGATCATGACGGGGTAGCCGATCTGCTGGGCGATGCGGACAGCCTCTTCGGCGTCCTCGATGAGGCCCATGTGACCGGGAACGGTGGACACACCTGCGGAGGCTGCGATCTTCTTCGAGGTGATCTTGTCGCCCATCGCTTCAATGGCTGCGGGGGGCGGACCAATGAAGGTGACTTCGGCAGCGCGAAGAGCCTCAGCGAAATGCGGGTTTTCCGACAGGAAGCCATATCCCGGATGCACGGCATCGGCGCCAGTCTGCTTGATTGCGTCGAGGATTTTCTCGATGACAATGTAGGACTGGTTGGCGGGCGGCGGTCCGATGTGAACCGCTTCGTCTGCCATCTTGACGTGGAGCGCGTCACGGTCCGCATCGGAATAGACGGCTACGGTGGCAATGCCCAGCTTCTGAGCGGTCTTGATAACGCGGCAGGCGATCTCACCGCGATTGGCAATAAGGATCTTTTTTATCATCTTCTAGCCTATAGCGGGATCGTGTCGTGCTTCTTCCAGGGGGTCTCGATGCGCTTGTTACGCAGTGCCGCGAAAGCACGGGCGATGCGCCGGCGAGACGAATGCGGCATGATCACCTCATCTATGAAGCCACGCTCTGCCGCCTTGAACGGATTGGCGAAACGCTCCTCGTATTCGGCCGTGCGGGCGGCGATCTTTTCCGGATCGCCCAGCTCGGAACGGTAGAGGATTTCCGTTGCGCCCTTCGCGCCCATCACGGCGATCTCTGCAGTCGGCCAGGCATAGTTGATATCCGCGCCGATGTGCTTGGAGGCCATCACGTCGTAAGCGCCGCCATAGGCCTTGCGGGTGATGAGAGTGACCATCGGCACCGTCGCCTGGCTGTAGGCGAAGAGAAGCTTTGCGCCGTGCTTGATAACGCCACCGTATTCCTGCGCGGTGCCCGGCAGGAAGCCCGGAACATCGACCAGCGTCAGGATCGGGATGTTGAAGGCATCGCAGAAGCGGACAAAACGGGCAGCCTTGCGCGAGGAGTCGATGTCGAGACAGCCGGCGAGAACCATCGGCTGGTTTGCGACCACGCCCACGGTCTGGCCTTCCATGCGGATGAAGCCGGTGATGATATTGCGGGCGTATGCCTCCTGGATCTCGAAGAACTCGCCCTCATCGGCCAGCGCGTAGATGAGCTCCTTCATGTCGTAGGGCTTGTTGGCGCTGTCGGGGATGAGCGTGTCGAGCGCCATCTCGACGCGGGACGGATCGTCGTAGAACGGACGGACCGGTGCTTCCGCGCGGTTGTTCAACGGCAGGAAGTCGAAGAGACGGCGAACGCCTTCCAAAGCTTCGATGTCATTGTCATAAGCGCCGTCAGCGACGGAGGACTTCTTGGTGTGGGTGGTTGCGCCGCCGAGTTCTTCCGCCGTGACGATCTCGTTGGTGACGGTCTTCACGACGTCCGGACCGGTCACGAACATATAGGAAGAATCGCGGACCATGAAGATGAAGTCGGTCATGGCCGGCGAATAAACAGCACCGCCTGCGCAGGGACCCATGATCACGGAAATCTGCGGGATGACGCCGGAAGCATCGACGTTGCGCTTGAAGACGTCGGCATAACCTGCGAGCGAGGCCACACCTTCCTGGATGCGCGCGCCGCCGGAGTCGTTCAGGCCGATGACCGGAGCGCCGTTGCGCATGGCCATGTCCATGATCTTGCAGATCTTCTGCGCGTGGGTTTCGGAGAGCGAGCCGCCGAGCACGGTGAAGTCCTGGCTGAAGACATAGACCTGACGGCCGTTGATGGTGCCCCAGCCGGTGACGACGCCATCGCCCGCGATCTTCTGTTCGGCCATGCCGAAGTCGGTCGCGCGATGGGTGACGAACATGTCGTATTCTTCGAAGCTGCCCTCATCGAGCAGAACCTCGATGCGCTCACGCGCCGTCAGCTTGCCCTTGGCATGCTGAGCATCGATACGGCGCTTTCCGCCGCCAAGACGCGCCTGGGCGCGCCGCTCCTCCAGTTGTTCAAGAACCGCGCGCATCAAATCTCCTCCCGCGTGGTGCGGATGCGGTTGCCTGCCACGAAGAGCAGAGCAGCCAGTACCGCTTTCATGATGTCACCCGGAATAAAGGGAAACAGCCCCATAGCCAACAGCGGTTTGTCGAATCCGATGACAAAACCAAGCCAGAGCAGACCTGCCGGGTAGAGGGCCGCGCCAGCAATTAGTGCGGCAGCGACGGCTGACCAGAGGCTGCGGCCCGCTCCGCGATGGAAAAGCCAGCCTGCGATATAGGCCTGAAGAACGAAGCCGATCAGGAAGCCGCCCGTGGGACCCGCCATGTAAGCAAGGCCGATGCCTTGCTGGGGCGTGCCAGCGAAGACCGGAAGACCTGCGGCACCCTGCGCCAGATAGGCCAGAACGGCAGCAACGCCACGAACCGGCCCGAGGAACAGGCCCAGGGAGATGACGGCAAGCGTCTGCATCGACAAGGGAACAGGGAAGAAGGGTACTGATACCTTGGCCGAGAGCGTCAGCAACAGTGAGCCGGCAAGGATGGCAACCAGCTCACCTGCGGCGGTGCGGCTGCGTGGGCCAATCACGGTTTCGTAGAGGGTCATTTGCATTCCATCACAGCAAAGGAAACGTCACCTCGGTGATAGATGCGGCTGAAAAAAAGTGTAGCCATGAAAGTGTGCAAATGTATATGTTTAAAACTTGTTAAAAGTGAAATGCGAATTTGCAAATGTCTTACGGCAAGCTCTTCATCGGTCGCAAAGTGCGCGAACTGCGCGAAGCCAATCGCGCCACACAGGCGGCGTTCGCTGAACGCCTCGGCATCTCGACAAGCTATCTGAACCAGATCGAAAACAACCAGCGGCCAGTCTCTGCCGCCGTGCTCCTCGCACTGGCAGACAAGTTTCAGGTTGAAATCAGCACACTTGCCTCGGGCGATGACGACCGGCTTCTCTCCGCCCTTGTCGAAACTCTGGCCGATCCGATCTTCGATGGCTATTCGCCGAGCCTGCAGGAACTGAAGCTGGTGGTTCAGAACGCGCCCGGTTTCGCCCATTCGCTGCTTGCGAGCCATCAGGCCTACCGGCGCACAAGCGAGCAGCTGGCGAGCTTCGACAACCAGCTGGGCCGTTCCAGCGGGCTTTCCGAACCAACCGCTTTCGAAGAAGTGCGCGACTTCTTCCATTTCGTCGACAACTACATTCACGATCTCGACGTTGCTGCGGAGCGGCTTGCCGCCCGGCTAGACCTGCCGGAGCGCAACGCCGAGGCAGCGATCGCGGAATATCTGGAGCGAACGCACAATGTGCGCATCATGCGCGCGCCCCCCGGCAATGACCTGCTGCGGCGCTTCGATCCCGCGTCGCGCGTGCTGTTCCTGAATTCCTATTCGCCGCCAGCGACGCGAACATTCCAGATGGCCTACCAGATCGCCGCGCTCGAGCAGCAGGCCGACATCAGCCGCATCATCAACAATGCGGACTTTCGCACGCAGGAGGCGGCGGAAATCTGCAAGATTGGCCTGCAGAACTATTTCGCAGGCGCGCTGATCCTCCCCTACCAGTCATTCATGGCTTCGGCGAAGGAGCTGCGGCACGATCTGGAACTGCTGTCGACCCGCTATGGTGCAAGCCTCGAGCAGGTGGCACACCGTCTATCGACACTGCAGCGGCCGGGCATGAAGGGCGTGCCGGTGTTCTTCGCGACCCTCGACCGGGCGGGAAACATCACCAAGCGGCATAGTGCGGCGAGGTTGCAGTTTGCGCGCTTTGGCGCAGCCTGCCCGCTGTGGAACGCCCATCAGGCGTTTGAAACACCCGGGCGCATCATCCGCCAGCTCGCTGAAACGCCGGATGGCGTGCGTTATCTCTCCATAGCGACGGAGGTGAGCAAGAGCGTCGGCGGGTTCCGGGCGCCGCACCGGCGCTATGCTATCGCGCTCGGCTGCGAAGTTTCCTATGCCAAGGACTTCGTCTATGCAGACGGGCTCGACCTCACCAACCGGGACGTGTTCGAGCCGATCGGCATTTCATGCCGGATCTGTGAGCGGACCAACTGCCCCCAGCGTGCAGTACCACCGCTGAAGGCAAAGCTGTCGTTCCACCCGCTCAGCCGGTCGATCCAGCCGTACATTATTCCGTAGACTACGATCGTTTGGCTGCCACAACTTCCACTTCCACCTTGAACTCCTCGCGGGTGAAGCCCGAGACGATCATCAGGGTGGAGGCCGGCGCAGGCTTGCCAAACAGGCGATCGCGAACAGCCATGTAGGGCTGCATCCAGGCGCGGTCCGTCACGTAGGCATTGATGCGGACCACGTCCTTCAGGCTCATACCGGCGGCCTTCAGGATGGATTCGACGTTCCTGAAGCACAGCTCGGCTTGCGCACCGGCATCTTCCGGAACCTCGGCATCCTTTCCGATGCCAAGCTGGCCCGAACAGAAGACCATGTCCGATCCAGACTTCACGACGACGCCATGGCTATAGGAGGCAAAGGGCGGCGGCATGTCATCCGGCAGGAGATAGGTGAGGTTCGGCGATTGTTCAGTCATGTATTCGGCCCCGTTTCTTACCTCTGATGGAATATGGCGTGCCTGCGGTCAAGGGACGGAGCCTCTCCCGATGTGCTGCAAGCACAATATGTGAGAGCAGACTTGCGCAGCATGCATGGCACCTATCCAGGCAGCCCCTTGCTCCGCCCAATGGAGCCGATTAGTGAACCACGTCGCAACCAAGGAATGGTGATCCTGCGGACCTGCTGGCCGTCCCGCGGCCCTACGTCTCTGATTTCTCTCGTTTCCAGTCGTTGCCGGTACATGTTTTGCGTTTATTGCCTTGGTGCCTGCGAGCGCACCAAAGTTGCAGAAAGCCTGATTGCGATGCGGAAGCCACTGGAAATCGATGGAAGGAAGCGCCTCCTCCTGAGCCTCGCCATCGCGGCCATTGGCGTGCTGGTTTTCGAGATCCTCGGGCTTCCCCTGCCCTTCCTGTTCGGACCAATGTCCGCCTGCCTGATCGCAGCCCTCTTCGGTGCACCTCTGAAGGAGTCGAAGCCTTTCAGCGTCGCCTCACGCTGCATCCTCGGCGTGGCCGTAGGCGCCAGCATCACCCCGGCTCTGCTTGCACAGGTGCCTGCCATGGCAGGTACGGTTCTGCTGGTTCCCATCTACGTCATCGTTATCGGCCTTGTCGGAGTGCCGTTCTTCACCCGGTTCTTCGGCTATGACAAGGCGACCGCCTATTTCGCGTCCATGCCCGGCGGCCTTCAGGATATGGTCTATTTCGGCACGGAAGCAGGCGGGCGGCCGCGCACCATTTCGCTCGTCCAGGCCTCACGCCTGCTCATCATCACCACGGTCGTGCCGATCCTGCTGGCGAAAGTTTATGGTGTGACCTTCAGCCGTTCCATCGGCACGCATATCTGGGACATGCCCATTTATGAGCTTCTCATCATGGCGACCGCTGCCTTTGGCGGCTGGTGGATCGCGGTGAAGCTCAGGCTTTTCGGACCCGCCCTCTTCGGTCCTTTCCTTCTATCCGCCGCCCTTGCGGTTCTGGGCATTCTGCATTTCCGCCCGCCCGCGGAAGCCATCCTGTTCGCCCAGTTCTTCGTCGGCATCGGCATTGGCGTCCACTACGTCGGGACCACATGGCGCGAGCTGAGTCACGACGTTCTCGCTGGCATCTTCTTCGCAATGCTGCTCGCCGTCCTTGCCACGGTCTTCACGGTCATCGCCCACATGATCGGCGGCGCGCCGACCATTGAGTCCTTCCTGTCCTTTGCCCCCGGCGGACAGGCTGAAATGGCGGTTCTGGCACTCGTCACCGGGGCGGATGTCGGCTTCGTGGTCGTACATCACGTGGCGCGCCTGGTGACCGTTGTGGCGGGCGCACCCTTTGTGGGCGGTCGGCTTTTTCCCCGCCAATCTGAGAAAGAGTAGTTTCCCACAGGGGGATAGTGCGATAGGCGCTTAACCTGTAAAGCAAGCTGTCGGCAATGGGCGTGGCGCTCAGGGCCCATTTGGCATTACAACAGCGACATACCAATCGACAGCCTTAAAGGTCGAGGTCGGGAGAAACGGGAATGATGAACTTCAAGCTCAATCGCAGACACATCCTCGCTGGCATGAGTGCGGCCGGAGCACTGGCAGCCTTCGGCCGTCCGGCATTCGCCAACACCAAGGTCAATCTCGGTGTGACGCGCCTCGCAAGCCATGCGCCAAGCTATCTCGCCTTCGAGCGCGGCTACTTCAAGGATGAAGGTCTGGATGTCGAGCTGAAGTTCTTCGAGGCAGCACAGCCCATGGCCGTCGCCATCGCTTCCGGCGATGCCGACTACGGTGTCACCGCCATGAGCGGCGGTCTGGTGAGCCTTGCCGAAAAGGGCGCGGTCAAGGTCATCGGCGGCGCGCTCGCCGAAGAGAAGGGCGTGGTCGGCAATCTGCTGCTCGCCTCCACCAAGGCCTATGACGGTGGCCTGACTTCCGCCGACAAGCTGGGCGGCCATTCCTTCGGCATCACCACGGCCGGTTCCTCGTTCCACTACATGATCCACAAGATCGCAGAGGCCAACAACATCCCGCTGTCGGAGATCACGCTGCGTCCGCTGCAGAAGCTGGGCGCCGTCGTCGGCGCGCTCAGCACCGGGCAGATCGATGCCTGGACCATCCAGGCCAATGTGGCCAACAAGCTTCTCAACTCGGGTGCCGCCAAGCAGATCGGCGTTGTCTCCGACTATATCCCGACCTATCAGGTGACAACGGTCTTTACCTCGACCAAGAACGCGGGCGACCGCGCCAAGACGGAAGCCTTCCTGCGCGCCTATTCGCGGGCCATCGACGACTACAATGCCGCCTTCGTCGACAAGACGGCTGGCGCCGATGAGGTCGATGCGATCGCCAAGATCATGCACAAGTACATCGACACCGACGCTCCGGCTGAAGAGGCAAAGGAAACGCTGATCAGCGGCGCGATGCGCGTCAACAAGAACTGCGCGCTGGCGCTCAGCTCCGTGCAGGATCAGCTTGAGTGGTTCAAGTCGGAAGGCATGGTCAACAAGGACATCAACACCGACATCCTGTTCGACACCTCCTACGTCGAAATCATCTGACACCTGCCAGTCAAAGGGAGGCGCGGTTCCGTCCGCCGACTCCTGAAGGTCAACCTGCATCTGCCTCCCACGCAGATGCACACACGGACACCGGCCCCTCGGGCCGGTGAAGCTTGTCATGGAACTGCTCCTGAAGAACGTCCAGCATCACTATGGCCCTGTCGAGGTCCTGAGCGACATCACGCTGCGGATCCCCGAGGGGGAAATCGTGTGCATCATCGGACCTTCAGGTTGCGGAAAGTCCACCTTGCTGCGATTTATGGGCGGGCTGGAGCGGCCCTCAGGCGGATCGGTCCTGCAGATCGGCGAACCGCCGGCCAGCTCGCTCAATCCCCTCACCTACGTGTTCCAGCATTTTGCGCTGCTGCCCTGGCGCACTGTGGAGGGCAACATCCGCCTCGTGCTGGAGGACCACAAGCTCTCCTCCCGCGAGATGGAGGAGATCGTCACCGACGTGCTTGCCCGCACCCGTCTTTCGGACTTCCGCACGGCTCTGCCCAAGCAGCTGTCAGGCGGTATGCGCCAGCGCGTGGCCATTGCCCGTGCGCTCGCTGTCCGGCCAGCCGTGATGCTGATGGACGAGCCTCTCTCGGCACTGGACAGCCAGACCCGCGAGCTGTTGATGGAAGATCTCGTGTCGCTGTGGACCCGTCACTCTTTCACTGCCGTCTATGTGACGCACAATCTCGAGGAGGCCGTGCGGCTTGGCCACAAGATCGTTGTGCTGTCACGGCGGCCCGGAAAGATCCGCGAGATCGTCGAGATCAACAAGCCGCTTGCCGAGCGCAGCAATGGTGACCCTGACCTCGATGAAAAGCAGACGCGTCTCTGGAACCTCATGCGCCACGAGGCGATGGCCGCAGACCTGGAGCTGATCGATGACTGACATGACCGCCAATTCCGAGCCAACGGCCAGACCGGTCAAGTTCCGCGGCGGCGGTTTCGCACCGCGCAAGGTGCCATTCATCGGACCACTTGTCTTCGTCATCCTGATCGCGCTCGCCGAGATCGGAACACGAACGGGGTTCATCTCGAACCTGACGCTGCCGCGGCCTTCCGCAGTGCTGGACACCTTCGTACAGCTCTACCAGACCGGGCTCCTTTGGCAGCACCTGCTCCCCTCGATGCAGCGGCTGGTGATCGGTGCATCACTGGGCGCAAGTGTGGGCGTTGCGCTCGGCGTCATGATCGGTCTGTTCAGCCTGGTCCGGGCGGGCTTGGTGCCGCTGATTGCGGCCCTGTTCCCGATCCCGAAGATCGCGCTGCTGCCACTCTTCGTCATCTGGTTCGGCATCGACGAGATGTCGAAATACATGCTGATCGCCTTCGGTACCTTCACGCCCACGGTTGTCGCCACCTATGGCGCCGTCGACAATGTCGATCGCAGCCTTATCCGCATGGGGCAGAGCTTCGGGCTTTCCTGGTGGTCGATCGTCCGCAAGATCGTGCTTCCGGGTGCGTTCCCCGGAATCCTGTCCGGCCTGCGCGTCTCCATCTCGATTGCGATCATTCTGCTTGTCGCAGCGGAAATGCTGGGGGCTCAGTATGGCGTCGGATCGTATATCCTTGAAGCGGGCTCGCTCTACAATCTGGAGCGCCTGTTTGCCGGCGTCACCATCCTGTCGGTACTGGGCCTCCTGGTGAGCTGGCTGATCGGCATGATCGAGAACAGATTCCTCAGCTGGCGTACGTAATCAACGCAGATCAGGTCGGGAAATTGTGGGTCCTCGCGATTTCCCAGATCTGCTTGTTGATGGCAGTGATCGACTTGATGCTCTTGCGGATCTTGCCGACCTCCTTTTCGTCAAGGCTTTCCACCTTGCCGTATTTGATCTCGCTCTTGTC
>Ga0180217_1004736_pt1 | contig 10600 bp, 9 predicted proteins | sample eDN3rd37CBELigOP_FD_128521 | JGI IMG/M metagenome (GOLD analysis project Ga0180217, IMG submission 128521) | Enriched Organic Plus compost microbial communities from Emeryville, California, USA - eDNA 3rd pass 37_C BE-Lig OP (version 2) (version 2) ... | reverse complement strand
CTCCGCCAACGGCGTCGCATTCGTCACCAGCTCCGCACGGAACCCGAACACCCGCTCATACTCACGAACCAGACCACCCGACACCGTCGACCACGAATCCGCCCGCGCCACATACGTCCGCACGAGCCATTCCAGCCACGGCTGCTGACGGGAGCGCCACAGCAGGCTGTCGTCGTGCAGCCGGGGCGCGTACTCGTGCAGGTCGGCGAGCACGCCGTGACGCGGCCGCAGACGCAGCGCCACCGGCACCGCCTCGACGTCGTTCGCGACGACGATGTCGTACCGCTCGCCGCGCAGCGCGCGGGTCACCCACTGCACGCCGGAGAGACGCCAGTACGCGGCGCGGTAGCGACCGCTGCTGAGCAGATGCATGTCGACGTCATCGACCCGCCGGTCCTCGGGGACGCGGATGTGCCGCGCGACGGGTACGGGCGCGGCGCCGTAGCCGCACGTGTCGACCTCGTAGTCCCGCGACAGCCGCTCCACCTGCTTGAGCACGCGCGCGTCGGAGCGGATCGGCGAGAACGACAGGATGAGAATGCGCGGACGTCGGCTCATGCCTCACCCCGCAGACGCTGGGCGCGGATCCAGTACAGGACGTAGCGGCGCAGGCTCGACTCGCATGTGAAGGCCTGCAGCGGGCTGCGCGTGAACCAGCGGTCGATTCGCCCGGCCGCCGCGGCGCGGACAGCGGCGGCGGTGATGCCGTCGACCGTGGGCCGCGTCAGCAGTGCGTCCAGCAGCGCTCGGTCCTGCCGGCTGAACGGCGGAAGCACGTGCGGCGCAAGAGCCAGGAGCCGGCGCAGCAGCGCCGCGAGTTCGGCCACTTCTTCGTCGCCGCGCCACGCGCCCGCCTCGCTGCGTGCCCGCGCGTGCCCGATCACGGTGACGCGGACGAGCTTGATCGCGAGCGCGCGACGGTGCGCGGGCGACAGCGTGGCGGGCACGCCGTCGTCGAGCAGGCGCACGACGGGCTCGACCAGCTCGCGCAGCGACATCGGCGCGAGCGTCGTGCGCTCGCGCGCGTCTGTGCCGATGACGTAGCAGGGGCCGTCGACGACGTCGATGCGGCCGCCGCATGTCCACAGCCGGATGCCGAAGTCGAAGTCCTCCCCCACGCGCACGCCCGGTGTCATGCGCAGACCGAGCGACCGCATCGTGTCGGTGCGGATGAGCCCCAGCGGGGCGGTGCGGTAGAACAGCCGGTCCTTGGCCGCGTCCAGACGCAGATGCCGGCCGAGCCTCGTCAGCGGGTTGGGCATACGCGGCAGCCCGTCGATCCGGATCGGCGCGATCGCGGCATCGGGTCGGTGCTCGCGCGCGTGGCGCACCCACGCCGACATCGCGCCCGGCTCGAGGAAGTCGTCCGACCCCATGACCCCGCAGTAGGCACCCTCGGCGCGCTCGAGACCGTGGTTGAAGGGGCCGGCGGGACTGCGGATGCCGTCCGCGAACGGCAGCACCCGCCACGTGCCCTCGATCCCGGCGAGGCGCTGCTCGATCTCGTCCGCCGGCAGCCCGTGGGCCACCACGCTCACCCGCACGTCGTCGCGGACATCGGCATCCTGCAGCACCGACGCGACCGCGCGCTCGATCGGTCGCGTGAGGTCGTGGCACGCGATGACGAGATCGACGAAGGGCCTGCTCACGCCAGTCCCGCGAGTCTGGCCTGCTCGGCGAAGTTCGGCACCGCGTCGACCAGTTCGTCGAACGTGCCGCGCGCCGCGATCCTGCCGTCCTGCAGGTAGCATACGAGGTCGCTGTGGCGGATCGTCGAGAGGCGGTGGGCGACGGCGACGATCGTGACCTCGCCGTGCAGGTCGCGGATCGCCTGCGTCACGAGCGACTCCGTCTTGTTGTCCAGTGCGCTCGTCGCCTCGTCCATCACCAGGATAAGCGGATCGGAGTACAGGGCGCGCGCGATGCCCAGGCGCTGGCGCTGACCGCCCGAGAGGGCGATGCCGCGCTCGCCGATGCGGCTGCGCATGCCACCCTCGCGGTGCACGACGGTGTCCCACAGCTGTGCGCGCTCGAGCGCGGTGCGGACCCGGTCGAAGTCGATGTGGTCGTCCTCCCACGACAGCGCGACGTTCTGCGCGATCGTGCCGTCGAAGAGCGCGACGTCCTGCGGCACGTAGCCGACGCGCGAGCGCCAGGCGGCCAGCACGTCCTCGAGGTTCTGCTCGTCCAGCTTGATCTCACCGGACTGCGGGACGAGGAGGCCGAGGAGCACGTCGACGAGGGTCGACTTGCCCGCGCCGGACGAGCCGACGAGGGCGAGCGAGCTGCCGAGGCGGATGTCGAGGTCGATGTCCCGCAGTGCCGGGGCGTCCTCGTAACCCGGATAGTGGTAGCTGACGCCGCGCAGGGCGAGGCGGCGCGGGGTGCCCTGGATGGGGTCCTGGCCCAGCTTCTCCGCGGCGGCGATGTAGATCCGCGAGCTCTTGATGTCGGTGATGACCGCCTGCACGTGCGCGATGTTGCCGGTCGTGATCGTGACGATCGACTGGAACCCGGTGAGCGACGGAATGAGGCGGAAGCCGGCGACGGTGAACAGCGCGACCGACGCGAGCGCGGACTCCGGGCCGCCGATCACCATGCCGACGCCGCCGACGAGCACGAAGCCGCCGACGAGCGCGGCGTTGAGCACGAAGACCGGCAGGCCCGACAGGAAGCTCATGTTGGCTCGGGCGCGCGTGCTGTGGCGACGGTTGCTCTGCACCACCTCGGCCACCTCGGCGAGCTTGTTGCGAAGCGTCAGTTCCTTGAGCGCCTGCACCATCTCGGTCATGAGGGACGCGACCTTCATCGAGTAGTCGCGGGCGACACGCCCGGCCTGCACCGACCGCCACGAGATCGCCCAGTACAGCAACGCCATGATGGCGCCGAGGTAGAGCACCGTGATGAGGGCGGTGAAGGGCTGCGCGACGACCAGGATGCCGAGGATGAGCACGAAGCTCAGTGCGAGGGCGGGCAGCTGGATGAGGGGCAGCAGGAATCCGGTGACCGCGTTGGCGATGCCGACGTCGGCGATGCGCACGATCTGCGCGGTGTTGCGCCCGAGGCGCAGCGTCCAGGGTGCCTTGATGTACGAGTCGAAGAGCTGACCGCCGATCTCGAGCTCGAACGCGGCGAAGCGGCGCGTGGCGAACCACTGCTGCGCGAGCGCGAGCACGGACTTCAGGAGGATGAGCGCGGCGACCGCGCCCAGGATCCACACGAAGTGCTCCGGACCGATCGTGCCGATGACCGGCAGATCGATGGACGTGCGCGCGATCATGGGCGCCAGGCTCATCGCCAGCAGCATGATCGCCGCGATGTCGAGGATCGTCAGGAGGCACGAGACGGTGACATAGCGCCACAGGTAACGGCGGGCGTCGACCGGGAGAAGCGAGATCAGCTCACGGAACGTGCGGAAGACGAGCTTCACAGACGATCCCTCCCGGACGTGGTGTACTCAGGCATCCGTCAAGTCTCCCATAGGGCCGGTCGGCGATCCCTGAGCGCCCAGGAAGCCGGCGAGCGCGTCCGCTGACCGTCTCCCATCATGCACCGCGGTCACGAACGCGGGCCCGAACGCGGCGCGGGCGCGGTGCGCGTCTCGATCCTGAAGGATGTCGCGGATCGTGGCTTCCAGATCCCCCGCGCGGGACTGCAGAATGGGCAGCTCCTCGCCGGTGAGTGCGCGCACCGTCGCCCGCACGCCGGCGTCGACGTGGCTGACGACGACGCGGCCGGCGGCGAGCGCCTCGCACGCGGCGACCCCGTAGATTCCTAGCGAGAACTGGTCGAGGACGATGTCGGCGTCGCCGTACACGCGCGGCATGTCCGCATGCGCCACGCCCGCCAGCTGCCGGTACTCGACGACGCCCTCGTCGTGGAGGCGCGCCATGGTGTCCTCGATCAGATCGCTGCCCTTCAGCCCTGCCCGGCTCGGGGCGTGCACGACGACGGGGCGCGCACGTTCGAGCACGGGCCCCGATGACGCGCGCCAGTCCGCCGGGTCGACCACGACGGGCAGCCAGGTCGCTCCGGGGACGAGAGCGAGGAGATCGGGCGTCGAGACGAAGGAGGGCAGCCCCGATGTCTGCGCGAGCGCGAGGTTGCGCGCGGCGGTCTCCTCCAGCGCGGCGCCGTCGGCGTATCGCCCGCCCGCGAACGGCGAGTCGGCTTCGCGCCGCGCGTGTGCGCTCGGCAGCCGGATGTCGCTGCCGTGCCACACCAGCCCCACGCGGACGCCGTCGCGTGCGAGGTCCGCGGCCTGTTCGGCCACGGAATCGGCCGGTCCGAACAGCTGCTGACCGGACTCGATGAGAACGTGGGTGAAGCGGCGGCCGACCGCGCGCCGCTGCGCGCGCTGCCACACCCGGTTGCCGACGGCGACGCTGCGGGGGACGGCGTGGTCCGCTGGGAAGCGGAACGCGTCGCCGGGTCGCACGTGGACGACGTTCGCCGCCGCGACGTCGGGAAGCGTGGCCGCCGCACCCGCCCAGGCGCGCGCCTGACCGGCGGAGTTCACCGGTCCGACGAGCAGCCTGGTCGACGCGCCGGAGACGGTCGTGGTACCCACCGCCCGCGCCGTGCGCAGGTCGATCACCGGCTGCAGGAGACGCGAGCGGAGGGGCCGTGCACCCTCCCGACCTGCCCGCGTCACCGCATCCTCCGAATCGACTCGCGTGCGCCCGTGGGCGTCAGAGGCTGCGGCTCTCGCCCGTCCGAGCCGACGCCAGCGCCGCCTCGACGACCTCGAGTGTGCGCAGGCCCTGCTCCATCGTGACGACGTCGCTCGGGCGACCGAGCACCGCGTCGCGGAACGCCTCGTGCTCCACGCGAAGCGGTTCGCGCTTGGTGAACGCGAAGCGCGTGATGTCGCCTTCGGTGACGCCGCGGAACGCCGCCATCGACTCCCACTCCAGCGGCACGGTGCCGTTGGCGTAGAAGGTGAGGTCACCGGTGGAGGTGTCGGCGACGAACGCGCCCTTCTCCCCCGTGACGACGGTGATGCGCTCCTTCATCGGGCTCAGCCAGTTGACGAGGTGGTTCACGATGACGCCGGACTCGAGACGCCCGGTGACCGCGATCATGTCCTCGTACTCGCGACCGCTGCGATGCGCGGTCTGCGCGAACACTTGCGTATAGCGGCTCTGCGCGACCCACGCGGTGAGATCGACATCGTGTGACGCGAGATCCTTTCCGACCCCGACGTCCGCGATGCGGGACGGGAACGGGCCCTGCCGGCGCGTCTGGATCTGGTAGACCTCGCCGAGCTCGCCCGCCTCGAGGCGACGGCGCAGCTCCTGCAGCGCGGGGTTGAAGCGCTCAATGTGCCCGACGGCGCCCACGATGCCCGCGGCGCCGAAGGCCTCGACCATGCGCTGGCCGGCGGCGACCGTCTCGGCGATCGGCTTCTCGACGAGCGTGTGCACGCCCGCGTCGGCGAGTCGCAGCGCGGCCTCCTCGTGGAAGCGCGTCGGGACCGCGACGACCGCGATGTCGATCCCGGCCGCGATGAGCGCGTCGACGTCGGGGAGCACCTCGAGCGCTCCGGCGACGCCGTGCGGGTCGCCGCCCGGATCGGCGATCGCGACGAGCTCGACCTCGTCGATCTCGCGGAGCACGCGGGCGTGGTGACGTCCCATCATGCCCACTCCGAGGAGGCCGGCGCGCAGCGTCATCAGGCGCCCGCCCCTGCGACGGCGTTGACCGCGCCGACGATCCGCTCGAGATCGTCCTGCGTCAGCGACGGGTGCACCGGGAGCGAGACCACCTCGGCTGCAGCCTTCTCGGTCTCGGGCAGCTCGAGGTCCGGCGCGAAGCGCGTGAGCGAGGGCAGCCGGTGGTTCGGGATCGGGTAGTAGACGCCGCTGCCGACGTTGTGCTCCTCGCGCAGGGCGGCGACGAAGCCGTCACGGTCCTCCGGGACGCGGATCGTGTACTGGTGGAAGACGTGGGTCGCGCCCTCGCGGACCGTGGGGACGACGACGCCGCGCAGGTTGGCGCTGAGGAACGCCGCGTTCTCCTGGCGCGTGCGCGTCCAGGCGTCGACCTTCGTCAGCTGGACGCGGCCGATCGCGGCGTGGATGTCGGTCATGCGGGCGTTGAAGCCGACGAGCTCGTTCTCGTACTGCCGTTCCATGCCCTGGTTGCGCAGCAGACGCGCGGTGCGCGCGACGGTCTCGTCGGCTGCCGAGATCATTCCGCCCTCGCCGCTGGTCATGTTCTTGGTGGGGTACAGCGAGAACATCGCGAAGACGCCGAACGTTCCCACGGGCCGACCGTCGAGCGATGCACCGTGCGCCTGGGCGGCGTCCTCGTACAGGTCGATGCCGTGCGCGCGGGCGATGCGGTCGAGGTCGTCGACGAGCGCCGGGTGCCCGTACAGGTGCACCGGCAGGATGCCCTTGGTGCGCTTGGTGATGGCGGCCTCGACGGCGGCGGGGGCCAGCGTGAACGTCTCCGGCTCGATATCGGCGAACACCGGGACGGCGCCGGTGAGGGCCACCGAGTTCGCGGTGGCGGCGAACGTGAACGACGGGACGATCACCTCGTCGCCGGGGCCGACGCCCGCGGCGAGCAGGCCGAGGTGCAGGCCGGCGGTGCCGGAGTTGACCGCCACGACGGGGCGGCTCTGCACGAAGTGCTCGGAGAACTCACGCTCGAACGTGGCGACCTCGGGACCCTGGGCGACCATGCCGCTGCGCAGCACACGATCGACCGCCTCCCGCTCGTCCGATCCGATGATGGGCTTGGCGGGGGGGATGAAGTCGCTCACTCGGTCTCCTTGTGAAGTGATCCGTCGATCTCGATGTACGTCTCGCCGGTCGCAGGGCAGACCCACGGCTCGCCGGGTGCCGACTGGGTGAGGGGGACGCCGGCGGTGCCGACCCAGCCGATGCGCCGCGCCGGCACGCCCGCGACGAGCGCGTGCGCCGGCACGTCCTTGACGACGACGGCGCCGGCCGCGACGGTCGCCCATTCGCCGATCGTCACGGGTGCGACGCACGTCGCGCGAGCGCCGATCGAGGCGCCGCGCTCGATGGTCACGCCCACCGGCTCCCAGTCGTGTGCGCTCTTCTGCGTGCCGTCCGGGTTGATGGCACGCGGGTAGGTGTCGTTGGTGAGGACGACCGCGGGTCCGATGAAGACGCCGTCGCCCAGGCGGGCCGGCTCGTAGACGAGCGCGTAGTTCTGCACCTTGCAGTTGTCGCCCATGACGACCCCGGTGCCGATGTAGGCGCCGCGTCCGACGATGCAGTTGGCGCCGAGGGAGGCCTGCTCGCGCACCTGCGCGAGATGCCAGATCGAGCTGCCGGCTCCGATCGTCGCGTCCGGGGAGACATCGGCGGAGTCTGTGATGCGGACGTCGTGACGTTCTGTCATTCCGGGGGCTCCTCGCGCCCGCGATCGTTCCAGGCGAGCCCGACCATTCTAACCGTCGGTGGATCCGGGACCGACAAGGGCCTCCACGGCCCGCTGGGCGACGGCACGGCCGGACAGGTGCTGCGACGCCCAGTCCGCGATGCGCTCACGGCGCTGCGGGGGAGGCTCGACCGCGGTGAGCTCGATGAGGGCGCCGGCGACCGTCTCCGGGTCGGGCACGCACCCCGCGCCGAGGTCGTTTTCGGCGATGAGCGACCGCGTGGGGTCGGGTCCGGCGTAGAGCACGGGCGTGCCGACCGCGAGCGCCGAGTACGCCTTGGTGGGCACGGCGAAGTCGTAGCCGATGCCGGGGCGCAGCGAGGCGAGGGCGACGCGCGCGCCGCGCAGGATCGCCGCCGCCTCGGCACCCGCGACCGGCGACCGGAACGACACGAGATCGTCGAGCCCCTGCGTGGTCACGGCCTCCCGCAGCGCGTCCCACTCGCCGCCCTGTCCGACGAACAGCGCCCGGACGTCGACGCCGCGTCGCCGCGCCACGGCGATCGCCTCCACGAGGACGCCGGCGCCGTGCCATTCGCTCGCGGTGCCCACGTAGACGGCGGCGGGGATGCCGGGCAGCGGCGTCACGTCGGGGTGGAAGGTGCGATCGTCCACACCATGTCCGACGACGGTGACGCGGGCGCGCGGGGCGAGAGCGCGCACCCGCTCCGCGACGTGCTCCGTCACAGCGAGGCATACTCGGGCGCCGGCGAGCGCGGCGGCCTCCATGCGCCGCACCACGCCCACCACGAGGCCCGAAGCCCCCGTGGAAACGGCTGCGAGCGACCAGATGTCAGCGGCGTAGTACGCGTACGGCGTGCGCCGCAGCGCGCACGCGATGCGCATCATGAAGCCGGTGGTGGGCGGCGGCTCCACGACCACCAGGTCGGCTCGCCGCGAGAACAGCACGCGGAAGAACGCGGGCACGTCGAAGCTGAGATACGGCACGTAGCCGCGCACGTAGCCCTGCCGGTCGCGCAGCACCGGCCAGCGTCGCACGCGATACGGGGTCGCCACCCGGGCGCCGCCCGGAGCGCGCGTGGTGAGGACGGTGACCTCGTGACCGTCTTCGGCGAGCCGACGGCACAGGGTCGCCAGGCGCTCGCTGGCCGCCGCCGGCTCGGGCGCGAAGATGCGGCTGACCACGGTGATGCGCATGACCCCTCGATCCTAGACGAGGCCCTTCCCCGGCCCCCGCTCCCCATGGGTCGTCCAGCGGCCTCTGCCACAATGGACGGGTGACTGACGCCTCCCCCGCCGGGCCCGTTCCCGCCCCGGACACCTGGGTCGTCGTGCCGCTGTACAACGAGGCGACCGTCATCGGGGACGTCGTGCGCGGACTGCGCGAGCGCTTCGCCCACGTCGTCTGCGTCGACGACGGCTCGCAGGACGACTCCGTCCGGCAGGCCGCGGCCGCGGGCGCGACGATCGTGCGGCATCCGGTCAACCTCGGTCAGGGAGCCGCGTTGCAGACGGGGATCGAGTTCGCGCTCGCGCACCCCGACATGCGGTACGTGGTGACGTTCGACGCCGACGGTCAGCACCGCGTCGAGGACGCGGTCGAGATGGTGCGGCGCGCTCGCGACGAGAACCTCGCGATCGTGTTCGGCTCGCGGTTCCTCGACGACCGCACGCGCCCCGGCCTGCTCAAGCGCATCGTGCTGAAGACGGCCGTCTGGGTGACCAACATGACCACGGGCACGCGGCTGACCGATGCGCACAACGGACTGCGCGTGATCCGACGCGATGCCGCGGAGCGCGTGCATCTCACTCAGGACCGCATGGCCCACGCGACCGAGATCGTCCTCCAGCTGAACCGCACCGGCCTGCCGTGGGCCGAGCAGGCCGTGGAGCTCATCTACACGGACTACTCCAAGGCGAAGGGGCAGAGCCTGCTGAATTCCGTGAACATCCTCGTCGACCTGGTGGTGCGCTGACATGTGGATCCAGATCCTGCTGGTCGTGGCGCTGCTCGCCCTGGGCTTCGTCGTGCTGCGCCGCCCCGGCAGCGACAGCCATCAGGCGCTGCGACGCCTGCTCTACGGCCTCTTCGTGCTCGCCGCGATCCTGTCGGTGCTGTTCCCGCAGTGGCTGTCGTGGCTCGCGCGGCTCGTCGGCGTCGGCCGCGGCACGGATCTGCTGCTGTACGCACTGGTCGTGATGTTCTTCGTGTTCGTCTACACGCAGTACCGGCGCAACGTCGCGATCCAGCGGCAGCTCACGCTGCTCGCTCGCCGGGTCGCCCTGCAGCAGGCGCTCGAGGAGGAGCGCGCGGCGATGACGGGTTCCGGCGCGCCCGCGCCGGATCAGTCGCAGGCGGTGACCCGCCAGAGCGACGCGTCGCCCTCGCGGTCGACCAGCTCGAACCCGGACTGACCCTCGAGGTCGGTGAAGCCCGGCATGACCCATCGACCGGGGTAGGCCTCCCCCGGGCCGAAGTCGAGCACGTAGCGCGCCTCGAACGCATCCAGCGCGGGGCATACCTGCGGGTCGGTCGCGACGTCGCGCAGGCTGTTCCACAGCACGCCGTAGGCGGAGCCGGCGGGCGGCGTCCAGGTGCGCGGGATGACGTCCCGCCCGCTCAGCGCGTAGCCGAACGAGGCGGCCGTGCTGGGATTGGCGATCACGACGGCCCCCTCGGGCAGCACCTCGTCCAGTCGACTGAGCAGCGCGAGCTCGTCGGCGGAGAGGAAGCTGTCATCGGTGACGGCGTACAGGTTGTCGTCGACACGGTCGACGAAGACGTCCCGCCGGTCGATGCGCGGGGCCGCGAGGAACGAGCCGACGGCGAGCACGATCACCGCTCCGCTCGACACCCACGCCGCAGGCCGGGTCCACCGCGAGCGCACGGAGCCCCCGCGCGTCGCCCACGCCGTGATCCATGCCGCCCCGATCCCCGCAAGGGGGACGGTCACGAAGGGCGTCATGGCCGCGAGCCGGTAGGGGTCCTCGTACCAGGCGCCGACGAGCAGCCCTCGCAGCGCCGGAGAGCCGACGGCGGCGGACACGACGTAGAGGCCTGCGAGGACGAGCCACACCGTCGCGATCCAGCGCAGCCGCGGACGCAGGATCGCGACGACGAGGCCGACGAGGGCGAGCACGCTCACGACGATGGCCGGCGGGTAGCCGAGGTGCGCGTTGGTCAGCACCCGGAGGATGCTCTCCCCCTTGCCCTCGGTGG
>Ga0180217_1004735_pt1 | contig 10604 bp, 10 predicted proteins | sample eDN3rd37CBELigOP_FD_128521 | JGI IMG/M metagenome (GOLD analysis project Ga0180217, IMG submission 128521) | Enriched Organic Plus compost microbial communities from Emeryville, California, USA - eDNA 3rd pass 37_C BE-Lig OP (version 2) (version 2) ... | reverse complement strand
TCACCGATCCGCAGGGCTACGACACCACCGTCGCGGTCTACAATCTCGACGCGACCAAGCGGCCCGATCCCAAAATGTTCAAGATCGATTACACCAATTATTCGACGCCGAACAACTAGCGGGCGCGGCGGGGCTTCCGATCAATTGTGGCTTGAAGGCCGCTCTCTTTCCGCCCATCTTCCTCCCATCCACCGATTAGCGTCATCGCCGGGCTTGACCCGGCGATCCATCTTTCCGAAGGGATGGACACGCGAGGGCAAGCCCGCGTGCGACGTCCGGAAAGATCCTCCATGCGCCTCACCTTCACCACCTGGAACATCAATTCGGTGCGGCTGCGCATCGATCTCGTCGCCAAGTTCATCGCGGCGGCGCAGCCCGACGTGCTGTGCCTGCAGGAGACCAAGTGTCCCGACGACGCCTTTCCGCTGAAGCGCTTCCGCCAGCTCGGCTACGAGCATGTCGCGCTGAACGGGCAGAAGGGCTATCACGGCGTCGCCATCGTCTCCAGGCTGCCGTTCGAATCCACCGACATCCGCACCTTCTGCGACAAGCTGGATTCGCGGCACATCTCGGTGGCGCTCGGCGACAGGGCCGGGCTGACGGCGCCCGTGGTGCTGCATAACTTCTACGTGCCGGCGGGCGGCGACATTCCCGATCCCGACCTCAATCCGAAGTTCGACCACAAGCTGAAATTCCTCGACGAGATGCGCGACTGCGGGCCGCTGCATCCGGCCGGCGATGCCCGCCACATCCTGGTCGGCGATCTCAACGTCGCGCCGCACGAGCACGACGTGTGGTCGCACAAGCAGATGCTGAAGATCGTCTCGCACACGCCGGTGGAGACCGAGAAGCTGCTCGCGGTGCAGAGCCACGGCGGCTGGTTCGACGTCGCGCGCGAGCGCATCCCGCTGTCGGAGAAGATCTATACTTGGTGGAGCTACCGCGCCGCCGACTGGGCCGCAGCGAATCGCGGCCGCCGGCTCGACCATATCTGGGTGTCGGAGGCGCTGCGCGGCCAGGTGCGCGACTTCAGCGTCCTGCGCGACGCCCGCGGCTGGGAGCGGCCGTCCGATCACGTGCCGGTCAGCGCGGTGGTCGAACTCTGAGCCCGCCCGGCCGCGGCGGCATTTTGTGCTGTCCTAGTTAGGACACTCGCAGAGGGGAATTAGGACAGTCCTTAGATTACCAAATCGGCGTGATGTTTGAGTTCTGGGCGGACGTTGTGGCCAAGCGGGTCCAAAATAACTTTCACGCCTTCCCGTCGCACGAATTTGAAAGCCGGTACAAAATCAGAGTCGCCCGTCACCACAACAACCGTTCTAACCATGTCTCGTAAAGCGAGGCGGGCCATATCCATGCCGACACGCATATCGACACCCTTTTGCGAGAGGTCTAGGAGAAAATCATCGTCGGCTAGCTCTCTTTGAGAGCTGATCAGCTTTTTCGCGACCTGAGGCTTCATCTTCCATTTATTCGGAGATAGATTCACCTGCCCCATTCGCAATGCGAAGTGGGGTTTCAATATCAGATTGTCATGAAGACTCTGGCCCAGCCGATAACGTTCGGTGGTGGAGAGGTCGAGACTTTCTCTGGAGACTGGCTTGGCCACGCGCTCTGAGGAAGGGAACGCGTCATAATAATAGATTCGCAGCAATTCATAATCGCCTAGCTGAGGGAGTTTCTGTAGACGCTCGCACTCAGCGACAACATCATCAGCCGTAGCGTTGCGCTGCAGTCTAAGTTGCAGTCGCTTGGTGACGAACCCGCCGTCGAGGAGAATGGCATATAGTGGTCGCAGCATATGCAACCTATGGCACAAAAAGACGGAGCCGACCAACCCCTAGACGTGGTTAGCGCCACCCGCATCGCGGGTTGTCGGGTTAGTCGGCTCGCTCGTCTATCTGTGCTCGCCGCATTGGCGATTGACCGATATTTAGGGGGATAACCTGTAAATGTCAAGTGAATAAAATGGATAAATTGCTGATTCGACATCTGTTTTTCGTCAAGGTCGGATAATATTTTTCAACAATGAAATGCCTCAGCTACCGACCTGGACGAGATTTAACAGTAGTTTCAACGGCGTAGTTGAGGATTGGTTCAGGTTCGTCCGCCCTCGATCACCGTGAAATTCCGCTTCACGCGGATAGGCCGGTTCGGCTCAATCGCCAGCGTGGCGTCCAGCAACTCCCCGATGGTCTAGACCCGATCCGCGACTCCACGGGCAACGCCCGGCGTGGTCCGCAACGCTTCATGGACGCGACAGAGATTGTAGTGGGTGACGTACAGGCTGACGGCGGCGGCGTGGTGGTCCAGCTTCTTTGAAAAGCCGTTGGTGAGGCGCGCAAACCGCTTCTGCGTCAACCGCAACGTGAGGTTCTGGCGCTCCACATAGCTGGTGGAGATATGAGCCGGGATGCCGCATGAACGCCGGTGTAGCATCGCGCGACTAACGCGAGGGGTGATGCCTGCTGTCCTCAGCACCGGGCCTGCCCGTTCAACCGGGGCCGGCAATGTCCCATCGGGGATTTGCCGCGTCCGCAGCCTTTGAGGAGACAGCATGGCGGATCGCGTGTGGTTTTTTGCCGAGGGCGACAAGCAGCACGGGCCTCATTCCGAAAGCCGGTTGCGGGAGCTGATCGCCGCCGGGACGGTGACCGCCGCGACCTATGTCTGGACCGAGGGCATGTCGGGCTGGCAGCGCGCCGGCGAGATTCCGGGGCTGATCGGCGGAGCGCCGCGCCCGCCCGGGCCGCCGGTGCCGGGGACGCCGGCGCCGTCGGGCTCGCCGGGGCCCGCGGACGGGGCTTCCGGCCGATCGCTGTGGATCGATTTCGGCATCTGGGATTTCACCTGGCGCAGCATCCTGCTGGGGCTCTGCTCCATCGTCATCATCCCGCTGCCATGGGCCCTGGTCTGGTATCTGAAATGGCTGGTGCCCCGGCTCCAGGTGCCGGGCCGGCCGAATCTCGGTTTCGAGGGGCGGGCGATGACGATCGTGCCCTGGTACTTCGGCCTCATCGTGGTGACGATCGCCCTCGCCATGACCGGAAGCGAGCTGCTCAGCAACCTGTCGATCCTCGTCCAGGTGGTGCTGCACTGGCTGTTCCTCAAATGGCTGATCGCGAACCTCGCCGCGGGCGGACGGCCGCTGGGGCTCGGCTTCGCCGGCTCGGTCTGGGCCTATCTCGGCTGGATCGTGCTGGGGATCGTCTCCATGTTCACCATCATCGGCTGGGCATGGGTCTACACCGCATGGATGCGATGGTTCTGCGGCAATATCCAGGGCACGCGCCGCGCCGTGGTGTTCAACGGCAGCGGGCTGGATTTTCTCTGGCGCGCGATCGTCGCCGCCATCGCGGTCTCGTTCATTATCCCGATTCCATGGATCTATCGCTGGATGATGCGCTGGATCGCCGCGCAGACCGAACTCGTAGAGCGGTGACGGGCGTCAGCCCTCGCGCCGCACCCGCAGCGAGCCCTCCTGCGCCACCGAGGCCACCAGCGTGCCGTCCTGGCGGAAGATCTGGCCGCGGGTCAGGCCGCGGCCGTCCTGCGCGCTCGGCGAATCCTGCGCATAGAGCAGCCACTCGTCGGCGCGGAACGGCCGGTGAAACCACATCGCGTGGTCGAGGCTCGCCGGCATCATCCGCTTGTCGAACAGCGTGCGGCCGTAGCGCGCCATCGCCGCGTCCAGCAGCGAGAAATCCGAGGCATAGGCCAGGGCGCACATGTGCAGCGCCGGATCGTCCGGCAGCTTGGCGGCGGTGCGGATCCAGACATGGATGCGGCCGCTCTCGATCTTCTCGCCGAAATAGCGGCCGAGCTCGACCGGGCGCAGCTCGATCGGCCGGTCGGATTCGTAGTAGCGGCGGATGAACTCGGGCATCTCCTTGAACATCGGCTGCTTGGCGACTTCCTCCGCGGTCAGCTTCTCCGGCGGCGGCACGTCGGGCATCGTGTCGTAATGATCGAACGCGCCCTGCTCCTCGGCGTGGAACGAGACCATCAGCGAGAAGATCGCCTGGCCGTGCTGGATCGCGGTGACGCGGCGGGTGGTGTAGCTCTTGCCGTCGCGCAGCCGCTCGACCTCGTAGATGATCGGGATCTGCGGGTCGCCGGGCAGGATGAAATAGCAGTGCAGCGAATGCGGCAGCCGCTTCTCGACATTCTCCACCGTGCGGCAGGCCGCGACCAGCGCCTGGCCGATCACCTGGCCGCCGAACACCCGCTGCCAGCTCGTCTTCGGGCTGGTGCCGCGGAACAGGTTCACCTCCAGCGGTTCGAGATCGAGGATGGCGATCAGGTCGATCAGGCTTTTGGACATGGACATGCCTTGGGTTCCGGGTCCGGTGGATTGCCGCGGGAACCGCGGTCACCGTGAGGTGCGAGCGGGGCGAGCCGCGAAGGCTGCGGCCGTTGATCCGTGGCGGCGTACCCGCGCGCACCGGGATCACGGCCGGCTCAACCTGCGTTGCTCTTATTGGGAAACCTGTTTCGCCCAGCTATAAGGCTGTGGCAAGTGCGCGTGAACCAATGCCGATGGCGGAACGGGACATGGTGGGACGGAACGTGGCGGAGCGGGACATGGCCGGACACAGGAGCATCGTGATCTGCGGCGGCGCCTTCGTCGGGCTGGCGCTGGCGCTGGCGCTGCGCCAGAGCCTCGGAGACGGCGTGCCGGTGGTGGTGGCCGATCCGGCGCTCGCCGGCCGGCCGAGCCGCGATCCGCGCGCCACCGCCATCGTCGCCGCCTGCCGGCGGCTGTTCGAGGTGATCGGCGTCTGGGACGAGGTCGGCCCGCAGTCGCAGCCGATCCTCGACATGGTAGTGACCGACTCGCGGCTGGCGGACGTCGCGCGGCCGCGGCTGCTGACCTTCGCCGGCGAGGTCGCGCCGGGCGAGCCGTTCGCCCACATGGTGGAGAACCGCATCCTGATCGATGCGCTGCTGGGCCGCGCCGAGGCCGCCGGCGTCACCCTGCGCGCCACCGCGGTGACGTCCTATCAGGCGGGCGACGGCGGCATCGAGGTCGCCCTGGCGGACGGCGACACCCTTGCCGCCAGCTTGCTGGTCGCCGCCGACGGTGCCCGCTCGCGGCTGCGCGAGCAGGCCGGCATCGCCACCCATGGCTGGGACTACGACCAGTCCGGCATCGTCGTCACCGTCGGCCACGAGCGCGATCACGAGGGCCGCGCCGAGGAGCATTTCCTCCCCGCCGGGCCGTTCGCGATCCTGCCGCTGACGGGCCGCCGCTCCTCGCTGGTCTGGACCGAGACGCGCCGCGACGCCGAGCGCATCGTCGCGCTGCCGGCCGATGCGTTTCATGCCGAGCTGGAGCAGCGCTTCGGCCTGCATCTCGGCGAGCTCACGGTGCTGGACCAGCCGCGCAGCTTTCCGCTCGGCTATTTCGTCGCGCGCTCCTTCATCGCCGAACGGCTGGCGCTGGTCGGCGACGCCGCGCATGTGATCCATCCGATCGCCGGGCAGGGGCTCAATCTCGGCCTCAAGGATGTGGCGGCGCTGGCGGAGGTGATCGTCGACGCGGCGCGGCTCGGCATCGATCCCGGCCAGGCCGACGTGCTGGAGCGCTATCAGCGCTGGCGGCGCTTCGACACCATGACCATGGGGGTCGCGACCAACGCGCTCAACGTGCTGTTCTCCAATGATATCGGGCCGCTGCGCGGGGTGCGGGACTTCGGCCTCGCGGTGGTCGACCGGCTGCCGCCGCTGAAAGGCCTGTTCATCCGGCAGGCCGCGGGCCTCTCCGGCGAGGTGCCGCGGCTGCTCAGGGGCGAGGCGCTGTAGCGTCTCGCCCGGCTACTTCCGCACGCAGATCACCCGCACCACCGCCTTGCCGGCATCGGTCGCGGTGCCGTCGGCGGTGACGCGGTTGGCCTTGAGGAAGTCGCGGACCACCCCGGCCGGCTGCAGCAGCGCCTGCGGCGGCGCCGGTCCCGGCGCGGGACCGGCGAGCTGGATCGGCCGCAGCTGCACCAGCCCGGCGAAGCCGCCGTCGGCGCTTTGCGCCGCCGCGCCGGAAAAGCCGGGGCCGGGGACCGGGGTCAGCGTGGCGGCGTCCTCCGGGCCGGCGGCCTGCGCGCGGACGCGGCTCACCGCATGGCCGCCGCCCTGCGCCTGCGGATCGGCGATGCCGGTCAGCGTCAGCTCCGCCTGGGCGTCGCCGCCGCCGAGCGGGAGGGCGGCGAGGTCGCGCGCGCCGTAGATGCGCAGCAAGGCGAGGTCGCGGACCTTGTCCTCCGCGGCCTTGTCGGCGTTGCCGTGGCCCGCGATCACGATCGACTGGCAGCCCTCGATCGGCTGCCGGTCGGTGACGATCTCGCCGGCGCTGCCGACGACGATGCCGGTGGCGTATTCGACGCTCTTGCGCGGCGGCGGCCCCACCGCCTGCGCGCCGGTGGGGAAGGGATTGAAGGCGCTCGACATCGCGATCACCACCGGCTCCATCACCGCGGCGCTGGCCTGATCGTAACGGATCGTCAGGAGCCGCACCTCGTCGCCGCGGATCTGGCCGCGCAGATAGACATTCCGCGCGCCGTCGGTGCCGGACAGCACCAGCATATCGGGCTTCACGGTGCTGTAGGTCACCTTGCGGTCCGGCGCGGCGCGCTCCTGCGCCGCCAGGCTCGTGGTGGTGACGCCGGCCTGCTTGCGGCGCGTCAGCGCCACCTCGATGGCGCCGGAGGCGCTGCGCCACACCGTGCCCTCGGGCGTGACGCTCTGCTGCGGCACCAGCCGCGCCGGCAGGCCGGTGCGCATGCCGGTGCCGGGATCGCCGATCAGCTTCCAGCCGACGCCGGCCTGCAGCCGCTTCGCCGCCGCGGCGAGCTGCTCGCGCTCCTGCGGGTTGAGCACGCCGGTCGGCCGGCTCTTGCGGTCGGTCTGGAACGCCCTGATCGCCGCGACCAGCCGCTCGCTGGCCTCGCCGTTGATCAGGCCGTTGTACTTGCCGGCCCAGGCGAGATCCGACTGCAGCGCCTGGCGCTGGCCCTGCGACAGCGCCTTGAGGGTGTCGAGCGGGGTCTGCGGCGCCGGCGGCGCCGGCACGGCCGCGACCGGCTTCTGCCGCGCCGGCGCGGGGGATGCGGCGCCGGATTGCGCCATGGCGCCGCCGCCGGCCGCCGCCAGCATCAGCGCTGCGAGAATGATCGGTTTCATGGCGAGAACGCGGGCTCCTTCGGGCGGCGTCAGCTGGATCATGATGCGATGAGACGGAATCGCATCATAATCTCATCTCTTTGCGCGAGCATGATGTTTTCGGAAAACCGGTTTCCACTTTTCCGGATCATGCTCTCAGCACAGAACAATGGTCGGTGACAGCCGCTTCGCGGTTCGATGCTGCCACGCCCCGGCTCCGCCGTGCTACAACAGGGCCGACTTCACCGGGATGACGGCCGCTGATGCTGACCGACGACGAACTCGAACGCTATGCCCGCCACATCGTGATCCGCGAGGTCGGCGGCCCCGGCCAGGCGGCGCTGAAGGCGGCGCGCGTGCTGGTGATCGGCGCCGGCGGGCTCGGCGCGCCGCTGTTGATGTATCTGGCCGCCGCCGGCGTCGGCACCCTCGGCGTCATCGATGACGACACCGTCTCGCTGTCCAATCTGCAGCGGCAGGTGATCCACGGCACGCCGGATATCGGGCGGCGCAAGGTCGACAGCGCGGCGGACCGCGTCGCCTCGCTCAATCCGCACGTCGCGTTCCGCGCGCATGATATGCGGCTCACCGCGGCGAACGCGATGGCGCTTGTCGCGGACTACGACATCGTCGCCGACGGCTCCGATAATTTCGCCACCCGCTATCTGGTGTCCGATGCCTGCTTCCTCGCCGGCAGGCCGCTGGTCTCCGGCGCGCTCGGCGTGTTCGACGCTTCGCTGACCACCATCCGCGCCCATGAGAGGGACGCCGCCGGCGCGTTCAACCCGACCTATCGCTGCCTGTTTCCCGAGCCGCCGCCGCCGGGCACGGTGCCCACCTGCGCCGAGGCGGGCGTGCTCGGCGCGCTGCCCGGCGTGCTCGGCTCGCTGATGGCGATGGAAGTGCTGCGCGAGATCGTCGGCTTCGGCGAGGGGCTGGTCGGCAGGCTGCTGATGATCGATGCGCGCGCGATGCGGTTCGAGACGCTGCGCTATGCCCGCGATCCGGCTAACCCGCTCAACGGGGACAATCCGACGATTACGGATTTAAGCGCGCACGAATAGACCAGAGCGTCATCGCCGGCTCCCAAGCGCTCCAATAGTTCTGGCAAGGCCTTCCCGATGGCGGCTGTTGCGGCGGATTCCGAACCAGGCCCCGATCTGGATGTCTCTGCGCCCCACACGTTGGCGCTCGCGATCCGTTCGAAGCGGGCCGCGAGGCTAGACCTTCGAAACCGGCGCGGTCGGCCGCAAACCGTTGATGCGCCAGAACCGGAGGGCGTTCGATCGCCATCGCGCGGCGTCACACCATGCTGGGCAGGATGCGGTCCGGCGGCCGGTGGCCGTCGAGGAAGGTGCGGATGTTGATCACCACCTTCTCGCCCATCTCGACGCGGCCTTCGATGGTGGCCGAGCCCATATGCGGCAGCAGCACCACCTTGCCGGCCTTGGCGAGGCGGATCAGCCGCGGATTGACCGCGGGCTCGTGCTCGTAGACGTCGAGCCCGGCGCCGGCGATCTCGCCGGCCTCGATCAGCCGCGTCAGGGTGTCCTCGTCGATCACGGTGCCGCGCGCGGTGTTGACGATATAGGCGTCCTTGCGGATCAGCTTGAGGCGGCGCGCCGACAGCAGGTGGAAGGTGGCCGGCGTGTGCGGGCAGTTCACCGAGATGATGTCCATCCGCGCCAGCATCTGGTCGAGCGAATCCCAATAGGTGGCGCCGAGCTCGTCGGCGATCTTCGGCGCCACCGGCTTGCGGTTGTGGTAGTGGATCTGCAGGCCGAAGGCGCGGGCGCGGCGCGCCACCGCCTGGCCGATGCGGCCCATGCCGATGATGCCGAGCCGCTTGCCCCCGAGCCGCTTGCCGAGCATCCAGGTCGGCGACCAGCCGGGCCAGTCCTTGCCGCCGGGAATGATGTTGGCGCCCTCGATCATGCGGCGCGGCACCGCGAGGATCAGCGCCATGGTCATGTCGGCGGTGTCCTCGGTGAGCACGCGCGGCGTGTTGGTGACGGTGATGCCGCGCCCATGCGCGGCGGCGACATCGATATTGTCGACGCCGTTGCCGAACTGCGCGATCATCTTGAGCTGCGGGCCGGCCTGCTTGATCAGATCGGCGGTGATCTCGTCGGTGACGGTCGGCACCAGCACGTCGGCGCTGCGCACCGCCTCCGCGAGCTGCTCGGGCGTCATCGCCCGGTCATCGAGGTTGAGGCGCGCGTCGAACAGTTCGCGCATCCGCGTCTCGATCGAATCCGGCAGCTTGCGCGTGACGACGACGAGCGGTTTCTTCTTGAGCGCCATATCCTGTCCTCACGCCCGCGGGTTGATGACGCCTGCCCGGCCTGCGCGAAGCGTCCTCGCCGGCGACGTCTCGCGCGCGGAGGCGAAACATGTCGTCAGGGCGGGCCGGCTTCGTGTTTGGTTCACGCGCGTTCAATCCTCTTTAACCGGGCTGTTCGAAACTGCGGCGGCGACGCCGAATGTCGGATGTCACGGTTCCTTCAGCGCCCGGCGGCGGTCCGGCTCCGGCCGGGGCGCCGTGGTCCTCTCTAGCAGATGACCCGGCCAAGACAAGAACCCCGGCCGATGTCGGCGGCGGCGCCGGAACCGGTGCGCAAGGCGGCGCGGCGGTGTCCAGAACGGCTCTGTTTCTTTTGATGGCGAGGGGTGGGTTGATGGCGTTGAAGCGATGTCTGACGGCGATGGCCTTGATCGGCGGCGCGCTGCTGACGGCGGGCGGCGGTCACGCGGCGACGGGCTCCGTCAGCGGCCTGCCGATCCCGCGCTATGTCAGCCTCAAGTCCGATCACGTCAATGTCCGGGTCGGGCCGACCAAGGACAACGAGGTGAGCTGGATCTATACGCGGGCGGGACTGCCGGTGGAGGTGACCGCCGAGTTCGAGAACTGGCGGCGGGTGCGCGATTCCGAAGGCGCCGAGGGCTGGGTCTATCACTCGCTGCTGTCCGGACGCCGCACCGCGGTGGTGACGATGAAATCGAAGGACGAACTGGCTTCGCTGCACGACCAGCCCGATCCCGAGAGCCCGGTGGCGGCGCGGCTGCAGGCCGGCGTGGTGGCGCAGGTGAAGCGCTGCAACAACGGCTGGTGCCGCATCAGCGGCGAGGGGTTTGACGGCTGGATCGAGCAGCAGCGGCTGTGGGGCGTGTATGCCGACGAGAAGATCAACTAGAGAGTGACTTGCCGATCGGGTCGCCCGACCCTCACCCTGGCGTCCGACCGGACAATCGGTCGGGGCGCGACATCGCACGGAAGGCGTCATCCTGAGGCGCGAGGGCGGAGCCCGAGCGTCGAAGGACGGCGCACCGCGGCGTCCCTCGACGACGATGCGATCTTAGCTTCCGGTCAGACCACCGAGGTGGCGGCGCGCCGCCGCCCCCTGCGCCGCTCGCCCCCTAGGGTGACGATCCGCCGCACGTGCCTGCAG
>Ga0180217_1004734_pt1 | contig 10604 bp, 10 predicted proteins | sample eDN3rd37CBELigOP_FD_128521 | JGI IMG/M metagenome (GOLD analysis project Ga0180217, IMG submission 128521) | Enriched Organic Plus compost microbial communities from Emeryville, California, USA - eDNA 3rd pass 37_C BE-Lig OP (version 2) (version 2) ... | reverse complement strand
TCCAAGATCACCTTCGCCGGCGCGGGCGTGAGCTTCCTGGGCGCCTCGGCGGACAACATCGCGTGGTACCTCAAGCACGCGGGCAAGAAATCGATCGGCCCGGACAAGGTCAACCAGTTGCGCCACCTGCGCTTCTTCGGCGACGCCGACGGCGTGCGCAGGCAGATGCAGCGTCACCGCGAACTCATCGCACCGAAGTTCGCACTGGTGGCCGAGATCCTCGAAGACCGCCTCGGTGAGTCGAAGATCGCGTCGTGGACCGACCCCAAGGGCGGCTATTTCGTGAGCCTGGACGTGTGGCCCGGAACGGCCAAGCGCACCGTGGCACTGGCCAAGGACGCGGGCATCGCCGTGACCGAGGCCGGCTCGGCGTTCCCCTACCGGAAAGACCCGGAAGACAAGAACATCCGCATCGCGCCGACCTTCCCGTCGCTGCCCGATGTGCGTGACGCGATCGACGGTCTGGCGACGTGTGCACTGCTCGCGGCCACCGAGGCCCTGCTGGGCGACAAGTAGTCGGGACCTATCGGTAGCCTTCACCCGTGGCTCTCTACCGCAAGTACCGCCCGGCAACCTTCTCCGAAGTTGTTGGGCAGGAGCATGTCACCGAGCCGCTGTGCACTGCGCTCACCGCGGGCCGGATCAACCACGCGTACCTGTTCTCGGGTCCGCGCGGCTGCGGTAAGACGTCGTCGGCGCGCATCCTGGCCCGCTCGCTCAACTGTGAGCAGGGGCCGACGCCGACGCCGTGCGGCGTGTGCGACTCGTGCGTGGCGCTGGCGCCCAACGGGCCCGGCAACGTCGACGTCGTCGAACTCGACGCGGCCAGCCACGGCGGTGTGGACGACACCCGCGAACTGCGCGACCGCGCGTTCTACGCGCCGGCCCAGTCGCGGTACCGCATCTTCATCGTCGACGAGGCGCACATGGTCACCACGGCCGGCTTCAACGCGCTGCTCAAGATCGTCGAGGAGCCGCCGGACCACCTGATCTTCGTGTTCGCCACCACCGAACCCGAAAAGGTGCTGCCGACCATCCGCTCGCGCACGCACCACTACCCGTTCCGCCTGCTGGCGCCCCGCACCATGCGGCCGCTTCTTGAGCGCATCTGCGCCGAGGAGAACGTTGAGGTCGACGACGCCGTGTATCCGCTGGTCATCCGCGCCGGCGGCGGATCTCCGCGTGACACGCTCTCGGTGCTCGACCAGCTGCTGGCCGGTTCCGAGCAGGGCGCCAACGGCAACCACATCACCTACCAGCGCGCGCTGTCGCTGCTCGGGGCCACCGACCTGGCGCTCATCGACGACGCCGTCGAGGCGCTCGCCGCGAACGACGCCGCGGCGCTGTTCGGCGCCGTGGAGGCCGTGGTCGACGCGGGCCACGATCCGCGCCGCTTCGCCACCGATCTGCTGGAACGGTTCCGCGACCTGATCGTGCTGCAGGCCGTGCCCGACGCCGTCACCCGCGGCGTGGTCGACGCGCCCACCGACGTGCTTGAGCGGATGCGTGAGCAGGCCGAACGCCTCGGGGCGGGGACGCTGACCCGTTACGCCGAGGTGGTGCACGCGGGCCTCGGCGAGATGCGCGGTGCCACCGCGCCGCGTCTGCTGCTCGAAGTGATGTGCGCGCGGTTGCTGCTGCCGTCGGCGGCCGACACCGAATCGGCGCTGCTGCAGCGCATCGAACGCATCGAGACCCGGCTCGACATGTCCATCCCGGCCGGCGAGGCGTCCTCGGGCGTTGCGCCCGCAGAACCGGCCAAGCAGTTCGTGCGTCGCAGCCAGGCCGCCGCCGCTTCGCCGCCTGCCGCCGAACCCGCACCGGCCACGCCGCCCACTCCTGCCGCGCCGCCCACTCCTGCCGCGCCGCCGGCCCCCGCAGTTGCCGCGCCGCCCGCACCGGCTCCCGCTCCGCAGGCACCGCGTCCGGAGCCTCCCGTGGCACGCCCGGCCCCCGAGCCGCCACCGCGCCCGGCGCCCGAACCCGTGGCGCCGCCCCCACCTGCCGCACCCGTACCTGCCGCAGCGCCTGCGGCGCCGGCCCCGGCAGCGGAAACCGGTTCTGTGCCAGGGCAACCCAACGCCGCCGCGGTGCGCAGCATGTGGTCGACCGTGCGCGAGAAGGTCCGCCAGCGCAGCCGCACCACCGAGGTGATGCTGTCCGGTGCGATCGTGCGCGCGGTCGAAGGTGACACGCTGGTGCTCAGCCACGAGTCGGCGCCCCTGGCCAAACGTCTCACCGAATCGCGCAACTCCGAGGTGATCCGCGAGGCCCTCAAGGATGCGCTGGGTGTCAACTGGAAGGTCCGCTGCGTCACGGGTGCACCCGAAGCGGCAGTGGCGGCCCCACCCGCGGCGACCGGTGGCGCGGCCCCGCAGGCGCCCGCCCCGGATCCGGTCGAGATCGCGCGTGCCGAGGAGGACGACATGCTGGCCGAGGCGGCCGCCGAGCCGTCGGAGTCGATGCCGCGCCGCGACCCCGAAGAGGTGGCGCTCGAACTGCTGCAGAACGAACTCGGGGCCCGGCGCATCGACGGGTAGTCGGCGCCAGGCCCCTGGTTCGCGGTTCGTGGTTGCTAGGCGGACCACCAGGGCCGCAACGGCAGTCCGCCGTCCTTGCCCTGATCGTCAAGCTTGACCGCCAGAACCTGGTGCAGCTGAACCACATTGGTCTCGAAGCCCAGACGTGAGCCGGCCATGTACAGGCCCCACACCTTCGCGGTGGGCAGCCCGACCTCTTCGACCGCCTCGTCCCAGTGCTCGACCAGGTTGCGGCACCAGTCGCGCAGCGTCATCGCATAGTGATTGCGTAGGTTCTCCTCGTGGATCACCTCAAGGCCCACGTCCTGGGCGTCGGTGATGATGCGGCCCGAGCCGGTGAGCTCCCCGTCGGGGAACACGTACCTGTCGATGAACCCGCCGGCCGATGGCGCCGACCGGTTGTCCGGGCGGGTGATGCAGTGGTTGAGCAGCAGGCCACCGGTGCGCAGCTTCGACTTGAGGAAGTTGAAGTACGCCGGGTAGTTGTGCACGCCGATGTGCTCGGTCAGCCCGATCGAGGACACCGCGTCGAACCCGGATTCGATGACGTCGCGGTAATCACCGTGACGCACCTCGGCCAGATCGGTGAGACCTTCCTGGGCGATGGCCTTCTGCGCCCACGTCGCCTGTTCGCGGCTGAGCGTGACACCGAGCGCCTTGACGCCGTGGCGGGCCGCGTAGCGGACCATGCCGCCCCAGCCGCAGCCCACGTCGAGCAACCGGTCACCGGGCTTCAGGCGCAGCTTCTCGAACACCAGGCGGTACTTGTTGTCCTGGGCCTCTTCGAGGGTCGCGTCCTCGGTGGGGTAGCACGCGCACGTGTAGGTCATCGACGGGCCCAGCACCCACTCGTAGAACGTGTTCGACACGTCGTAGTGGTGGTGGATGGCCTCGGCGTCGCGGGTCTTGCTGTGCCGCAGGCCCTCCATGATGCGGCGCCACCGGGGCAGCGCCTCCTGCGGCGGCGGTGCGATCGGCTTGAGGTGCTCGATGCCGATGGAGCGCACGATGTTCGCCAGCACACGCGCAGGCGGGCGCTTGAACTCCATGCGTTCGGCCAGGGCGCGCAGCAGCGGGTAGGGATCGCCGGGATGCACGCCGTGCGGCTCCAGGTCACCGGAGACATACGCACGGGCCAGGCCCAGATCGCCGGGTGCCGTGGCCAGATAGGTGGTCCCACGCGGGGTCTTGAGGTCCAGACCCATCGTGGCGTCCTCGGGACCGGCCGAGCTGCCGTCGTACGCAGTGAACTTCAGCGGCTCCTTACCCGCGGCGAAGATCTCGAGGATCTCGGCCAGGGTGAGCTTGCGGTCCGCTGTGGACGTCTCGCGTTCTTTGAATGTGGTCATTGTCTTTGCACCGCCTTCGAATACAGGTCTAGCAGACGTGAATCCGGGTCGTACGTCTTCTTGACGGTGTTGTAGACCTCACCGCCGTACAGCTCGTCGAATTCGTCACGTGTGTAATAAGCGTCCGAGTACAAAGATTTGTGCCCGTCCAGCTCCGCGACTTTTTTCTCGATGAGGCGGTTGGTGTGGCCCTCCTCGGGGCCCACCGGCACTGATGACCAGAAACCGATGTTGACGTAGGTGTGGTGCGCCTTCAGCGGATACAGGGGCCACGAGGCACCGCCGTCGGCGCTGTCACGCAACCGTAGGGGGCACAGCCAGATCGGCTCGATCGGCACATTCTGCAGGAACCACTCGACGAAGTCCGCGCACCGCTCGATGGGCACCTCGACGTCCTGGACCACCCGCTCGCGCGGCGGGCGCCCGTTGCGCTTCTCGATACGGTCGGCGATGTCGTACCGCTGGTCGTAGGCCACCAGCTTCCAGTAGAAGCTGCTGCGGCGCAGCCGCCGCGGCCAGAACCTGCGGATCACCGGATGCTGAGCGCCGAATGCCCGTGAGCACCAGAACCAGTCGGTGTCCCAGCGCCACAGGTAGTCGTGGATGGTCAGCCGGTCGTGTTTCTCGGCGCCGGTGTCGCCGTCATGCTGGATCGACCGGTAGAAGATCTGCTGACCTGTGTAATCGCTAACCGGCCCCGGCGTTTTCGTCTTGAAGCCAACACACAGGTAACTCTCAGTCGCGCTGAACACCACGCCGTCGAGGTAGTCGACGGGTTCACCGTCCAGCCCGCCGGTCTCGATGATCCGGTCCATCGCCGCGACCAGATCGGTGATCGAGTGAAAGCGCAGGTGGCGCAACGCCACAAACGGGTGCACGGGCTCCAGTTCGATGCGCAGCCGGGTGGAATAACCAAGGGTTCCATATGAATTGGGGAACGCATGGAACAGATCCGAGTGCTGATCCGGTGAGGCCGTGACGATCTCGCCCGAACCGGTCAAGATGTCCATCTCCAGGACACTTTCGTGCGGCAGACCGTTGCGGAACGACGTGGACTCGATGCCCAGACCGGTGACCGCGCCACCGAGCGTGATGGTCTTGAGCTGCGGCACCACCAGTGGGGCAAGGCCGTACGGAAGCGTGGCCGCCACCAGGTCCTCGTAGGTGCACATGCCCGCCACATCGGCGGTGCGCGCGTCCGGGTCGACACCGATCACACCGGTCAGGCCCGAGACGTCGAGACCCTTCACATTGGTGCGGGCGCGGGCGCGGAACAGGTTGGACGTCGGTTTCGCAAGGCGCACTGTCGCGCTGGGCGGGATCGCCCGGTAGCTGGCCAGAAGACGCGAGACGCCGGCGGCATGGGCAGCCTGTGCGTCAGTAGTAACCACAGACACACATATACGCTAGTCAACGGTTGCAGGCGATGCGACCGCAGATGGGCGGTTGATACCGCATCTTCACCTCGCACAAGGAGTTTTCACCCATGGGACAGGTCAGCGCGGTCAGCACCGTATTGATCAACGCCGAGCCCGCTGCCGTGCTCGCTGCGATCTCCGACTACCAGACCGTACGGCCGAAGATCCTCTCCTCGCACTACAGCGGCTACCAGGTGCTTGAGGGCGGCCAGGGCGCGGGCACCGTCGCGACGTGGAAGCTGCAGGCCACCAAGTCGCGCGTGCGTGACGTCAAGGCCACCGTCGACGTCGCCGGACACACCGTCATCGAGAAGGACGCCAACTCGTCCCTGGTGAGCAACTGGACCGTCGCGCCCGCGGGCACCGGGTCGTCGGTGAACCTCAAGACCACCTGGACCGGGGCAGGCGGGGTCAAGGGCTTCTTCGAGAAGACGTTTGCTCCCCTGGGCCTGCGCCGCATCCAGGACGAGGTCCTGGAGAACCTCAAGAAGCACGTCGAGGGCTAGCCGAGGGTCAACGCACGGGGCTGACGGCCGCCGCGGCCTGCGACTGGGAGCCCAGGAAGCCGGCGATGCCCCGGACGATGGCGTCGGCGTACTTCTGACGCCCCTCCGGGGATTTCATCAGCGCGGAGTCGACGGGGTTCTTCATGTTGCCGCACTCGACCAGCACCGACGGGAACTGCGCCAGGTTCAGGCCCGCGATGTCCGACCGGGGATTGAGCCCGCCCTGCCCGATGTAGGTGGCCGGGGGGATCCCCGACGCGGCCAGCTGATCGCGCATGACCTTCGCGAACTGCACCGACGGGCCCGACTGCGCGGCGTTCAGCGGCGGCGACGAGTACAGCACGTGGAAGCCGCGACCCGTGGGCGGACCGCCGTCGGCGTGGATCGACACGATGGCGTGCGGACGCAGCGAGTTGGCCATCGCGGCGCGCTCGTCGACGCACGGTCCCAGCGCGTTGTCGTTGCCGCGTGACATCGCGGTCCGCACGCCCAGCGCCGTCAGTGCCGCCCGCACCCGCAGCGTGGTGTCCCACGTGAAGCTGTGTTCGGGATAGCCGTCGTCGGTTGCGGTGCCGCTCTCCTGGCAGTTCTTGGTGCCGCCGCGTCCCGTGGGCACCTGTCTGCCGATCGACGCGTCGTTGGCCCCGTTGTGGCCGGGATCGAGGAACACGATCATTCCGGCGATGTTGGAGGGGGCGGCATGGGCGACCGGCGACACGACCGATGCCGTCACCGCGATGAGCACGCTGGTCACGACCGCGGCGCCGACACGCAGACAGGCTGGGACTCGCACGGCCGCCACGGTAGCCGCGTCGCGGACTAGGCTGAAAGGCCAAACCGCCGCTGACGGGCGAGAGCAACCAAGTCGAGACCAACACGCGATCAAGAAGACGCAACCGAGACACGAACACGGCAAGGGGACAGTGATGCAACCCGGAGGCACGCCCGACATGTCGGCGCTGCTGGCACAGGCCCAGCAGGTGCAGCAGCAGTTGATGGAGGCCCAGGAGGCGTTGGCCAACGCCGAGGTGCACGGACAGGCCGGTGGCGGCCTGGTGCAGGTCACCGTCAAGGGCAGCGGCGAGGTGGTGTCGGTGCAGATCGATCCCAAGGTCGTCGACCCGGACGACGTCGAGACACTGCAGGATCTGATCGTCGGCGCACTCTCCGACGCCAGCAAGCAGGTGACGATCATGGCGCAGAGCCGTCTGGGTCCGCTGGCCGGTGGGCTCGGCGGCTTCGGTCTGCCGGGGATGTGAGTGGCCGGCAATGTTTGAGGGCCCGGTCCAGGATCTGATCGACGAGCTGGGCAAGCTTCCCGGTATCGGCCCCAAGAGTGCCCAGCGGATCGCCTTCCACCTGCTGTCGGTCGAACCGCCCGACATCGACCGGCTGACCGCGGTGCTCGGACGCATCCGTGACGGGGTCACGTTCTGCTCGGTGTGCGGCAACGTCTCCGACGAGGAACGCTGCCGGATCTGCAGCGACCCGCGCCGCGACGCGTCGCTGGTATGCGTCGTCGAGGAACCCAAGGATGTGCAGGCAGTAGAACGCACCCGCGAGTTCCGCGGGCGCTACCACGTGCTCGGTGGCGCGCTCGACCCGCTGAGCGGCATCGGCCCTGAGCAGCTGCGCATCCGGGAACTGCTCAACCGCATCGGCGAACGCGTCGAGGGCGTCGACGTCGCCGAGGTCATCATCGCGACCGATCCCAACACCGAGGGCGAGGCCACCGCGACCTATCTGGTGCGCATGCTCCGCGACATCCCCGGCCTGACGGTCACCCGCATCGCGTCGGGCCTGCCGATGGGTGGGGATCTCGAGTTCGCCGACGAGCTCACCCTGGGCCGCGCGCTGGCCGGCCGCCGCGCGATGGTCTAGTGCGTTCTTCCAGCAGCGAAACCACGAGTAGCGCCCTGCCGGAATGCCGTTTCGGCAGATACCGTCGGAGGCATGCCTGACCTGCTGAAGATCGCGGATTCGCTGTACCGGCTACGCATCCCCGGCGATCGGGCACACCTGCTCAACTGTTACCTGTGGCAGGAGCCCGACGGTGTCACGCTCATCGACACCGGCTGGCCGGGCGAGGCCGGGCTGATCGCCGAGGCGCTCGCCATGCTCGGACTGCGCCGCCTGCACGTCAAACGCGTGGTGCTCACGCACTTTCACGAGGACCACACCGGCGCGGCCGCCGAGATCGCCGACTGGGCCGACGTGGAAGTGATCGCCGGCGCCGCCGACGCACCGTTCATCCGCGGCGACGAGCCGGGCCCGCTGCCCGTGCTGACCGACGCCGAACGCACGCTGCGGTCCGATCTCACCGAGCCGCCCGTCGGCCCGCCGTGCCGCGTCGACACGACGGTGCGCGACGGCGATGTCCTCGACTTCGCAGGCGGCGCAAGGGTTGTCGGGGCACCGGGCCACACGCCGGGCAGCATCGGGCTGTACCTGCCCGCGGCCGACGCAGTGCTCACCGGCGACGCGGTCGCCGAGTTCAACGGGCACGTGATCGTCGGGGTGTTCAACGTCGACCGTGCTGCGGCCGTCGCATCGGTTCAGCGTCTGGCCGAAACGGGCGCGCAGGTCGCAGGTTTCGGGCACGGCGAGGTGCTGCTCACCGACGCTGCCGCGCGCATCGCCGACGCGGCCGACCCGTTCGCCTGAGCTTCGTTTCGCCGAAACCGCATTCCAGCAGAAAAGTGCGAGTAGACGCCTGCTGGAATGCCATTTCGGCAGAGATCAGAGGAGGTCAGATCAGACGCGCCGCGGCGCGGCGAGGCGCTCAGAACGCAAACGTTCGACCTCGGGAAGCTCGAGCGGGGGCAGATCGCCGACCACGCGGGAGAGCAGATGGTCGGCCAACTGCGGATTGCGGGCCAGGCACGGCCCGTGCATGTACGTCGCCACCACACTGCCCTGTACGGCACCGTCGAAACCGTCGCCGGCACGGTTGCCCGCACCCTTGGTGACCGCGCCGAGCGGACGTGCGTCGGAACCGAGAAGTGTTCCACCGCGGTGGTTTTCGAATCCGGTGAGCGGCTGGTCGAGCCCGTCGGGCAGCGGGCGGGACGCGACCTCGCCGATGGTGCGGGCCTCCTGCGGAGAGGTGGTGGCGTCGAGCAGGCCGACGCCTTCGACGCGCTCACCCGCCGAGGTCTCGTACCAGTGCCCGAGCACCTGGATGGCCGCGCAGATCGCGAGGATCGGCGCGCCGCGTTCGGCGGCGCGCTGCAGGCCGGGATGACGGATCAGATGCTTGGTCGCCAGGCGCTGCGCGTAATCCTCTGCGCCGCCGAGGGTGTAGAGATCCAGCGACTCGGGCACCGGGTCGTCCAGCGTGATCTCGACGATCTCGGCGTCGATCCCGCGCAGGCGCAGCCGCTGTCGCAGCACCACGGCGTTGCCGCCGTCGCCGTAGGTGCCCATGACGTCGGGGAGCACGAGGCCGATGCGCACGGTGCTGGGGTGAGTCATGACAGCCGCCGGTTCAGTTGCAGGAACGCCGTGTAGTTCGCGATCACCTCGACGTGCCCGGGTGGGCAGGATTTGATCGCGCTGATGGTGTCGTGCACCAGCGTGTGCTCGACGTCGGCATAGCCGAGTCGCACCGCCAGATCGGTGCCGCGCTCACCGGCCGCGACCACCTGCACACCCGAGAAGTCCTCGAACCGCACGTCCCACAGCCACGACAGGTCCTCGCCGTCGGGCACCTGGCCGTTGACCGCGATCACCACGCCCGCGCCGGTCCGGTCGACCATCGACAGCGCCTCCTGCCAGCCGGCCGGGTTCTTGGCCAGCAGCACCCGCGCGGTGTGCCGGGGCCCGACCTGCACCGTGCGGTAGCGACCGGCGACCTCGTCGACGGTCGAGACCGCGGCGACGGCCGCGACGGGATCGGCGCCCAGGGCCACCGCGGCCGCGACGGCCTGCGTGGCATTGCCCCGGTTGACGGTGCCGGGCAGGGCCAGCTCCATGGGCACCGACAGCCCGTCGGGTCCGTGGATGTGGGTCTCGTCGAACCACCACTGCGGGCTGGGGCGCTTGAAGTCGGTGCCGGTGGAGTACCAGTCGCGCCCGTCGCGCACGATCACCTCGCCGCTGCGCGGGCAGCTCACCGAATCGTTGGCCCAGGTTCCGCCCGCGGCCACCCACACGACGTCGGGGTTGTCGTAGGCGGCCGACGTCATGAGCACGTCGTCACAGTTGGCGACGATCACCGCGTCGGGATGACGCGCCAGACCGGCACGCAGCGTCCGCTCGATGTGGTTGATCTCACCCACTCGATCGAGCTGATCACGCGACAGATTGAGCAGAACGATCACCGAAGGCGACACCGCATCGGACACATGCGGCACATGCATCTCGTCGACTTCGAGCGCCGCGAGTCCGGCGTCGCGGTTGGCGGCGAGCGCCGAGACCAGCCCGGCGTCCATGTTGGCGCCCTCGGTGTTGCTCGCGACGGGTCCCAGCGGCGCCAGCGCGGCGGCGATCATCCTGGTGGTGGTCGATTTGCCGTTTGTGCCGGTCACGATGGCCGTCCGGCGGCCCTGGCCGAGCTGCCGCAGGACCGAACGGTCCAGGGTCATGGCGACCAGCCCGCCGATCATGGCGCCGGCACCGCGCCCGGTGACCCGGGACGCCCAGCGGGCGGCGGCTCCGGCGGCCAGGGCGGCGCGCCCACGGACGGTCAGCATTCCCGGGATTTTATGTGCACGACACGCTGGCGTGCCGACCCGGCTTGTCGGAGCCGCGTGCCATCCTGACGTTGTGAGCCGAGCACCGCTGTCGAGC
>Ga0180217_1004732_pt1 | contig 10608 bp, 11 predicted proteins | sample eDN3rd37CBELigOP_FD_128521 | JGI IMG/M metagenome (GOLD analysis project Ga0180217, IMG submission 128521) | Enriched Organic Plus compost microbial communities from Emeryville, California, USA - eDNA 3rd pass 37_C BE-Lig OP (version 2) (version 2) ... | reverse complement strand
GGTAAAAGGTGCCGGTGACCGACGACACGCCCCCGCCGCCTTCCTCGCGCCGCTTCCGCTGGGCGTGGTGGCTGTTGGCCTATGCCAGCCTGGGGACGGGCGTCCTGGGCATCTTCGTGCCGGGACTGCCGACCACGGTGTTCATACTGATTGCGGCCTACGCGGCGTCGCGCGGCTCGGATCGCCTGCACCACTATCTGCTGACGCATCCGCGCTTCGGGCCGATGATCCGCGACTGGCAGGCGCATGGCGCGGTGTCGCGGCGGGCCAAGTGGGCGGCGACCTGGGCGATGCTGGCCTGCGCGCTGATCCTGCTGGCGATCATGCTGATCGCCGGTTCGCATCGGCTGTGGATGGTATTGCTGCCAATCGGCTGCATGGCGGCGGTCGCGACCTGGCTGTGGCGGCGGCCGGAACCGCCGGGCTGACGCCATCCCGATTCATCCCCGGCTGGCTATACTGCGCCGCATGAACCGATCGCTCCGTCTGTTGTCCGCCGCCATCCTCATGGCGTTCCTCGCCGCCTGCGGCGCCAAGGGCCCGCTGTTCCTGCCGGAAAAGCCGGCACCGGAGACCGAGATCCCGGCCGAGGCGCCGGTCGAACCGGCCGCGGAAGGCACGCAGACCCCGCCGGCGGATTCGACCGATACGGCGAACCCGCCCGCCGAGCCGACCACGGAGCCGGCCAACCCGCCCAGCACGCCATGAGCGGACGGCCTCCGGCCTCGATGATGGGTTTCACCAAGATGCACGGCGCGGGCAACGACTTCGTCGTGCTCGACCTGCGCGATGGCGTTCCGCCGCCCGGCCCGGCACTGGCCGCGCGCCTGGCGGACCGCCACTTCGGCGTCGGTTGCGATCAGATCCTGACCATCGAGCCGCCGCGCAGCGCGGATGCGGTGGCGTCCTACCGGATCTGGAATTCGGACGGCTCCACGTCCCAGCAGTGCGGCAATGGCGCGCGCTGCGTGGCCGCCTGGCTGGTGCGTGACGGCGCCGCCAGCGGCGAGCGTTTCCGGGTCGACAGCCCGTTGACCACGCATGATGTCGAACATCTGGGCGGCGACCGCTACGCCATCGCGATGGGTGTGCCGGAGTTCGTGCCGGCGCGGATTCCGCTGGCCGGGTTCGAGCAGGCCAGCGACGAATACGACGCCCGCATCGATGAACACCTGCGGCTTAGCTTCGGTGCGGTGTCGATGGGCAACCCGCACGCGGTCATCGAAGTGCCTTCGGTGGCGGACGCGCCGGTGTTGCAGGCGGGACCGGCCCTGCAGCAATCGCATTGGTTCCCGGAATCGGTCAACGTCGGTTTCGCCGAAGTGCTCGCCCGCGATCACATCCGCCTGCGCGTCTACGAGCGCGGCGTCGGCGAGACCCTGGCCTGCGGCAGCGGCGCCTGCGCCGCGGCGGTGGTGCTGATGAAGCGCGGGCGCATCGATCGCGCGGCGACGGTTTCGCTGCCGGGCGGCGACCTGCACATCCAATGGCCGGCGGACGATGCCGAAGTGGTGATGTCCGGCCCGACCGCATTCGTATTCGAAGGGGAATGGAACGCATGAACGAGAACGAGAAGCTGGGTGCCCACGAAGTCGCCGCCTGGCTGCGCCGCCACCCCACCTTCCTGAAACAGTTCCCGGATCTGGCGCTGAGCATGGTGGTGCCGCGCGACGACGGCCGCACCGCCTCGCTGGCGAGTTACCAGCTCGAAGTGCTGCGCGACAAGAACCGCGAATTGTCCAAGCGGCTGAACGATCTGTTCGCCAATGCGCAGGAGAACGAACGGCTGGCGGTGCGCACCCATCAACTGACGTTGTCGCTGCTCAGGCAGAACAGCGCGGCCGATACCCTGCGCGCGATGGCCGCCTCGCTGGCCGAGGATTTCAACGGGGATCGCGTCAGCATCGTGCTGCTTCATCCCGTCGAGGGCCTGGAGGAAGCCGAATGGCTGCAGGTCATTCCGGAAGGCAATCCGCACCTCAATCCATTCCGCGATTGCTTGAAGGACGGCGAGCCGATCTGCGGCCGCCTGCAACCGGAAAAGAACGTGGTGCTGTACGCGGCACGCGCCGAGGAAGTGCAGTCCTCCGCGCTGCTGCCGCTGCCGGGCGTGGGCCTGGTCGCGGTCGGCAGCCTGGACGGCAACCGGTTCTATCCCGGCATGGGCACGCTGTTCCTGCGCATGATGGGCGAGGCGTTGACGGTCGCGCTGAAGCGCTTCGAGGCCTGAGCGGCCGGGCGCCCCGAGGCGCCCCTGCGCGTCCCTGGATCGTCATTCCAGCGCGAACAGGAATTTTGTTCCGCCGGCTCCGCGTGGATGCGGCGCAAGGGCAAAAAGCTCAACGGATCCCGGCGTTCGCCGGGATGACGGCGTTGGAATCCATGAGGTGGGGCGAGATTCGCGCGGCGTACCCCGCCTCGTCATTCCGGCGTATGCTGGAATCCATTGCGCAGGACGCAAGCGCGGTCATTGATGAGCAGTTCCCGTCAACACAAGTCGGATTTCGAACCCGTACCGGCGGCTCGCCAGGACGAAGCCGGTCCTGGCGAACCCGGCGGCGCCATCGACGGATTCCTCGCGCATCTCCAGGTCGAGCGGCGCATGTCCGCGCACACCCTGGATGCCTATCGCCGCGATCTGATCGCGCTCGCGGCGTGGGCGACGGCGCAGGGCGCCGACGTGGTCGGCCTGCACACCGAACAACTGCGCAGCTTCGTCGCCAGCGAACATCGCCGCGGCCTGTCGCCCAAGAGCTTGCAACGCCGGCTGTCGGCATGCCGGAGTTTCTACCAATGGCTGTTGAAGCACGGCCGCATCGCCGCCAGCCCGGCCGCCGCGCTGCGCGCGCCCAAGGCGCCGCGCAAGCTGCCGCAGGTGCTGGATGCCGACGAGGCGACGCGCCTGGTGGAAGTGCCCACCGACGTGCCGCTGGGCCTGCGCGACCGCGCGCTGCTGGAGCTGTTCTATTCCTCCGGCCTGCGCCTGAGCGAGCTGTGCGCGCTGTGCTGGCGTGATCTGGATCTGGCCTCCGGCTTCGTCACCGTGCTGGGCAAGGGCAGCAAGCAGCGCAAGGTGCCGGTCGGCTCGCATGCGCGCAACGCCCTGGCCGCATGGCGCGCCGAGCAGGGCGGCGCCAACGACGCGCCTGTGTTTCCCGGCCGCAGCGGCGGTCCCATTTCCCAGCGCGCCGTGCAGATCCGGCTCAAGCAACTGGCGCAGCGCCAGGGCCTGTTCAAGCACGTGCATCCGCACATGCTGCGGCACAGTTTCGCCAGCCACATCCTGGAATCCTCCGGCGACCTGCGCGGCGTGCAGGAACTGCTCGGCCACGCCGACATCGCCACCACCCAGATTTATACCCACCTGGATTTCCAGCATCTGGCCAAGGTCTACGACGCGGCGCATCCGAGGGCGAAGCGGAAGCGGTGAGCTTCGCCTCCCCCTTGACCAGCCATTCGGCTGTTGAAAGCGCAAAAGGGTGATTGAGCGGGATTTGCTTTTGGCGCGAAGAGCAAGTGCTCCTCAACAGCCGAATGGCTGGTCAATCCCCCGTCACCCGCTGCGCGGGCGCCCGCCCCCTTTTGCAAAGGGGGCTGATCCGCATGCTCTGTCCATAGAAGCTGCTTTTACTTCCCCCTTTGAAAAAGGGGGACTGAGGGGGATTTTGCTTTTGGCGCGAAGAGCAAGCGCTCCTCAACAGCCGAATGGCTGGTCAAGGGGGCTATCAATGGCAGACATCTTCGCTTCTGACAGAGCCAGTTCACTCATCCGCCACGATCAGGATGCCTTGTTCGGTCATCTGTACCCGGGCCTTCTGTCCCACTGCAAACCCGGCGGCATGCAGCCAATCACCGCTCAAACGCAAGCAGGGAATCTGGCGAGGACGGAACTGAAGTTCGGGATTCTTGTGCCGACTCTCGTAGTACTGATAGCCGACAGTCAGTAGGCGTAGTTTGGGCGGCGTGTCTTTTTTCGTAGTCAAGAGATCTCCTGAGGGATCCTGAAATGGGCCACCAGCTAACGAGTGTGGCGTCCGCCTACGAAGGTGTGTTCAGCACCTGTCGAGAAATCTAGCGACGCGTGGAAACAGCGTCAAGCGAGCACAAAAATATCTGACTAATGTCTTTTCGGGTGCTTCGGGTTGACCCTGTTGTCCGGGCCGAACAGGCGCGAAGAACAGGTCAAGTCACAGCGCGGAGTGCGCGGCATCCAAGGATCCCTGGTCGGATTGATCCCCTCCCCAAAAGTCACGCTTGATCCGGCCCCGGGCGTCCCCACCTCAGGGAGAACCCCCCGGAGGCCTCCATGGACCCCAGCCAGAATCCCAATGTTTTCCACGCCACCACCATCATCTCGGTCCGCCGCGACGGTCATGTCGCCGTGGCCGGCGACGGGCAGGTGACGCTGGGCCACACCGTCATGAAGGGCAATGCGCGCAAGGTGCGCCGGCTCGGCCGCGATGGCCAGGTGCTGGCCGGTTTTGCCGGCGCCGCGGCCGATGCCTTCACCCTGTTCGAACTGTTCGAAGCCAAGCTGGAGAAGCACGGCCAATTGCAGCGCGCCGCCGTCGAGCTGGCCAAGGACTGGCGCACCGAGCGCCGCCTGGGCAAGCTGGAAGCATTGCTGGCGGTGGCCGACAAGGAAACCTCGCTGATCATCAGCGGCACCGGCGACGTCATCGAGCCGGAGGACGGCATCATCGCGATTGGATCCGGCGGTTCCTATGCCCTGTCCGCCGCGCGCGCGCTGCTCGCGCACACCCAACTGGATGCGAAGGCGATCGCGGTCGAGGCGCTGAACATCGCCGGCGATATCTGCATCTATACCAATCGCAACGTGGTGGTCGAAGAGCTCTAGTCCGGGACTGGGGATTCGGGATTGGGGATTCGCGAAAGCGGATCCGCACCTCGGCCCTCCCATTTCCGCTTTCATTCCCTGTTTCCAACGAATCACGAATCCCCCATGGCCAATCCCGAATCTTCCACCATGACCCCGCGCGAAATCGTGCAGGAGCTGGACCGGCACATCGTCGGCCAGCATGCGGCCAAGCGCGCGGTCGCCATCGCGCTGCGCAACCGCTGGCGTCGCATGCAGTTGCCCGAGGCGCTGCGCAACGAAGTGATGCCGAAGAACATCCTGCTGATCGGCCCCACCGGCGTCGGCAAGACCGAGATTGCGCGCCGCCTGGCGACGCTGGCGAACGCGCCGTTCGTCAAGGTCGAGGCGACCCGTTTCACCGAGGTCGGCTATGTCGGCAAGGACGTGGAGCAGATCATCCGCGACCTGACCGACACCGCGGTGAAGATGTACCGCGAGCAGGCCAAGGTGCGGGTGCGCACCCAGGCCGAGGAGCGCGCCGAGGATCGCATCCTGGATGCGCTGCTGCCGCGCCGCAGCGTGGGCGTCGGCTTCGATCCCGAGGCCGCGCGCCACGAACCGTCGGCGCAGGACAACGACACCCGAATCAAATTCCGCAAGATGCTGCGCAATGGCGAACTGGACGATCGCGAAATCGAACTGGAGCTGTCGGCCAACGTCGGCGTGGACATCATGACCCCGCCGGGCATGGAGGAAATGGGCCAGCAGCTGCGCCAGATGTTCTCCAACCTGGGCGGCGCCAAGACCCACAAGCGCACGGTCACCATCAAGGCCGCGCGTCCGCAGTTGATCGAAGAGGAAGCCGCCAAGCTGGTGAACGAGGACGATATCCGCGCCGCCGCCATCGAGGCCTGCGAGCAGAACGGCATCGTCTTCATCGACGAGATCGACAAGGTCGCCAAGCGCGGCGACAACATCGGCGGCGGCGACGTCAGCCGCGAAGGCGTGCAGCGCGATCTGCTGCCGCTGGTGGAAGGCTCCAACGTCAGCACCAAGTACGGCACGGTCAAGACCGACCACATCCTGTTCATTGCGTCCGGCGCGTTCCACCTGGCCAAGCCCAGTGATCTGATCCCGGAGCTGCAGGGCCGCTTCCCGATCCGGGTGGAATTGTCGGCGCTGTCCAAGCAGGACTTCATCCGCATCCTGACCGAGCCCAAGGCCGCGCTGACCAAGCAGTACGTCGAACTGATGAAGACCGAAGGCGTGGCGCTGGAGTTCAGCGACGATGCGGTCGATCGCCTCGCCGAGATCGCCGCGCAGGTCAACGAACGCCAGGAGAACATCGGCGCGCGCCGCCTGCATACCGTGCTGGAGCGCCTGCTCGATACGCTCAGTTACGAGGCACCGGATCGCGACGGCCAGGCCGTTCTGATCGACCGCGCCTACGTCGATTCGCATCTGGGCGAACTGGTGCAGGATCCGGACCTGAGCCGGTACATCCTGTAGGCACGGCGGCCTGCCGCTTGCGGCGGGCGTCCCTGCAACGGACGGGCGGTGCGGAAGCATCGCCCGTTTTCGTTTCCGTCCCGCGCCCTTCACGCGGGGTGGGGCATCGCGCCGTCGTGCCGGGATCGCGCCGCGCGGCGAGCCTCCGGCTCCGATCCGGGATCCGGGAAAACGGCGGAATCAGTCCTCGCCGATGTCTTCGTTCCAGACGTCGGGGTTGGCGCGGATGTAGTCGCCGAGCAGCGCGATGCACGCCTCGCTCTGCAGATCGATGACGTTGACGCCGTTCTCGCGCAGCCAGTCGATGCCGCCGCGGAAGTTCACCGATTCGCCCACCACCACCGTGCCGATGTTGAACTGGCGCACCAGGCCGCTGCAGTACCAGCAGGGCGCCAGGGTGGTGACCATGACGGTGTCCCGGTAGCGGCGCTGGCGGCCGGCCTTGCGGAAGGCGTCGGTTTCGCCGTGCACGGAAGGATCGTTTTCCTGGATGCGGCGGTTGTGGCCGCAGCCGAGCAGGCGGCCGTCTTCGTGGTACAGCGCCGCGCCGATCGGGATGCCGCCTTCGGCCAGACCCTGCCGGGCTTCGGCGATGGCGGTTTCAAGCAGGGCACGATAATCGATGGACATGGAAGGTTCCGGATGGCGGGCAAGCCGTGATACTGCCATGTCCGACGCCGGCCCGGCATCGGGCCGGGGCGGACGCGGCACGCGCGTTCCGCGATTCAACGCGACGCGGCGGCGGTGTCCACGCTGACCACCACCGACATGCCCGGCCGCAGGCGCGCGGCGGCGGGCTGGCGTGGATCGATGGCGATCTTGACCGGAATGCGCTGGGCGATCTTCACGTAGTTGCCGGTCGCGTTGTCCGGCGGCAGCACGCTGAACTCGGAACCGGTGGCCGGCGAGATTTCCAGCACGCGGCCGCGCAGGCGCTCGCCGCCCAGCGCATCCACGGTGAAGCTGGCCGGCTGGCCCAGTCTTACCCGTGCCATCTGGGTTTCCTTGAAGTTGGCGATCACCCACATCGTGTCGGGCACCAGCGCCATCAACTGGGTGCCGTTGGTGACATAGGCGCCCTGGCGCACCGTGACCTGGCCGAGCTGGCCGTCGCGCGGGGCGCGGATGCGGGTGTTGTCGAAATTGATCTGCGCCAACTGCACGGCTGCGCGCGCGCTGGCCACCGCTGCTTCCAGCGCGGCATGGCTGACATCGACGCTGCGCACGCCCTGGCGGGCGACTTCCAGCCCGGCCCGTGCCTGGCTGAGGTTGGCTTCGGCCTGCGCGTTGGCGGCGAAGGCGGTATCGCGATCCTGCTCGGAGATCAGCCGTTCGCGCGCAAGCTGATCGGCACGGCGCAGGGCCGAGCGGGTGCGCTGCTCCTGCGCGGCGTTGCTGGCGATCGCCGCGCGGCTCTGCGCGACGTTGGCCTCCGCGCTGCGATGCTGCTGGGTCCAGTTGGCGAGATTGGCCTCGGCGGTCTGCAGTTGCGCGCGCGCCTGATCCAGTTGCTGGCGATGGATGCGATCGTCGATCGCCACCAGCAGCGCGCCCTTGCGCACGTGCTGGAAATCCTGCACCGGCACTTCGGTGACGTAGCCGCTGACCTGCGGACTGATGAGGGTGGTCTGCCCGCGCACCATCGCGTTCTCGGTGGTCTGCAGCGTGCTGGTGAACGGCGGCAGTTGCCAGGCGTAGAGCACGATGCCGACGCCCAGCAGCGCAAGCAGCGCGAATCCGGCCAGGCCCAGCAGGCGGCGCCGGCGGCGGGCGGCCCGGCGGTCGCCGGGTTCTGCGTCGGGGGGAACGGAGGCGGCTGTGTTCATGCTTGCGTCGGTTGCGGCGAAGGGGAAGAAGATGGAGCTGGCGCGGCCGGAGCCGGCGGATTCAGCCGGCGCCACCATAGATCCGCGTAGATCCAGAGCAGGGTGAAGATCGCCAGCCAGGCGACCACGAGGAACACGTCGTTGTATGCCAGTACGTTGGCTTCGCGGGTGACGGTCGCGCCCAGCGCGCGCATGCCCTGGGCGCTGCGCAGGGCCGGATCGCCGATGGCATGCGCGTAGCCGGCGGCGGTGCCCTGCACGCGCGCGGCCACCTGCGGATCCAGCAGGGTGATGTGTTCGGCCAACTGGCTGGCGTGGAATTTCTCGCGCACCACCTGGAATGTGCCCAGCAGCGCCGAACCGAGCAGGCCGCCCATGTTCTGGGTCATGCCGAACAGCACCACGAAGCTGATCAGGTTGCCCGGCTGGGACAGGATCGCGCCGATCCCGCTGATCATCGCCGGGCCGATGAAGAACGTGCTGCCGAAGGCCAGCAGGAACTGGCTGACGTACATCTGCGCGGGGCGGGTGAGGTTGTTGGAATGCGCGTCCAGGAAAGCGCCGGTGGCGATCAGCAGGACCGCGAACATCAGGTGCTGGGCGGTGTGCTGCGGACGGATGAGCAGCGCGCTGGCCGCGATGCCGGCCACGCAGCCGATCAGCACCCAGGCATACAGCGTGTGCAGTTCGTCGTTGTTGAGTCCCAGGTTCTGCATGAACCCCACCGCGCCGACGCTCTGTTCGGACAGCACGACCCGGATCAGCAGGATCGACAGCGCCAGCCGCACCATCGTGCCGCTGGCCAGCCAGCGGGTGTTGATCAGCGGATTCCTGCGGTAATGCTCGATCGCCACCGAACTCACCAGCAGCACGATCGCCATCGCCAGGGTCACGCCCAGCCACGGATTCTCGGTCCACCACAGGTAGCGCCCGAGCGAGAGCACCGCGGCCAGGCACGCCGCACCGCCGGCGAACAGGGTGAAGGTCAGGAAGTCCAGTTTCTCGAACACCTTGCTGCGATCGCTGGGCGGCAGCTTGAGCACCAGCACGCAGGCCAGCGCCACGATCGCCAGGCCCAGTTCGAACAGGTACAGGCCGCGCCACTCGCCGTACTGCAGCAGCTCGGTGGAGAAGATGCGCGCCAGCGGCAGCGCCAACTGGCTCATGCCCAGGCCGATCACCACCGCCTTGAGCCGCATGCGCGCCGGGAACGCCTGGATCATGTAGTACAGGCCCAGCGTGCTCAGCGCCGCGCCGACCAGCCCGTGCGCAGCGCGCACCGCGATGGCCGACCCCAGATCGTTCACGAACAGATGGGCGAAGGCTATCAGCGCGTACAGGACCAGGAAGATCTCGGTGAACAGCCGCAGCCCGTACTGCTGGCGGAACTTGACCAGCAGCAGGTTGGCCGAGACGTTGGTCATTACGTAGGCCGCCGGCAGCCACGCCATTTCCCACGCGTAGGCGCCCAGCGTGCCCTGCAGGTTCAGCAGGTTGGCGGTGACCAGGGCGTTGCTCAGGCCGCCGGTCAGGGCGACCACCACGCCCACGATGGCGAACTGGATGCGGCGGCGGACCGGGTGCAGCGGGGTGGAGGGCGACCCGGGGAAGGTGGGGCGCTCGTGCGGCAGCCATTCGCGGGGGGCATAGCGGCTGCTCACGGGCGGGTCGGCATCCTCTGGAAGACGAATGGCGTTGTCACCACGGTATTGTCCCACGACCGCGCCGGCAAGATGCCCCCGACGGTGCGATAATCCGTCCCATGAGCGAATCCCCCTACCAATCCGGCACCACCCATTTCGGTTTCCGCGACGTCGCCGCCCGCGACAAGCAGAAGCTGGTCGGCGAAGTGTTCACGTCGGTCGCCGGCAAGTACGACCTGATGAACGACCTGATGAGCCTGGGCATCCATCGGGTCTGGAAGCGCTATTTCGTCGGCACCTGCCAGGTCAAGCGCGGCGATCGCGTGCTGGATCTGGCGGGCGGCACCGGCGACATCGCCGCATTGCTCAAGGATCGGGTGGGCGGGACCGGCGAAATCGTGCTTGGCGACATCAACGCCGGCATGCTGTCGGTGGGTCGCGATCGCATGACCGACCGCGGGCTGGTGTCCGGACTGGAGTACGTCCAGTGCAATGCCGAAGCGCTGCCGTTCCCCGATCAGAGCTTCGACCTGGTGACCATCGCCTTCGGCCTGCGCAACGTCACCGACAAGGACGCCGCGCTGCGCGAGATGCATCGCGTGCTGAAGGTGGGCGGACAGGCGCGCGTGCTGGAGTTTTCCGAAGTCACGGCCGATTGGTTCAAGCCGATCTACGACTTCCATTCGTTCAAGGTGCTGCCGAAGCTGGGCCAGTTGTTCGCCGGCGACGCCGGCAGCTACCAGTACCTCGCCGAAAGCATCCGCAAGCATCCGCCGCAGGAGCAGTTGAAGGCGATGATGGACGAAGCCGG
>Ga0180217_1004730_pt1 | contig 10610 bp, 10 predicted proteins | sample eDN3rd37CBELigOP_FD_128521 | JGI IMG/M metagenome (GOLD analysis project Ga0180217, IMG submission 128521) | Enriched Organic Plus compost microbial communities from Emeryville, California, USA - eDNA 3rd pass 37_C BE-Lig OP (version 2) (version 2) ... | reverse complement strand
GCGGCGCGCTGATCGGATGCGCGGCAGGATTCGTCAACGTGCCGCGCATCAAAGGCGTCCATAATGCGATGGGCACCGGCATCCTCGCTGCCGAGCATGTCGCGGCAGCGATCGCGGCCGGCCGGGCCAATGACGAACTGCTCGATTATGAAAACGGCTGGCGTGCGTCGGCCGTCGGCCGGGACCTGCACCTGGTGCGCAACGTCAAGCCGCTATGGTCCAAGTTCGGCACCGTCGTCGGCGCGGCCCTGGGCGGCTTTGACATGTGGACCAACACGCTGTTCGGCTTCTCGCTGTTCGGGACCCAGTCGCACGCCAAGACGGACGCCAAGACGCTCGATCCTGCCAAAGCGCACAGCCCGCGGCCTGCCGTGAAGCCGGACGGCAAGCTTACCTTTGACCGGCTGTCCTCGGTGTTCCTGTCCAACACCAATCACGAGGAAGATCAGCCGGTGCATCTGAAGGTCGCCGACATGGCCCTGCAGAAGTCGTCCGAGCACGACGTCTATGCCGGGCCGTCCTATCGCTACTGTCCGGCAGGCGTGTACGAGTGGGTCGAGGACGGCGGCACGGTGCGCTACCAGATCAACGCGCAGAACTGCGTCCACTGCAAGACCTGCGACATCAAGGATCCCAACTACAACATCACCTGGGTCCCGCCCGAGGGTGGTGGCGGCCCGAATTACGAGGCCATGTAAGGGACGGCTGCGACGAAGCTTCGCAGGATGGCCACGTTCCTGCCACAGTGCGAGCGTCTTCAGGCGGAAAGCTGGGCGAACTGACCAGCTTTCCATGGCGACGGGAGCGGCTGCCTTGCGGTTGAACGTCAAACGCTGCATTGTCGCGCCATCGGACGTGGCTACCACCGGTCACGCTTCCTGATTTGTCCGAAATCCTGGAGCTAGGCGAATCGTGATGTTGTTCCGTTTCAAATGCCTGACGATGGTTGCCTGCGCGGCCTCGATCCTGGCGCTGCCGGCTTCGCTTTCGGCGCAGACCCCCGATCACCCGACCGAAACCTCGGTGCCGTTCCCGACGCAGGAGGACCTGCGCGACATGACGGTGGCGGGCAGCTACCTGGCCGCGCGCCACGCGAGCGTCGAACGCGACGCCGGCTCCGCCGCCGAGTTCTATCGCTCGGCTCTTCGCAAGGATCCCAAGAACAACGAACTGCTCGACCGCGCCTTCATCGCCTCGCTTGCGGACGGCGATATCCAGGAGGCGGTGAGGCTCGCCGGCCGGACGTTGAAGGTCGACAAGACCAATCGCGTCGCCCGGCTGGTGATCGGCGTGCACGATCTCAAGCAGAAGCGCTATGAAGCCGCGCGGCGCAATATCAACCTGTCGGTGCGGGGACCGATCACGGACCTTGTTGCGACGCTGCTGGCGGGCTGGGCGGAATTCGGCGCGGGCGATGCCCGCGGAGCCGCGGCAAATATCGACAAGCTGGTCGGGCCGGAATGGTATCCGGTGTTCAAGGATCTGCACTCCGGACTGATCATGCAGCTTGCCGGCAACGAGAAGGAAGCGGGCAAGCGGCTGGCGCGCGCCTACAAGACCGACGACACCGCGCTGCGGGTGTCCGACGCCTATGCGCGGTGGCTGTCGCACAGCAAGGAAGGTCCTGCCGCGGCGGAGGAAGTCTACAAGGCGTTTGACAAGAAGCTGTCGCGTCACCCGCTTGTGGTCGAGGGCATTCGCGAGACCGCGGCCGGCAGGAAGCTGCCGCCGCTGGTGAATTCGCCCCAGGAGGGCGCGGCCGAGGCGCTTTACGGCATCGGTGCGTCGCTGACCCGCCGTGGCGGCGAGGATCTCGGCCTCGTTTACCTCCAGCTCGCGCTTTACCTGCAGCCCGACCATGCGCTGGCGCTGCTGTCGCTCGGCGACCTTTACGAGTCGGTCAAGAAGCCGGACATGGCGATCAAGGTTTATGAGCGGGTGCCGCAGCACTCGCCGCTTCATCGCAACGCGCAGGTGCAGCTCGCCACCAACCTCGATGCCGCCGACCGCGCCGACGAGGCGATCAAGATCCTGCAGACCGTCGCGCAGGACGATCCCAAGGACGTCGACGCCATCATGGCGCTCGGCAATATCGAGCGCGGCCGCAAGAAATTCGCCGATTGCGCCGTGACCTATGCCAAGGCGATCGATCAGCTCACCGGCACGGAGAGCAACAGCTGGGTCTATTATTATTTCCGCGGCATCTGCGAGGAGCGCTCCAAGCAGTGGGACAAGGCCGAGCTGGACATGAAGAAAGCGCTCGAGCTCAAGCCCGAGCAGCCGCACGTCCTCAACTATCTCGGCTATTCGTGGATCGACCGCGGCCTGCATCTCGACGAGGCGATGAAGATGATTCAGCGCGCCGTCGAGCAGCGGCCGGATGATGGCTACATCGTCGATTCCCTGGGCTGGGCCTATTACCGGATCGGCAACTATCAAGAAGCCGTGAAGCATCTCGAACGTGCCATCGATCTGAAGCCGGAAGACCCGACCATCAACGATCATCTCGGCGATGCCTATTGGCGGGTCGGACGCAAGCTGGAGGCGCGGTTCCAGTGGTCTCACGCGCGCGACATGAAGCCGGAGCCGGAAGAGCTGCCCAAGATCGAGGCCAAAATCGCCAACGGGTTGCCGCCGGACGAAACGCCGGCCGCAGCGTCGGCTGGCGAGAAGAAGGATGATGACAAGGGCGGCTGATCGCGGGGCGGATCATAGATGGGACTGAGGGAGGAGGCGCGGGCCAAGGTCAATCTGACCTTGCGGGTGCTGGGCCGGCGTGTCGATGGCTATCATGACCTGGCCAGCCTGGTGGTGTTCGCCGATTGCGCGGATCAACTGGCGCTGGAAGCGGGGCCGGAGCTGGCCCTGACGGTGAACGGGCCGCGGGCCAGCGACTGCGGCTCAACAGCGGACAATCTCGTGTTCAAGGCGGCAGGCCTTCTGGCCGAGCGCGTGCCCGGATTGCAGTTCGGCCGCTTCATCCTGGAAAAGCGGCTGCCGGTGGCGGCCGGGATCGGCGGCGGCTCGGCTGATGCCGCCGCGGCGCTGCGGCTGCTGGCGCGGCTCAACGATCTTGCCCTGGATGATCCGCGGATTGCCGAGGCGGCGCGCCTGACCGGCGCCGACGTCCCGGTCTGCGTTGCGTCGCAGAGCGCGGTGATGACCGGCATCGGCGAGCAACTGTCGGCGGTGCGCCTGCCGCGGCTGCCTTGCGTCATGGTCAATCCCCGCGTCCCGGTCGAGACCGCTGAGGTCTTTGCTGCGCTCGGCCTGCGCAAGGGCGAAATCCTGACCGACGTCACCGACGTGGTGCTGTCGCGCCGATGGCCGACCGAGGACGCCTCCACCGAGGACTGGCTGCGGGCGCTGCAGGAGGCGGCCAACGATCTCGAGGCGCCGGCCATCAGCATCCAGCCGCTGATCGGAGACGTACTGTCGGCCTTGCGGGGCAGCGCGGGCGTGCGGCTGGCGCGGATGTCGGGATCGGGCGCCACCTGCTTCGGGCTGTTCGATACCGATGACGAGGCGCGCCGCGCAGCCGAGGCACTGCAGGCCGATCATCCGCAATGGTGGGTCCACGCCGGCGCGCTCGGCTGAGGCAAAGCTCTTTCCGTCTGATGCGCCGGTATCGCCGCTTCGGTGTCAGGACATCGACAACCGGCAGCGATTGCAATCAGGGGCTGAGGTTTGCTAGGTTTGCGCCCCATTGCCCTCCTGATTGGCCAGCCGCGTCATGGCAGCTTCGCACGTCACTTTCGAGGACGCCGCGCTGGCGCTGCTCGACGCCGCCGTGGATCCGAGCCGCTGGGGCGATGCGATGGATCGCGTCGCGGCCTTCGCCGGCGCCACCGGAACGATGCTGATCCATACCCGGGGCCCGCGCCCCGGCTATCCGCTGTCCCGCTCGGTCGCCGAGGGCATCGACATCTATTTCCGCGAAGGCTGGAATCTGCGCGACGAGCGGACCCGCGGCCTGTCTTTCATGCGTCGCCGCGGCGCTTTCGTCGATCAGGATTTCGTCGATCGCGATGAGCTGAAGCGCTCCGCCTATTACGACTATCTGCGCAGGTTCGGGATCAATTGGTCGGCCGGCATCGGAGTCTCCGATGTCGAGGAAGAACTCGCCTTGATGATCTATTTCAGCGACCGTCACGGCCACGTCTCGCCGACGGAGGTCGCCAGCCTGATGCGCCTGCGGCCGCACGTTAATGCCGCCGCGCGGCTGTCGCGCAATCTCGCTTTCGCCAATGCCACCGGCATGGTCGATGCCTATCAGTCGCTCGGTTGCCCGAGTGTGATGCTGGGACGCGGCGGCCGGGTGATCCGGCTCAATGCGGCGGCCGAGCCGCTGATCGGCAACGGGCTGACGCTGTCGCGCGGCGCGCTGTCATGCGTCCGTGCGGACGATGCCCGGGCGATGGCCGCCCTGATTGCACGGCTCTGCGAGGCGGAGGCGGCTGCGGCTCAGGACGCGCCGGCGCCGGTGGTCGTGCGCCGTTCGGGACGGCGGCCGCTGATCGTCGACGGGATCCGACTTGCCGGAATCGCCCATGAGGTATTCTCGCCGGCCAAGGCGATCCTTTTGATCTCCGACCCGGAGCGAACGCCCGCTGCGATGTCGCCCGAGCTGGTGCGCAGCGCGTTCGGTCTGACCCAGGCCGAGGCGACGCTCGCCTCCCACTTGGCTCGCGAGATTCCCCTGCTGCAGGCGGCAGAGCTGATGGGAGTTTCGCCCGAGACCGCGCGCTCTCACCTCAAGCGCATCTTTGCCAAGACCGACACCAACCGCCAGGCCGAGCTGCTTCTGGTGATGAGGCGGCTGCGCCCGGCGTCATGAGAGGGCAGGCCGAAGGCGCCAGCACGGGCGGCGGAAACACCGTCCGGACTGTCGTGAAGGCCGCTTTTAAAGCGGGCCGCTATTTGCCGCCCTGCAATCTCGCGGCGAGGGCCTTCCTGGTCGCCTCGGGAAGTCCTGTCGGGTCCAGCAGCATGTCGAACACCTTCAGGTTGTGCGTATGCGCGAGCTGATGCAGATGAAAAGCATTGCGCAGCGCGATCTGGCGCCCCTGTGCGTCCTGTACGCCGTTGACGGCGAGCTTGGTCAGCTTGAGCGCGAAACGTGATTTCGCGGCGATCTTGCGCGCCATCGCCAGCGTTGCGTCCATCAGCTCGGTGCGCGGCACCACCTGATTGACCATGCCGAGCCGCAGCGCGTCGGCCGCGTTGATCTCGTCGGATGTGAACAGCATCTCCTTGGCCTTGCGGATGCCCACTTCCCAGACATGCGTGAAGTATTCGTGCCCGCAGACCCCGAAGCTTACGGTCGGATCAGCGAAGGTGGCATCGTCCGCAGCAATGATGATGTCGCATGGCCAAGCCAGCATCAATCCGCCGGCGATGCACTTGCCCTGCACGGCAGCGAGGGTCGGCTTCGGGATGTTGCGCCACCGATCGGAGAATCCGAGATAGATTTCTTCCTCGCGTGCCATCTGCGCTTCCGCGCCCGCGCAGCCGAAGCCGCAGACCGGCGCGACCGTCTCATGCGTGCGCATCGCTGCGTGCCCATCGGTCTCCGACAGATCGTGCCCCGCCGAGAAATGCTTGCCGTTCGCCGCCAGGATGATGACGCGGATGTCGTCGTCATGGGCGGCGTGGTCGAACGCGTCGTTCAACTCGTAGAGCAGCGCGGTGTCCTGCGCATTGGCCATGTTCGGCTTGTTGAGCGTGATACGCGCGATGCCCGGCTCGGGCACGTCATAGAGCAGCGCCTTGAATTCGGGCATGCTTCCTCCATTGAGTTTTTTGAGTTCTCAATGCGACCGCGCCAGGCAGAAGGCGACCACCTGCTCGAGCGCAGACTTCATCGGTGACGGCGGGAACAGCGCCAGTGCGTCGACGGCCATGGCGCCATAATGCTGGGCGCGTGACAGCGTGTCCTCAAGGGCGCGGTGCTTGGTCATCAGGCCGATCGCATGGTCGAGATCGCCATCGCCGATCTCGCCGCGCTCCAGCGCGCGCACCCAGAATTCGCGTTCGGCATCGTTGCCGCGGCGGAACGCCAGCACCACCGGCAGCGTGATCTTGCCTTCGCGGAAATCGTCGCCGACATTCTTGCCGAGCTTGGCGGCCTTGCCGCCGTAATCGAGCAGATCGTCGACGAGCTGGAAGGCGATGCCGAGATTCATGCCGAAGCTGGCGGCCGCCGTCTGCTCGGCTTTCGGCCGTTCGGCGATGACGGGACCGACCTCGCAGGCCGCCGCGAACAGCTCCGCGGTCTTGCCGCGGATCACCGCGAGATATTCGTCTTCCGTGGTCGCGGTGTTCTTCGCCGCAGCGAGCTGCATCACCTCGCCCTCGGCGATGGTCGCGGCGGCGGACGACAGGATGTCGAGCGCGCGCAGCGACCCGACCTCGACCATCATGCGGAACGCCTGGCCGAGCAGGAAGTCGCCGACCAGGACGCTGGCCTCGTTGCCCCACAGCATGCGGGCGGACAATTTGCCGCGGCGCAGTTCGCTCTCGTCGACCACGTCGTCATGCAGCAGCGTCGCGGTGTGCATGAACTCGACCGAGGCGGCGAGCTTGACGTGACCCTCGCCGCTATAGCCGGACAGGCCGGCCATCGCCAGCGTCAGCATCGGGCGCAGCCGCTTGCCCCCCGACGAGATCAGGTGGTTGGCGACCTCCGGGATCATCGCGACCTCGGAGCCGGTGCGGGAGAGGATCGTGGCGTTGACCCGTTCCATATCCGCCGCGACCAGTTCGACCAGTTGGTCGATCGAGGCCGTCGGAGGGGTTTCGAAGGGAACAATGACCGCCACGCCGTTTCTCCACTGCAAGAGCCTTGTCGGCCGAACCGCTGAGCCTGCAAATCCGGGCCCTCGTTTACGGCAGTCCGTCACGACAACGCAAACGCTGGATTCGGGGCGTCGGCCTCGAATATCATGGCCACAATAGAAACTGCCGGTTGATGCGGCAAGGTCCGGAGCCGCCCCGACAGGGTCTGGCGGCAAGGAGGTTCCCTGGTGCGCGAACTGGTGCGGACCAACGATATGGTGCTGGTCTCGGCCATCGCGGCCCTGCTCGAGGGGGCGGACATCCACCATCTCGTGCTCGATCAGAACATGAGCGTGCTGGAGGGTTCGGCCGGCGCCATCCCACGGCGCATCATGGTTCATCCCGATGATCATGAGGTCGCCCGCCGGCTGCTGACCGAGGCCGGCTTCGGCCACGAGCTGCGCCCCGATGAATGACCTCTCCGAAGGCCTGACCGAGGACGCCTTTCTTGGCGGCCGCCTGCGGCTGCGCCAGCCCGCCTCCGGCCATCGTGCCGGTCACGACGCCATGCTGCTGGCCGCCGCGACGGCGGCGCATCCGGGGGACCGGATCGCCGATTTCGGCGCCGGGGTCGGAGCCGCGGGCCTCGCAGTGGCCCGCCGCGTCGCCGGCCTCTCCCTCGCGCTGGTGGAGATCGATCCGCGATTGGCCGGGCTGGCCGCCGCCAATGCGAAGGCCAACGGACTTCTGGCCGAAGTGAAGGTGCTCGACATTCTCGCCGGCGCCGGGGCTTTTGCGGAGGCGGGGCTCGCGCCGGACAGTTTTGACGGCGTGCTGATGAACCCGCCTTTCCATGACGCCGGGCGTCATCGCGCTTCGCCGGATGCGGAGCGCCGGGCGGCGCATGTCGCCGGCCCGGAAACGCTGGACGGATGGATCGGCGCCGCACGGCGCCTGCTCAGGAGCGGGGGCGTGCTCACCATGATCTGGCGCGCCGACGGGCTGGCCGATGTGCTCGCGGCGCTTCGCCGCGGCTTCGGCAGCCTCTGCCTCCAGCCGGTGCACGGCGACGGCCCCAAGCCGGCGATTCGGATTCTCGTCCGCGCGGTGAAGGGAGGGCGCGCCCCGCTCAGGATGTTTCCCGGTATCGTGCTCAACGGAACGTCACATCTGCCTCACGAAGAGGCAGATGCGGTGCTGCGCGGCGAGGCCGTGCTGCCCTTCGCCGCGCTCTGACTGACGCGGCAGCGACCGTGGAGATTACTGGGGGAGTCGATCGGTGCGCGGCTTCGAGGCCGATGTGAGATGAATGGCGGTCCAAAGCGAGCCCATCAGCACGATCAAAAGATAGATTTTCATGTGATGCTCCGACTCAAACCATGTGACGGATGTCGCCTCATTGCGATGGCTTTATGGCAAACCGTGCCGAAAACGATCGCCCCGAGGCAATCGCTGCCTTGCAAGCAGCGTTCCATCGTGCCGCGATGACATGGTCGTGATCGGGAGCCGCTCGGTCGGACATCACAGAGCAACGGAGCAACCGCAGGATGAATGCCTTGACCAATCTGCTGCCGCGCCGCTGGCGCAAGGACACCGCGGTCGTTCCGGTGGTGCGCCTGTCCGGCACTATCGGCGCGGTGACGCCGCTGCGGCCCGGGCTGACGCTGGCGGGTATCGCAAAGCTGCTGGACCGCGCGTTTGCCACCCGCAACGCCAGGGCGGTCGCATTGGTGATCAACTCGCCCGGCGGCTCGGCGGTGCAGTCGCGCCTGATCCATCAGCGCATCCGGCAACTTGCGGCGGAGAAGAAGCTGCCGGTGCTGGCCTTCGCCGAGGACGTGGCAGCCTCCGGCGGGTACATGATCGCCTGCGCGGCCGACGAGATCTTCTGCGATCCGTCTTCCATACTCGGCTCGATCGGTGTCGTCGGCGGCAGCTTCGGCTTCCACGATCTGATCAAGAAGATCGGCGTCGAGCGGCGGCTCTATACCGCCGGCGCCCGCAAGGCGACGCTCGATCCATTCCTGCCGGAAAATCCGGAGGATGTCGCCCACCTCAAGGCGATCCAGCGGGAAATCCACGCCACCTTCATCGGATTGGTGAAGCAGAGCCGCGGCGAGCGCCTGCAGGGCGCCGACGACCAGCTTTTCTCCGGCGAGTATTGGGCCGGCGAGACCGCGGTTCGGCTTGGCCTCGCCGATGGCATCGGCGATCTCCGCTCGGTGCTCCGCGCCCGCTATGGTGACAAGGTTGAAATGCCGTTGATCGCCTCGCCGCGCGGGCTGCTGGCGGGCCTGCTCGGGCGCCGGCGCGGCCGTGCTCGGCGAGAGCCTCGCGGCATGGCCGGAGGGCCTGATCGCAGCGCTCGAGGAACGGGCGATGTGGGCCAAATTCGGGCTGTGAGCGGGTTTCGCCCGCGCCGTTTGGTCGCTTGCGAACCTTGGCCGGCTGAGCGACACTAAAGTGTGGGGCTGGCGATGATCGAGAGAAGGACCGACCGATGCCGCCGCTGATTGCCTTTGCCGGTGCTTTAGGAGGGCTCGCCCTGGTGCGCTGGGCCTACCGGACCGCGTTGCGGATCAATACGGAACTCGATGCCGCGCGCCGCGCCGCGATGGCCGAGGCCGTGCGCCGCCAGGACATCCCCACGCTGCGGCGGGACCCGCGCACGGGCGCCTATCGGCCGGGCTGAGAACAGAAGCGATTGCCAAACTGCTCTCGCCGGCTCGTAGGGTGGGGCATCACCCTCGAAACCGGCGAGCAAGCCTTGGAGGTGCGACATCCGCGCCGAACTGCGAAGCCCAACGGGAAGCCGCGCGTCCGTTCTAAGAGGCCGGACCCTAACAATTCGAGACCTTTAGCAGCTTTAGGCCGGCGCGGTTACCCGCCTGCGGATAGAATTGCTCGAATTGTGCCGATTGCATTCTGCGGGGCTCGCCTTGATTCCGGGGGGCGCCGCCGATACGGTCCGCGCGACTCGTTCCCCCACTTGAAGCCAGAAGCCCCTGATGGACTCCTTGCCGCCCCACATGCGTCCCGAACGCTCGTTCCAGGGACTGATCCTGACATTGCAGCGCTACTGGGCCGACTATGGCTGCGTCATCCTGCAGCCCTACGATATGGAGGTGGGGGCGGGCACCTTCCATCCGGCGACCACGCTGCGGGCGCTGGGGCCGAAGCGCTGGAATGCGGCCTATGTGCAGCCGTCGCGCCGGCCCAAGGACGGCCGCTACGGCGAGAACCCGAATCGGCTGCAGCACTATTACCAGTTCCAGGTGATCCTGAAGCCGTCGCCCCCGGATATCCAGGACCTCTATCTGAAGTCGTTGGCGGCGATCGGCGTCGATGCCGCCTTGCACGACATCCGTTTTGTCGAAGACGACTGGGAGAGCCCGACGCTGGGCGCGTGGGGGCTCGGCTGGGAATGCTGGTGCGACGGCATGGAGGTGTCGCAATTCACCTACTTCCAGCAGGTCGCGGGAGTGGAATGCGCGCCTGTTGCCGGCGAACTGACCTACGGGCTGGAGCGCCTTGCGATGTATGTGCAGGGCATCGAGAACGTCTATGATCTCAACTTCAACGGCCGCGACGGCGCCGACAAGGTGACCTATGGCGACGTCTTCCTGCAGGCGGAGCAGGAATATTCGCGGCACAATTTCGAGTTCGCCGACACCGCGATGCTGTTCGAGCAGTTCGTGATGGCCGAGACCGCCTGCCGCGACTATCTCGCGGCGGGCTGGAAGGACGGCAAGCGCGAGGCGCATCTGATGGCACTGCCGGCCTATGACCAGTGCATCAAGGCCAGCCACGTGTTCAACCTGCTCGATGCGCGC
>Ga0180217_1004727_pt1 | contig 10616 bp, 10 predicted proteins | sample eDN3rd37CBELigOP_FD_128521 | JGI IMG/M metagenome (GOLD analysis project Ga0180217, IMG submission 128521) | Enriched Organic Plus compost microbial communities from Emeryville, California, USA - eDNA 3rd pass 37_C BE-Lig OP (version 2) (version 2) ... | reverse complement strand
GTGGAAGGCGGGGGCGTCGAAGGTGTCGTTCAAGTACCAGTGGCTGGTGGATGGCAAGGCGGTGAAGGGGGCGACGAAGTCGACCTGGAAGGTGCCGGCGTCCGCGAAGGGCAAGAAGGTCACGGTGAAGGTGACCGGGTCGGCCACGGGGTACACGGCCAAGACCGTCACCTCGGCGGCGAAGACCATCGCGAAATAGCACGACTGGGCGCCCGTCGACGGGCGCCCAGTCGTCCCTCCCAGCTGACGCGGCGGGGGGCTCCCTGTCGTCATCTGCGAAAACCTGTTGTTCTCCGGCATGGGACCCTGAATCGGCCTGGGTTTCGTTCCGTTCTTGAAGCAAGGATGGAACCGATGAATCAGAAGTACTCGCCCGAGATGCGCGAGCGCGCGCTGCGGATGCTCGATGAGGCCAAGGCCTCCGGTGAGCACTCGAATCTGATGTCCGCCGTGCGGCATGTTGCGGGGCTCCTCGGCATGAGCGCGGAGACGCTGCGGGTGTGGCATCGCCGCCGCGAGGTCGACGCCGGCGCGAAGCCCGGTGTCCCGAGCGATGTCGCTGAGGAGAACAAGCGCCTGCGCCGCGAGGTGGCCGAGCTGCGAAAGGCGCCGATCCTCAAGGCTGCGAGCGTGTTTTTCGCGAAGGAGCTCGACCGGCCCTGACCGAGATGATCCGCTTCATCGACGAGTATCGAGAGCGGTTCGGGGTCGAGCTCATCTGCCGAGTGTTGCGCCCGGCAGTGCAGGGATTCATCACGTCCCGCGGGTATCGCGCCGCGAAGACCCGCGTAGCCTCCGCCCGGCAGCTGCGCGACGAGCTGCTGGTGCCCGAGGTCGCCAGGCTGCATGCGGAGAACTGCGGCGTCTACGGGCGGCGGAAGATGCATGCTCTCCTGAAACGGCAGGGGTGGGACATCGGCCGCGACCAGACCGAGCGCCTCATGCGCCTCGCGGGAGTGCGTGGGGTTCGCAAGTCGAAGAAGGTGTTCACGACCAGACCGGACAAGGCGCAGGCCCTACCGCGGGACCTCGTCCAGCGGCGGTTCCGTGCGGACGCGCCGCGCCGACTCTGGGTTGCAGACATCACGTATGTGGCCACCTGGGCGGGCTTCGCATACGTCGCGTTCGTCACCGACGTCTATTCACGTCGGATCGTGGGCTGGAACGTCGCGGCGACGCTACGCGCGGAGGTGCTGCCGCTGCAAGCGCTGGACATGGCCGCCTGGGGCGCGGACGGCCCGCTGGACGGGCTGATCCATCACGCCGATCACGGCTCGAACTACATGTCGATGGTCTACACCGACCGGGTCGTCGAGCTTGGCGCAACACCCTCGACGGGAACCGTCGGGGACTCGTATGACGCCCTCGCCGAGGCCGTCAACAACCTCTACAAGACCGAGCTGATCCGTCAGCGCGGCCCCTGGCGAACGGTTGAGCAGGTCGAGCTCGCGACTCTCGAGTGGGTGTGGTGGTGGAACAACTCCCGCCTGCACGGCGAACTCGGCATGCGCACCCCGATCGAGATCGAGGACGCGTACTACGCTGACCTCGAATCAGGCCTCCCGGCGACCGCCGGACAGGGAAACCGATAGGAACGAAACCCAGGCCGATTCAGTCGTCTTGGGACGTGACTCGGGGGCGCCGTCGCCCAGAATCACCGAAGCCGTCGCCGCCTCGTCTGCGTCCACCGGCTGCCATGCGACGACACCATTGGCGTTTCGGCTGAGCACCACCGAAGCGGCAGCGGACTTCGACGGGAATGGAGTGTCGGCGCAGAAGATGTAGAAGTCCTCGGGGTCGAGTTGCTCCCGTCCAGGTCCCAGCGATTGACGGGTGGTCGCGTCGACGAGCACGTTGTCCTTGCGCAGCACCTCGCGTGCGCGGTGCACATGCTCCGGCAGGGACGGCGTGACCTCTTTCCTTGCCAGGCTGCCCTTGAACACGACGAACCCATCGCGGGTGGCTTCGCCTCTCGCGATCTCGGTGCGGGCAAACCATGCGCCGAAGATCGCGTGCTGGCCAGCGTCGGTCAAATCCACGGTGCTCATGTGGCACCTCCCCCCTGCCGGATCCCCCGATCCGACCATGCGCTTCGTCGCCGCTGGCGGTGTCCTCCGTCAGCGGATGGCTTTGGTCAGCCAGCTGCGGCGGCGCTCAGCTGCGCGCGAAGAACTGTCCGGCACGTCCCGCCCACAGGAGCAGGATGCCGATGATGCCGATGACGAGGCTGATGATGCCGCCGACGATCGCGCCGCTCGCGAGCGAGATGATCGCGCTGATGATGGAGATCACCAGCCAGATGGTGACGAGCATGCGGGCGACGCGGCTGCCCTTCAGCAGTCCGCCGGCGATGATGAAGCCGATGATGCCGAGCACGAGCGTCAGGATTCCGCCCCACAGGAGGTCGAATCCGAAGCCGACGCCGAGGTCGACGACGAGCGAGGTCTGCATCGATGCGGCGATGATCGCCAGGATGCCGGCGATGACGTCGAGTGCGGACCAGATCCAGATGATGACGGCGACGAGTGTGACGCCGCCGGGTCGCTGACCAGCCATGGTGTCCTCCCCTGTGAAGCCTGCGCTCAGACTAGCGACAGCGGGCCCGGCTGGACAGTCCTCGGGCCGATGTCGCGTCGGTGCGCGGTCCTGGGGTCAGTCCGCCAGCTCTGCGGCGAGCAGCGCTTCGAAGTATTCGCGTCCGAGTGTGTGGGTGCGGATCCCGTACTCGAGGGTGAGTCGCTGGTAGTGCGCGATCGCCCGGAACTCGTCCGGCACCTCTGCGGCGGCGATCTGCGGTGCGATGTGCTGGAGGACGGCTTCGTCGGCTCGGGCGCGGTCGACGATGGTGCGGAGCGCGGCGACGCGGTCGTCGCGGTCCTCGAGGGTGCCGAGCAGGTACAGCTTGGACAGGGCGACGGTCTCGAGGCGGCGGTCGTCGATGGGGCCGATCATCCATGCGCGGTACGCCTCGACGCCGGCGGGGGTGACGGAGTAGACGCGCTTCATGCGCTTGCCGTCGGGTGCGTCGGAGACGGTCACCCATCCGTCGTGGAGGAGGCGGGTGAGTGACTGCCGCAGCGCGCCGAGGCTCGCCGCGTAGAAGAGGGAGATGCCGGCTTCGAAGAACTTGTTGAGCCGGTAGATCGTCTGGGGTCCGAATGCGATGAGCAGGCCGAGGATCACGTACGCCACGGTTGACAGGGTACTACTGCAAGTAATATTACTGTTAGGTATATACCGATGCCGCGGATGTCGCGCGCATCGCGACCATCGCTACCACCGCGACTACCGCAGAGAGACTCAGACCCCATGACCACCATCGCGCCCGTGACGGCCGTGACGCCCAGCCAGCCCCAGCCCACCCAGTCCACCGCGGCATTCGCCCGCATCGAGCGCGCGCTCGAGCGCGTCACCCGCACCCGCGCCCGCAAGGGTCTCCCTGCCCCGCAGATCGCCGTGTGCAGCCCGCGCGGCGATCTCGCCTGGGGCGACCAGGACCAGGCATTCCTCGCCGCGAGCATCACGAAGCTCTTCACCGGGGTCATCGTCCTGCAGCTCGCCGAGTCCGGGCGTCTCGCGCTCGACACCCGCGTCGACGCCCTCCTCCCCGCCGAAACGATCGCCGGGTTGTTCCGCGCTGACGCTCCGGCCCCGACCGTGCTCGACCTGCTGCAGCACCGCTCGGGTGCCGCCGACTACTTCGAGGGCACGCGGCGCGCGAGCGTCCTCGCGGAGCTGCTCCGCGACCCGCAGCGCACCTGGACGCCGAGCGACCTGCTCGAGTTCTCCCGCACCCACCAGGCGCCGGTGGGGCGCCCGGGGGAGCGGTTCCGCTACTCGGATACCGGGTTCGTCGTGCTCGGCCTCATCATCGAGGAGCTCACCGGCCGCGAGTTCCACGACGTCGTGCACGAGCAGATCATCGAGCCGCTCGAGCTCACCCGGACATTCCTCCCGCGACTCACCGAGCCCGCTGAAGGCGACAGCGCGGTCGCCCCCGTGTACATCGCAGGCCAGGAGCTCAGCACTGCACCGGGACTCAGCTGCGCATGGGCGGGCGGTGCGATCGCGTCGACGACGTCCGACCTGCTCGCCTTCAGCGAAGCCCTCCACTCGGGCCGGCTCATCAGCGACGAGCACCTGCGGCTCATGGCGACTCCGACCGGGCGAGTCCGGGCTGGCATCCACTACGGCGCCGCGATGATGGAGCTCCGCTTCGAAGGCTTCTCGCCGCTGCTCCGCGGCCAGTCCCGCCCGCTCGGCCACCTCGGGTCGACCGGCACCTCGCTCTGCTACGACCCGGCGAGCCGCACGCATGTCGCCATGAACTTCCACGCGCGCGAGGAGATGCCGCGCCTCATCCGCACGGCCATCGCCATCCACATGTCGCTGCGCTGAGCGCGCCGCCGCCCTGCTCGTCCCGAATCGACCGCGCCGGGCCTCACCCGCTCGGCGCAGCGGACCTCCCGGCACCCTTCGGTCGCCGCGTCAGCCACAGGTAGGCGATCGACAGCGGCAGGTTCAGGACGACGGCGGTGACCACGCCGGGGGCGTAGCCGCCGAAGATGATCGCGAGCGGGATGTGCGGCACGAACGCGTTGATGATGAGGATCAGCGCGAGGACCCGCATCCCGTCTCGAGCCCACGCGACGGGCCGCGTCCGTGTGCTGAGCACCACGAGCACGAGTCCGAGCGCGGTGACGAGCGTGACCGCCACGAGGAATGGCACGAGGAGATATCCGGTGCCGACCCCGTCGAGGAAGTCGCCCATCGTGAGCGACTCCTCCAGGTTGTGCACCGCGAATCCTGCGAACAGCGCCCACGCGACCACGCGCTCTGCGAGGCCCCTCGGTGCAGCTCGCGACGGTGCCTGCTCGCTGGTCATGACGAATCCTCTCGGATGGATCGGCCCGGCCAGTCGCTCACGCAGCGCGGGATGCCAGCTCACATTCTCCGGTACGTGGCCTGCGCCGGTTGCCGAGCACGAGCCTCAGACACGAGCGTCACACACGTGCGTCGGATGCGGGACAGCGCCCTGTCGCAGACGGATGGCGCGCCGTCGCTTCGGTAGGGTCGGGGCCATGCTGACGCTGACCCGCCACCCGCTGATCGCGCTCGCCACGGCCATCGGTGTCGCCCTCCTCGCGTTCATCGGGGCCGCCCCGCTCGCGCAGGCGGCGGATGTCGATGATGACGACCAAGGGCTGTACGCGGGTCAGCTCTTCGAGCAGGAGTCCATCTCCGACCCGCTGTCCTCCGAGCCGATCGAGGACGCGACCGTCGTCGTCTTCGACAGCAAGCACTACGTCGTCGCGGTGCTCGCCACGGATGAGGACGGCAGGTTCGAGGTCGAGCTGCAGCCGGGCAAGTACACCTTCCAGGCGTTCGCGGAGGACTACACGCAGCGCTTCTACACGACGGACCTCAGCAGGTACGCGCACGACCTCGCGTCCGCCGACTACCTCGCCGTCCCCCAGCCGGACATCCAGTTCGGGCTCATCCCCGCTGCGGATCCGCCGCCGCCCGTCGGGCTCGACATCACCGGCACCGTGACAGACAGCGCCGGTCAGCCGATCGCGGACGCGATGGTGGTCGTCGGCGACGACATCGCATTCACCGCATCCGACGGCACCTACACGGTCGAGGACGGCGAGGGCGGCATCGCGTTCGCGGTCGCGTACGGCTACCTCGTCCAGTACTTCGACCACCAGACGTCGGCCGCGAAGGCGACGTGGGTGGACGCGGGGGATTCCGGAGTCGACTTCACGCTGAAGCCGAAGGCCGGGCCCACGCCGACGCCGACTCCTACCCCGACCCCGACGCCGACGCCGGAGCCGACTCCGACCCCGACTCCTACCCCGACGCCGGAGCCGACTCCGACCCCGACTCCGACCCCGACGCCGGAGCCCACGCCCACGCCGACTCCGACTCCGACGCCAACTCCGTCGCCGACTCCGACCCCGACGCCGACGCCGACGCCGACTCCGACGCCGACTCCGACGCCGACTCCGACGCCGCAGCCGGCGAAGGCATCCCTGACGGGCACGGTCACGGTCGCGCAGACGCATGAGCCGATCGCGTACGCCTCGGTCACGCTCATCCCCAGGTCGGGCGAGCCGACCACGGTCCTGACGGACAAGGATGGCGTGTATTCGATCGGCGGTCTCCCGGCGGGCGAGGCGATCGTGCAGGCCGCGGCGCGCGGGTACTCGGTCGATGAGCGCCCGGTGGTGCTGAGGGCCGGCGAGCGCACCGCGAACGCGGACCTGTACCTGTACCGGATGCCCGACCCCAAGCCGAGCGGCTCCATCTCGGGTGTCGTCGTCGAGACCGGTGACGGTGTCGACGGCCCGCCGTGGGAGGGTGTCGTGCAGCTGATGCAGGACGATCTCGTCGTGGAGTCGACGCACGCGGTCGCGGGCACGTTCATGTTCGAGGACGTGAAGGCCCGTGGCGATCTCCGCGTGGTGGTCCCGAATCCGCCGACCGGCTTCGAGCAGGACCCTGACGACGGCTGGGTCCCCGGTTTCGAGGGTGAGAGCGTGAGCCACCTCACGGTGCAGCTGAAGCCGATCCCGACCGACAGCACCGCGTGGCTGTGGTGGGTGGTCGGCGGCATCGTCGTCGCCTTGATCGCGGTGGGTGCCGCGCTGTGGGTGGTGCTGGCCCGCCGCTCCCGTGGGGCCTGAGCGCGAGCTGGCACCCGCATCGAGCGCGGTGGTGCAGCTGCGTGTGATGACGCGGCCGACTGCTCAGCGGATGAATCGCGTGCGGAGCCGGTCGATCACGTCGGCGTCGAGTTCGAGGCCCTTCACCAGGTAGTCCTCGATCGAGCCGTACCGGCTGGCCACCTCGTCGAATGCCGCATCGAGGTAGCTCTCCCGCACCCCGAGCACTCCGACGAGCCGCTCCGGGTCGAGCCCGAGCGCTGTGGCCCGGTCGATCATCGGCTGCAGCGCGGGGAGCAGGTCCTGGTTCGTCTGCAGGTAGTCGGCGCGCACGACGTCGCCGTCTGCGCCGAGCAGCGTCAGCAGCGATGCGGCAGCCCAGCCGGTGCGGTCCTTGCCGGTGGTGCAGTGCACGAGCGCGGCACCGTTGCGCGTCTCGTCCGCGAGGTGGAGGTACATGCTGCGGTAGGCGCGGAGCGCGGACGGCAGCCGGACGATGTCGCGGTACGACTCGCGCAGCAGGTCTTCCGCCTGCCGGCCTTGGAGCGCGGCGGCGAGCTGCGCGGGGTCGGCGAGGAGCGCGTTGATGTTCGCGGCAGCGGCGAGGGGGCTGTCGGCGAGCACGTCGAGCGCGACCGCGGTGATCTGCGCGGGCAGCCGGTCTGGTGCGCCGTCACGCTCTGCCGCGGTGCGCAGGTCGTAGACCGTTTCGATGCCGAGCTCGACGAGCCGCTGCCCGTCGGCGTCGCTGAGCTTCGCGAGTGTCGCCGACCGGTACACCTGCCCGGGCGCGATGCTGCCTCCGTCGACGGGCAGCCCGCCCAGGTCGCGCATGTTCGCGGCGCTCGTCACGGGGATTCGGCGGTCGGGGATCGCAGTGGTCACTGGGCGCTCCTCGGCTGGGGTGCGTGGGCGGGATGGGTCTGGCGGGCTGTGCCGTCCGGTCACGCCCAGCCTAGGAGGGGTGGGTCGCGGGCGATCGTGACGGAGCTGGCGACGCTGTTCGACACGTACATCCTCTCGACGGTCCCGTGGGGCGACACGTCGGGCGCGACGCGCAAGATCGAGTGGATCCAGCAGCACTTCGGGAGCGAGGAGGGTTCGCCGCTGTGGAAGCGGGTCATCCTCACCCGCCACAGGCAGCTGGATCGCGGCGACTTCCTCATCGATGACCGCCCGCGGAATGGTGCCGCCGAGTTCCCCGTGATGAACCCTGGCGCCGAGCGGCTCCATTTCGGCTCGGAGCGATTCCCGGACTGGCCGACGGTCGTCGAGCGTGTCGATGAGTCGGGCGGCGATGCCGTGGCCGCGGTGTCCGGGGAGGACGCCGATCTGCCACAGGAGCACCCGGTGGCCGGCCCGCACCGCGGTGAGGTATCCGGCTGGCTCGCCGTCGATCTCGGCGATGTAGCACGTGTCGCTGCAGTAGTTCGCCTGCACCCAGCAGGTGTAGGGCGTGTGAATGTCGAGCGGCGGGCACCGCTGCGCGAGCGAGCGCTGCAGGGTCGCGTCGTCCGGTGCGACGGTGCGGATCTGCACGGTCATCGCGGTGTGCTCCGCAGCTCGACTGGTCGCATCTGTCGATGAAAACACAAAGCCCCCGCCTGCGGTGCAGTGCGGGGGTCTCGGTGGTGGCTCCGACGGGCGTCGATCCCGTGACCTCACGATTTTCAGTCGTGCGCTCTACCAACTGAGCTACAGAGCCGCTTGGAGAAACAGCCCCGCCCGTGAAGGGTTGGGGCTGTCGCTTCCGCGACCCTGACGGGACTTGAACCCGCGACCTCCGCCGTGACAGGGCGGCACGCTAACCAACTGCGCTACAGGGCCTTGATTGTTGAGTTGTTGATCCTGCCGTCTCGTGACCCCAACGGGATTCGAACCCGTGCTACCGCCGTGAAAGGGCGGCGTCCTAGGCCACTAAACGATGGGGCCGAGCGCAGGGCTTCCGCCCCGCTACCGGCGATCAAGCATAAGGGGGAGAGGCCCGATCCGCCAAACCGAGCGGTCGAGACCGTCCAGCGCCGCCCTGGGCGGCACCGCCCGGCGCGAACCTCAGAACTCCCTGCGACTTCCCGCCCGCCCAGCACCTTCAAGACTGTCTTGAGAGTTACGCTTCATCAGTGCGAGCGAATCCCGGCGTGACATCCACGGCCATGCCCCGACCGCAGCGCGTCACAGGCATGGGGGTGCTCGCGCTCGTGCTCGCCGGGATCCTCACGCTCGTCGCCCTGCTCGTGCCGACGGTCGCTCGCGCCGACGACTACCCGACGTGGGAGGACGTGGAGCGCGCCCGTGCGGACGAGGCGGCGAAGATCGCGGAGATCGACCACATCCGCAGCCTCCTCGCCGGGCTCGAGGCCGAGGTGCAGCGCACCCAGCAGGAGCTCCAGGAGAAGGCCCGCCGCTGGCAGGAGATCGATGCGATCTACCAGGCGAAGGCCACCGAGACCGCGAACCTCGAGAAGCAGGCGGAGGAGTCCGAGGCTCGCGCCGCCGAGTCCGAGCAGCGTGCGGCCGAGTGGGCCGCGCAGGTCGTGCGCATCGGCGGGACCGACCCGACGTTGAACCTCTTCACCGAATCGGATCGCGCCGAGGACATTCTGAGCGCCATCGGCGTCTCCACCCGCGTCTCCCAGCAGGCGAATGCCGTGTACGAGCGCGCGCGTCAGGAGCGCAACACCGCCCAGTCGCTCGCCGCCCAGGCGGAGGTCGCGCGCGCCGAGCTGAAGACGCTTGAGGAGCAGGCCGCGATCGCGATGCAGGAGGCCGAGGCCGCGTCGGCCGCCGCGTCCGCCGCGCTCGCCGAGCAGCAGCAGAACATCAACCGCCTCAACGCCCAGCTCGAAGTCCTCATCCAGAACCGCGAGGCGACCGAGGCGGACTACAAGAAGGGCGAGGAGGCCCGCTACCAGGAGTGGCTCCGCAATCAGGGCGTCAACTGGGGCGAGGTCTCCGACTCCGGCTGGGTCCGACCCGCGGGTGGCTGGGTGAGCTCCGGCTTCGGCTACTCCGACCCGACCTACGGCGGATTCCACAAGGGCCTCGACCTCGCGCAGTCCTGCTGGAACCCGATCATCGCCGCGCACGAAGGCGTCGTCACCTACGCCGGCTGGAACTCGGGCGGCTACGGCTACCTCGTCATCATCGACCACGGCGGCGGCCTCGAGACCTGGTACGCGCACCAGCCCGAAGGCGGCATCCTCGTCAGCGTCGGCCAGTACGTGAGCACCGGCACGCAGATCGGCCACGTCGGCACGACCGGCTCCTCCACCGGCTGCCACCTGCACTTCGCGGTGTGGACGCCCGCCGGCTGGCAGGACCCGCAGGTCTTCATGGCCTCGCAGGGCATCTACATCTGACGCTGGCCTCGCACCCGCCGCCGACAGCACAGAAGCGGCGGCCGAGCCTCAGCCCGACCGCCGCTTCCGACGATGCTGCGCACCGGCGGCCGCAGCCGCCCGACGCCTCAGTGCCCTTCGGCCTTGAAGCGCTCGATGCCCTCCTGCACGACCTTCTCGGCGGCGGCGGCGTCGCCCCACGCGCCGATCTTGACCCACTTGCCGGGCTCGAGATCCTTGTAGTGCTCGAAGAAGTGCTGGATCTCCTGGCGCTTCATCTCGGGGATGTCCGAGACATCCTGGACGTGGTCCCAGCGCGGGTCCTTCGCGGGGACCGCGATGACCTTCGCGTCGACACCGCCGTCGTCCTCCATCTCGAGGAGGCCGACCGGGCGGACCTTGACGCCGACACCGGGGAAGACGGGCTCGTGCAGGAGCACGAGGGCGTCGACCGGGTCGCCGTCGAGACCGAGCGTGTCCACGAAGTAGCCGTAGTCCGTCGGGTACACGAACGTCGTGTAGAGGTAGCGGTCGAGGAAGACGCGGCCGGTCTCGTGGTCGACCTCGTACTTGTTGCGGCTGCCCGCGGGGATTTCGATGATTGCGTCGT
>Ga0180217_1004726_pt1 | contig 10616 bp, 10 predicted proteins | sample eDN3rd37CBELigOP_FD_128521 | JGI IMG/M metagenome (GOLD analysis project Ga0180217, IMG submission 128521) | Enriched Organic Plus compost microbial communities from Emeryville, California, USA - eDNA 3rd pass 37_C BE-Lig OP (version 2) (version 2) ... | reverse complement strand
CCTTTGTTTGTCTGAAGCTAGCTCATCTTCGGACAGAATGTAGCTGCAAAAGCCCGTGTTTGTCTGAAGTCAGTATAACTTCGGACTCAACGGCGATGAAAATGCTCTTGCATGTCTGAAGCCAGCTCACCTTCGGACAGAACTGAGCAGAAAAAGCCTTTGTTTGTCTGAAGCTAGCTCATCTTCGGACAGAATGTAGCTGCAAAAGCCCGTGTTTGTCTGAAGTCAGTATAACTTCGGACTCAACGGCGATGAAAATGCTCTTGCATGTCTGAAGCTAGCTCATCTTCGGACAGAACGTAGCTGCAAAAGCCCGTGTTTGTCTGAAGTCAGCATAACTTCGGACTCAACGGCGATGAAAATGCTCTTGCATGTCTGAAGCTAGCACATCTTCGGACAGAACGTAGCTGCAAAAGCCCTTGTGTGTCTGAAGTCAGCATAACTCGGACTCAACGGCGATGAAACTGCCTCTGCTTGTCTGAAGTAAGCTCGACTTCGGACTCAACCACGCTAAAAAAGCCTCTTCTTTTCTGAAGCCAGCCAACCTTCGGACTCACCCGCAATGAAATTCCTTCCGCTTGTCCGAAGTTTATCTGAATTGCTCAATAGCTTTTTTGCTAAGGTTGTTATTAACAAGATAATTGGTATGTTTGCGACCCCAAATAAGCCGTTTATCCAAGTTGGACGGTTCTTTTATTTATTATAAAACACAATAATTTTAGGATAAGAGGGGAAAAGTAAGGTAAAAATAACAAAGTATTGAGTGGTATAGACAACTAGCCTTCATTCAAGATATAATGAATGAGATGAAACATAAAAGGAGTCCTTGACATGTTTATTACTAACCTAACTATATACGCAGAAGACGGTATCATCGAAAAAGGGTTTATTGAAATCGATGGGGAAAGGATTAAGAGAGTAGCGCCAATGGCTGACTTCCAAGCAAGTGATCAAGATGAAGTTGTCAACTTTGATGAATCTTACTCATTAATCCCAGGTATGATTGATTTACATATACACGGGGCAAGCGGGGCAGATGTTATGGACGCAACCCCTGATGCATTAGAAACAATGGTAAAAGCATTGCCTAAGGAAGGTACAACAAGTTTTCTTGCAACAACGATGACGAAGTCGAAGCAAGATATAGAGCATGCAATTGGGAATATCGCTGATTATATGCCAAAACAAAGTACAGGTCATGCAGAAATTTTGGGGGCACATCTAGAGGGGCCATTTTTATCTCCGAAAAGAGCGGGAGCACAGCACCCAGATAATATTATTAACCCCGATGTGGAACTGTTTAAACAATGGCAAACCTTATCAGGCAATAATATACGTCTTGTTACATTGGCACCAGAAGAACCAGGAGGTCTAAAGCTAACAGCCCATTTGAAAAATACAGGTGTAGTTGCTTCCATTGGCCATTCTGATGCCGTATACGATGAGGTTGAGGCTGCGATAGAAGCTGGAGTATCTCATGCTACCCATTTATTTAACGGGATGCGTGGAATCCATCACCGTGAGCCGGGTGTAGCTGGTGCTGTTCTTTTACATGATGAAGTAAAATGTGAAATGATTGTAGATGGGATTCATATAGCGCCAAAAATGGTTAAGTTTGCCTATAAAGTTAAAGGGAGTGAAGGCTCCATTCTTGTAACCGATGCGATGCGTGCGAAGTGCCTTGGCGCAGGCACATATGACCTAGGTGGACAAGAAGTAATCGTGAATGGAGAACGTGCAGTATTAAAAGATGGAACCTTAGCAGGAAGTATCTTAAAATTGAATGATGCAGTTCGAAATATGATGAGATTCGCAGATTGTTCATTACAAGACATTATACAAATGACAGCTGTTAATCCGGCAAAGCAAATAAATGTGTTTGATCGAAAAGGTAGTATTAAGGCTGGAAAAGATGCTGATGTTGTGATCGTGAATGATCAATTAGAAGTAATCATGACAATTTGTCGTGGAAAACTTGCGTATTCAAATAGGGAGGAATAACAGATGAAAGTTGTAGCAGTTAAAAATTTTGACGAAATGAGCCAATATGCTGCGGCCGTCATTTCACATCAAGTAAAAGAAAAACCAAACTCGCTATTAGGTCTTGCAACTGGTGGAACAGTTGTTGGAACCTATAAGGAGTTAATTAAGGACCACGGACAAAATAAGACGTCCTATGAACAAGTTCATACTGTAAATCTCGATGAATATTTAGGAATTGAAAAGAACCATCCTAATAGTTATCACCATTTCATGATGGAAAACTTTTTTTCACATATCAATATTAATCAAGACAATATCCATATTCCTAACGGATTGGCAGAGGATTACGAAGAAGAGTGCCAAGTATATGAAAAGGTGATTTCGGAATTAGGTGGGGTCGATCTTCAACTTCTTGGAATTGGAGTTAATGGCCATATTGGTTTTAATGAACCTGGAACATCTTTTAATGCAAAAACACATGTTGTTGAGCTTGAAGAATCGACACGCCAAGCGAATTTGCGCTTTTTTAATAACATTGATGAAGTACCAACACATGCAATTACAATGGGAATTTCCACGATAATGAAAAGTAAGAAAATCCTTTTACTCATATCAGGAAAATCAAAAGCAGAGATTCTCGAAAAGGTAATCAACGAGGGAGTTACTGAAACGATTCCAGCAACTGTTCTTAAGAATCACCCTGACGTAACAATTATTGCGGACGAAGAGGCACTTTCATTGGTGGATGCTGAAGTGAAGAGGGGCTTTGCTCATGATAAAGAAGAATTCACCCGTACCTATTTACTTTCAGATTGAGCAATATATTCGTGAAAAAATCGATAAAAAAGAGCTTAAGCCTGGTGAAATGATCCCATCTGAAAGGGAATTTGCGGAGAAGTACCAAATCAGTCGAATGACAGTACGACAAGCTATCACTAATCTTGTGAATGAAGGTTACTTACAAAGGGAACGAGGAAAAGGGACCTTTGTAGCAGTTAAGAAATTTGAGAAGAATGTACGGGGCTTAACGAGCTTCTCTGAGGATATGCGTTCTAGAGGGCTTGAGCCAGGAACAAAGGTCTTAGATTTTATAGTAATTGAAGCAGATTCACTGATTGCCTCTAAACTACAGATAGAAGAAGGGGCTAAGGTTTACCAAATAGAACGTTTGCGACTAGCAGACCAGCAGCCGATTGCGTTTGAAGTTTTTTACATGTCAGAAGATCTAGTGCCCGGCTTAACAAAAGAAGTGGCGGAGCACTCTATCTATCGGTATGTGGAGAGTGAAATTGGATTACATCTTACTTCTGGGGTCCAGGAGCTTGAAGCAACTACTGCCTACAAGCGTGAGGCGGCTGCTTTAGGAATTAAGGTAGGAGCACCTGTTCTTTACATTCAGCAAATTTCATACCTAGAGGGTCAGCAGCCGCTCGAATTTGTAAAATCCTATTATAGAGCTGACCGATATAAATATAAGGTCGAAATGGTTCGAACATAATTTAGGAGGTAACATCTTGAAACGTCTATTAGATTGCACAGCCTCAGACTTCAAAAAAATGAACGGCCAGGACTTAAAGCAAGCCATAAAAGCCTCAGAGGGAAGAGTCATTTTATCAGAGGTGATTGGTTCCTTCCAACCCATGTATCCGGCAGTGACGAATGCAGAAATGGCCTCAGCATTTGGCGCCGATTTGTTAATCTTTAATTATTTTGATGTGTTTTCTCCTTTTGTAGAAGGTTTTCAAGCACAAGAGGGAGAATCAATTGTCGAGAAATTAAAGGAGTTAACAGGAAGACCCATCGGATTGAATTTAGAGCCAGTTGACCCAAATGCGATGCAACTTGAAACGTTAAGTAAGCTTCCGAAAGGGCGTTTAGCAACAGAAGAATCTTTACGTGAAGCAAAAAAGCTTGGCTTCGATTTTGTTTGTTTAACGGGTAATCCAAAAACAGGCGTTACAAATAATGAAATTGTTGTTGCTATAAAGAAGGCTCGTGAGGTACTTGGAAGTGAGGGCCTTATCATCGCTGGCAAAATGCATGGTGCAGGTGTTGCTAATGAATCGGGCAGTGGAATCATTTCAGAGCAAACGTTAGAAAGTTTTATAGAAGCAGGGGCAGACGTCATCTTAATGCCAGCGCCTGGGACGGTTCCGGGAATTACTCTTGAAGCAACCGAGAAAAATGTACGTTTTGTTCATTCAAAGGGAGCAATGGTGATGCTGACAATCGGTACGAGCCAAGAAGGTGCTGATGAAGCAACTATCCGTCAAATTGCATTAACTAGTAAAATGGCAGGTGCGGATATTTACCATATTGGAGATGCCGGATATCATGGAATTGCTGTCCCAGAAAACATAATGACCTATTCAATCGCTATCCGCGGAAAACGTCATACATATATAAGAATGGCTGCTTCCGTTAATCGATAAAGGAGATGAGGTTCCAAATACAAGGGTGTATTTGACCTCATCTCCTTTTTTTGCGTGTTGCTTTACGAATTCTCATGATTTGCAATAAAATAAAGCCAATTACAGCCCCAACTGTATTCAGAATAATATCATCTACATCAAAACTACCTAGCATACTAAAAAGCTGCAGAACCTCAAGGGATGTGATCCCAATGACAAAAGCGAAGATAAATAAAAAGAAATTTGAAAGCTTTGGAAAAAGAATCGGCAGCACGATTCCAAATGGTATAAAAACTCCTATATTTCCTGCAATATTAATGATCCAAATATGAAAAGGGAAATGATCATAATACGTAAAGTAATTTTTGATTGTTGAAAAGGGTGTGAAATTATACCTGAATTCCCCTCCTTCTGTCCGGGAAAATGCAAAAAACATCCAATATATTAGAAATAATGAATAAGTGATAAACACAATACCAGCCAAAAATCGTTTCATTGCTTGTCCCAATTGTATAAAACTCCAATCTTATCAAATGCGCCTTGGCTATTTGCGCCCGATTTTCGGCCCTCAGGAAGTGGCATGTTCTTATGATTAAAAAACTCCCATTGGAAAATCGTGGCATCCGCCGGAGGCTTTAACTTTATTTGTCGGGTTTAAACCGCTACTGGATAAAGTTAAACTATTACCCCATCTACATTAACGCAAAAAGAGTACGATGTCACATAGGTTTTTCGTTTCTATTATTTTTCGCTTATAATAGGATTAACTTATGAAAAGGATGTTGGAAAATGGATACGATTACAATGCTTCAAATAGGTTTAGGCATTATCTTCATTATTTTAATTTATGATACCTTTAAACCAGTAAAGGACCTCAAACAATTATCGGAAGCTGATTTTAAAGAAGTACTGAAAAAGCAAAAGGATATTGCAATCATTGATGTGAGAAACCCTTATGAATACCAAACAAATCATATAAAAGGTGCCATAAATTTCCCATTGTCTAAAATTAAACGAAAGAAAGTTGAGATTCCAACCGATAAAGACATTATTTTATATTGCCAAACAGGAATACGTAGTAAACAAGCCGCCAAAGTCTTGAGAAGAAGACATAAGAACCTGCCTCTTGCACATATAAAAGGGGGCCTCTATAGCCTAAAAGCAAAAGAAACCCCAAGGGAGAAAAGGTAATAAAAACATTGGGTCAAAACCGTACCGAAAAACCATCACGTTTGACTGTACGGTTTATTATACATATAATAGAAGAGTAGAAGACTGATAGAAGGGTGTTCAAAAAGGAGGATGAAAAGGACCAAGAAGTTCTAGGCGGCGCAGTTTTGACTAGCGGAGCGTATGTAGTTAATACGTAAGCAACGGAAAAACAAGCCAACGAAGAAATTCGATGTGTCATTTTCACCGGACTTATTGAACTTCTTATAGAAGGGGTGAAGCCGTTGGGAAGTTATACCGTATTGGAGAATTAGCAAAAGAAGCAAATGTATCAAAGCGTACGATTGATTATTACACACAACTAGGTATTTTAACTCCTGAACGCTCAGACTCTAACTATCGATTCTATGGTGATGAAGCTGTGGAAACCCTTCATCTTGTAGCACAGTATAAGGAGTTAAACATCCCTTTACTTGAAATCAAGGAAAAGGTAGAGCTATTTAAAACAAACCGTGTAGAGCAAGAGAAAGTCTTAAAATACACACAGGATTTATCAAAGCGAATGGAATACCTAGAAACTGAACTTAAAGAAATAAAGCCGATGCTTGAGGGATTATCCGCAGAGCAACAAAAATCGGTATTGAATAAGATGTCTTCACAAAGCATGGCACTTGCAAAGTTAATTATGGTTCTGTTTACTTGAGTTAAAGAATCATATAGTTATGAAACTTGCAGAATAAAAATTCATTCTAAGAGAATAAAAAATCATTGTCATAAATACTTTATATAAACAACATTTCATGTAATCTAATTGAAAGAATACTAAAAAACTGAAATGGAGTTTCAAAAAGGAGGGTAAAAAGGACCGAGAATTTCAAGGCGTTGCAGCTTTGAGTACCGGAACGTATGAGTAAATACGTGAGGAACGGAGAAGCAAGCCAACGTAGAAATTCGATGTGTCATTTTCGGCCGACTTTTTGAACAACATCTAAAAACTTACCTATTTAGGAGGTGTAATCCTTACTCGTTTTGGACGTGTAAGGAAACTATTTGGAGATATTTAATTTGGTCATGGTTGCAATTTTGATTGCGTTAACTGCCTTTTTCGTAGCGTCGGAGTTTGCGATTGTAAAAGTAAGAAGCACTCGCATCGACCAGCTCGTAGCAGAAGGGAGGAAAAGCGCAACTGCTGCTAAGACTGTCATCTCAAACCTGGATGAATACCTGTCTGCATGTCAATTAGGTATAACAGTAACAGCTCTAGGACTTGGTTTTCTTGGAGAATCAACTGTGGAGGCTTTACTTCATCCATTATTCGGTATTTTAAATATACCGGATTCGTTTTCAACTGTTTTATCAATCGCATTAGCCTTCTTGACCATTACGTTTTTACATGTAGTTGTCGGGGAGCTCGCACCTAAAACAATTGCGATTCAAAAAGCGGAACGAATAACCTTGTTTTTTGCTAGACCATTAATCTTTTTCTATAAATTGATGTTTCCGTTCATTTGGGTATTAAACGGCTCTGCTCGTTTGTTAACTGGATTATTCGGCTTTAAAAGAATCTCAGAACACGATATTGCCCATACCGAAGAGGAATTGAGACTTATTTTGTCTGAAAGTTATAAAAATGGTGAAATTAACCAGTCTGAATATAAATATGTGAATAATATTTTTGAATTTGATGATCGTGTAGCCAAAGAAATTATGGTACCTCGTACCGAGATCATCGCGCTTGAAAATGACAAATCTGTCCAAGAAATTTTAACGATTATGACGAGTGAAAAGTATACACGTTATCCAGTCCTTGACGGGGATAAGGACCATATCATTGGATTGGTTAACCTAAAAGAACTACTAACCGATGTTGTGACAGGTACAGGAGCAGATGGGAAAACAATAGAGGATTATACGAGACCAATTATCCATGTGATTGAGTCAATTCCAATTCAGGAATTATTAGCAAAAATGCAAAAAGAACGCGTACACATGGCAATATTAATAGATGAATATGGTGGAACTTCTGGATTGGTTACGGTTGAGGATATTATCGAAGAAATCGTTGGGGAAATCCGCGATGAATTCGATACAGATGAAAAACCGGCCATCCAAAAAATTAACGATACGACTACCATCTTAGATGGTAAGGTCTTAATCGGAGAAGTTAACGATTTGTTTGGTTTACAAATTGACGATACAGATGTGGATACGATAAGTGGTTGGATTTTAACAGAGCAAATCGATGTTCACCCTGGTGACAAAATTCCATTTGGGGATTATGAGTTTAGAATTATCGAAATGGATGGTCACCATATCAAGTCACTCGAAATTAAAAAAAACATCCAACAAGAACACATCTACACCATTGGCCAAAGCGCTAGTGCATTAGAATAGTTGTAAAGCCTTGACGACTTTTTCGTCAAGGCTTTTTATGTTGTTGGCTAAGGTTGGTATTGTGCAATTTTTTCTGGCTACAGCAATTCCACACACTTCATCATTCAAAAATTAGGTTCAAGCCTAGACAGACACATTTCTAGACACATGTAATAAATTATAGAAATGTTATGTAATTGTTATATAATATAAAAGCGTTAATGTTAAAATAAAGGGTATACGAATTTTTAGGAGGAAGCTTAATGAAGGTAAAACTAGGCTTGCTATACGGAGGGAAATCAGCTGAGCATAAGGTTTCCTTACAAACCGCATTAGCTGTTATCAAAGCATTAGATCACTCAAAATATGATATTCATCCCATTTATATATCAGAACAAGGCGAATGGATTCGTGGGAATCAATTGACAGGTCCAGTTGATGACGTGAAGAAGTTAGTATTAAAAGAGACCGGAACAGCCATTTCACCTGTTTCGTTAAATTCAGAACTTTTTCCTGCGCAGCAATCAGCTCAGAATGAATCAATCGATGTTGTGTTCCCGTTGTTACATGGACCAAATGGTGAGGATGGAACGGTTCAGGGACTGCTTGAGCTTATGAACATTCCATATGTTGGAAATGGTGTGCTTGCTTCATCAGCTGGCATGGATAAAGTCATTATGAAAAACATCTTTGGTCAAGCTGGGTTGCTTCAAGCGAAATATGCTTCATATATTCGTAGCGAATGGAAACAAAATCCAGAAGAGGCGTACGCTAAAGTTGAAAAAGAACTTGGCTATCCTTGCTTTGTAAAGCCAGCAAACCTTGGTTCAAGCGTTGGTATTAGCAAAGCAACAGACCGTGAAAGCCTGGAAAAAGCGTTCGAAGAAGCTTTCATGTTTGACCGTAAAGTCATTATTGAAGAGGCCATCATTGGCCGCGAAATAGAAATCGGTGTCCTTGGAAATGACAATCCTAGCTGTTCAGTTGTTGGAGAAATCGTACCGAAGAAAGATTTTTACGACTATAAAGCAAAATATGAAGATGGCGATACAGCTCTCATCATTCCTGCGGATATCACAGATGAGCAATATGAAAATGTCAAAACAGAAGCAATTAAAGCGTTCAAAGCACTTGATTGCTCAGGATTAGTTAGAGCGGACTTCTTCCTAACAAAAGAAGGAAAGGTCATCATTAATGAAGTTAACACGATGCCTGGTTTTACACCATTCAGTATGTTCCCATTACTTTGGCAGGAAGCTGGTGTAAGCTATCCAGAACTTATTGAAAAATTAGTTGAGCTTGCAATCGAGCGCCATAACGAAAAACAAACGATTAAATACACTATCTAAAAAACTTTATTCAATACAAATCTCACTCTTTTGGGTGGAATGAATGAAATAAAGGTATACAATTTAGTAAGGGCTGAGACCTAGAATGAATAAAGTTAAGCCTCCGGCGGATGCCACGATTTTTCAAAGGAAAGTTTTCGAGCAAGCTCGAAAAAATCGGGCGCAAATACGCCAAGGCGCATTTGATTAAAAAACACTATTCTTAATTCTGAATAGTGTTTCTTTATGAAAGGAGAGAATCTCATGATAAAAAAGACATTGGCACAAATCGCACTGATGGCAAATGGTGAAAAGCTTGATCTACAATACCAAAATGTTGTGATAGAAGGTGTATCCATTGACACAAGAACGATCTCACCTGGAAATCTGTACATACCAATCATCGGTGAAACGTTTAATGGCCACCAATTTGTGGAGTCAGCGATTGATAATGGTGCAGTAGCGGTACTATGGGGCAGTGACCAACCAAATCCACCACAGCAAATACCTGTTATCTTTGTAAAGGACACATTAGAAGCTCTTCAAACTCTATCCAAAAACTATAGGGATGAGCTTTCGATAAAAGTCGTCGGGATTACAGGAAGCAATGGGAAAACAACAACAAAAGATATGGTTACAGCTGTTTTATCAACGAAAATGCGTGTTCAAAAAACAGAAGGAAATTTCAATAATCATATCGGCCTGCCTTTAACTCTTTTACGCTTAAAAGAAGATACGGAAGTTGCTGTGCTTGAAATGGGAATGAGTGCTTTCGGCGAAATTGAATTCCTGACTTTATTAGCACGTCCTGATGTGGCAGTTATAACGAATATTGGTGAATCTCATATGATGGATCTCGGTTCTCGTGAAGGAATTGCCAAGGCAAAACTTGAAATTGTTGATGGGTTAGCTAAGGATGGCTTGCTTATTTATCATGGAGATGAGCCACTTTTAACAGAGCGGGTTAAGGCAATGGATATTCATACGACAACCTTTGGTGAGACAACGAAAAATGATCTATATCCGTTACGTATTAAACAAGAAAATGAGGGTACTTATTTTTCCATTAATGAACAGGAGAACAAGGAATTTTATGTGCCAGTTTTAGGAAAACATAATGTTAATAACGCGATGGCAGCAATTGAAGTTGCTCGTCATTTCGGATTATCCTGGGACCAAATCGAAAATGGCTTGAAACAAATTAAGATTACGAATATGAGGCTTGAGTTAATTGAGGGAGTCAACGGTACAAAACTAATTAATGATGCTTACAATGCAAGCCCACTATCTATGAAAGCTGCCATCAGCCTAGTTCATGATTTAAAGTCCTCTGGCAAAAAAATAGTCGTAT
>Ga0180217_1004723_pt1 | contig 10620 bp, 8 predicted proteins | sample eDN3rd37CBELigOP_FD_128521 | JGI IMG/M metagenome (GOLD analysis project Ga0180217, IMG submission 128521) | Enriched Organic Plus compost microbial communities from Emeryville, California, USA - eDNA 3rd pass 37_C BE-Lig OP (version 2) (version 2) ... | reverse complement strand
TCGGCGATCTCCGGCATGAGCGAAGAGATCGAGCGCCGCTGGAATCCGAACTGCAATGTCGAGGGCGGCCGCGACGTGCGCCTGAAGGTCTATGTGACCCTGGGCGCGGGCGGCCAGGTGGTGGGCGAGGTCACCGCCGGCGGCGCCGAGCGATCGGCCAACGCCGTAGTGCGCGCCGCCGCCGAGCGCGCGATCCGGGCGGTATACGCCGCAGCGCCCTTCCCCAACGTGCCGCGGAGCTTCTATGGCGACCGCATCACCCTGAACTTCAACACCCGAGACGCCTGTTCCTGAAGGAGACCCGTCCCATGCGCCTGAAGACCCTGGCCTTGGCCGTCGCGGCGACGCTCCTGTCGACGGCCGCCCTGCCCCCTGCGGCCCACGCCCAGATCGAGGTCGACATCAACCGCGGCGAGATCAAGCCGCTGCCCATCGCCATCCCCGCCTTCGGCGGGCAGCAGGGCGCGGAGATCGCCCAGGTGATCACCGGCAACCTGGAGCGGTCGGGCCTTTTCGCGCCGATCCCGCAGAGCGCCCATATCGAGCAAGGCATGGACGTGAACGTCCAGCCGCGCTTCCCCGACTGGAAGGCGATCAACGCCCAGGCCCTGGTGAACGGCCAGGTGACCGTGGAAGGCGGCCGGCTGACCGTGAACTTCCGCCTGTGGGACGTCTTTTCCGAGCAGCAGCTGCTGGGCCTGCAGTTCACCTCGACGCCCGACAACTGGCGGCGGGTGGCGCACAAGATCTCCGATGCGGTCTATGAGCGCCTGACGGGGGAGAAGGGCTATTTCGACACCCGCGTGGTGTTCGTGGCCGAGAGCGGCGGGCAGCTCAACCGCCGCAAGCAGCTGGCGATCATGGACCAGGACGGGGCCAATCCGAGCTACCTGACCGACGGCTCCTACATCGTCATGACGCCCCGGTTCTCCTCGACCAGCCAGGAGATCACCTACATGGCCCTGCGGCCGGACGGGTCGTCGATCTACCTCTTCAACCTGGAGACCGGGCGGCGGGAGACCCTGGGTAACTTCCCCGGCATGGTGTTCGCGCCGCGCTTCTCGCCGGACGGCGGCCGCGTCGCATTCTCGGTCGAGCGCGCGGGCAACAGCGATATCTATGTGATGGACCTGCGCAGCCGCTCGAGCAGCCGCCTGACCACCGGCCCCTCCATCGAGACCTCGCCTTCCTTCTCTCCGGACGGGTCGCAGATCGTCTACAACTCCGACCGCGGCGGCACCGCGCAGCTCTACATCATGGGGGCCGACGGCAGCGGCGGGCGGCGCATCTCCTTCGGCGAGGGCCGCTACACTACGCCGGTCTGGAGTCCGACCGGCGAATACATTGCTTTCACCAAGCAGACGGGCGGCGAATTCCACATCGGGATCATGCGGCCGGACGGCTCGGACGAGCGGATCCTGACCACCAGCTACCTGGACGAAGGTCCCACCTGGGCGCCCAACGGCAGAGTTTTGATGTTCAGCCGGGAAACGCCTGGTCAAGGTCCGCGTTTGTGGACGGTGGACGTCACGGGCCGGATTCTCCGGCCTGCGCCGTACCCTGGCTCCGGGACGGATCCGGCCTGGTCGCCGTTGCTGAACTAAGTCCAGTCAGGTGTAATTTTCCCGCTTCTACAGCCTTTTCAAATGTCGGGCTTCACAAAACCCGGATAGAACGAGGAACAGGCTGTGGGGACCCGCCGTCGTCGTAACTTATAAATAGGAGAAGCCACGTGCAGCGCTTCAGTACCAAGCACGCCCTTCGACTGGCCCTTGTCGCGGCCGCCGCCATCTCGGTGACGGCCTGCGCCTCGCGGCCCAAGCCGGCCCCTGCGCCGGAACCGACGCCGGCGCCGGCCCCCGCCCCGGCCCCGGAACCTGCGCCCGCCCCGCCGCCGCCGACCTCGTCGGTGATCCCGGGCTCGATGCAGGACTTCGTCGTCAATGTCGGCGACCGCGTCTATTTCGACTTCGACCAGTACGAAGTCCGCGCCGACGCCGCGCCGATCCTGGACGCCCAGGCCGCCTGGCTGGTGCGCTATCCGAACGTCCAGGTCCGCATCGAAGGCAACGCCGACGAACGCGGCACCCGTGAGTACAACCTGGCCCTGGGCTCGCGCCGCGCCAACTCGGTGCGCGAATACCTGGTCCAGCGCGGCGTTCAGCCCTCGCGCATCTCGACCGTCTCCTACGGCAAGGAGCGTCCGATCGCCGAAGGCTCGACCGAGGAAGCGTTCCAGAAGAACCGGAACGCCCACACCGCGATCACCAGCGGCGCCCAGTAAACGCGCCGAGACTGCGTGGAGGGGACCCTAGCCGGTCCCCTCCTTTGCTTTGCTCGCCCGCGACCGCAATCGCGGGCGGGCCGTATTTTGGCCGTCCGATCCCCAGATGATGCCGACCATGAAGTTCGCCCGCCTGGCCCTGCCGCTTTCCCTCGCCCTTGTCGCCTCCACGGCCATCGCCCAGACCCCGATGGACCCGCTGGACGCCCGGGATGCGCGCCGCCTGGACAAGATGGAGCAGGTGGTGCGCGAGCTGCGCGCCATCGTTTTCCAGGGCCGAGACTCCGGAAAGCCGGTGATCGTGCAACCGGCCGAGACCGATTATCAGCTCCAGGAGGTCAGCCGGCGCATGGCTGATCTCGAGGGCGCGATCACCCGTATCAACAACCAGCTGGAGACCGCTGCGCGCGAAGCCGAGCTCGCCAAGCGCGAGGCCGAGAGCCTGCGGGCCGAGAACAAGGCGCTGAACGACCGCATCGCCAGCCTGGAAAGCCGGGCGCTGGCGGACACCGTCGCCCCGCCGGACGGCCTGGCCGGCGGCCCCTCGCCCACGGCGGGCCTTCCGGCCGGCGAGGCGTTCGACCAATCCCGGCAGGCCATGCTGGCGGGGGATTACGCCGCGGCCGAGGCGGGCTTCCGCGACTATGTCGCCCAGCACGGCGACACCGCGAAGGCGCCCGAAGCCCGCTATTGGCTGGGCAAGACCCTGAGCAGCCGAGGCGCGCACGCCGACGCCGCGGGCGCCTATATCGCCGCCATCCGCGGCTGGCCGAAGACCAGCTGGGCGCCCGACGCGGTGCTGGAGCTGTCACGCTCGCTGATCGCGCTGAAGAAGCCGAGCGACGCCTGCGCCACCCTGGCCGAGCTCTCAAAGCGCTATCCCAACGCCCCGGCCGGCGTGCAGAGCCGCGCGGCCCAGGCCCGCGGCCAGGCCAAGTGCTCGGCCTGACCGACGCGCTATCGGCCCGCGTCCACGCCGTTCTCGATCGGCGGCTGAAACATCGATCCGACGCGCCGCTCGCTCTGGGCCTCTCCGGCGGCGGCGACTCCGTCGCCTTAACGCTCATCGCGGCCGACTGGGCCCAGCGCCATGGCCGGCGGCTCATCCTCCTGACCGTGGACCACGGCCTGAACCCGCAGAGCGCCGCGTGGACGGCCGCGTGCGGCGCCCTGGCGGCGCGGCTTGGCCTGGGGTTCCACGCTCTTCGCTGGGAGGGGGACAAGCCCGTGCAGGGGCTGCCCGCGGCGGCCAGGGCCGCGCGCCACCGGCTGCTGGCCCAGGCCGCGAGGGAGGCCGGGGCGAGCGTCGTCCTGCTGGGCCATACGGCCAGCGACCTCAACGAAGCCGCCGCCATGCGGGCGGCGGGCTCGTCGACGCCCTCGCCGCGGGAGTGGAGCCCCTCTCCCGCCTGGCCGGAGGGACGCGGGGTCTTCCTGCTGCGCCCGATGCTGGAGATCGAGCGCGCGGCGCTGCGGGCATGGCTCGCCGAGCGCGGACAGGGGTGGATCGAGGATCCCGCCAACGAGGACATGAGGTTCGCACGGGCGAGGGCCCGGACTGCAGGCCTCAAGCAGGCTGCCGAGGCGGCGGAGGCGCCCTCCGAGGCGGTGGCGCAGTTCGCGGCGGCCGCCCGGGTCGATGCGGCGGGCGTGATCACCCTGCCCGGCGCCCCCCTGCCCGACAGGTTGATCGCCGCGGCCTGCCTTTGCGCCGCGGGGACCGACCGGCCGCCCAGGCGCGATCGGTTGGCGCGGCTGGCGGAGCTCGCCCGCACGGGCGCGCCCTTCGTCGCCACCCTGGCCGGGGCGCGGGTCGAAGGGGCCGCGAAGGCCGTCTGCTTCATGCGCGAACCGGGGGAGATCGGCCGGGGCGGACAGGGCCGCTTGCGCCTGTTCCCCGGCCGCGCGGCGGTTTGGGACGGCCGGTTCGAGTTTCTGGCGACAAGGCCGATGATCATTGCGCCCCTGGCCGGCCACGCCGCCCGCCTGGATCCGGCGGCCCGGCAGGCCTTGCGCGCCGTTCCAGCGGGGACGAGGGGTGCGCTGCCGGTCGTGATCGAGGGAAACGAGGTCGCCTGTCCTGTGCTGTCGCCCGTCGCCGGACTGGACGTCCGTCTGCTGGCGGCGGACCGCCTGCGCGCTGCGGCGGGCCTGGTGCGATCAGAGCCCTAGGAGCGGCTATCGCGCCTGCGCCGCCACATAGGCGGCGAACCCCTCGAGATAGGCCCTGAGCTGATCCTCTATGGCCGGATCGACGATATTACCCGCCTCGTCGAACACCTTGTGCGCACGGGAGACCATCAGACGGCCGCCGAAATAGGGCGCGGTTCCGAGCGTCCGCAGCACCGGCAGCCAGGCGTTCTGGCTGAGGATCGTGCCAAAGCCTCCGGGCGAGGCGCCGATGAGGGCGACCGGCTTGCCGCGAAAGACGCGGGAGGCGTCCGCGGGCGGACGGCTCATCCAGTCGATGGCGTTCTTGAAGACGCCGGGGATGGAGTTGTTGTATTCCGGCGTCACCAGCAGGAGGCCGTCGGCGGCGGCGACCGCGTCCTTGAGGATCGCCACCTGCGTCGGAATCCCTTCGTCCGCCTCCACGTCCCCGTCATAGAGCGGCACGCCACGGATCGTGCCGATCTCGATCGCGAGTTCCGCCGGCGCCAGCCGGGCGGCGGCGCGCAGGACCTGGGCGTTGAAGGAGCCCTGACGAAGGCTGCCCGAGAGCCCGACGATGCGGAGGGGACGGGTCATCGAGATCCTGCATGGCGAAGCGCTCGGGACGAACCTATCTCGAATCTAGGCTCTTGCGTTCCGCGGCGTCGGCCTTTGTCGTGTGGGAGGCGAAAGAGCCCGACGAGAGACGCCTCGACGCGTCACCGAACAGACATTGGGGAGTCCATGCACTATCGCGAACTCAAAGAGGCCTGGTCCGAACTGACGGCGCCGGGCGCGCCGTTCGAGATCGTCGAGATCCCGGTGCGCGGAAACATGATCCGCATGTACAAGAACGCGCCGCCCTCGGTGCGGGAACTCTGGCTCTCCACCGCCGCGTTCGGGGATCGGGAATACTTGGTCTACGGCGAGGACCGCCTGACCTATGCACAGGCCCACGCCCAGGTGAACGCCATCGCCGCCTGGCTGTTCGAGCAGGGCGTGCGGCCCGGCGACCGGGTGGCGATCGCGATGCGCAACTATCCCGAATGGCTGCTGATCTATTGGGCCTGCGTCTCCACGGGGGTCGCCGCGGTAGGCATGAACGCCTGGTGGGTGGCCGACGAGATGGAATACGCGCTGAAGGATTCGGCGCCCAAGGTCATCTTCGCGGACGCCGAACGCCTGGCCCGCATTCTTGAGCGCCCGACCATGGCGCAGGGGGCGAAGGTCGTGGCGGTGCGCACGGAGGCGCCGGAGGGCGTCATCCCCTATGCCGAGGTGATCGCCGGCGGCGGCGCCATGCCCGAGGTCGCCGTCGATCCGGACGCGGACGCCTGCATCTTCTACACCTCCGGCACCACGGGCTTTCCGAAGGGCGCGCAGCTGACCCATCGCGGCTGCATCGCCAACCTCCTGAACATGGGCTTCTCGGCCCAGGTCCAGGGACTGGCCGTGGCCAAGGCGACCGGCGTGGTTCCGAATCCGGAGGATGCGCCGATCCCGGCCGCCCTGCTCACCACGCCCCTGTTCCACGTCACCGCCAACAACTGCGGCGCCTACGCCTGCACGGCGGCGGGCGGCAAGCTGGTCCTGATGTACCGCTGGGACGCGGGCGAGGCCCTGCGCCTGATCGAACGCGAAAAGATCACCGGCATGAGCGGCGTGCCGACCATGGCGCGCGAGCTGATCAACCATCCCGACTTCGAGAAGACCGACACGTCCAGCCTGATGACCCTCGGCGGCGGCGGCGCGCAGTTGCCGCCGGACCTGGTCGGCAAGATCGACAACCAGGTGAAGACCGCCCGGCCGAACACCGGCTATGGCATGACCGAGACCTGCGGGATCATCACGGCGGTGTCGGCCGACTTCTTCATCGACAAGCCGGACAGCTGCGGACCGGCCATGCCGAGCTTCGAGGTCAAGTGCGTCGACGAGGACGGGAACACCGTCCCGCCGGGCCAGCTTGGCGAGCTGTGGGTCAAGGGCGCGCCGGTCATCAAGGGCTACATCAACCGGCCCGAAGCCACCGCCGAGTCGATCACCGATGGCTGGCTGCACACCGGCGACATCGCGCGAATCGACGAGGACGGCTTCATCTTCATCGTCGACCGCAAGAAGGACATGGTCCTGCGCGGCGGCGAGAACGTCTATTGCGCCGAGGTCGAGGCGGCGATCTTCCGCCATCCGGCCGTCGCCGAAGCGACCGTCTTCGGCGTGCCCGACGAGCGGCTGGGCGAGGAGGTCGGGGCGGCCGTGGTGCTGCGGCCGGGCATGGAGCTCTCGGCCGAGGAGCTGCGCGCCCATCTGGCCGGCCTGCTCGCCAAGCACAAGGCGCCCCGCTACATCTGGTTCATGAACGACCCGCTGCCGCGCAACGCCAGCGGGAAGTTCCTCAAGCGCCAGCTGCGCGAGACCCTGAAGGCGGACGCCGCGGCCTAGCGCTCCCGGACGAACATGGCGATCAGCGCATCGGCGTGGGCCTCGATCTCGGCCTCCTGGCTGGGGTCGACGCCGTAGGCGTGGCGCAGCTCGCCGGCCAGGGTGAAGGGTGCCTGGGCCGCGGCCGAGAGCATGTAGATCAGCCGCCGCGGCTCCATGCGGGGAAGCCAGCCCTCGTCCATCAGGGCCTCCAGGGTTCGGCGGGCGGCGCGGTGCTGGGGACCGACGATCTGCTCGGCGATCCAGACCGTTCGGTCGGTGTTGGCGACGGTCTCGTGGACCATGATCCGGGCGTGCTCGGGATGGCGGGCGCAGTAGCGGACATAGTCGCGGAGCGAGGCCTTGAAGCGTTCGATCAGCGGCTGACCGCGGGTGGAGCGCCAGTGCGCGCCGCGGGCGGCGTTCATCCGGTCGATCAGGTCGCGCAGGGCCGCGCGCCAGAGGCTCGCCTTGTCGGTGAAGTGGTAGCGGACAAGGCTGTGCTCCACGCCTGCGCGGGCGGCGATATCGCGCAGGGCTACGCCCTCGAAGCCGCGCTCGGAGAAGAGCGTCAGGGCCGCGGAGAGGATCGCCGCGCGGGTTTCCTCCACCGAGCGCGCGTCGCGGGCCGGCCGGCCGCGGGGACGTGACGAGGGGGCTGCCGCGTTCATGATTAGATTATTGCCCAATTGGATAAAAATAACTAGCGTTCCACCGAAAGAGCGGGAGGAGCGCACATGGAACCCTGGATGGACAAGGCCTTGTCTGCGGACGAGCGCGCCCGGCTGCTGATCGCCGAGCTCAGCCTCGACGAGATGATCTCGCTGGTCCACGGGCCGATGCCGGCGCTGCTGGAGACGCCGCCGGAGGACACGGCGATGGGGGCGGGCTACATCCCCGGCGTGCCGCGGCTGCGGATCCCGGCCCTGAACGAGACGGATGCGAGCCTGGGGATCGCCAATCCGCGCAAGGTGCGCGAGGGGGACGGGGCGACCGGCCTGCCCTCGGGCCTGGCCCTGGCCTCCACCTGGGACGCCGAGCTCGCCTATCGGGCCGGCGCCATGGTCGGATCGGAGGCGCGGGACAAGGGCTTCAACGTGCTGCTCGGCGGTGGCGTGAACCTGACGCGCGAGCCGCGCTGCGGACGGAACTTCGAATATCTCGGGGAGGACCCGCTGCTGGCCGGGACCCTGGCCGGGGAGGCCATCCGCGGCGCCCAGTCCAACAATATCGTCTGCACGATCAAGCACTTCGCGCTCAACGACCAAGAGACCTGCCGGCACGTGGTCAATGCGGAGATCGACGAGGGGGCGCTGCGCGAAAGCGACTTGCTCGCCTTCCAGATCGCCATCGAGAAGGGCGATCCGGGTTCGGTGATGTGCGCCTACAACCGGGTGAACGGCGAGTGGGCCGGCGAGAACGACTTCCTGCTCAACCAGGTGCTCAAGCGCGACTGGGGCTATCGCGGCTGGGTGATGAGCGATTGGGGGGCGGTGCACTCCACGGCCAAGGCGGCGCTGGCGGGGCTCGACCAGGAGAGCGGCGAGCAGCTCGATCGGCAGGTTTACTTCGGCGCCCTCCTGAAAGATGCCGTCGAGCAGGGAGAGGTCCCCTTCGAGCGGCTGACCGACATGGTCCACCGGATCCTGCGAAGCCTGATCGACAAAGGGGTTTTCGATCATCCGGCCGAGCGGCGCGAGACAGACTACGACGCCAACGCCAAGGTGGCCCAGGCGGCCGCGGAGGCCGGTATCGTCATGCTGAAGAACGCCGATGGATTGCTGCCGATAGATTCCGCAAACCGGCGGATAGCGGTGATCGGCGCCCATGCCGATGTGGGCGTGCTGTCGGGCGGCGGTTCCTCCCAGGTCATCGCCCATGGCGGCGATGGACTGGAGATCCCGGTGACCATGGGCCTCTCCTCGGCCTTCTCGCAGGTCACCTACCATCCCTCCGCGCCGCTGGCGGGGATCCGTGAGCGGGCCCTGAACGTGCAGGTGACCTATGACCCGGGGACCGACCGGAAGGCCGCCGCCGCCGCCGCGGCCGAGGCGGACCTCGCCATCGTCTTCGCCGACCAATGGTGCACCGAGGCCGAGGACCTGCCGACCCTGTCGCTGCCCAACGATCAGGACGCGTTGATCGCCGCGGTGGCGGCGGCCAATCCGAAGACGGTGGTGGTGCTGGAGACCGGGACGCCCGTGCTCATGCCCTGGCTGGACGAGGTCGGGGCGGTGCTGCAGGCCTGGTATCCCGGCACGCGCGGCGGCGAAGCGATCGCCCGTATCCTCTTTGGCGAAGTGAGCCCGTCGGGCCGGCTGCCGATCAGCTTCCCCCGCGACGTCGCCGACCTGGTGCGCCCGGAAATCCCCGGGATGGTCTTCGGCCCGCCGGTCGAGGGAAAGACCCTGCCCACCAGCTTCCCGGACGTGCAGCAACACAAGGGCCGGTTCTCCGTCCCGCACCCCGAGGGCGCCGACGTGGGCTATCGCTGGTTCGCCAAGACCGGTCGGCCGACCCTCTTCCCGTTCGGCTTCGGCCTCTCTTACACCCGCTTCGAGCACGGGACCCCTAAGGCGGAGGGCGGCGAGACGCTGACCGTCAGTTTCGATGTCACCAACGCCGGCGCAATGGCCGGGACCGACACGCCGCAAGTCTACGCCTTCGTGAACGGAGCGGACGGCAAGGAGAGCCAGCGGCTGGTCGGGTGGGCGCGGGTCGCGCTGGAGCCGGGCGAAACCAGGCGAGTGAGCGTCACGGCCGATCCGCGGCTGCTGGCCAATTATGATGCGACCTTGCCGGGCTGGCGCGTGGCCGAAGGGGAGATCGCCGTCGCGATCGGCGCCTCGGCCGAAGCGCTGGGACCGAGGGTTTCCGTGGCGCTGGCGGGGAAGACGCTGAGGCCGTAACGCCTGCGGCGCCCCCTCCGTCGCGCTGTCGCGCGCCACCTCCCCCGGCGGGGGAGGATCACATATGAACCATCGCGGCTTTTTCCTCCCCCATTGCGATGGGGAGGGGGACCGGCGCCGCCGGTGGAGGGGGCCGGTTCAAGCTCGGTGCGGCCGCAGGCCCCCTCCACCACCCTTCGGGCGGTCCCCCTCCCCCGCTCCGCAGGGGAGGAAAGGGAGCTCTGCGGCCATGTGGGACGCCCTGCGGGCTTAGCCGCGTTCGCTGTCGAGCATGGCCATCTGCTCGGGGTTGTAGCGCTCTCCGGCGGCCGCGCCCTTGGGGACGATCGTTTCGAGTTCGGCGAGGTCCGTCGGGCTGAGCGCGAGGTCCAGGGCGCCGAGGGCCTCCTCCAGACGTTCGGGGCGGCGGGCGCCGATCAGGGGGACGATGTCGGCTCCTTGGGCGGCCACCCAGGCGATCGCCAGCTGGGCGGGCGTCGCGCCGCGAGCCGCGGCGAAGGCCTTCAGCTTTTCCACGAGGGCGAGATTGTGTTCCAGCGCCTGGCCCTGGAAGCGCGGGCTGTGGGCCCGGAAATCGGACGGCCCGCGACTGGCCGACCAGTGACCGCTGATCAGGCCGCGGGAGAGGACGCCATAGGCGGTGATCCCGACGCCTAGTTCGCGACAGGTCTGCAGGACCCCCTCCTCGATCCCGCGCGAGATCAGCGAATACTCGATCTGCAGATCGCTGATGGGGTGGACGGCGGAGGCGCGGCGCAGGGTCTCAGAGCCCACTTCCGACAGACCGATGTGGCGGACATAGCCAGCCTGGACCAGTTCGGCGATGGCCCCGACCGTATCCTCGATGGGAACATTGGG
>Ga0180217_1004722_pt1 | contig 10622 bp, 8 predicted proteins | sample eDN3rd37CBELigOP_FD_128521 | JGI IMG/M metagenome (GOLD analysis project Ga0180217, IMG submission 128521) | Enriched Organic Plus compost microbial communities from Emeryville, California, USA - eDNA 3rd pass 37_C BE-Lig OP (version 2) (version 2) ... | reverse complement strand
CGAGAAGCGGAGAGAGCTCATCCGCTCGATCCAGGATCAGCCGGAAGTCGGCGACCTGGGCTGCGAGATGGTCGAGCGCGCGGAGCTGGAAAAGGTCCTGCCCGGCCTCGGACCTGAAGTGGTGGGAGCCAGCACGAGTCGTCTCGATGGCCACTGCAATTCCCTGCTCCTGCTGAGGGCTCTCTACACGGCCTTCCGGCGGCTCGGCGGGCACATCCTGAACAGGCGGGAGGTCTCGCGCATCAAGCCTGCAGGCGACGCATTCATCGTCCATACATCTGAAGACCAGATCGGAGCCGGCAAGGTCGTGCTTGCGGCAGGTCTCGGCAACCGGGATCTCGCAGGCAGTCTGAGCCTCAATGCGCCGCTGACGCCGCTCAAGGGACAGATTCTGGTCACCGAGAAATGCGCGCCGTTCCTCAATTATCCGCTGGTCAACATGCGGCAGACCCAAGAAGGCGGCATCATGATCGGCGGTTCGCAGGAAGACCTCGGCTATGACACCACCTCGAGCGTGGATGTCATGTCGGCCATCGCCTCGAGGATCACCCGGATCTTTCCGTTCATCGGGTCACTCAACGTCGTGCGCAGCTGGGCAGGATTGCGCGTCATGACTCCGGACGGGCTGCCGCTCTACGAGGAATCGGCCGATGCGCCCGGTGCCTTCGTCGTCAACTGCCACAGCGGTGTGACGCTCGCCGCCTACCACGCCCAGCAGCTTGCGCCGGCCATCCTTTCGGGCGGACTGCTGCCCTCGGCTTCATATTTTTCGGGAAAGAGGTTCGATGTTCACGAGACGGTTTGACGATCCTGCCGCTTCGCTCGACTTCACGTTTGAAGGGCAGCCGTTGAAGGGCCGGCAGGGTGACAGCGTCGCGGCAGCCCTTCTTGGCGCAGGTGTGACGGTCTTCCGCCAGACGCCCGTAACGGGATCGGACCGGGGACCCTTCTGCCTGATGGGAACCTGCTTCGACTGCCTCGTAGAAATCGATGGTGAGCCAAACCGGCAGGCCTGCATGGTGCCACTCCGCAACAACATGGCTGTCCGCCTGCAGCGACGCGGCGCGAGGATAGCGCCATGATCCGCGAACTCGCCCTTTCCGATACCAGCACCTCCTATGATGTGGTCATCGTCGGAGCCGGTCCGGCAGGCATGTCCGCAGCTTCGGAACTGTCGGCTCTGGGCATCAAGGCGCTGGTGATCGACGACCAGCCGTCACCCGGCGGCCAGATCTACCGGAACATCACCAGTTCGCCTATTCCCGCCCAGACAGTGCTCGGGAAGGACTACTGGCGCGGGCGCGAGCTGGTAGACCGCTTCACAGCATCCAATGCGGACTATCTCCCAAGCTCGAGCGTCTGGCAGATCGAGGAACGGGCGGAGGGCCTGCGTCTCTACCTTTCCAGAGACAACCGTTCGCGAAGGGTGGATACGCGGTTCGCCATCCTTGCGACAGGGGCGATCGAGAGGCCGTTCCCCATCGCTGGTTGGACCAGTCCGGGGGTCATCGGCGTCGGTGCCGCGCAGGTTCTTCTGAAGTCTTCCGGGCTTCTGCCCAGTGGCCGCACCGTTCTTCTCGGCGAGGGGCCGCTGCTCTGGCTCTATGCAAGCCAGATGATAGAAGCCGGCCACACACCGGCTCACATTCTGAGCACGGCGGAGTCAGCACTTCCGCCCCTTTCGCAGGGGGGGCTCGCCGACTTCATTCTCTCCCGCTACGCCCTCAAGGGTGCAGCCCTTGTCGCGAAGGTGCGCCGGGCCACCCGGTATAGCCGCGTGACGAAGCCGCGCATCGAGCAGGGGGCAGATGGCCTGGTTGTCCGCTACAGCACCGCCGGCGGGTCAGAGGCTGAGATCGCGGCGGATACGGTGCTGGTGCATCAGGGCGTCGTCCCCAATCTCAACCTCGCGCGTGCCGCCAATTGCGACATCGCATGGAATGAGGTTCATGCCTGCTGGCAGCCCCGGACCGATCAATGGGGGACGAGCTCGCTGGCAAGGGTCTCCGTTGCGGGCGATGCGGCGGGAATTTCGGGCGCGGAAGCAGCGGCAGTCCTGGGCCGCATCTCGGCGCTCAACACGGCCCATGCTTTGGGCAGGATCAGCGAGGCCAAGCGCGATCAGATGGCTGCAGCCGGCTTCGCGTTTGTCGAGAGGAACCGGAAGGCGCGGCATCTTCTCGACCGGATGTACCGTCCTTCGGATGCGATGCGCGCCGGAGACGACGATGCCATCATCTGCAGGTGCGAGGAGGTAACGGGCGGCCAATTGCGAGCGGTACTGCGCGAGACACAGGCGCAGGGGCCCAATCAGGTGAAGGCTTACCTGCGGTGCGGCATGGGGCCATGCCAGGGGCGTTACTGTAACCTTACCGTAGATGAGATCATCGCGCAGGAGCACCAGCTTCCGCGAGACGCGGTCGCGCCTATCCGCATACGGCCTCCGGTCAAGCCTGTCTCCCTCGGGGAACTCGCTTCGCTGCAGGACCAAGACTAGCCACTAACATCACAACAAGCAGGATCGGCATGACAATACGAATAGGGTTTCCCGGGGCGACCGGCAGGATCTCCCAATTGTGCCAGGAAGCAAGTGCCGCGGCAGGGTTCCTGATCAGCGGCGGCACGGTGCGTGCCAATTCGACCAGGACACCGCCGCAGGGCATCGAAATCCTGCCCGACGTCCGCGCGCTGGCGGACGTTTCCGACGTGATAGTGGACTTCACCCATGCCGACACGGTGGAGGCCCACGCCGATGCGCTAAAGGGAACGTCGTGCGCCTGGGTTCTGGGGACCTCGGGCGTCACACCCACAGGTAAGGCCGCCATCGAGCGCATCGCGAAGGAAGTACCGGTCTTCTACGCCGCCAATTTCTCGCGCGGCATGAATGTCGTTCTCCTTCTGGCCGAACGCCTGGCGCAGGCACTGCCAGCCGAAAGCTATGACGCGGAAATTGTTGACATTTTCCACCGCAACAAGGTCGACGCGCCTTCGGGCACCGCCATTGCGCTGGGGGAGGCCGTCGCGCGCGGGCGTGGCAGGAACCTGGCGGACGTGATGGTCGCCGGCCGCGAGGGTGATATCGGCGCGCGCAAGCCTGACGAGATCGGCTTTTCGTCTTTGCGCGGGGGCAGTGTCGCTGGCGAAAACCAGCTGATCATCACGGGGCCTGCCGACCAGACCTCGCTCACGCACCGCGTCTCCAACCCCCGCGTCTATGCCAAGGGCGCCCTGCAGGCGGCCCAATGGGTGGTGGGCAAGCCGGCCGGGCTCTATTCGATGAAAGACATGCTCCTGGAGTTGAACCGATGAGCGAACGTATTGGCGTTGCCGGTGTCACCGGCCAGGTTGGGCGGCTTCTGGCGGAAGAACTGGAGAAGTCCAGCGCCACCCTTACGGGCGGTACGCTCGGCCGGAACACCCAGAAGACGCCGCCGGCAGGTGTGCGCATCTACCCGAGTGTAGAAGAGCTTGCCGCCGACTCTGACGCGGTGATCGATTTCACGCATGCGAGCACCATCTTTTCGTTCGGCGAGCAGGTGGTACGTGGAAAGGTCGCCTGGATCATCGGAACATCGGGCCTGACCGCAGCCCATTGGGACGTTCTGCGTGAGGCTGCCAAGACTGTTCCGGTGCTCTATGCGTCGAGCTTTGCGGCGACGTCCGTTCTCATGCCGGATCTCGTGGCCACGCTCGCACGGCTGCTGCCTGCGGAAGAGTACGACACCGAGATCATCGAGGCGCACCACAAGTACAAGGTGGATGCACCGTCAGGCACGGCAACCACCCTCGGCCGCCTCATCTGCGAAACCCGCGGGTTGAACTTTGACGAGATGGCCGTCCTTGGGCGCAAAGGCGAGACCGGCCCCCGGAAGGTCGGCAGCATCGGTTTCGGCGCGATCCGTGCTGGTGAAATCGTCGGCGAGACAAAGATCTACTTCATGTCCGATGACGAGACGATCATCCTCGACCGCCGGGTCTTCGACCGCCGGGTCTATGCCGTCGGCGCGATCCAGGCTGCCCGCTGGGCAATCGGCAAACCAGCCGGCCTCTATTCCATGAAGGACGTGCTGGGGCAGAGCTAGAGCGTCATTCTCCGTAGCCTGAGCGAGTTGGCGATGACGCTCACCGATGAGAGCGACATTGCCGCCGCCGCGAAGACCGGCGAGAGCAGCAGGCCGAACGCGGGGTAGAGCACACCCGCCGCGACCGGTACGCCCGCCGCGTTGTAGATGAAGGCGAAGAACAGGTTCTGCCTTATGTTGCGCATCGTCGCCCGGCTGACCTGGCGCGCGCGCACGAGCCCCTGCAGGTCACCCTTGATGAGTGTGACACCGGCGCTCTGGATGGCGACATCGGTGCCGGTGCCCATGGCAACGCCGACATCGGCTGCGGCAAGGGCAGGGGCGTCATTCACCCCGTCGCCGGCCATGGCCACGATCCGACCTTCGCGGCGCAGGCGCGAGACGATCTCGCTTTTCTCCTCCGGAAGGACGTCAGCCACCACTTCGGTGATACCAAGGTGGCTGGCGACAGCCTGGGCCGTCGCCTCGTTGTCGCCCGTCAGCATGACGATGCGCACGCCATCTTCCAGAAGCGCCTTCACAGCGCCCGGTGTGGTGGGTTTGATGGGATCGGCAATGGCAAACAGAGCCGCAACCCTGCCATCCACGGCGGCAAAGACGACTGTGGCGCCCTGCCGGCGGAGCTCCTCCGCGCTGGCAGAGAGAGCCTCAACGCCGATGCCTTCTTCCGCCATGAAGCGCGGACCGCCAATGGTGAGCCGCTTGCCCTCGACAGTGCCGACGACACCCTTGCCGACCGGGCTGTCGAAGGAAGAGGCCTGACCAAGCATGATGTCGCGCTCTTCAGCGGCCTGGACAATGGCAAGCGCCAGCGGGTGTTCGCTCGAACGCTCAAGGGATGCCGCAAGCCGCAGCAATTCTGCTTCCGTGACGCCTTCCGCCGTCACGATGGCGGTGAGCTTCGGACGGCCTTCCGTCAGCGTTCCGGTCTTGTCGACAACGATGGTGTCGACCTTTTCGAACCGCTCCAGCGCCTCGGCATCCCTGATCAGCACGCCCATGCCTGCGGCGCGGCCGACGCCGACCATGATCGACATCGGCGTCGCAAGTCCCAATGCGCAGGGGCAGGCAATGATGAGCACCGCGACGGCAGCGACAAGGCCATGGGCGAAGCGCGGTTCGGGGCCGAAGAGCATCCAGGCGGCAAAGGCGATGAGCGCTACGGCAATCACCGTGGGAACGAACCAGCCGGAAACCTGGTCGGCTAGGCGCTGGATCGGCGCACGGGAACGCTGCGCTTCCGCCACCATGTGGACGATCCGGGAGAGCATCGTGTCCCGCCCGACCTTCTTCGCCTCCATGACGAAGCCACCCGTCTGGTTCATCGTGCCGCCAATGAGCGCCGAGCCAGCCTCCTTGGTGATTGGCATGGACTCGCCGGTGATCATGGACTCGTCGACCGAACTGCGGCCTTCGAGCAGGACACCGTCAACTGGAACCTTGTCGCCCGGCCGGACGCGCAGACGGTCACCTACGGCAGTGCTGTGGAGAGGCACGTTCTCCTCGACGCCATCGGCACCCACGCGCCGCGCAGTCTTCGGGGCAAGATCCAGCAGTGCGCGGATCGCGCCGCCTGTCTGTTCCCGCGCCCGGAGCTCCAGCACCTGGCCCAGCAGGACGAGCACGGTGATGACGGCCGCTGCCTCGAAGTAGACGGCAACGGATCCGTCGTGCGACTGGAAGATGTGCGGGAAGAGGCCCGGCGCGACCGTGGCGATGACGCTGTAGATCCACGCCACACCTGTGCCCATGGCGATCAGCGTGAACATGTTGAGGTGGCGGGTGATGACGGATTTCCAGCCCCGCTCCAGGAACGGCCAGCCGGCCCAGAGCACGACGGGTGTGGCGAGCACCAGCTGGATCCAGTTCGACGTCTGCTGCGCCACGATGCTGTGGAGGTCGACCAGATGGCCGCCCATTTCGAGGAGGAAAACCGGGATCGTAAGAACTAGCCCGATCCAGAACCGGCGGGTCATGTCAACGAGTTCCGGGTTGGGGCCAGTCTCCAGTGTTGCCACTTCCGGTTCAAGTGCCATGCCGCAGATCGGGCAGCTTCCCGGTCCGATCTGCCTTATCTGCGGATGCATGGGGCAGGTGTAGACGGTGCCTTCCCCGAGAGGCTCCTTGGGAACGGCCTGTTCCTGCGCATGGTGATGATGATGGTGATGACCATGACCAGGAGCGTCATGATTCTTGTGGTGGCAACAACAATCATGAGCCTGATGGCTGTGCTGTCTGTGCTCCATCCCTGTCTCCACCTGCTGCACCGGATCTGTGGCGTAGCCTATTCACGTAGGGAGGGAGAGCCAATGACGCACATCAAGAAACGGCGCGAAATTGCCAGATGATGCGTTGCTATGTGCTAGTCGTCCTGAGTGGAAACGCCGTCGCGGACGATCACCCTGCCGTCAACTTCCACCGTTGGCTTGTGCATCACCAGATCGATGTGGATGTTGGAATCCACGTCCTGATTGTAGACCAGCCCGCTGCCGACGGCGATGTGGAGGCGGCCAAGGCCCTTCTTGTAAGTGTTGCAGCTTGGATCGTTTGCCTTGGAGTTGATGCCGAGTGCGATCTCGGCGATGTTAGCGCCGTTCCTGTTCTCGGTGATCAGTTTCCAGAGCGCCGCAGATGTTTCCGGGTCGCCCGTTACCCTCGTTGCGAGGCCGTTCTCGATCTCGACGATCACCGGTTCCTTAGGCCATTCGAAGCCGAGGATTGGACCATCGCAGACAAAGCGACCGTTGGTGGTGCCCACCACCGGTCCCTGATAGACCTCGCCCCAGTTGCAGGGCGACATCTTGCCGGGGACATGCGCAAAGTCCGAACGGTGGGAGGGCTGGCCCTTGACTCTGGCGGTGAGATCGGTTCCTGCGGCGGAGGTCACCCGCACTGTTTCGCCTTCCTGAAAGGCGGACTGCCAGAAATTGGCGACGCGCGCCATCGCTTCATAGTCTGCTTCCAATACGCATTCGTCGAAGAGGTCGCTGCGGCTGCGCTTCACCATGAAGACGCCGCGCGCCTGTTGCGAGCGGATGAGGCCGATCGGCACTTTGTGATGGGGGAGAGGTGCGGAGGTGGTTCGGGTGAGACTGATGATGATGTCCTGTCCCGGCATCATCGCCTGCACGGCCTCCGGTAGATACTCCCCGCCGCCCTTGTGCGGATTGTCGTCCTGTTCCACAAGAATGGTTTCGGCTCCGACCTCCCGGCTCAGATTGACAATGGCTGTAACCACGTCGCCGTTTTCCCGCATGCCAGCGGGATCGGTCACCACCAGCACTTTCTCGCCATGCTTGGTGGCGAGCAGCGTGTTGACGACAATGTCCGCCAGCCGGGCGACCTTGCCGGCCTCATTCTCTGCGCTCATCGGATTGGCTCCCCAGACTTTTCTGCAAGAATATACTCATGGGTAGAATTGTTCAATTGAAAACGCGGGATTCGTCTTATAAACCTGGGTCAAGATGCGGCGCGCTGATCGCTTCATCTACTAATGGGTTCGTATCAAGATGGGGCGGCAAGCAGGAGGACTGACATGACGCGTTCGGATTTCTCGCTGGAAAGCTGGCAGGCTGCGGCCGCTGCAGTCACCCGGGGCCGGATAGTCGAGCTCGGCCGGGTGTTCCACACCGGCATGCCACACTATCCGACGCATCCGGACTTCAAGGTCTCGCTCTTCCGCAGGCATGGTGACCGGGTCAGAGGGGATGGCGCCAGTTCGGCAAGCTGCCTCTGGTCCTTCGGCGGTCACACGGGCACGCATATCGATGCCCTCTGCCATGTGTCCCATCGCGGGCTGATGTATAACGGAGTTCCGGTCGACAATTTGGCTCTGGAACGGGGTGATGGTCCCGGCGACGCGGCGGATCTCCCCGCCTGCATCCGGCGCGGGGTTTTGTTCGACATTGCCGCCCTTGATGGCGTGAACGTCCTGCCCGGAGAACGGGTCATCGGGGCTCGCGATTTCGATATGGCCTGTGAACGTTTCGGGATTGCGATCCGGCAGGGCGATGTGGCGCTGATCCGCACGGGATGGGCGCAACACTGGTCTACCGACCGGTATATAGATCACGATACCCCGGGTCCCAATCTCGAAGGCGCTCAGTGGCTGGCAGAGAAGGGCGTGAGCCTGGTAGGGTCTGATACGGCCATCTTCGAGAAGGGGCCGATTGCTGAGGCCGCACCGGTCCACACCTTTCTCCTCATGGAGCAGCGGATCCACATCATGGAGAACCTCGACCTGGAGGCCCTTGCCGCCACCGGAATCACGACTTTCTTCTTCCTGGCGCTGCCGCTGCGCGTGAAGGGCGGCACAGCCTCGCCCCTGCGTCCAATCGCAATTCTTTAGTCTTCCGTGATCACGCGATGCTGCGCTCGCGGCCCTGCCAGTAGGGCTCGCGCAGCACGCGCTTCAGCACCTTGCCGCTGGCGTTGCGTGGCAGCTCATCGATAAAGGCGTAGCGGCGCGGTATCTTATAACCGCCGAGCTTGTCGCGGCAGAAGGCGATGAGCTCCTCGGATGGCAGCTCCTCGCCTGACTTCGTGACACAGACGGCAAGCGGTGCTTCCCCCCACTTGTCGTCAGGCACAGCGATCACGGCGACGTCCCGCATGTCCGGGTGCTCCATCAGAACGCTTTCGATCTCGTTCGGATAGATATTGGTGCCACCGGACACGATCATGTCCTTGATGCGGTCCTGGAGGAAAATGTAGCCCTCCTCGTCCATGTACGCGGCGTCGCCGGAATGGAGCCAGCCGTCGCGGATGGTCTCGGCCGTCTTCTCCGGATTGCGCCAGTAGCCTTTCATGACGTTCGCACCGCGGATGGCGATCTCGCCCACCGTGCCGGGTGGAACCGGATTGCCGTCCCTGTCCACCACGCGGACATCCGCCAGCACCACGGCGCGCCCAGTCGAGCGCAGCAGTTCCGGCCGGCCATTCAGCGCCTTCTGGTGGTCGATCTCGTTGAGATAGGCAATGCCGCCGGTGGATTCGCTCAGGCCATAGCCTTGGATCAGCGGGCACTTGAAGGTTTCGAGCGCGCGGCGCAGCACGGACTCGCTGATCGGCGCCGCTCCATAATGGATGACCTGCAGGTGGCTGAAATGCATGTCCCTGATCTGCGGCATGTCGAGCAGAGTCTGGATGATCGAAGGCACCATGTTGGCGGTGGCCACCTTCTGCTCCACGATGGTGCGCAGGAAGGCTTCAGGCTCGAACTGCTCCATCAGCACGACCGTGCCGCCATTGATGGCCACCGTCATGATCCGCAGCACGCCGGCGGCGTGATAGAGGGGGGTCGCGACCAGGTGCCGCTCGCCCGGCCCGCGCGACAGGATCGTGGCCGTCATCACCTGCTCCACATGGGTGATGACATTCTCATGGCTGATCATTATCCCCTTCGGCAGGCCCGTGGTGCCGCTGGTATAGATGAGGTAGAGCATGTCGTCCTTGGTGAGGCCCAGACGGGGCTGCTGTTCCGATCCGCTGGCAATGAAGTCATCGAGCCGCGTCCAGCCTTCCCGCACATCCTTTCCGACGTTGATGAACTTGACTGCTGGATTGATGTCTGCGCGGATGTCTTGGATGCCCGCGATGTACTCGTCGCCCCGCACGAAGATCATGCTGACGTCGGCGTCCTGGAGGATCCAGAGCCACTCGCGCGGCACGAGCCGGTAGTTGAGCATCACGGGCGCAACGCCTGCCTTGGCGCAGGCGATATACATGATGCCCATGTCGAGGTCGTTGGTGGAGAGATAGGCGATACGGTCGCCGCGCTTGAGCCCCGCAGCGATCATCGCATTAGCCCATTTGTTGGCGCGGATCTCGGCCTCGCGGTAGGTGACGATCACGCCATCCTGGATCAGGAAGGGGATCTCCGGCCGCGCTTTGGCATGGTACTCGAACCAGTCGTGCACTCTCATTTTATCTCCCCCCGCAGCCGCTCTCACACCACGCTTGGCCGGTCATAGCTCAGTCCTTCGTCCGACCACCACACGGCCTTGTCCTCCCGCAACCTGCGCAGCTCCTCCCCGGGCAGGCCGGCGAGCTCCGCGAGCACGGCGACCGTATCCTCGCCGAGCGCTGGCGCATGGCGGAACCCGCTGTATTCGTGTCCTGAAAGCTTGACCGGAGTGCCGGCAACTTTCAACCGGCTGCCTAGCGGATGCTCGAAGGAGACCAGCATGTTTCGCCGTTCAACATGCGGGTGGTCATAGGCCTCGCGGATCGATTTCACCGTGGCGCCCGGAATTCCGAGTTCCACGAAGCGCTGCTGCCAGACGCCCGACGGCTCCTTGGCCATGGCTTCAGCAACCAGGCGGTTGAGTTCAACCTCGTTTGCCTGACGGTGCTTTTCGCTGAGGAACCGCTCGTCCTCGATCCACTCTGGATGCCCGAGACACTTTGCGGCTGCAGGCCAGAACTGGCCCGTGATGCCGAGAACGAACCACTTGCCGTCCGCGCATTTGAACGGACCATAGGGCAGGGCACCACTGCCGCCCCGGCGCTGGTTTGCAGGATAGCTGCGGCCGGAAAGGG
>Ga0180217_1004721_pt1 | contig 10624 bp, 5 predicted proteins | sample eDN3rd37CBELigOP_FD_128521 | JGI IMG/M metagenome (GOLD analysis project Ga0180217, IMG submission 128521) | Enriched Organic Plus compost microbial communities from Emeryville, California, USA - eDNA 3rd pass 37_C BE-Lig OP (version 2) (version 2) ... | reverse complement strand
GGCGATGCAGCCGGCATTGCACATCGCCGGGGAGGTCATCACGGCCGCGATTTCGTCGGCCCGGCTGCGGAGCGTTTGCTCCAGCAGTTCCAGGTCGTTCCAGGGGAGGATGATCATCTCGTCGGCCGAGCCGGGCGGCAGCCCTTGCGTCCAGGGCACGGCGTTGGGCGCTTCGCGCGGGCCCAGCGCCTCTTCGTTCGCCGCCGAGATGCTGTACGACACGTTGTCGAACCAGCCGTGGTACTGGCCCTCAAACTTGATGTACTTGTGCTTGCCCGTAATGGCCCGGGCCAGCCGCAGCGCGGCGTGATCGGCCTCGGAGCCCGACAGGCTGAACCGCATCAACTCGGCGCAAGGGATGATCCGCTGGAGGGTTTCGGCCAGTTCCAGCTCTTCGATGTGCTGGCCGGCGTAAAGCTGCCCGCGCGTGCTGCTCTCGTGCACGCGGCGGAGCACTTCGGGGTGCGAGTGGCCCAGGATCAGCGGACCCTGGCTGAGCGTGAAGTCGAGGTACTCGTTGCCGTCGACATCGTAAACCCGGCTGCCTTCGCCCCGCTCGTAAAACAAGGGATGCGGGTAGCCGTACTTACGGAACTCGCTGGCGACGCCTCCAGCCAGGCTACGGCAGGCGCGTTCGTACAACTCGCGGGACTTCTCGTAACGGTTCATCGGTCAGCTCGGGCCAGAGGGAATGTTGCAAGGGTGTGATGCGGCCCCGGGCTGTGGGTGCGCCGACGCAAACGGGGCCTGCGGCAGGAAGCCGTCAGTTTGACCAGCAACCGCCAAGTCCGCAAGGTTGGGGGTTACCAAACAGCCCGTCCAGGCCGTACCAAAGGCGGGGGTGGGAGCCGGCGGCGGCCTAGCTGTGGGCAAATTCGGCAAGCGAGCCGAGGTTGCCTGAGCCGTCCCACACCAAATCGCGGAGCGGGGTGACGATTTCCAGGTCGTCGCGCTGCCGGGCTTCCTCAAGATAGCGGGCCGAGCATTCCACTTCGGCCACATGCAGCGTGTTGTGAATCCACAAGATGGCCGCGTTCTCGGGAGCCACCAGCCCCACGGTGGCCAGGGCGGCATCCATGATTTCGCGTTCGGTGTCGTATGTTACCGGCAGCATGGCGCCGACCGGGCCGCCGCCGGTCATCGAGTTGATCTTGGTGATTTCCATATCGATCTGTTCGACCACGCGGCGGCTACAGAACTCGGCTCCGCCGATGCCGGTGGCGTTTCCGTGCGTTTCCTCCGTGAGACTCCGCACCCAGATGCGTTTGATCTTGGGCCATTCGTCCGGGGCGGCCTCGTGCCAGAGGAATTTGCGGCCCACCACGTTGGTATCCATGCCCGAGCCGCTGATGTTCTTGCCAAAGTCTTCCACAATCAGCAGATCGGCCGTGCGGAACGGCAAACGCGGCATCCACTCTTTTGCCTGGCGGAGCAGTTCTTTCTCGCGGGCTTCAAAGTCCTGCGGGGCCACAGCCGCCAACTGGGCCGTTTCATCGTAGCCGTTTTCGACGATGCCAAGTCCGGCCACGATGCCGCATTGCTCCAGCACGCGGCCCGCCACGCTGCGGACGATCTGGCCAAAGCTGTAGTCGTAGATCGCCCGGTGGTAGATCTTGGCGCCTTCGTGCTTGCCCAGCCCGATGAGCATCATCTTCATCAGGCCGCTTTCGATATCGCCCACGAAACTGGTGTGCGGCTTGATCCGGCCAACCACCATCACGTGGTCGGCCTCGTAGGCGAACTTGTCGAAGTGGACCGGGATGCCTTCCTGGGTTTCGCAGATGATGACCGTTTCCATCGACGAGCGGATCGGGCAGCCGAGAAACTGCTCGGTCATGCCGTAGCCTTCGAGGATGGCCCGCTGGCCGTCGGCCGTGCCGCCACCGTGGCTGCCCATCGACGGCACGATGAACGGCTGCGCGCCCAGCCGTTTGAAGTGGTCGACCACCGCCTTGGTGATGATGTGGATGTTAGCGATGCCGCGGCTGCCGGCCGTGATCGCCACGCTCTGCCCAGGCTTCACCCTCGTTTGCAGTTGCAGGCTGGCCAATTGCCGCTCGACCTCGCCCGGAATGTCGGTGACGCGCGGCCGCGGAAACGTCTGGCGAACACGAAAGAACTGCGGATACGCCATCGGCATGATCCTTGTGGGGGGAGTGCGTCTAGGCCGCGGGGTAAGGCAAGGCGGTGGCGGCCGCAGTGGGTATTTTCGAGCGACAGCCGCCGCGATGAAAGGGGGGGCGAGCAAGTCTGCCTCCCGGCGGCAGCGAAGCAAGCATTCCTGGCGGCCGGCTAGTGGTTGAACAAGAACTCGCGGCTGCTCAGCACGGCCCAGAACAGGTCCTCCACGGCGGTCCGCTCGGCGGCGGTCCACGCGGGGGCCGGTTCTTTGCCGTCCTTCGATGGCTCCGATTTCGGTGTGGCCGATCCGGCCGCTGCATCGTCCTGAACCGCCTGGCCCATCAGGGCGACCAGCCGCTCGCGTTCCTGGTCGGTGGGGTACCGCGCCAAGGCCGACAGGTACACCTGCTCGACCATCTCGGCGTGGGTCAGCCCGTCTTTCAACAACTGCTCAACGCGGCTGCCCTGGGTTTGCAGCTTTTCGTTGATCGTATCGCCGTTGGAGATGTGCAGCGCCTGCACCATGCTCGGCTCGTCCGACCGTTCGCACTCGCAGGTAATCTCCCGCTGGTTGCGGCCAAAGGTCCGCAAGAAATAGCTGGAAACGGCGGAATCGTAGAGCTGAATCGCCCGGGTGCCCGGCGGGTAGAAATCGATCTTCCGCCGGTCGCCGCCGGGGTACTCGATCTCGGTAAAGTTGCTGGCCACGCCGGTGACCTGGCTGACGGCGTCCAGCAGCACCTCGGCCATCAGTCGCTTGGGATAATACCGCGAGTAGTAGCGCTGTTCGTCGCGGTTTTCCGGCAGCGGCTTGCTGCTGCGCTGATAAGCGGCCGACGTCAGAATGGCCCGCATCAACTCCTTCAAGTCGAAGTTCTTCTTCACCAGGTAATCGGCGGCGGCCGTCAATAGCCGTTCGTTGCTGGCCGGGTTCGATGCCCGGAGGTCATCAACCGGCTCCACCAGCCCCACGCCGAAGAAGTTGGCCCACACGCGGTTGGTGATGGCCCTGGCGAAGTACGGATTATCGGGCGAGGTGAGCCAGCGGGCCAGATGTTCGCGGCGGTCGCGGGGATCGTCGAGCGCGATCGGTTCGCCATCCAGCGGCGTTGGCGGCTGCGGTTTGCCGGTCAGCGGTTGAATCAAATCGCCCCGCGGCACGACATACAGCGTAAGCAGCCCTGAGCCGTTGCGCGGGTCGCCGCCCCAACCTTTGAAACGCACGCGGGCGAACAGGTTGGCCATGGCGTAATACTGGTCGTTGGTCCATTTCTCCAGCGGATGGTTGTGGCACTTGGCACACGCGATCGAGAGCCCCAGAAACGCCTGGCTGACGTTCTCGGTCAGCGATTCGGGATCCTGATGCAAGGCGTAGAAGTTGGTCGCCCCGTTCTCGAAGCTGCTGCCCTTGGCCAGGACCACTTCGCGGGCAAACTTGTCCCACGGCGTATTCGCTGCCACGTGGCCATGAATCCAGTTGTAGTAGGCTTTCACGGCGTCGGGCCGCAGCCGAGTGCCGTTGATCAGCAGCAGGTCCGACCAGCGGTAGCTCCAGTAATCCACAAACTCTGGCCGAGCCAGCAGCGAGTCGATCAACCGTTGCCGCTTGTCGAGCGTGTCGTCGGCCAAGAAGCTGCGAACGACTTCGGTCGGGGGCAGCGTACCAATCGTGTCCAAGTAAACCCGGCGGAGAAATTCGGCATCGGTCGCCGGAGGCGAGGGCGGCAGGTTCAGCCGCTGCAATTGTTCCAGCACCAGGTCATCGATGAAGTTGTGCCGCGGCGCTTGGGCAAACACGGCCGGATCGATTTGGTGCGGATACGGCGAAGTGACCCGGGCAATGGCAATTTGGCTGGAGAACCACACCGTGACCGCGCCTTCACCGTGGCCGATGACGTTCACGTTGCCGGCTTCGTCGACCTGGGCCACGGCTTCGTTGGCCGAGGTGAACTTGGCCCAGCGCGTCACGTCTTCCACGCGGCCATCGGAGTAATGTGCCCGCACCACCAGCGGCTGCCTGGTGCCGGGCCGAAGCAACATCTGCGGCGGAAGCACCTCCACCCGCTGCAATTGCGGATCATCGTCGGCCGGACCGGCGGCTCCTGAGGCAATCCACTGGGCAATGACGTGGTAGTCGGGCGAATCGACCTCGAACCGCACGCCGCCCTTGTGCGGCAGCCCACCCGATGGCTTGGCGAGAATCAGGCTGCGGCCCGGATCGGCCAGTTCCACGCGGCGGCCTTGAGCTTGCCGCGTGATGTTGTGGTAATCGCCTGCGGGATCGTAACCGCGCAGCGACAGGCGGAAACCGCCCTTACCGGCCATCGCTCCGTGGCACGCGCCAGAGTTGCACCCGTACCGCGACAGTACCGGCAGCACGTGATGGCGAAAGCTCCAGGCGTACGGGACATCCACGCCGGTGACGGTCACCGTAGTTTGCGTTTTGGATGGGCCGCCTTCGCCCCCTTCGACGGTTGCCGTAATCACCGCGGTACCGTTGCGGACGGCGGCAGCCACGCCATCCTCGATGGCAACCACATCAGAGTTGCTGCTGGTCCAGGCGATGTTGCCGGCCGGCGTGCCGAGGTATTCCTGGCCCTGTACGCGCTGGAGCAGCAACGCCTGCCGAGCATGCGGCCCGGCCAGGGTGAACTCGCCCGGCAGAATGGCCAGCGTTTCATCGCCGGCAGCGGCGAAGCTTGCCGGCGCGAGGAACGAGCAAGCCACACAAAGCAAGGCGACCAGCATCCGCGTCATAGGACTCCGCATCGATGGCATAGGGCTTTCTCACGGCGTGAGGTAGGCGGCGGACGTGTACTTTCAATGAGCACAGCGGGGACGATCCATCCAGCGCCCCACTCAGAACAGCTCCGCAATCTCCCGCTTGCCAAAATCAACCAGCGGGAACGGCCGGCCGGCGGGGCCCGGCAGGTGGGCTTCGAGGTTGAAGCCCAGACTGTGGAAGATAGTGGCCACCACGTCGCTGGGGTCGACCGGTCGTTCGGCCGGCACGCCGCCGATCGGGTCGCTTGCGCCCACGACGCGGCCACCCTGCACGCCGCCGCCGGCAAAGTACACGGTGAAGCACTGCGGCCAGTGGTCGCGACCGCCGGCCGGGTTCACCCGCGGCGTGCGTCCGAACTCGGCCAGGTTGCAGACCAGCGTGCGGTCGAGCAGGCCGCGCTGCGAAAGATCTTCAATCAGGGCGCTGTACGCCTGGTCGTACATCGGGGCGACCACGTTCTTCATGCCCTCGATGCTGGTGAACGGCTTGGAACCGTGAATGTCCCAGGTAATTTCGTCAAACACCGTCAGGAAGGTATTGATGGTGACGAACCGCACGCCGGCTTCGATCAGCCGCCGAGCCAACAGGCAGCACTGGCCAAAGCGGTTCATGCCGTACCGCTCGCGGACCGTGGTCGGCTCCTGCGACAGGTCAAAGGCCGCCTTGGCTTGAGGGCTGGTCATCAACCGGAAGGCCGCCGCGAAATTGCTGTCCAGCAGTGCAGCATTCTCGCTGGCCTCGAAGTGGTTCACGGTTTCGTCCACCACTTCGCGCATCCGCCGGCGACGATCCAGCCGAGCCTCGCCAATCTGGGCCGGTGGCAGCAGATCGGGCACCTTGAAGTCGGGCTGCGACGGGTCGGCCATCAGGGCGAACGGGTCGTGCGCCTTGCCAAGGAAACCGCCCGCCTGCCCGTTGGGCAAGTTGCCGCCGCCGCGGCCCATCGTTTCCGGCAGCACCACGAACGGCGGCAGGTCGGTCTTGCGGCCGCGCAAGTAACTGACCACGGCTCCGGCATGTGGCGTGTTCACACCGCCGCTGAAGAGCCGACCGGTCTGCATCATCTGCCAGCCGGCATCGTGGACGGCGGCTCCGGTGTGATAGCACGAGCGGACCAACGAGAACTTGTCGGCCACCTGCGCGTGCCGCGGCAGAATCTCCGAGATATGAAACGCCCCGCTGGCGGTGCTGATCGGTTTGAACGGGCCGCGGATCTCGGCCGGGGCTTCCGGCTTCATGTCGAACGTATCGAGCTGGCTGGGCGCGCCCAGGTTAAAGATCATGATGCAGGCGCGGTCGCTGTCGTCGTTGACGGCCCCGGCTTCCTTGGCGGCCAGGTATTGCGACAGCGACAACCCAACGGCTCCCAGCGCGCCCACTTGGAGAAAGTCGCGTCGCGTGATCCCGTCGCACGTCTGAGCCGTGCCGTTGCCCGTGAGCTTCAACATCGAGCATTCTCCTGCCAGCAAAACGCATCGTGAGAAGGGAGCCGCCGTTCGCATCGCAGGCAGCCAGCAGCACCGCTGGCAATGCCAGCGAGCATGAGGATGCCAAGGGTGCTAGCGGAACGCGGCAAGCGGCCGTTTGCGCCAGATTGCCGTTGATGCAGTCACCGTCTGCCGCTAACTATTGCAACGTTTGCCGCCGGGCCGGCAGATCCGCCAAGCGAGGGGGCAAAAGCAGCCCTGGTGCAGTCACGGTAGTACCGGCTTCCACCACCCGCTTGGCGGGGGCGACCGCTGCCTGCAATCCCCACTACCAGGAGGGCGAGCAGCCGCCGCGGCAAGGAAACATTGTAGCGTGGCCGCGGATTCCACCGCAAACTTCGCTGCCAGAACCAAGCCAGGATGCTGCCAGCAGCCATTGGGCCCCAGGGCAAGACGGAGCCCAGCGAAAGAAAAGGCGGCGAAGTGGAACTATTACGCTTAAAGCAAACTTAGCGATTAAACCGATAACTCCGACCACCAGATGCTGCGCCCAGCAGACGCCGGAAATCGCACCGACCATTTCGCCAGGCACATCCCCATCCACCGGTTCAGCGGGCGAGAAACGGTAGCCGTCCTCACGTCGCAAGTTCTTGTGACCAACAGGATTGCCGCTACGGCATAGCCGCATCGCAGGACCGCCCAAGAATCTGCCTGGTCTATCGAGGAGTAGCAGGACGCATGTCTGCCGGGCCGACCCACAACGACAACGATCGGCGCGCCCAATCGCCCCGGCGACGCGCCATCGTGCTGCTGCTGTTGTTCGTCGCTTGCGCCGCGCCGCGCATCGCGATGTCCATCCGGCTCGATACCATCAGCAGCGATGGGGCGTTCTACATTCAAAAAGCCCGCGAGGTCGAATCCGGCACGCGCACCCAAGCGGTCGACAAGTACGATCTCAACATCTATCCCCTGGTGCTGGCGTGGTTCCACCGTGCCGGCTGGAACTGGGAAACCGCGGCCGAAACCTGGGGCGTGCTGTGTGCCTCACTCACGGTATTGCCGCTGTACGGCTGGCTGCGCCGCCAATTCAATCACCGCCTGGCGCTGCTCAGTTGCCTGCTATATGCGTTTCATCCCAAGTTGATCGAGTGGACGCCGGAAGTGCTGCGCCACAGCACGTTCTGGCTGTTGTTCACCACATCGCTCTACCTGTACTGGCGGGCTGCCCACGAAGGCGGTCTCCCCTGGTTTCTACTGGCCGGCATCACGACCACGCTCGCGATCCATACGCGGTTCGAGGGCTGGTTCCTGCTCATTCCGGCCGCCTGGTGGTGCATAAGCCGCTGGCTGGCCGCCGACGTGCCCCGGTGGAAACTGGCTGGCGGAACATGCCTGATTGCCGCCAGTTATCCGTTGACGATGATGGGTCTGACGCTCGCCTTCGGCTATGCGGAATGGGAGTGGGGCGCGTTCCATCGGGTGGAAATGGCCGTGCGCTGGCTGTTCCCCGATGCCGAGGACGAAGAGCCCGACGTGGTGATGCCTGGCGGCCTCCAGCAGGCCGCCGCCCCAGCTCCCGTGCCGGTTGCGCCGGTCGATTCGCCTAGCGACGATTCCCAGGCGGCCGTGGAGCAAGCGTTAACCGCTGCCTCGCCCGAGGCCTTGCCTGCGGATTCGCAGCCCGCCGAATTGCCGCCGATGACGTTAACCAACGCCGCCGGCACGGTGTTGAAAGTCACCGTACGCGGCTTTGGCTATCTGTACCTGGCATTGATGGTAGCCGGGGGCGTGGTGGCGTTTCGCCGCTGGTTCCGCAGCGACTATCTGCCGCTGCTGGTGGTCGCCGCGGCGACCATGGGCGCCATTACGATTCACGTGTGGGGCGCGTACCTGGCCAGCAGCCGCTACGTGCTGTCGTTGGTGATCCTGACCACGCCGATCGCCGCGACGGGCCTATTGGCCATTTGCACCTGGCTGGCCGAAGGCGTGCGCCGGGCCGATGGGGTCGTCCAAGGCAAGATCTCCCGCCAGATGTCGCGCCGCACCTTGCGTTTTGGCCTGGCCATCTTTGCCCTGGTGGGCGTGATCGATGCGATCAGCAGTTCGGACCAGGGCCGCGAAGCCAAGGCGATCATGGGCAATTGGATCCGCCGCGAGTTTGGCCCGGGTGCTCACGTTGCCGGCAGCTGGAACTGGACGCTATCGGCCTATTACGCCGACGCCCAGTACCAGACCTTGCCCGACTGCCCCTTCATGCCCAGCGACACCAACCTGGCTGAGTTGGCCAAATTGCTGCGTGCCAAGGTGGTGATGGTTTCGCCCAAGTGGTCTGCCCGTCGCGAGTTCATCGCACACGCGTTGGATCATGGCTACCGCGTGGTACCTGCCAACGAGATCCCCAAGATCTGCCGCGGCAAACTGATCGTGCTGGCGCAAGAACCCAGGAAGGTGGTGCAAACGTCGGGTACGCAACGTAAATGAATTAACAAACACATGCACATGGCGCTCAGGGCATTGACCTGGACTCGATTCGCAGCAATCGCGTACGATACTGCCCCATTTTGTGCATGAAATCATGGAGCGCAGCAGGATGGCTATCCCTAGGGGCGCCAACCTTCCGGCAGTAACGGGTATCCGCTTTCCGGCGGCCGCGTTGGTGATGATCGGCCATGCCGCGGACTTTGGGGCCGACTCCATCAATGCCTATATCTGGTGGGATGCGGTTCCGTTCTTCTTTCTGCTGTCGGGCTTCGTTCTTGCGCACGTCTACCCTTCGCTTGACGACTGGAGTGCGCGAAAGCATTTCCTTCTAGCCCGCTTTGCACGGATTTATCCGCTGCACCTGCTGACATTCCTGATGGTCGTGCTCGCTCTGCCGGCAGATGCCCGCACGCCGCTGGAGAAATGCACCTATGTGCTGAAGAACCTGACCCTGATACATAGCTGGTCGAGCAACCACGATGTTAACTTTGCGTTCAACGGCCCATCCTGGAGCATCTCCGTTGAATTCTTTTTGTATGCTAGCTTTCCGCTTCTGCTCTTCGGCTGGCGGCGTACCTGGTGGTTCTGGCTGATTGCGACGTATTTGGTCGTGATTAACGCCGACCAACTCATGCCACGAGCCGCAGATTCCGCAACAGTACCACTGCGCTACGTATTCCTGTTTGCCCTGGGGATTGCCACCGCGTCGTTTTATCGATGGCTTCATCCTCGAGTGCGCTACGGACGGCTGGTGGGGACGATTCTGGAAGTAACGGCTGGGGCATTCCTCTACTACCGCTACCAATTCCTCAACAGCCACTTTAATTACGTGCTGTGCCCGGCGCTAGCGTACGCCAGTGTGGTGCTGGTCATGGCGCTGGGGCGAGGATGGATCTCGCAAGCGTTTGCCTGGCGTCCCATCGTGGTGCTGGGTGAAGCTAGCTTCGCGCTGTATATGCTGCACCAGATCGTGCTCCGCTGGATGTTGGTCCACGAGCTTCATACGAACTGGAGTGCTGGCGTCTTCCTTACCACTTATGTAGGAGTTTCACTGGCCGGATCGTACGGATTATGGCGATATGTTGAGTGTCCGGCGCGGCGCTTGATCATGGCTCGCTTTGGGCAACGCAGGCACACGCCCGCGTCCCAAGAAGCGTTGCCAGCGATCGATGGCAGCTCGCCGGTTTCACTGAACAAGCCACACTTTGTACCGAGCGTCGAGCAGACCGGCCAAACCAGCAACTCCATGCATGCTTAGCCGCTGAGCTCAAGCGAGCTCATTGTGTCGGTAGTGCATCCACAACACGTATTGCAAACCGGCTCGCCATAAAAGCTGGGTAACCCGTTGGGGCAGTGCGGCAATGCGGAACTCCGCCACCCTACGCCATCACGCTGGCGACCGTCGGCCCATCTCAGGCCAGGCAGCGCATGCGTGTGAGCGAGGCTAAGCAACAACGACCACGTCAACACCACAACCATCGGTAGCGGACACGACGCAGCACTCAACGCAATGAGTGTGGAACGTGGACCGCTGCTGCGACGTGGTGCATTCCTGGTTTGTCCCTGCGCGCTCCGGAACCGTGTAACGTCGCGTTTCCGCCAATCACAGCGTCACTGCAACAAGGGCAGATCAGGATGAAAGCCACGCGAGGCGCCTTGCTTCCGTCCGTCACCGGCGCACGATTTCTGGCGGCCGCAGCGGTGATGTTTGGTCATATCGCCGGCCTCAATCCCCTGGTAACGCCTTTGAACGCCTATAAGTGGTGGGAGGCGGTGCCGTTCTTCTTTTTGCTCTCGGGCTTCATCCTGG
>Ga0180217_1004720_pt1 | contig 10627 bp, 9 predicted proteins | sample eDN3rd37CBELigOP_FD_128521 | JGI IMG/M metagenome (GOLD analysis project Ga0180217, IMG submission 128521) | Enriched Organic Plus compost microbial communities from Emeryville, California, USA - eDNA 3rd pass 37_C BE-Lig OP (version 2) (version 2) ... | reverse complement strand
TTTTGGCCCAAAATGTCGCTCTTCGATCTGACGAATCTCGATTCGCCAGACCTCATCACGCCATTTTTGGCTCAAAAATCCATCTTTTATCCCCATAAAGCCGTTACCTTAACACGCCCTAATCAGTGATTCCCAAAAAAAGAAGCCCCCCGCCGGGGGGGGCGCGGGGGGGGCTTCGCTGTGAACGGGTTACGATTTGATCGCACGCGCGTATTGCTCGCCCGCGAAGTCCCAGTTGACGACGTTCCAAAAGGCCTGGATGTACTCCGGCCGCCGGTTCTGGTGTTTCAGGTAATAAGCGTGTTCCCAGACGTCGATGCCGATGACGGGGATCTGGCCTGCGGAGAGCGGGCTGTCCTGGTTTGCCGTAGTGATGACCTCAAGCGGCTTCCCTTCTTTCCCCGGAGTGACGACAAGCCATGCCCAGCCGCTGCCGAACACCTTGCCCGCTGCCGTATCGAATTCCTTTCGAAAAGCATCAAGGCTGCCAAATCTTTTGTTGATCGCGTCCGCCAGCGCGCCGCCGGGCGTGCCGCCGTCCTTCTTGAGCAGCTTCCAGAAAAAGCTGTGGTTGGCATGGCCTCCCCCTTGGTTGCGGACAGCCGTTCGGATCGGCGCGGGAACGGCATCCAGATCGCCGATCAGGGCTTCGACGGTCTTTGCCTTCAGCTCCGCCGGGGCGTCGGCCATCGCTTCGTTGAGCTTGGCCACGTAAGCGGCATGATGCTTGTCGTGGTGAATCTCCATCGTCTTGGCATCGATGTACGGTTCCAGTGCATCGAAAGCATATCCAAGCGGGGGGAGCTGATAGGGATAGCCTCCTCCGGCAGGTTCCTCCGCGCGGAGGGGGTTGCGGAATCCGCTGACGGCAAGGGCGGCCCCGGCCAGCACCGCGGTTTTGAACGCTTCACGTCGGGTCATCAACATAGTGCGAGGGTGTCTTTCAGGTTGAGGCCGTGCCTGCGAATCGGGGTGAATCAATCGATTCGCCGAAGTCGCGAACGCGGCCGGGTGGGTGTGGTTGCGTTAGGCCGTGTCTACGAATTTGCCGAAAGCGGCTGAAAACCGCCTTTTGGCTCAAAATTCGTCATTTCATCCATCTTTCTCAATTCGTAGCTAGGGAACTGCTGATTAAAGCAAGCTCTGCCGTAAGCGGGTCGTTTTCGTATCTTTTCGAGCCTCTTTTTCCTCACCTCTCTTCAGAGAGGCTGCGGAAAATCGTCTCAAAAATCCATAAAACCTGCCTGCGCTTTCGTCAGGCTTATTTAATCGGTGATTCCTTAAAGCTGGGGGAAGTGCTCATCGGGGCGCTCTGAAATCGAGCTTCGGCGGCCATTCAGCCGGGGTGGTTCACCGGTTTCCCCGGCGGTTCTCACGTTGCTGTTGCTGGTTGCCTTGGCTCTCCTGCTGCCTGCGCGATTGTTCCTGCATCTGGCGCTCCATCCGTTGCTGTTGTTCCTGGGCGCGCTGCTGCTGCTCTTGGGCGCGGCGTTGCTGGTCCTCGCGCTGCCGCTGCTGGCGCTCGGCCTGAGCTTGCTGCTCCTGTTGCGTCCGCTGCTGCCGTTGATGTTCTTCCGCTTGCCGGCGTTGCAGTTCCTGCTGCTGCTGGCGTTCAAGCTGCGCCTGTTGCTCGCGGCGCTGTTGCTCCTGGCGTTGCTGAGCTTCGGCGGCCCGGCGCTGTTGTTCCTGTTGCTGGCGCTGTTGGCGCTCGAGCTGCGCCTGCTGTTCTTGCCGCTGCTGTTCTTCCTGGGCGCGGCGTTGTTGTTCCAAACGTTGCTGCTCCTGTTGCTGCCGCTGCTGTTGCTCCTGTCGGGCTTGTTGCTCGCGGCGTTGGAATTCCTGACGCTGCTGTTCTTCGGCTCGCCGCCGTTGCTCCTGCTGTTCCTGCTGACGCTGCGGCGAGGGCTGGTTTTCCCGATTCGGTCGTTCGCGTTCCTGACGGCCTTGGGAATTCCAGCGATTCTGGCGATCTTCCGGCGCGTTTGGAGGAGGCGTGTTCGCGGAAGTGGCTGGAGGAGGGGTATTGGGTTGGACAGGGGCTGCCTGTTCCCTTTGAGGCTGTTTTTGGGGCCGTCCTTCGGCTTGTTGGGGTTGCCGGGGCGGCGGCGATTGCTGGCCGCCCGAATTGGGGGGCGCCGCCTGCGATTCCTCGCGGTGGGGAGGGCGCTCCCCAGGGCGGCGGAATTCAGGTGGAGTGCCCGCGTTGGAAGAAGGCGGAGGAGTCTGCCCGGTTTCCTGGCGGCCGCGTGGCTCCGGCCGGTTTTCAGGGCGCTCATCATGCCGCTCATTCGGACGGTTATCGCTGCGATCATCGGGGCCGGAGCGCCGGGCGATCCACGGCTGGGGGGCGCGATCCACCGCCACCTTTTCAAATCGCTTTTCCACCTTAGGCTTCCTGCCGGGCTTTTCCTTTGCGATGACCGGCGCGGCCACTCGCAATGTCCCTCCCTGGGCCAACGGTCTCCGGTCGCCGTCGCGGTAATCGCGGCGGCGGTCGATCTTGAGAACGTGGAACGGTTTCCGGCTCCGCTTCTGAACCTGCGTGAACGAGGGGCCGTGGTTGTGCACGACCTTCTTGTTGATCGTGATCTTCGTGACGTTGACGGTCTTGTGGATCAAGGTGATGCCGAAGGCCGGTTCGACGAGGCAACGGCGGAGCAGCGGCTCGCCGAAATCGGCATAGCTCACGAAGGAATAGTAACCGGGAGCAATGTGGTAATCGTCGTCAACATCCGGACCGATCACGATTCCGCTCCCGTACGAGCGGCTTTCGGGTGGAAGGGGAGCCCAGCCGATGTAGTCGTCGTTGTTTCGCCATGAAACCCATGCCGGAGCCCACTGATCTCCCGGTACCCAGACCCACCCGATGCCGACCAGCCGTGTCCACCGCCCGTAATGATAGGCGATCCAGCCGAACGGCTCGTCGGAAACCCAGGTCCATCCTTCGTCGGTATACGCCCAGTGCCCTTCGGTATAGGGCCGCCAGGCCTCGTCGCGGACGGCGGCATGCGGTTGCCAAACGGGACCGTATTCGTCGGTTTCAAACCAGCCGCCGTGTGGGGCCAGCGAATCGTAGAAAACATCGTAGGATTCCGCTCCCCCGACGGGCTGCGGGGCCGCCGAGGAGACGTCGGAGGGGGCTGCCGAAGCGGGTTCCCCGGGCGCGTCAGCTGCATCGGAACCGTCGGAGTTCTGCTCCCGCCGGTTGAGCGCCGCCTCGCGGCTTTTCAACTCTTCCTCCTTTTGGGCGAGGCGTTCTTCGGCCAGCCGTTGGGCTACCCTACGTTCGATTTCCTCCTCCTGCCGGGCCTCTTCGGCTCCCGGCGGCGGGGTTCCCGGCTTGCACCCGGTGAAGCTTAAAGGAAACAGGGCGGAAGCCAGGCCGAATCCCGCAAGGGAGAGGAGAGGGAAGCGTTTCATGAGGAGGTTTAAGCAATAGACGTAGAAAGGTTCGGCTTTGTTCAACCCGAGTGCAAGCGCCTCGCTTCCGTCTGAGGAATTTGCCGAACCTGCCCCCCGCGCACGCCCGCGGCCCGGCCTCGTGCGAAACCTTATTGGAACCGTGCAAACGGTTTATCAGAAGAATGTTCCAATTATGAAAACAGCGGCCATTATCTGGGGTGTGGTGTTTTTGCTCATCGGGTTTCTCGGAATGATTCCGGGAATCTCCCCGGGCGGGATGTTGTTCGGCGTTTTCCGCGTCGACGGGTTGCACAATGCCGTGCACCTGCTGACGGGGCTGATCGCCCTCTTCGCCGCCTTTGCAGGCGGGCACGCCTCCCGGGTTTACTTCGAAGCCATCGGCATCATTTACGCGTTCCTGACCATCATGGGCTTCTTCTATGGGAACAGGAACCTTTTCGGCCTCATTGCCCATAACACGGCCGACACCTGGTTTCATCTCGTGACTGCGCTGGTGGCGCTTTATCTCGGCTACGTTTGGGGACGCGAACCGATACGGCTGCACAGTACGCCGACGGGAAGAATGTGAGGGGAATTGCGGATTGGGGATTGCGGAAACGGGGCAGCGCTGCCGCCCAGGGGGCAATCGGATCAACCGAGCGCCGCGTGGTCGATGGTGGTCAGGCGGCGCTTCCGCTCGCCGAGCTTCGGGATGCAGTCGATGAGCGCGCGGGTGTACGGGTGCCGCGGTTCGCGCAGCACCTTTGCGACCGGGCCTTCCTCCACGATATCCCCCCGGAACATGACCGCCACCCGGTCGGCAATGCCGCCGATGATCCCAAAGTTGTGCGTGATAAGAAGCAGGCTCATGCCGAGTTCCGCCTTCAGGTCGCGCAGCAGTTCGATGATCTGCGCCTGGATCGTGACATCGAGCGCCGTCGTCGGCTCGTCGGCGACGAGGAGGTCGGGGCGGCAGGAGAGGGCCATGGCAATCATGGCGCGCTGCTGCATCCCGCCGCTGAGTTGGTGCGGGTAATCCCACATCCGCTTTTCGGGGTTCACGATGCCGACCAGCCCCAGCCACTTGGCCACCTCGCCGTCGATATCGGTCACGTCGGGCCGGTGGAGCCGAATCGCTTCGGCAATCTGGTTGCGGATCGTGAAGACGGGATTGAGGGAGGTGGAAGGTTCCTGGAAAATGTACGCAATCCGAGAGCCTCGAATACGTCGCAGTTCAGGCCCGCTCATTTTGAGGACATCGCGCCCGTTCAGCAAAATCTCGCCGGAAACATAGCGCGCGGGCGGCTCGGGGAGGAGCCGGGTAAGCGCGAGCGCGGAAACGCTTTTGCCTGAGCCGCTCTCGCCCACGACGGCCAGCGCCTCGCCTTTCTCAAGCGAGAACGAAATCCCCTTCACCGCGTTGACGGTGGAGTCCTCCGTCACGAACTGGATGCCGAGATTGCGAACTTCAAGCAGCGGCGCGGTCATGCGGAAAGTCTGGGGCCGTTCCGGCGGTTGTCAAACGTCTGCTTCAGCCAAGCAGATCGAGAATCGCCTGTTTTTCGGCGCGGGCGGGGATGACGCTGCCGATGCGCTCCTTCACGACATCGGGATCTTTCAGCCCGTTACCCGTGACGGTGCAGACGATGTTTGCTCCGTCGGGAACCGCATCCAGCCCGAAAACCCCGCGCCCTTCGGCGCATTTCAGCAATCCCGCGATGGAGGCGGCGCTGGCCGGTTCCACAAAAATCCCCTCCCGGCTGGCGAGCCACGCCTGCGCGGCGAGGATTTCCTCGTCGGAAACAATATCGACCGCCCCGCCGGAGGTGCGCATCGCCTCTTCGGCCAGTTGCCAGCTTGCGGGGTTGCCGATGCGGATCGCGGTGGCGACGGTTTCCGGGTGCTCGACCACCTTTCGGTAAAAAATCGGAGCGCTTCCGGCGGCCTGAAAGCCGACCATCTTCGGCAAACGGGTGGAGCGGCCAAGTTGGTGAAACTCCCGGTAGCCTTTCCAGTACGCGCTGATGTTCCCGGCATTGCCGACAGGCATCAGGTGGACCTCGGGAGCGTCGCCAAGCTCCTCGACAATTTCGAAGGAAGCGGTCTTCTGCCCTTCCAGCCGGTGCGGGTTGATCGAGTTGACGATGGCAATCGGCTCCGTCTCGCCGATTTCGCGGACAAGCCGGAGCGCGTCATCGAAATTCCCTTCGATGGCGACTACCTTCGCGCCATACATGAACGCTTGGGCGAGTTTCCCCAGCGCAATCTTTCCGGCGGGCAGGAGCACCACGCAATGGATTCCCGCCCTCGCGGCATACGCGGCCGCCGCGGCGGAGGTGTTTCCGGTCGAAGCACAGATGACAGCGCGCGCCCCCTCTTCGACGGCTTTCGAAAGCGCGACGGTCATCCCGCGATCCTTGAAAGAGCCTGTCGGGTTTAATCCCTCATACTTTACGAAGACGTTGCGCCCCCGGCCCAGCTTCGCGCTCAATTTCGGCGAGTGGATCAGTGGCGTGGAACCTTCGTTCAGGGAAATGACGGGGGTGGCCTCCGTGACCGGGAGGAACTCGCGGTAGCGCGCAATCAGGCCGCGGTCGTTCAATGCGCGGAACGGGGCGGCGGGAGAGGAGAGGGTAGGGCTCATTGGAAAGTTTCCACACGGATCATGTGCGGCGGCCGCTTGACGCACTCCAGCCGGGAGAGTTCCCCGACGGCGGCGGTCATCTGGCCATGCGTGGCGTCGTGCAGCATCAGGACCAGCGGCGTCGTTTCGTCCTCGTGGGCTTCCGGCTGGAAAACGGAGGAGATGCCGATCTGGTGCGTGGCCAGCACGTTGGCGACCTGGGCCAGCACGCCCGGCTTGTCGATCACCGAAAGGCGGAGATAATGCTGGGAGACAATCTCGGCAATCGGCTTGCACGCGCCATAGAGATCGTGCGGGGTGAAGCCGACATGGGGCGGCGGTGTTTCAAGGGCGACGGCGGCTTCCGCCAGGTCGCTGATGACGGCGCTGGCCGTCGGGTCCTGCCCCGCGCCGCGCCCGTAGAAAAGCGTCTCGCCCACCACGTCGCCGTGCACCGCGATGGCGTTGAATACCCCGTTGACCGAGGCGAGCACATGCGACTCCGGGATCAACGTCGGATGCACGCGGACTTCCACGCGCCCTTTCTCGTCGGCCTTGATCACGGCCAGCAGCTTGATCTTGTAGCCGAGCCGCGCCGCGAGCCGGATGTCGGCGGCGGAAACGTTCTCGATCCCTTCCACGCAGATGTCGCACGTTCCGAGCCAAAAACCGTAGGCGAGCGAAGCGAGAATGATCGCCTTGTGCGCGGCGTCCCATCCGTTCACGTCGAGAGTGGGATCAGCCTCCGCAAATCCGGCCTCCTGCGCCTCGGCGAGCGCCTCCTTGAAGCCAAGGCCCGCCTGCGTCATCCGGGTGAGAATATAGTTGCTCGTCCCGTTGATGATGCCGTGGATTGTCTTGATATGGCTGGCGACGAACGCCTCGCGGATCGACTTGATGATCGGGATGCCCCCGGCCACGGCGGCTTCGAAAAAGATCGGTACGCGGTGGCGCTTCGCGGCCTCGAAAATCTGCTTCCCATGCTCGGCCAGCAGCGCCTTGTTGCCGGTGACGACGATCTTTCCCTTCGCAATGGCGGCGAGCATCAGCTTGAGCGGCTCCTCAATGCCCCCCATCAACTCGACGACGATCTGCACGGAAGGGTCTTCGATGAGATCCTCCCACCGGGTCGTGATCAACTCCTTCGGCGGCATCACCGGGCGCTGCCGGGCGGCATCGCGCAAAGCGATCCTGCGAACCTCCAGCTCCAGCCCAAGCCGCTCGCACAGCAGGCGGCGATTGCCGGAGAGGTGTTTGTAAACCCCTGCGCCAACGGTTCCGAAGCCTGCGATGCCAATGCCGATCTGTCTCATGGGAACCCTTACCTTGACCGGAGTTTCCCCCGTTTGCAAGCCGCCCCTTGGAGCGGAGGAGGCGATTTTCGTGGCGATTTCCTCGCGCTTGCCGCTCATTCTCCCCTCGTTCCCAATCTCCGATTGGGAATGCCCCGTCCGGCGAAACTCTGTTTCGCCAGCGTGTCCTTTGCAGGGCGTCGATGGCGGGGTGATGCCTGCGAATCGGAGATTCGGGGACACTGGCATTCCGAAACTGGAGTTTCGGAACGAGGGGGAAACGAGCGGGAAATTGGAAAACGGTTCCTAATCCCTGCTGCGCGGGTTCAGTGGGCGCTGATCCGGGGCCAGCCAGTTGGGCGCGGGGGCGAAGAGATCCTGCCGGGAGGCATTTCTGGAGTTGAAGTCCACTTTTTCGAAGACCCCAAACGTTCCCGGCTCCGACTCGTATTCCGACAATCTTTCGACCTTGCCGCTTCCATCCACGCGGACGACGACGGCGAATTTGCCGCCGCCCCATCCTCCTTTTGCTTTTCGATCTGCCGTGTAAACACCCGGCCTTCTCTCGACAAAGCCGTCAACAACCAGGGGAAACGCCGGGTTTGCCGTATCGGAGAGCTTCGGAACGTACGCAAAGTGATTCTGCCCCGCCTTCAGCGACTTTTTCTCCGGATCGTTTCGGGGTAGGCGTTCCGGAGTCCAGGCTGATCCGTGCACATGAAAGGTGTCCTTGTTGGGAAGGTAGCCGAGTTCGAGCAGCTTGCTGTAAGCCTCGTTGGCATCCCTTACCCCGTCGGGGAACCGGCCATCATGGTCGCCTGCATACATTTTCAGCCCGAGATAAATGGTTTTCGCCTGGGAAAGGGCTTTGGGAAAGTGGGTCCCCTCTACCGAACGGTGGTAGGGAATGCGCAGCGAGGCGAGTACCCCAATGATCAGGAAAAGACTGACGGTGACAGAAATGGCTCTGCCGGAAATGGGCGTCCCCTGGGTCATTCTTCCCTGACTGGAGCCGCCGGATTCAATTTCCGGGGCGGAATCGTCCTTCGGAGCCATGCAGCGAGCATAGAGGCTTTCAATTGAACCGGCAAGCCGCCTGCGCCACCATCCCCGCGTTCCGCCTGGAATTTTGTTGACGGCTCCGACCGCCGCCTCTACCCTGCGGGCACTCTTATCGAGAGTGACTGAGGGACTGGCCCGTAGACGTCACGGCAACCGCTTGGAGGTGAGGAACCCCGCTGGGGACTTCGCTTCCAGGGTCCAGGTGCCAAATCCAGCTCGGTGCGAGCGTTTGAAAAAGCGCCCGTGTCGGGGAAGATGAGAGGGGAATGAAACCCTGCCAAGCGACCAAGTGACCGAGTGATCCTGCCAAAAGAGGATCAGGGCTCTTGGAAGCACAACCGCGACAGCGGCAGCCGGATCGGCCCATCGAAAGAAGGGCTGGAGCAGAAAAGGCTCAAAGGCTCCTGTTGCGGGATTTGAAATCCGGGGGAAATTCTTCGACTCGTCGCCTCCCGGCAACCCACCGCGCACGGCCAGTTTCGCCAGCCGCCAAGCTGCCTCAGACGCTTTCGGGAGAGCCAATACACGAGTTGAAGCATTTATGGACAAACCGAGCCCCTACTTTTCGCACCTGAAGTGTCGCGAGTGCGGACGCCCCTACCCGAAGAAAGCCGTGCACGTGTGCGACTTCGATTTCGGCCCCCTGGAAGCAGCCTACGACTACGACGCCATTCGCCCGGTGCTCACGCGCAAGGTGATCGAGTCGCGCCCGCGCTCCATGTGGCGCTACCGCGAGCTGCTCCCGATCGACGGGGAGCCCACCGTTGGCCAGCAGGTCGGCTTCACCCCGCTCGTGAAGGCGGACCGCCTTGCCAAACGCCTCGGCATCAAGGAACTCTGGATCAAGAACGACACGGTGAATTACCCGACGCTCTCCTTCAAGGATCGCGTCGTCTCCGTCGCCCTCAGCCGCGCGCGCGAGCTCGGGTTCGAAATCGTCGCCTGCGCCTCCACTGGCAACCTTGCCAACTCCGTTGCCGCCAATGCCGCCGCCGCCGGGTTGACCAGCTATGTGCTGATCCCCGCCGACCTAGAGCAGGGAAAGGTGCTCGGTTCGCTCGTGTACGGCACCAACGTCATCGGCATCCACGGGGCGTATGACCAGGTGAACCGGCTCTGCTCCGAGATCGCGGGCAAGTATGGCTGGGGCTTTGTGAACGTGAACCTCCGCCCGTACTACGCGGAAGGCTCCAAGACGATGGGCTTTGAGATTGTCGAGCAGCTTGGCTGGCGCATCCCGCGCCATACGGTGATCCCGATGGCCTCCGGCTCGCTGCTCACCAAGATTCAGAAGGCGTACAACGAGGCGGTGAAGGTCGGCCTCGTGGACGAAACTCCCTTCAGCGTGTACGGCGCGCAGGCGACCGGCTGCTCCCCGATTTCCGCGGCGATGAAGAAGGGGACGGACATCGTGAAGCCGGTGCCCAAGCCCGACACGATCGCGAAATCGCTCGCCATCGGCACCCCGGCGGACGGCTACTACGCCATCCATGCCATGAAGGAAACCGGCGGCGACGCCGAGGACGTGACCGACGCGGAAATCGTCGAGGGCATTCGCCTTCTGGCCGAGCACGAGGGCATTTTCGCCGAGACTGCGGGCGGCGTTACCGTCGCGTGCGCCAAAAAGCTCATCGAATCGGGCAAGATCCCCGCGGAGGAAAGCGCCGTACTCTGCATCACCGGCAACGGCCTCAAGACGCAGGAGGCCATCGTCGGAAAGTGCGGCGAACCGCGCCTCATCAACCCGAGCTTGCGCGAATTCGACGAAAAGATCGGGGCGGAACTCACGGCAAAGTGATTGCCGCCGCCCTTACAGACACCTAGAATCAACAGAAATCATTTTATCATGGCTATCAGCGTCCGTATCCCAACTCCGCTCCGCAAGTTGACCTACGACCTCGACACCGTTCAGGCCGAGGGGACCAACATCGGAGAACTGATCGGCAACCTCGAAAAGAGCTATCCCGGCATCCAGGAGCGACTTCTGGACGAGGCCGGCAATGTCCGCCGCTTCGTAAACATCTTTATCAACGACGAGGACATCCGGTTCCTTGAGGACAAGGCGACCTCCCTCAAGGAAGGCGACGAAGTCTCCATCGTCCCCGCGATTGCCGGGGGCTAGTCCCATGTTTATTCTCGGTTAACAGCTTGTAACACCATGGCTACGGAAAAAACACGGCTCTGGCTGATGTTCCCTGCCCGCCTGATCACCCGCCCGGTGGTCTACGAACTGGGGCACAAGTTCCAG
>Ga0180217_1004718_pt1 | contig 10629 bp, 7 predicted proteins | sample eDN3rd37CBELigOP_FD_128521 | JGI IMG/M metagenome (GOLD analysis project Ga0180217, IMG submission 128521) | Enriched Organic Plus compost microbial communities from Emeryville, California, USA - eDNA 3rd pass 37_C BE-Lig OP (version 2) (version 2) ... | reverse complement strand
GGTCGCACAGGCTGGTGTCGCGGACGAGTTGGCTGACGGGGCCGTCGCTGAGCCGGAGGTCGATGACATGCTTGATCCTGAGATCGCATCGGATGCCGACGCCGAGCGTCCCGGTGATGAGGGGCAGCCCGGCGCCGAGGCCGGGGAGAACGGCCCGACGATCGAGACCGCAGAGCTGGACGCCCTGATCGCGGGCGCGATCGCGGCTCACCCGCGCGGCGAGCGGGGCCGCGAGACCGGCACGGGAACCGGCGCCACGCCGACCGCGGCGGATGAGGCGTCGGAGCCGTCGCGTGCGCCGAGCACGCGCGCGGCCACACCGTCGCCGAGCCCCGCGACCCGGTGGGAGGCGCACCACCCCGACAATCCCGAGCGTCCCGCGCGCGCCGTCGAGCGCACGCCCGTCCGGTCCGACATCTCGCTCACGTCGAAGCGACTGGGGGAGTTCGAGGCCAACCGCGAGAGCGCCGACCTGCTCACGGCCGACCGCCTGCTCGACCCGCACCAGGTGGTGAAGCCTGAGCCCGAGGGCGTGTGGCAGCACTTCATCTACACGATCTCCGGCAAGCGCATCCACCTCGGCGACAGCAAGCGCGCTCAGGCCCGCAAGGAGCTCGACCGCCGCATCGCGGCGCCGCTCCCGGGTGGGGCGCGATTCGTGCCCGTCGTGTCGCGCAAGGGCGGCGTCGGCAAGACGACCGTCACGACGCTCCTCGGCATGGCGCTCGCCGACGCCCGCGATGACCGCATCATCGCCGTCGACGCCAACCCCGACCGCGGCACCCTCGCCGACCGCGTCTCGCGCGGGAGCGGCAAGACCGTCCGCGACCTCGTCCGCTCACGCGGCGAGGTGAGCGGCTACGCCGACATCTCCTCGATCGTCGCGCGCGACGAGACGCGCCTGGACGTTCTCGCCTCCGACAGCGACCCGCGCGTGTCCGAGGCGTTCAGCGACCGCGACTACCACGACGTCGCGCGCATCGCGGCGCACTATTACTCCATCGTGCTCACCGACACCGGCACGGGCATCGTCCACTCGGTCATGTCTGCGACGCTCGACCGCGCCGACCAGCTCGTGATCGTCGCCGGCCTCAGCGTCGACGAGGCGCGCCTCGCGTCCGAGACGATCACGTGGCTCGAGACGAACGGATACGCCGAGCGCGTGCGCAACGCCGTGGTCGTCCTGAACCACGCGAGACCGGGCGCCCCCATCGTGCGCTCCGACGAACTCGAGGCGCATTTCCGCTCGCGCGTGCGCGCGGTCGTGCAGATCCCGTACGACCCGCACATCGCCGCCGGCAGCGCGATCGCGTTCCGCGACCTGCAGCCCGCCACGCGCCTCGCCGCGCGCGAGCTCGCGGCGACGGTCGTCGAAGGACTCCGCGCCCTCGCGGTCGCCGCCTGACCGATGACGGTCCGGCCCATCCGCCTCTTCGGCGACCCCGTGCTCAAAGCGCCATCGGTGCCCGTCGACGGCATCGACGACGGCGTGCGCGCGCTCGTGCAGGACCTGCTCGACACCGTCGAGCTTCCCGGGCGCGCGGGCGTCGCGGCGCCTCAGATCGGCGTCGGCACGCGAGCGTTCAGCTACAACATCGACGGTGACATCGGGTATGTCCTCAACCCGGTTCTGGTCGAGGTGAGGGGTGAGCCCGAGCTCATGGGCGAGGGCTGCCTCTCGGTGCCGGGACTCTGGCACGAGACGCCCCGTCACCCGTATGCGAAGGTCGTCGGCGTCGACCTCGACGGCAACGAGGTCGTCATCGAGGGGGAGGGGCTCATGGCGCAGGCGCTGCAGCACGAGACCGACCACCTCGACGGCAAGCTGTACCTCGACCGGCTTCCGCCTGAGACGCGACGCGTCGCGATGCGGCAGGTCCGCGAGAGCGACTGGTTCTGACGCGACGCCGGATGCCGCGATGCCCGCTTCGACGTGACACCGGCTCCGACCGAAGAGCGAGGGCCCGAGGCATCCGCCCCCGGGCCCTCGCTCTTCGCCGTCTCGCCTACTTGAGCGACACGTTCGACGTGTTGACCGGCGCCGCGTAGATCTCGTCGATCTCGTCGGCGAAGTCGGCCAGGATCACGTTGCGCTTGATGCTCATCTTGGGCGTGAGGTGACCGCTCGCCTCGGTCCACTCGGTGGAGAGGATCGTGAACTTGCGGATCGATTCGGCGCGCGACACGCGCTTGTTCGCCTCGTCGATCGCGCGCTGCACCTCGGCGCGCACGGCGCCGTTCGCGGCGGCCTCTGCCAGCGACATGTCCGCCCGCAGCTGGTTGTTCGCGAGCCACGTCGGCAGCATCTCGGGGTCGAGCGTCACGAGCGCCGAGATGAACGGCTTCTGGTCGCCGACCACGACGACCTGTCCCACGATCGGGTTGGCGCGGATCGGGTCTTCGAGCGCGGCCGGCGCGACATTCTTGCCGCCCGCCGTGACGATGATCTCCTTCTTGCGGCCCGTGATCGTGAGGAACCCCTCCTCGTCGAACGAGCCCAGGTCACCCGTCTTGAACCAGTCGCCGTCGAACGCGGCGGCGGTCGCCTCGGGGTTGCGCCAGTACTCCTTGAAGACGTTGATGCCGCGCACCTCGATCTCGCCGTCCTCGGCGAGGCGGATGCCGACGCCCGGGAGCACCGGGCCGACCGTGCCGATCTTCGACTTCGTCGGCAGGTTGACCGTCGCCGGGGCGGTCGTCTCGGTCAAGCCGTAGCCCTCGAGGATCACGACGCCGAGGCTGTGGAAGAAGTGGCCGAGGCGCTCGCCGAGCGGGGCTGAGCCCGAGATCGCGTACACGACGTTGCCGCCCATGGCCGTGCGCAGCTTGGAGTACACCAGCTTGTCGAACAGCGCGAACTTGATGCGCGTGCCGAGCGGGACCTTGCGGCCCTCCTGCTGGAGCTTCGAGTGCTCGATCGCCGTGTGCGCGGCGGCACGGAAGATCTTGCCCTTGCCGCCCGCCTCGGCCTTCTGCTCGGCCGAGTTGTAGACCTTCTCGAACACGCGCGGCACCGCGAGCAGGAACGTCGGCTTGAAGGAGCCGAGCGCGGGCAGCAACTGCTTGGTGTCGGGCTGGTGACCCGTCTTGACGCCCGCGTGGACGTTCAGGATCGAGATGAACCGTGCGAACACGTGGGCCGTCGTGATGAACAGCAGCGTCGAGGCGCCCGGGTACTCGACCACCTCGCGCAGCGCCTTCGCGGAGTTGCGCGAGAGCTCGACGAAGTTGCTGTGCGTGAGGACGCAGCCCTTCGGGCGCCCGGTCGACCCGGACGTGTAGATGAGGGTCGCGATGTCGGAGCCGTTCGCGATGCTGCGGCGGCGCTCGATCTCCTCATCGGTGACGTCCTTGCCCTGCTCGACGAGCTTGTCGAGATCGCCGCGGTGCATCTCCCACACCGAGCGGATGAGAGGAAGATCGGCGCGCACCTCGTCGAGGCGCGCCGCGTGGTCGGGGGACTCGACGATGCACGCGACGGCACCGGAGTCGGTGAGGATCCACTGGATCTGCGAGGCCGAGCTCGTCTCGTAGATCGGCACCATGACCGCGCCCGCGAAGAAGAGCGCGAAGTCGACGAGCGTCCAGTCGTAGGTCGTGCGTGCGACGAAACCGACCTTGTCGCCGGGCTCGACGCCCGCGGCGACGAAGCCCTTCGCGAGCGCGATGACCTGGCGGTGGAACTCGGCCGTGGTGATGTCACGCCAGCCCTCGCCTTCCGGGACGGCGAACAGCGCCCGGTCGGGCGTGGCCTTCAGACGTTCGACCAGCAGGTCGGTGACGTTCGCGTGTGGATCAGCGGGAACGATCGCTGGGACTTCGAATTGGACCACGGCAGCTCCTTCGGTACCGGAAATGAAATGTTCGGGTGAATGGAGACGAGTTTAGTCGTCCATGCTGTCCGCGACATGCGCGCTGTGGACGCGACGGACGAGCCCGTTCTCGCATCGCCTCGCGCGGATAGACTTCAAGGCGCCGTCGCGAGCGCGGCGGCTGAAAGGACACTGGTGCTCAACGTCGGGATCGACATCGGCGGGACGAAGATCGCCGGAGGCGTCGTCGACGCCGACGGCACGATCCTCGAGAAGGTCCGCGTCGAGACGCCGGTCGACACCGCCGCACTCGCGAGCGCGGTCGCCGACATGGCGAACCACCTCATCGAGCATCACGACGTGTCCGCCGTCGGAGTCGCCGCGGCCGGATTCATCGACAAGACGCATTCCGTCGTCATCCACGCGCCGAACATCGCGTGGCACGACTACCCACTGCGCGAGATCCTCCAGCGCGACATCCGCCTGCCCGTCTCCATCGAGAACGACGCGAACGCGGCCGGCTGGGCAGAGTTCCGGTTCGGCGCGGGGCGCGACGTCGACGACATGGTCATGCTCACGCTCGGCACCGGCGTGGGCGGCGCGGTCATGGTCGACGGGGAGCTGTTCCGCGGCGGCCACGGCATCGCGGGCGAGCTGGGTCACGTGCGCTTCATCCGCGACGGGCTCCCGTGCGGATGCGGGCAGAACGGATGCCTCGAACAGTACGCGTCCGGACGCGCGCTGCAGCGCGAGGCGAACGCGATCGCCGACGAGGGCGGCGAGCGGGGGAGGGCCCTCGCGGAGCTGCGCGAGCAGAAGGGCACCATCTCCGGCCCCGCCGTCTCGCGTCTCGTGCTCGCGGGCGACGAGGGCGCGCGCGAGGCGCTCCTGCGCGTCGCGACCGCTCTCGGCGAGGCGTGCGGCGGCTTCCAGGCGGTGCTCGACCCCGAGCTGTTCGTGATCGGCGGAGGCGTCGCCCAGCTCGGCGAGACCCTCCTCGAGCCCGTGCGTCTCGCGTACGAGACGGCCCTTCCCGGATACGGCGACCGCCCCGTGGCGGAGTTCGCGATCGCGAAGCTCGGCAACGACGCGGGCCTCATCGGCGCCGCGGATCTCGCGGGGCGCGAGGTGTAGCCATGTTCTACTGGCTAATGAAGTACGTGGTGATCGGACCGATCGTCAAGGCGATCTTCCGACCGTGGATCATCGGTCGCCGCAACGTTCCGTCCGAGGGCGCCGCGATCCTCGCGAGCAACCACCTGTCGTTCGTGGACTCGATCTTCCTGCCGCTCATGATCGACCGTCCCGTCGCGTTCCTCGCCAAGAGCGACTACTTCACCGGTCGCGGCATCAAAGGCTGGGCGACGCGCATGTTCTTCAAGGCGACGGGCCAGCTGCCGATCGACCGCTCGGGCGGCCAGGCATCAGAGGCCTCGCTCAACACCGGCCTCCAGGTGCTCGGCCGGGGCGACCTTCTCGGCATCTACCCCGAAGGCACGCGCAGCCCCGACGGCAAGCTCTACCGCGGACGCACGGGCATCGCGCGCATGGCGCTCGAGGCGCACGTGCCGGTCATCCCTGTGGTCATGGTCGACACCGACACGATGATGCCGATCGGCACGCGCATTCCGCGGGTCGTGCGCGTCGGCGTGGTCATCGGCGAGCCGCTCGACTTCTCGCGGTTCGCCGGCATGGAGGGCGACCGCTACATCCTGCGGTCGGTCACCGACGAGATCATGGTGGCCCTTCAGCGCCTCGGCGAGCAGGAGTACGAGGACGTGTACGCCTCGACGGTCAAGGACCGGCTCAAGAAGCCGTCGAAGGACGCATCGAAGGCGGATGCCGCGTCCTGACGCCGCGCCCTCCCGCCAGGCGGTGGCGGGCGGGTCTGGCGCACGCCGCGCGCCGATACAATTGGCGGATGCTCCAGCACCTCGACGCCCTCGACCACTGGCGGACTCTGCCGATCAAGCAGCAGCCCGTGTGGCCCGACGCCGAGGCGGTGGCCGCGGCATCCGCTGAACTCGCCACCCTTCCGCCCCTCGTCTTCGCGGGCGAGGTCGACCAGCTGCGCGACAAGCTCGCGCGCGCTGCGGCGGGCAAGGCGTTCCTTTTGCAGGGAGGCGACTGCGCCGAGACGTTCGCGGGGGCCACCGCCGACCAGATCCGCAACCGCATCAAGACGGTGCTTCAGATGGCGGTCGTGCTGACGTACGGCGCCTCGATGCCGGTCGTGAAGATGGGGCGCATGGCTGGACAGTTCGCCAAGCCCCGCTCGAGTGACACCGAGACGCGCGGCGACGTGACGCTGCCCGCGTACCGCGGCGACATCGTGAACGGGTACGACTTCACCGAGAAGTCGCGCCAGGCCGACCCCGCGCGGTTGCTGAAGGGCTACCACACGGCCGCGTCGACCATCAACCTCATCCGTGCGTTCACGCAGGGTGGCTTCGCCGACCTGCGCGAGGTGCACTCGTGGAACAAGGGCTTCGCGCAGAACCCGGCGAACGCGCGATACGAGCGCCTCGCGAACGAGATCGACCGTGCGATCAAGTTCATGGAGGCGGCCGGCGCCGACTTCGACGAGCTCAAGCGCGTCGAGTTCTACACGGGCCACGAGGGCCTGCTCATGGACTACGAGCGTCCGCTCACGCGCATCGACTCGCGCACGGGCACACCGTACAACACGTCGGCGCACTTCCTGTGGATCGGGGAGCGCACGCGCGATCTCGACGGCGCGCACGTCGACTACTTCTCGAAGATCCGCAACCCCATCGGCGTGAAGCTCGGCCCGACCACGACCCCTGAAACGGCGCTCGCGCTCATCGACAAGCTCGATCCCGAGCGCGAGCCGGGCCGCCTGACGTTCATCACGCGCATGGGCGCAGGCAAGATCCGCGACGCGCTGCCGCCGCTGCTCGAGGCCGTGAAGGACTCGGGGGCTGTGCCGCTGTGGGTCACCGACCCCATGCACGGCAACGGCATCACGACGCCGACGGGCTACAAGACGCGGCGCTTCGACGACGTCGTCGACGAGGTGCGGGGCTTCTTCGAGGCCCACCGCGCGGTCGGCACGTTCCCTGGCGGCATTCACGTCGAGCTCACCGGCGACGACGTCACCGAATGTCTCGGCGGTTCCGAGATGATCGACGAGGAGACGCTCGCAACGCGCTACGAGTCGCTGTGCGATCCGCGGCTGAACCACATGCAGTCGCTCGAGCTCGCGTTCCTCGTGGCCGAGGAGCTCGAGAACCACAAGCGGTGACCCGCGGATGCCTCGGCCGAGGCATCCGGCTCGCCTGCGTCAGCCTGACGCGGTGATCTGCACGTACACGCGCGTGCCCTTGACGCGCAGTTCGCCCGGAGCGGGGTCGGTGCCGGTCACGCGCGTGAGCGAGTTCGGGAATGCCGCCCAGAACACCGCGTAGTCCACCTGGAACCCGGCGCCTTCGAGGGTCGCGATCGCCTCGTCGCGCGTGAGGTCCTTCACGTCGGGGATGGGGAACAGCGGCGGGCCCGTCGAGACGACGAGCGTGACGGTGTCACCGGGACGCAGCCAGCCGCCGTCTTCGCGGGTGAGCACGCGGATGACGTCGCCCGCGGCGATCTCCTCGCTCGTCTCGGTCTGGGATTCCTCGGCGACCTGCAGGCGCACGCCCTCGAGCGTCCGGCGGGCGGAGTCCTCGCTCTCGCCGACGACGTCGGGCACCGGTCCGAGCGACACCCACAGCGTCGCGCCGTCGCCCTCGTGGGCCGTGCAGCCCTCGCCGCATGCGTATGGCTCACCCACGCGCGGGTTCAGCATCGTTCCGACGACGGCGCCCGGCGGAGCCCCGGTGAAGAACTCCTCGTTCTCCTCATCCGGCGTGATGCCGAGATCCTCCAGGATCGTTCGCGCATCGGCCTCGGTGAGGTCGATGAGCCGTTCGACGGTCACTTCGGCGGGCCCGAGCGACACGATCACGCGGACTTCGGACTCCTTCTCGACGCGCGCGCCCACGGGGGGCTCGCTGCGGATCACGAATCCCGGTTCGACGTCGAGGCTGTTCTCACCCTCTTCGACGGCGACGAGCGACTCGGCCTCGAGGAGCTGCTGCGCATCGGCGAAGGTGCGGCCGGTGACGTCCGGCACGGCGACGAGGGATCCCGGGCCCGACCCGAACCACCATCCAGTCGCGCCGGCGAGCCCCGCCAGAAGCAGGACGAGGGCGAGGAGCCAGGCGCCCTTCGCGGTGCGGCGCTTGGTGGCGCGGCGCAGGCGCGTCGCGTTGTCGACGGTCTCGACGGGGCTCGTCGTGTGCGCAGTCGTCGAGGGGAGCACGGCGGTGAGCTCGCCCGAGTCGATGACATCGTCGGCGATCACGCCGGTCGCGGACGACCGTGTCGTCGTCTGCGGCGTGATGCCGAGCTCGCGCTCGATCTCGCGCAGCCGGTCGAGCATGATCTGCGCGTCGGTGGGGCGGTCGTCGGGAGACTTCTCGGTGGCCCACAGCACGAGCTCGTCGAGCTGCTCGGGGACGCCGGGGTTCTTGACGCTCGGACGCGGCACCGAGTCGGTCGCGTGCTGATATGCGATCTGCATCGGCTGTTCGCCCTTGTAGGGCTGCTCGCCGGTCAGCATCTCGTAGAGCATGATGCCGAGCGCATAGATGTCGCTGCGGGCATCGGCGGTGCCGCGCGTCACGAGCTCGGGTGCGAGGTAGGCGATCGTGCCGAGCAGCTGCGACCCCGTCGCGGTGTTCGCGGTCGTCGCACGCGCGAGCCCGAAGTCGCCGATCTTGATTCGACCGTCCTCGGCGAGCAGCACGTTCTCGGGCTTGACGTCGCGGTGCACGATGCCCGCGCGGTGCGCGGCGGCCAGGCCCGACAGCACCGCGTCCATGACGGAGATCGTCTGGGGCACCGTGAGGCGCCGCTGCTCGCGAAGCAGCTCGCGCAGGGTGATGCCAGGCAGGTACTCCATGACGAGGTACGCCATCTCGCCGTCCTGACCTTGGTCGAAGACGTTGACGACGTGGGGGTCGGCGAGCCGGGCGGCGGCGCGGGCCTCCTGGATGAACCGACTCTGGAACACGGTGTCGTCGCTCAGATGGCTGTGCATGACCTTGAGAGCGACGCGACGCTCGAGCCGCAGATCGGTGGCCACGTAGACCGTCGCCATGCCGCCCCGCGCGATGCGGGCGCGAACCCGGTATCGGCCGTCGACGAGACGGCCGATCAGCGGGTCCACCTGCTGGCTCGTGCTCACGGGAGAAGTCTACGGACGCCGTGAGTGCAGCCCGGGCAGCGGCGCACCCGCGCGACCGTCAGCCGAGCGCCGCGAGCCAGGCGTGAGCGGGCTGCTCCCACCTCGCATAACGATCCGGATACGCCGAGACCTGCACGGCCTGAGCAGCCTGCGCGAAGCTCATTCCCTCCCACCCCGGGATGTCGAGCAGTCCGCGCGTGCGCGTGCCGTTGGGGCCTCCCGGGCCGCCGAAGAACGCGCGCGTGGCTCGCGCGGGATCGAGCACCTCCGCCGCGGTGCCCCATCCGGCGCTCGGCCGCTGCTGGAAGAGTCCGAGCGAGTCGCGGTCGCCCCAGTCGAGGTTGCGCAGCCACGACTCCTGCATGGCCGCGCCGAGAGCGATCGCGATGCCGCGATCGGGCACGCCGAGCTCGCGGCCGATCCGGATGATGAGCTGCGCGTTCGCGACCTGCTCGGCGTCGAGTCCGGGCACGGCTGGCGCCGTCGTCGGGATCGTGATGACCTGACCGGGGTAGATGATGCTCGACCAGGTGAGGCCGTTGGCCGAGAGCACGGATGCAGTGGAGACGCCGTGCCGCCGGGCGATCGCCGAAACGGTGTCGCCCGCCCGGATCGTGTACGACGTGCCCGGCCGCGCGGGCGCGGGCGCCGGAGTGGCGGGGGCTGGGGCCGGGGAGGGCTCCGTGACGGACGCCGTGCCGCCTCCGGGGATCTTCACGACCTGGCCGGGGTAGATGATGCTCGACCACTCGAGCCCGTTCGCCGCGAGCACCGCCGTCGTGGAGACGCCGTGCTTCCTGGCGATCGCGGAGATCGTGTCGCCTGCGCGCACCGTGTAGGTCGTGCCTGACGGCGCGGGCGCGGGGGCGGGGGCGGATGCCGCGCCCGCCGTCAATCGCAGCACCTGACCCGGGTAGATGATGCTCGACCAGCTGAGTCCGTTGATCGCGAGCACGTCCGCGGTGCGCAGACCGTGGCGCGCCGCGATGGCGCTCACCGTGTCTCCGCGCTGGACCACGTACGTCTCCGGCACCGGGGTCGAGGCGGGCGCAGGAGCGCCCACCGCCGCGCCCGCGGGGAGACGCGCCGCGGCGGGAGCCACGACGGCGCTCATCCCGGCGGGGCGTGCGGGGCCGAAGCCCCCGGCTTCGGCGGGGTCGAGGTGCGGCATCCGTGAGGGCGTCTCCGCCGTCGTCTCGGCGGCCTGCGCGGGCGCAGCCGACAGCACCATGGCGATGGAGCCCGCTATCGCGGCACCGCTCGCCGCGGCGCGGCGTCGGCGGAGCGCGGCGCGCCCCTCCGGAAAAGGTGTCGAACCATTCTCGTGTCGCAAGAGATCCCCCCTCTGTCGACTCCGAAAACGCTGTCACGAATGAGAACAGGTGTCAACAGGTGTACCCTCACGTGACTGCTGTGACCAATGTGACGGATGTGGCATGAGACGCCCTGCCACGCGGATGAGATAGTGGCTTCGTGACCGCTGATTCCGCGCCGCGCATCGAGACCGATTGGCTGACACTTCCCGAACTCGTCGACATCCTGGGCGAGCCGCTCGGGCGCGTTCATCGT
>Ga0180217_1004717_pt1 | contig 10632 bp, 7 predicted proteins | sample eDN3rd37CBELigOP_FD_128521 | JGI IMG/M metagenome (GOLD analysis project Ga0180217, IMG submission 128521) | Enriched Organic Plus compost microbial communities from Emeryville, California, USA - eDNA 3rd pass 37_C BE-Lig OP (version 2) (version 2) ... | reverse complement strand
GCCGCATCGGCCTCGGCCGAGATGATGTCGGGCCGGAGCGAGTTCGCCGGCGGCTTGCCATCGCCCAGCGTCACGCTGCCGAATTGAGGACCAAGGTACGCGGCGTCCTTCTTGTTCACGCTGTTACCACCGCCAACCCGGATGAAGCCCGGCAGCGGATTCGATTCGTGCGTCAGCAGCTTGCTGGCGACAGCGCCCAAGTGCGGGTAGTTGAAGCCGGGCATCTCGCGCCGGCCGGTTTCCATGCAGACGCGGCCCTTGCCGTGATCGTTTTCCTTGGTGTTGATGCTGCGGACCAGCGCCATGTGGTGCATCTGCTTAGCCGTGTGCGGCAGCAGCTCCGAGATCTGGATGCCCGGCACCGACGTGCTGATCGCCCGGAAGGGACCGCCGGTATCGGTCTTGGGCTTGGGATCCCAGGTTTCCAGCTGGCTCACGCCGCCACTCAGGAAGATCACCAGCATATGCTTTTGCTGGGCCGCTAGTTGCGAGGCCGCCAGCGGCGAGGCGATGCCCGCCAAGCCCATTGCCGAACCAAAACCGACCAGGCCTCCCAAAAACGTCCGCCGCGCGATGGCGTGTTCCGGCGACTGGCATGCGTAATTGCATTTCATCGGTTCATCTCCTGAATGCAGCCTCACCCGGCTTGGTGTCGGCCTCGCTGGCCTTGGCCACGCTACCGGCGGCAAATGGTTCGAGGGAAGGCGTCCGGCCTGCTTCTACTTGCGATCAGTGGTTGAAGCGGAACTCCGACGAAGTCAACAGCGCCCAGGCCATCTGCTGGATGGCTTGTGTCCGGGCTTTGGGATCACGCGTCAAGTATTCAACGGCTTCGCTCCGCTCGGTTTCATCCGGCAGACGCGAGAGTACGGCCAGGTACAGCGTTTCGACGGCGGCTTGCGGATCTTCCTGCTTCAGGACGCGATCGACCAGCCCGCCCGCCTGCGTCGAGAGCCAACCGTTGAGCGTCCCGGCGTTGTTGAAGAACAGCGCCTGGTGAACGGTGGCCTGGAAGTCCAGTTCGGGCTCACCCGGTGCGCTGCCGAACATGCCGACAAACTGCTGGAGATTGCCCTTCACCGCGGCGTAGACAGCCTGCTCGAGCAGCGTGGCCCGCAGTTGTTGCCGCTTGGGATCGGTATCCAGCAGGTCTTTGAGTTTAGAATCCTGGTCGATCTTGGCCGACTTGCTGGTGCGTTCCCGCTGCAAGACCCCGGTGGCTTCCATCATGCTCATGCTCAACTGCTCGGGCGACAGCGGCTTGAGCAGCGCTACCGCAAAGCGTTCCGGGGCGGCTTGCTCGTCGGTCATGCCTTCTGGCAGCAGGCTGCTGCGCTGGTAGGTTTCAGTCAGCGCCAGCTGACGCAGCAGGAACTTGATGTCGTAGCCCGAGGCCGCAAACTCCTCGGCCAGCGCGTCCAACAGTTCCGGATGCGAAGGCGGGTTATCGCCGTGATCGAGGTCAAGCGGGTGAACCAAGCCGCGGCCCATCATCACGTACCACAGCCGGTTGGCGATGTTGCGGTTGAACTGATGCGAGGTGCCGTCGGTCGCCACCTTGGCCAATTGCTGGCGGCGGCTGTACTTGGGAATCGGCCGCACGTTCTTCGCCGGGGCGACAATGTACGCCTCGTCCTTGGCGAACGTCGGTTCCTCAAGCATGGTGCCGCCGGGCAGCCGCGGCTTGAAGTCTTTCTCGTCGACACTGGGATCAAACACCGACTTGAAGGCGACTTCGCCTTCGGCCTTCTCGGCAAAGAAGGCCTTCTTCTGCTCGTCGGTGAAGACAAAGCTGCGATTCAAAAACGCGTAGATGCCGTAATACAGCGTCTGGTGATAGTCGCCGATCAGCGGGTGATCGTGGCACTGGGCGCATTGCAGGTCCATGCCAAAGAACAGCCGGCCCACGTCGCGGGTAAGAATGTCGGGATCGCCGCCACGGTCGAGATAGAACCGAGCAGGCGGCCGGTGATCGACGCCGTCGGCCGATAGGATCTCGCGAGCCAATTCATTAAATGGCTTGTTGTTGGTGAACGAATCGTACAGGTATTGCCGCCACTCGTCCTCGGGCACCGCCGAGCCGCCCCGGCGCTCCATCAGCATCACGTCGAACACGTGCTGCATTCGCCGAGCGTGCTCGGGGCTATCGAGCAGCCGATCAATCAGGGCAGCCCGCTTGTTCTCGGCCGAGTCCTGCAAGAACTCCTGGACCTCGGCCAGCGAAGGAATGCGGCCAACCAGGTCCAAGTAGATGCGGCGCACAAACTCGTCGTCGCTGGAACGTTCGGCAACCGGCTGCCCTGCCAGCGCGGCACTTATGGCCTGGTCGATCCGCACGTGCAGCGGTTCGCCAGCCGTGGCACGGTGGCCGCAGGCGAGCCAGAGGACCGCCGCGGCCCAAGCAATGGCTGGAAGAGAGCGACGGCAACACGCCGTCAACACAGGCAGCAACGAGCGGCTTGGCAGCGAGTGATGCATGGCAGCCTTTCGTAGGCCAGGCGGGAGGTTGGGGGCGGGACGAGCAGATGCGAACAACGCGTCCCGGGAAGGCAAGTTGCCATCGCCGGCCGGTTGCGGAAATCAGGACGCATCCAATCGTGATTATGTATTAACGGACCGAAGGCTTCCAGGTCAAGGGAATTTGACTACTCTGGTCCCCTAATTCGTTGGGGTGGTTCCTTGGGCGGCCCGGCTTGGCGAGCGGGCCGCCGCCCGCACAATAGAACCAAAGCGCAAGCCTTTGCTCGCTGTAACTCCTGGTAACGGCCGCGGCCGTGTATGGTGGGCAACTGCTTGCTGCCCTGCCCCTTACAGAGTGTGCCGTGTTGCAGTACCACACCGACGACAATATCGCCGCCATCGCCTCGGCCCCCGGCGGTGCTTGCCGGGGCATCGTCCGCCTGGCTGGGCCGACGGCCGTGACCTGCCTGGGCCGGGTATTCACTCCGGCGGCCGGCGACGCGGCAGCCCGCTGGGCCACCCTGACGCCTGATTCTCCCCCGGCGGCCATCGACGGCACCCTCGCCCTCGAGCCAGGGCAAGAACTTCCCGTCCGGGCGTACATCTGGCCCGGCACGCGGAGCTACACCCGTTCGCCGCTGGTCGAGCTACACACCGTCGGCTCGCCGCCGCTGCTGGAATGGGTGGTCGAGCGGCTGGGCACAGCCGGAGCCCGGGCTGCCTTGCCCGGCGAGTTCACCCTAAGGGCGTTCCTGGCTGGCCGCCTCGATCTGACCCAGGCGGAAGCCGTGCTGGGCGTGATCGACGCTCAGGGCCAAGGGGCGCTCAACACGGCATTGGCCCAGTTGGCCGGTGGTTTGGCCGGGCCGCTGGCCGAGCTGCGGGCTCGGTTGCTCGATCTGCTGGCGCACCTGGAGGCGGGCCTGGACTTTGTGGAAGAAGACATCGAGTTCATCTCGGCCGATGAACTGCAATCGCAACTGCGTGATATTCGCGAGCAAGTCGAGGCTATCGCCGCGCAGATGCAAAGCCGCGGCGAAAGCCGAGAAATGCCCCGGGTAGTGCTCACCGGGCTACCCAACGTGGGCAAGAGTAGCCTGTTCAATGCCCTGCTACAGGGCGATGCGGACGAACCGTCGGCCGATGCAAACACAACCGACGGCACAAACACCGGCGGTGCCAAACGCATCCGCACGGCGATCGTTTCCGACATTGCCGGCACCACACGCGATTTTCTGGTGGGCGAAACGACGGTGGGCAGCCGCCGCTGCCTCGTGGTCGATACGGCTGGCGTCGAACATCACGATGGCAGCCCCGCCACCAGCGATGAGTTGGCTCCGACGGTCAATCAAGCTGCCGAGGTAGCTGCCCAGGCGCTGGGCGATACGCAGCGGGCAGCCGCGGCGGTCACGCTGCTTTGCCTGGATGCCAGCCGGCCGCTCACACCGTGGGAAGCCGAGCAGCTTGCTGTCCCCTGCCCTGCCCGAGTGACGGTACTTACCAAGGTCGATCGCATTGCTCCCGACGCGCCGCTGCCTACCGAGGGGATTATGACCAGCAGCATCTCAGGCCGCGGCCTGGCGGAACTGCGGCAGGCGATTGAAGCCTCGCTGGCCACGGTGAGCGATGCCGAACCTGGTGAAACCGCTGGCATGGTCACGGCCACAGCGATCCGCTGCCGCGAAAGCTTGCGGCAAGCCGCGCAAGCGCTGGAATCCGCGGCCGATCTGGCAGCGAGCGGCTTGGGCGAAGAACTGGTTGCGGCTGAGATTCGGCTGGCGCTCGATGCTCTAGGCCAAGTCACCGGAGCCGTTTACACCGACGATATTCTGGACCGGATCTTCAGCCGGTTCTGCATCGGCAAGTGAAACCCGCGTGCGTGCACCAGGCGGCGAAGAGCGTGGCTCGCTGCAACGCATGCGGCCAGCAGTACTTCGGCACGGCGGTTGCTTAATGAACCTCTCGTGAGACATCGTCGTCTATCAAGGCATGGGCAATCGATCGTGCACGTCTGGGGCGCCTGGTGGTGCCCGGCGAGTCGGTCAACCGGTTGGCAAAAGCTTGCCGCCGCATTTCTGCCGGTATAGACTAACGTTCAGTTCATTCGCTACTCGCTAGAGGACGAGAGTATGACCACCCAACTGGCCCAGGACCAGCATCACGCCGCGCCCTCCCTGCCAGAAGCTCCCTCGATTCCGACGCGCGAAGAGGCTGTTCGCAATATCGTGGCCGATAGCCTGCGTGCTCCGCGGACGTATCTGGACGAGGTGGTTGTCCCTTACGGTGGCGAATAGCGTACAACCGCTGCGGCGGCTGGCAGGTCTGGAAACCGAGTACGCGATCCGCTTACCTGCCTCGGCGGAATCGTCCCGCACGCATTACGATCTGTACCAAGGCCTGATCCCCGCGCTGCATCTGCGGCTTCCGCTCGCCAATGCCGCGTTGGATAAGAAGGGCTATTTTCTGGCCAATGGCGGCGCCATCTGGTTCGAAATGGTCCGCATGAGCGGCGAGTTCGGCCTGATCGAAGGCTCCACGCCCGAGTGCCGCGGCCCGCGGCAATTGCTGACTTATCAACGGGCCCAGGATCGGCTTTTTTCTGAAACCGCGGCCGACATCACGCATGGGCCGTTCGCCGATCCGTTCACGCTGGTCAAGAACTGCCGCGATAGCGTCGGCAATTACTACGGCGCGCAGGAGAACTACGAGTATCCCTTCGCTTCCGGTCTTCGGCTGGCCCTGTGGCGGATTGGCTTGGTGCTGGTGGCGCCGCTGGTTCCGCTGACCCGGCTGGGCATGATCGCGCTTGTGCTGTTCTATATCATCCTGCTCGTCCTGCTGGTGGCGTATGTCATCCTCGGCCACCTGGTATATCTGCTGCTGATGCCGTTTTTCCGCGACGGGCGCGCGATCCGGTGGTGGCTGATCGACTGCATGATGACCGGCCCGATCGAAGACTGGATGGAAGCGGCGATGCGGTTCTGCGCGCGTGTGGTCTATGCGCCGCTGGCGGTGGCCATGGATCTGTTGCTGCGGCTGACGGCGTTCGTCGAAGTGCGCAAAGAACTGACAGCCTTTCTGATCTCGCGCTCGATCATTGCCGGGGCCGGCACCCTCGACGACGACGGCAACTTTCATCTTGCCGAGAAGGCCGGCGGCTTGAACAGCTTGACCGGCTTTGGCGGATTCATCGTGGAGCGGCCGGTTTACACCTTTGGGCATTTTCTGAAAGCGGCATTCGCCGAAGCCTGGATCTTGAACCGCCGCTACCTGCGACTGTTTCGACGGCGGCAGCGGCTGCAAATCGGTCTGGGCGATTCCAACATGGCGCAGACGGCAGAGTTTCTGCGCGTCGGCACCACGATGCTGCTGCTGGATATGCTCGAAGAGGGCGCGCTGTCGGGGGCCCCGCGGCTGCGCAGCCCGCTGGCTGCGTTGCACGCCATTGCGGCGGACCCCAGCTTGAAGACAACGGTCGAGCTGCGCGATGGAACCCGCTGCACGGCCCTGGAGCTACAGCGATGGTACCTGGCGGCGGCCCGGCGCTGGCTGAGTGAAAAGCCCTGGCATGAGGAAGCCCACGAGGTCGTCGAGCTTTGGGAACAAACGCTCGATCAGCTCGAGGACGATCGCGAGCAGGCAGTGGGCCGCATTGATTGGGTCACGAAGCTGTACCTGCTGGCTCAGGCGGGGGCTGATGCTTCGGACGAAGCCCGCAAGAAGATCGACCTCAAGTACCATCAACTGGGGCCGGAAGGTTATTACGCCCAACTGGAAGCCTGCGGGGCGTGTGCCGAATTGGTGACGGCGGCCGAAATCGATCGTGCTACCCGCACGCCACCGCCCGGCTCGCCGGCTGCTGTCCGCGGCCGTTTCATTCGCGAGTATGCGGGCGAGTGGATGGCGGTGAACTGGGATTTCGTGCTGCTGCGCCGCAACCGATTCCGCAACGCAGTGATCGACCTGGATTACTACTTCCGGCACCAGCCGCGGGAAGAAGCGGCGCCAAAGTAATGGGCCCTGTATCTTTCCAACGCACGCGGCAGACTGCGGTGCCACTTAAGTTTCCAGACCTGCTTCGCGGCGGGCTCTCCAGCCGTCGAGCCGTTCGGTGAGTATGGCCCAAAGCTCGCCGTCATCGAAATCGAGGATGCTCGGCGAGATGACCACGGGGCTGCCGACCATCCGCATATTGGCGGAACCCACGTAGCGCCGCCAGGTGCTGACCCGCTGCAAATAGTCTTCTGGATGGATCAGGCGGATCACTAGCCATTCCCGCCCGGCTGCTGGGCTGATGGCAATGTCCTCGATGTCGCTCCACGGGATGCGGCCCATCTTCATAGGACTGGCCTGATCGACGATCCCTTCGTCGTCGATCACCAGCGCCGCTTTGCGGCTGAACTGCTTGCGCAGAATTGCGATCAATGCCAGGCAGGAGAAGATGGCAGAAGCGGCGCCGACGACACGAAACAGTGTCCGCCGAAAGGCCGGCTCGTTGGCATCGCTGCTCATCGTCCAGAGGTAAACGCCAATCGCGGCGAATAAAGCAGCAGCCAGCAGCGTCACGAACAATTACTTGCGATTGAAGTCAATCACGATGGTGCCCGCCGCGTCGTTCATGGTGTGTCACGCGGTTGGTGGATTACAGGCTGCGCAAGTACGCCAGCAGCTGCTTCAGTTCGGCGTCGGTCAGCGGCTCATCGAGCTGGTGGCGGAACTTCACCAACACGTCTTCCAGCGAGGCGGCGCGGCCGTCGTGAAACAGCGGTGCCCGTTGACTCACAGCCCGCAATGAAGGCGGGTTGAAGTGCCGATTGCCCCGCTTGTCGTCGAGGCCCACATCGTATGCGCCATCGGAGGTGTAATACGGCGGCTGGTGGCAGTTGATGCAGCCCCGCGCCTCGAAGACCTTAGCGCCCTCGGCAATGGCCGTTTCGTCGCGCTGGTTGCGAGCAGCGGCTAGCGACGGCGGCGGCTCGATCGTCTTGATGAAAGCTACCAGCGCGGCCACATCGTCGTCCTCGATCGGCTTGCCTTGCATGGTGCTTTGCACCGACGTGCGGACTTGCGCGGCCAGATCGTTCTGCTTGCCGTTCCAGGCCCAGGGGCCGGTGTGCGCGACACCGCCTAGTGACAGCGTGCGCTTGGCGGCTCCATACGTCAGGTCGCTCAGGTTATCGGTGAGGTGGCCTGTGGTGTGGCCGTCGGTATGGCAACTGTGGCAACTGAACCAGCCGTCGAGCGAAAGCCGGGCGTCGTAGAACAATTGTTCGCCGCGTTCCACCTGGTTGGGCTGCGGACGGCGGCCCAGCACGATCACCCGCAGCACTTTGCAACTGGCCGTGTCGATCACGCTGAGCGTATCGTCGAACATGTTGGAAACGATAGCCGTTTTGCCGTCTGCGGTAACAGCCACGGCCGTCGGCCGCCGACCAATCCGCGTGCGTGTGAGGGTGAAATCACTTTCAAAGGCCATGCCCACCTGGTGCACGCCGGCCAGGGCCACGATTGCTTGCCCTTGAGGCGTGGCGGCCACTTCGGCCGGATCGCCGCCGGCAGCCGAGCTGTCGCCGGTGAGATGGGCGTGACTGCCGGCCAGGATATGCTTGCTGGGATCGAGGATGTTGGAGAGCGGCATCCACCGCAGCACGTTGGTCATCAACACGCCCCAGTGGACGTCGTTGTGGGTGGTCTCGGCCAAGTCGTTATGGATCTGGTGGGCGATCAATATCCGTTGGCCGCCCGGCAACAGCGCCATGCCGCGGATGTTGTGGGCAGGCAGGTCGCGGATGGTTTCGAGCTTTTCGGCCTGGGTGTTGTAGATGCCCAGCCTGCCTCCAAAGGCGTCGGCCACGATCAGCCGTCGGCCTTCTTCGATCAGCAGCAGCCGCCGCGGCGCGTACGCAAGATCGGCCACCCTGGTCAGCCGCAGCGATGGCTCCTCGCCCTGCGTTTGCACGGCCAGCGTCGCTAGCCGCCGCGACCAAAGCGCAGCCACGTAGGCTCGGCTGGTTGCTGCGTCGGCCGCCAGCCCAACGGGCGTATGTGGCACTTGGATAGAACTGGCAGTGCGGAAACCTTTTTCGGTTCGCTCGATGAGCAGCACAGCATGGGCGGCTTCGTCGGCAGCCAGGAACCAGCGGTCTCCGTCGTAACGAACAAGCTGACTGAGCCGGCTAGCAACCTTGGTTTCGTGATACACCTGCCCGGTTTGCAGATCGACTTCCATCAGCGAGCCGGCGGCCGCATTGGCCACCACAGCCCGGCGATCGCTATCAACCAGCAGCACGGAAATAGGGTCACGCCGCACCGCTGGCAGCTTGGCCCGCTGGGCTTCGTCCGCGCCGGGGCCCACATGCGGCACCTGGTTGCGGGCCTTGCCACCGGAACCGTACTCGTAATCCTCGGCCGCCGAATGGTTGGCCCAGGCTACCGCAATCAGCACAAGCCCGAGCAATTGCAGCGGCCAGCGGCTTGCCAGGCGAGGCAGGCCAAGGATGCGACGTCCGCGAGGCATGGTCGATTCCTTATCGCGGCAGGAAGGCGAGGCAGGCAAGTACATTCATCCATCAACCTTGATGGCTCAACCGACCAGCATAGGGAACGGCCGCTGGGCGGTCAATTTGAACTGCCGCGATTAGGGTGCCAATGGTCCTGTCAGTAGATCGCGTACCGCCCGACGGAACGGCAACCGGCGCGATAGCGAGCATTGCCCCTGATATACATTGCCAGGCGGTGGCTGGCCTACAGGAATGGCCTACCGGAGATCCTTCATGTACCTCAAGAATTGGGCATCCAGGTGCCGCAGGTTCGTCCCAAAGATGGCCGTGAAATCGGCTAGCCGATCCTGGGATGGGTACGATTGAAAGTCGGGCTGTTCGGCAATCCGGGCCAGGTATCGGGCGTACTCGCGCGGCCGCGTCTCCGACAGAAAGAAGGTCAATGCCCAACTTTCCGCGTAGGCACTATGAATGTCGCGGCGGAATGGCTGGTCGCCTGAGATCAACTCCACCAAGGCATCTTCGCCGCGGCCGTTCTGCAGATACCGGCGGAAGTCGGACAGCCGCTGCTGATTGATACGTTCGGACTGCGGCCCGTTGGCCCGGCCGGACCACACGCCTCGGGCTTCGAACAACATGCCAAGCCCTTCCGCCACCCAGCGCGGCGTGGCGCCAAAGCGGTTGTGCAGGCCGGTGTTGAAGGCCGTTTGGTGGGTGGCCTCGTGAATGATGGTTTCGGCGTTGATATGCCAGTTGGCATCGTTGCCGCCGGTGGCATCGTAGAGGATCACGCGATTAGTGGCCGGGGCATAGAAACCGAGCGTCGAGGTCGGCGTGCCCGGGGCGTGCTTCTGGAGATACCGCAGATAGTCTTCGCGGCTGCGGAGGGCCACGGCCACCAGTGGAAACTGCGGCTGTTTGAGGGAGAAGCCGCGCACGCTGAAGTAGCGCTGAAACCCGCGGTACAGTTCATCGAACCGGTTGGCCCAGGCTTGCCCCTGCCCTCGCGGGTGAACCACCAGGTAATGCCCCGCCGCGGTGACTTCGTACGCCGAGCCGAACTCGCGTTCCAGCGCCCGCCGCATGGCCATGATGGTGTAGGGCTGAAACGATCGCGTGGTCTTCTCGACCGTGACTTCGCCAGGGTTGAACGTGAACAGGGCTCCGTCGCCCCGCAGCACAGCGGCAAAGTCGCTACTCCAGGCCAGCGGCAAGCCCTCGACGGCGGCTTCGCCCTTGCGAACCTTCACCACGCTGCGTTCGGCCGCTGCCGCGTCCCAAGCGGCGAGGGCAACGGCGGCGAGCACCGCTGCCGCCAGGCGGCCGATTGTTCGCTGGGGCCACATTCTGGAAGTCCCATGCCAGAAATGAGATAAAGCCTCGCCGCCGCAAACGCACGGCAGGAGGCTCTGTTTCTCAAGCCTAGCATGCAAAGTGGCCGGGCGTCCGCTCGGGGGGGACGCGCTTCCGTCCGCGGACTTGCCCGGACGGCCACGTTCAAACAGCACAAAGCCCAGGCAGCAAAAAAGTTGAGGCTCCCTTAGCCAGCCGCCAAGGGAGCCTCGCGTGGTTACCCACGAATGGTTATGCGTTGTAGCCGTTGAGCCGGTCGTGCGACCGCTCCCAGCATCACGGCAGTTACCTTACTGATATTTGGCGCCCGGCAAGGTGG
>Ga0180217_1004716_pt1 | contig 10633 bp, 12 predicted proteins | sample eDN3rd37CBELigOP_FD_128521 | JGI IMG/M metagenome (GOLD analysis project Ga0180217, IMG submission 128521) | Enriched Organic Plus compost microbial communities from Emeryville, California, USA - eDNA 3rd pass 37_C BE-Lig OP (version 2) (version 2) ... | reverse complement strand
GCCCGCATCGGCCAGCGCCTTGCGCAGCAGCCGTTGCAGCTCGCGGTCATCCTCGACCAGCAGGATACGCATCAGTCGCCCCCGCCGGGCCCGCGCGCCCGTCCGCCGCCGAAGCGGCGGCCCTGGCCGGGCGCGGCCCCGCCGAAGCGTTCGCCGCGATTGCCGAAGCCGCCAAAGCCGGGACGGTTGAACCGCTCGCCTCGCGCCTCGCCGAAATCGCGCGGCGGCAAGGCGCGGTCGAAGCGCATTGAGCCGCCATCGTCATCGCCGCGGGGAAAGAAATTGCCGCGCGGAGGCTGGGCGCGCCCTTCCGGCTCGCGGCCGAAATCCTCGCCCCCATAGCCCTGGCGGTCCGGGCCCATCATCCGGCCGGTGCGGGCGTCCACATCCCGCTCGATCACGCGCCCTTCGGGCGTCAGCATCTTGAGACGGTAGCCGGGCGAACCGTTGCGGTCGATGCGTTCGGCATCCAGGAACTGGCCGGGCACGGTGCGGCGGATCTGGGGCAGAAGCCGGTCCAGGGGCTGGGCGTCCTGCGGCTGCGCCGAAGCGCCCGGCGCCGCAAACGGCGCCAGGAGCAACACGGCAAGCAGGGCAAGGCTCGGGCGCATCGGTCGCTTTTAGTTCTCCTGATATGAACCCGGGATGAATACCGCGTCCAGCCCCCGTTCAGACACGCTCCTTTAGGTTCCAGCCCATGGGTCGGCAATCCCGCCGCCCGCCGAATTTGGGAGACGACCATGAACGCCAAGAAGACCCTTCTGGCTGGCCTGGCCCTGGCGGCTCTGACCGTTGCGGGGCTTTCCGCGGCCGATGCCCGCCCGCGTGACCATTACCGCGGTCCCGTCCGCCACGTGGTGATCCACGACCATTTCCGCGGTCCGCCGGTGCGGGCCTATGTCAGCCCCGCCCATGTGCACCGCGTGCTGCGGCAGCACCGCTATGTCGCGATCGGCGCGCCCTATTTCCTGGGCAGCCGCTATGTGGTGCGCACGCATGACCGTTTCGGCCGCACCGTGCTGGTGCGGATCGATCCCTGGACCGGCCGCTTCCTGGGCGTGGTCCGGGTGTAGAAGTTTGACGGGTCGCGCGGCCGGACGGAAAAGTCTGCAACTTTTCCTGGCCGTCGCTCCCGGATCTTGGGGCACAAGGCCGGCGGTCCGCCCCTCCCCGACCGGCCTTGCGCCATCAAGCGAAGCCCCGCGTCTCCCCCGGCGCGGGGCTTCTTCCTTTCAGGGCGCATCCGAAAGACGCGGATCGTCAATGCGCGCGCGTATGAACCGGAGCATATCGGGGATTTGCGCGGCGTCCTTAAGCGAGATTTCGGCCGGCGAATTCCGCCAGGCGCGCTGAAGCGCATCCGGGTCCAACGGACCGGCGAGAATCCTGTCGAGATAAATCTTCACCGCCTCCCGGTTCTTGCGCCCGATGGCGGCAAGAGCCCAAATGATTTCTTCATCGGGAGAATCGAAACGAAAGAAATCCTGATGAAAATTCCGCAGAAGCAGATTCAGTTCCTTGGGAAATTCCATAGCCTGCCTCAATCGTTGCGGGGATATGCCGTCACGACGCGATACCTTTTCGCACACCATTTTCGGAGATGCTGCGCTATGGCGTGCCCGCCATCGCTTTCCCCGTCACTTCTCTGCCGGCGCCAGCGCGCGCCGCAGATGCTCTAGCTGCCCGGCATTGAGCCGGGCGGCGCCGAGATTGGCGGCGAGCAGGGCGACAGCCTCAGACAGCGCAACGTCCGAGGGGGCGTCATCAGGCTGGCCGGGGGCGACACGGTCGCGGACATAAGCGGGGTCGGCGCCGCTGGCGGCGGCGTCGAGCAGGCGCACAGCGCCCCAAGACAGAGAACAGGCAGCATCGGCCTTGGCGCTGACATAGACGGGCACCTCGCGGATCACGGTTTGAATCTGGACATCGGCGGCGCGGCTTTCGGCCAGATGGGCGCGCGCCTGCGCCTCGCCGCGCGCGGCTTGCGCCGCCGCGGCCTGAAGGCGCGCGGCCTCGGCTCTGGCATCGGCCAGGGCATGGGCGTCGCGTTTGCGCTCCAGCGCGGCGATGCGCGCCTTGAAGCCGCCGCCCAGGAAAGGCACGCCCTCGATGCGCGCGCTCTGCCAGAAGAGCAGCGCCGCCAGCAGCAGCGCCAGGGCTGCGGGCACGCGCGCGGAAAGGAAAGAGAGGAGCGCCGTCATTTCTGGCGCACCAGCCGGCCGATCAGTCCCAAGAGCAGCAGCGCCGCGGTCAGCGCCGCCACCAGCCCGTCGGGCGTGCGGCTCTTCAGATCGTCGGGCAGCGCCATCCAGACGCCCTGCATCGCCACGGCCAGCGCCATCGCCTGGACGCTGAACCAGCGCCAGGCCTGGCGCCAGCCATCCACCAGCCGGCGGGAGAGACGCTTCGGAAGCATGATCGCCATGCCCGTCAGGCCTCCAAGGCCGACAGGCGGCGGTCCAGCACCGCCAGCAGGAAGACGATCAGCTCTTCGTAGCGCAGGCCCCAGCGGTCGCCCGCAGGACGCGCCGGAATCGCCGGGCGCACAATTTCCTCGCCATCCATCTCGGCAGGCATTGCCGCGATCTCGTCCCAGGCGTCATGGCAGATGAAGGCATAAGCGGCGGGGTTCAGCCCTTGCGCTTCCAGGATCGCCGCGACCTGTTGCGCGCGGGCGCCCCAATGCAGGCGCGCCCGGGCCTCGCCTTTTTCTGCGATCGAGGCAAGAAACTGAAAGCCGCCCAGCTCGGCGAAGATCGCCTTGCCCGCCGCGAACTCCGCCTCCGTCAGGCCGCCCCGCCACTTCTTCTCGCGTTCGTCGGAGGTGTTGATGCTGCCGGTCGCGGCATATACGACGGACCAGCGCTGCCCCGCCTGTCCCAAGGCGCTGACATTGTCCACGTTGGGGCCGAAATAGGAGTTGTAGAGATTGTAGCCGTTCGTATCTACGGACGAGCCGTAGAACGCGATACCGGTCCCGGTTGCGCCGCCGCCTGCGATCCAACCGCCATTGGCGAGGATTATCCTGCCGTTCAACGAAAAAATACCCGTGCTCGCATTATACGAGAAGCCCAGATTGGAATCGTTGCGGAACTCCAGATTGTTGCCGTTGCCGATGATGTTCCAGGTCCAGAAGCCGCCGGAGAGGAGTTGCAGGCGCGGGGCGCCGCCGCCCGTTGTCCCTTCGCTGCGGATGGGGCCGTCGGCGGCGATCTTGCTTCCGCCTGCGCCCGGCGAAACGCCCGCGCCGATGGCGCCGGAGGTCTGCAGGCTGGCGGCACTGAGCGCCGTTGCCACCGGCTGGCCGCTGGCGCGGCTATAAGCCAGGCAGCGCCAGTTGCCGCTGCCGTCCGAGGCGAAGATCGCCGTGTCTCCCGACGCGGTGGCGATATTCGCGCCGGTCGGCAGGATCAGGCTGGTGGCATTGTGCGTCAGGGTGAGCGCCTGGGCGAAGCGCAGGAAGCGCAGGCGGTTGGTCCCCGCGCCGAAGCTGGTGATGGCCGTGTTGCCGGTGACGTGCAGGAAGAGCGATCCCGCCGCGCCGATGTCGCAGGTCGCGGCCGAGGCGATATTGGCCTCGCCCGCGCCGATCATGGAATTCCAGTCCAGCCAGGCGCCGTCGGCATAGACGATGAAGGCGTTCGCCCCCGCCACATAGGCGCGCAACCCGTTGAAGGGCGTCAGCATGGTCCAGCCGCCGTCGCGGCAGGTGGCGATCTTGTACGGATAGCCGCTCCAGGCGCCGGTGGGATTGGCGCCGGTGAGATAGGCGTCGCCATCGGCGGGCGAAGCGGGCGGGGTATTGACATACCGGCCCTTGAGATAAAGGTCGGTGAAGGCGTCCAGCCTGGTGAAGGCGTCGGCCACCAGATCGGGATAGAGTTCGGGCGTCTCCGGCATGTCGGGCAGGCCGAGCCGGGGTGTCGCGTCAGAAGACATAGAGCTTCTCCTTCTTCATGCGCCCGCGCCCGGTGACGGACGAGAGCTGGCAGACCTGGACGGTGAGCGGATTGGGCAGCCCGGCGGGGAAATCCGCCGCCCGCTGCTGGGCGGTGTAGCGCTGGCTGTGCTGCGGCACCGCGGCGAAGCTGCGCACCACCGCCCCGGCCCCGTTCAGGATTTCGAGATCATAGGCTTCCCGTGTCTCGCTCATCGGCAGCACGCTGTGGGTCAGGCGCGCGCTCATCGGATCGCGGTCGCGCCGCCGCCAGGAGATCACCAGATCGCCGCCGTCCCAGGCATGGCGCACGCAGACCGGCGCCAGCGGGATCAGCGCCGCCCCGGTAAAGGCCAGGCGCGCGCCCTGCCAGGACGGATCGTCCAGCGGCTGCGAAGCCGGGCCCCAGCGATAGAAGAAGGGCAGCCGCGCCTCGGCCCGCGTCAGCGGCAATGGCGCCGGCGCCGCGTCCAGCAGCACCACCCGTGCGCCCGCCGCCACCGGGTCGCGCATCTGCACCTCGGTGCCGCGCCGCCCGCGCCGCAACTTGGTCAGCGTGTATTCGCCGGGGCCGGTGAGCTGGGCCTGCGCGAATTGCAGCACTTCCCAGCCGCCGTCTTCGTTCTCTACCGCCAGACTGTTGGCGCCCTGGAACACGGCCAGGTCGTCGGCGGAGGACAGCGCGCCCTGCGCCAGCCGCACTTTCAGGCGATTGACGCGGTCCCAGTGTCCGGCGGGGCCGGACCAGAAATCCTCCACCGTCACGCCCAGAGTGCAGGGCCGCGTCAGCGTCGCATCCAGCGCATAATGGCCGTCGCTGGCGCTGCGCATCACCGCCACCGCGCCCGGCCAGGGATCGGCATGGGCGGCGACGAAGGGCGCGCCCGTGTTCTGTCCCGCCGTCAGCCAGGGCAGGTCGAGGAAGACCAGCTTCACCCGGCCCGGCGGCGACAGGCTCTGGTGAAGGCGCGGCAGGCCCATAGGCCCCGTGACCGGCATATATAAAGAGGGATCGGTCGCCACCGCCTCGATCCCGCGCGCCCCGGCATCGCCGATGGCGGTGAGGCGCAGACGGCGCGTCCGCCCGCCCGCTTCCAGCAGCAGCTCATCACCCGGATCGAGGGCCAGGCGCGAGGGCGGCAGCGCGAACTGCGCCGTCTCGCGCATCACCCAGGCATCCTGCAGCAGCCGCTCGCCGATGGCGCTGGCCTGGCCTTCGTCCATCACCAGCGGCAAGGCGGAGGTGGCGACGCGCAGCGAGGCGCCGGTCAGCCGCCGCGCCTCGACGCTGCCCGCCGCATAATCCCTGTCGCCGTCCATATAAGTGACGCGCGAAACCTGCGGCAGGTCGCATTCCTGCGCCCGCTGCATGCGGAAGGCGGCGCCCTCGTCCGGCAGCACCAGCCCGTCCGCCGTGCTGGCGGCGGCCGCGGCCCGCCCGCGCATCACAAAGCGCAAGACCCCTTCGCTCTCCACCGCATCGAAGCCGAAGGCGGCTGCCAGCGGCGCGATGGCCTCGCGCGGGCTGACCGTGTCGGTGACGGCATAGCCGGTGACCAGGCCTTCCAGCCCGCGCACGTCGTAATCCGTGAAGCCCGCGCGTTCGCACAGTTCGGCCACCAGCGCATCCAGCGGCACCGCGCCCAGCCGCCCGTTCAGCCAATGGCCCAGGCGATAGTTGGGCGCATCGCCCCAGACCTCCTGCAACGCCGGAAAGAAGGGATAGGGGCGTGCATCCCAGCACCAGGCATGGGCGCTTTCGATCTCCACCATCGGCGCGCCATACACCGGCGAGACCGGATTGTTGGCCGCATCGCGCCAGAAGGCGCCATGCGCTTCCAGGAAGCGGCGCTGGATCAGGTCGTCGCGCGCGCCGTCCGAAAAATATGGCAGCGCGCTTTCCGCCGATTTGGGGTCATAGAAGACATTGGGCTGGTTGGCGCCCTTGTCCACCGCCGGGCAGCCCAGTTCGGTGAAGACGATGGGCTTGGCCATCGGCACATAGGCGGTGGGCGTGTCGTTCTCCGCGCCATCGGGACGGTCGAAATGCGGCTGGCTCCACCAGTGCCACAAATCCTTGACGCGCCAGACCCAGGGCTTGCCCAGGCTGTCCTGGATGGGCGTGCGCGCCTGCGCCCGGCGCGCTTCTTCGCCGGCATAATACCAGTCGTAATATTCGCCGCCCCGGATGTTGGCCGCCAGATAGGCGGCGTCATGCGGCGAAGCCGCCGCTGCCGCATCCAGATGCCCGCCCTCGCGCCAGTCGGACAGCGGCAGGTAGTTGTCGATGCCGATAAAGTCTATGTTGGCGTCGGCCCAGAGCGGGTCAAGATGGAAGCGCACCGCGCCCGGCGTGTCGCCGGTCTGGTGGTTGGCATACTCGCTCCAGTCGGCGGCATAGGAGAGGCGCGTGTCCGCGCCCAGGATCGCGCGCGCCTCCGCCGCCAGCGCCTTCAGCGCCGCCACCGCGGGATAAGTGTCCGCGTCCGCGCGCGCCCCTGTCAGGCCGCGCAGTTCCGAGCCGATCAGGAAATCGTCCACCCCGCCCGCATCGGCGCAGAGCTGGGCGTAATGCAGCACCATGCGCCGCCAGCCCCAGGTGCCCAGGAAGAAATGCGCGATCTCGTCCGCCACCGCCGCCGTCTTGTCCGGCGCGGCGGGGATGATGCGCCCGCGCCAGGGATAGGGCGCCTGGCGCGGGCCGCCGTAAGGATCGGGCAGCGCATTGTCCGGCGGAATGTCCATGAAGAGGAAGGGATAGAAGACCACGCGCAGGCCCCGCGCCTTCAACTCCCGGATCAGCGCCGTCACGCTCGCGTCTGACGGCGTGCCGCCATAGGCGGGGCGGCCATCCTGCTGGCTCACCACATGCGCCTCGGCGCGCGTCAGACCGGCGACGATCCAGCTTTCGGGATAGGTGTCCTTCTGCGCCGTCTCGACGCCGGGGCGGATGGCGCAATGACCCGCGCGCAGATCGCCGCCGAACCAGCCCACCACCAGCGCCACCGATTGGAGGTTGGGCGCCAGCGCCTGCAATTCGTCCAGCGAGGCGACCGCATCCGCCGCGCCGGTAACGCCATGGACATTCTGCGGCCGGCCGCCGCCTTCGCCGTCATCGGCGCCGACCGGCGTGGTGGCATAGACGAACTCGCCCGCGCCGGGAATCAGCGCCACGGCGGTGAGGCGGCTTTCCAGGCTGTCTACCGTCCAGAGCGGCCGGAAGACCTCGAACTGCAATTGCGGGATGCGGTTGCCGAATTCGGCCAACGGCATGTCCTCGAACACGACATAGCAAAGGCCGCGATAGGCAGGCGCCGCCCCCTCGATCTCGGCGATGACGGGATCGGGCGCCTGGCTTTCGCTGCCCGCATGAAAGCGCCAGGTGAAGCGCGACAGGTCGAGCAGCGCGCCATTGGCCCAGACCCGGCCGATGCGGGCGCATTGCCCTTCACACAATCCCACCGCGAAGGAGATGGAATAGGCGTAATGGGTTTCGGTGACGCGCGGGCCGGGCCCACCCTTGCCGCCCTGGGTCGTGGTGGTGACGCTCTCGCGGAAGCGGCTGGCCCAGATCACCTGCCCGGTGAGGCGCATGCGGCCGAACAGGCGCGGAATGGGCGCGCCTTCCTGCGAAGCTTGCAGGCTGAGGTCGGTGAGGCGCGGGCTTTCGCGCGTCACGCCCTGGCCGCCGGTCAGGGCGGCATCGAGCTGCGCGCCTGCCAGCGCACCCAGCGCGCCGCCGATCTGCGCCCCGGTCAGGGTCGCGCCCAGGAAGGACACGCCGCCGCCCAGCCACGCGCCGCCCGCGACACCGAGAAGAAGGGATGCCATGTCTCAGACCCTGAAGATGTAAGCCAGCCGTGATTGCCAGAAGGCGGTGAACGGCTCCTCGCGCACGGCGCGGTTCTGCCGCGCATGGATCAGGCTGGGCGCGCCGTCGCGCTCGGCCAGGATGCCGCAATGCCGCGCCGGGCCCTGCCCCATGCGGAAGAGCAGCACATCGCCCGGCGCCATCGCGCCGCGCGCCACCGGCGACAGATGCCGCGCCAGCCCGTCGCGCAGATGTTCGGCGCCGCCTTCGGCCCAATCGGGGGCGTAAGGCGGAATGTCCTCCACCTCCGCGCCATGCAGCTCCCGCCATATACCGCGCAGCAGACCCAGGCAGTCGCAGCCCACGCCTTTGAGGCTGGCCTGGTGCCGGTAGGGCGTGCCGATCCAGCCGCGCGCCAGCGAAACGATGTCAGCCGCCATGACGGCTGCCGCCATCCAGGGGCTGGCCCGCCGACGGCCCCGCCAGAACCGCGTCGTTGCCGGGCATATGCGGAAAGCCGCGGAAATTCGCCTGGTTGGCGAAGCGGTCGCGGCAGGTGGCGAACCGCTTGTCGCAGCCGGGCGTAACGGTGAAGCCGTCGCCCGGCGCGATGGCCGCGCCCATCGCCTGCCACAGTTCGATGAAGACGGCCTCGCCCGTCTCGTGCCGCTTCACCTCCATGCCGCGCCCGGCATTGGCGCCACTGGTGAAGACGAGATGCCCGCCGCGGAAGATGCCCGCGTCATGGCCGTCCAGCCCGCCGGCCCGGAAGCGCCGGGCATCGGTCACGTCCGTCACCGTGCCGCTGGCGGGCGTCACGCCCACGCCGCAGCGCGCATCGCCCAGCTCGGCGTCGCAGAGCCGCCCATAGGCGCGCCCCACCGGCTGGTTGAGCTGCTGGGCAAGGCCCCGCACCTCGGCATGAAAGGCGTTGCCCGCGCGCGTCACCTCGCCCAGGGTCCCGGCGCGCATCAGCACGCGCTGCGCCACGTTTTCCCAATTGACGCGCCAGAGCCGGATGGCGGCGTTGTCGTACAGGCCCGCCGCCAGATCGTCCTCGTTCAGCGTGGCGGAAGACAGCGCCCCCGCCACCTCCAGATTGTCCACCGCCAGGCCAAGGGAAGACTGCACTTCGCTGGCCGAAAAGCCGCTCACCGCCTCGAAGCGCACGCCATCGAAGGCCAGCGCGCGGTCATGGTCGGTGAAGCCCAGCGTCACGCCATCGCGGCGCGTCAATTGCCAGCACCAGCACAGGGTGGTGGCGCCGCCATCCAGATGCGCCTGCAGGCCGTCCGGCAAACTCTTCACAGCAGAATCTCCGTCAGGGGAATGGAAGCCATCTCGCCCGCGGCGAAGCTGGCCAGGTTGATGGCAAGCGCATCGGTGTCGAAGCGCACCGGCGTGTCGAAGACAAAGCCTGCACTGATCGCCGCGCCATCGCCGGGCGCGGCCTCGAAGGTGACAAGGCCGGTGGTGGCGTCCAGGCTCCAGCCCTCCGCCAGCGCCATGCCGTCCACGGCCAGGGTCACACTCTCCGCCACCGGCTTCATGATGGTTCGCACATACGACCCGCCCGCGTCCGAATAGACTTTGCGCAACTGAAACACCGTGTTCTGGCCATCGCCCGTGCCGATCGGCTGGTCGGTGGCCGCGGGCGTCGCCGTTGGCGCGCAGGATTTGCAGTCGGCGAAATCCTGGAAGCGGAAACCGTAAAGCCGCCCGCGCCGCGCCTCGAAAAAAGCGATCAGCAGCGCAAGATCGTCCAGGGTGCGCACACCCGAGCCCACGTCATAGCGCCGCCGCGAGCCCGCCCAGACCGCGTTGCGCTCCTCATGGCCGGAGCCCAGGGTGACGATCTCGGTGCGCCGCGCGGGCCCGCCGGTGGAATGAAAGGCAATGGCCAGCGGAAAGGAGACGTCGTGGAAGTTCATAGATTGCGCTGCCCCTGGCTGACCGCCCGCGCCAGCATCGCCGCCACCTGGCTCTTGGAGCGCAGGAAGCTCTGCGCATCCTCGGTCTTGATGTTCACCACCACCTGCGGCCGGGCGGCGGCGGGCGCCGCGCCCGGCGCGATGCTGCCATTGCCCGCGGGCGTGAAGAGTTCGGGGCCGCGCTCGCCCACCAGATAGGTCTCCCCGCCCATCACCGGCCCGCCCGTGGCGCGCGCGCCCGCGATGGGCAGGAGCGATCCGATCACCGACGAGACCAGGTTGCTCACCGGCCGGACGATGAACTGGCTGGCGGCGATGCGCTCGAAATCGGCCAGGATGGCGCTGGTGAGCTGGCCGATGGAGCCGCGCCCCGAGGCCGCCGCGCGCGCGATGGTGTTGGCGACCGCGCCGAAGCTGCGCTCCACCGTTCGCTCGATGCTGGCGGCGGCGTTCGCCACCGGGCCGGCGGCGAAGTCGGACAGGCTCTGCGCCGCGCCCCGCAGAGAATCATCGAAATCAGCCATGACGTGTGTCCGGGTAAAGGGAAAGAAGCGTGTCGAGATCGCCGCGCGTCATCGGCGCTGGGCTTCCGGGAAAGCACGCCGCGCACAGCGCCCGCCATTCCGGGAGCGACAGCGCCCAGAAGTCGCGCGGCGACAGCCGCATCAGCCCGAGGCCGAGGCCGATGAGCCGCTGCCAGGAAAAGGGCCGCCGCCCTTCGCCTCCCCGGCTTCGGCAGAAAGGCCCGCGCGCGCGAAGGCCTCGGTCACGGCCTGGACCAGCGCGCCCAGGTCGCAGGGCAGGCGCAGCACTTCGGCCGGGCACATCTCATGGCCGCCGCCGCGCAAGAGCGCCGCCGCCACGATGGCCAGGTCCGCCGCGCGTGTGTGCGCGAGGCGCGCCGCGACCTGCGAGAGATCGTCCAGCCCCAGTCCGTCCTCGATCTCGGCCAGG
>Ga0180217_1004712_pt1 | contig 10640 bp, 9 predicted proteins | sample eDN3rd37CBELigOP_FD_128521 | JGI IMG/M metagenome (GOLD analysis project Ga0180217, IMG submission 128521) | Enriched Organic Plus compost microbial communities from Emeryville, California, USA - eDNA 3rd pass 37_C BE-Lig OP (version 2) (version 2) ... | reverse complement strand
TGGTGCCCCGTGTCGAAGACGATCGCGTCCCTCGGCGAGTCGAACACCCGGTGGATCGCGAGCGTGAGCTCGACGACGCCGAGGTTCGGCCCGAGGTGACCACCGGTGCGGGACACCTCGCGCACGAGGAACTCCCGGATCTCGACGGCGAGCGCCGTGAGCTGCGACTCGTCGAGCGCGTCGAGGTCGCGCGGACCACGGATCGACTCGAGCAGGCTCACGCGTTCAGCCTACGTCGGGGCGCTCCGTGATCGCCGGGAACGACGGGGGTTCGGAGCGGAGACACGGTCACCGCCCGCCGTCCGCGCGACCGCTCAGACGAGCGAGCGGAGGACGTACTGGAGGATCCCGCCATTGCGGTAGTAGTCGGCCTCGCCGGGGGTGTCGATCCGCACGACCGCGTCGAACTCGACGCGCTGCCTGCCGGGCGCCGAGTGCTCCGACGGCTCCGCCACGACCCGGACGGTCTTCGGCGTGCGGCCCTCGTTGAGCGCCTCGATGCCCGTGATCGAGAAGATCTCGGTCCCGTCGAGGCCGAGCGACTCCGCCGACTCCCCCGCGGGGAACTGGAGCGGGATGACGCCCATGCCGATGAGGTTCGAGCGGTGGATGCGCTCGAAGCTCTGCGCGATGACCGCCTTGACCCCGAGGAGCGACGTGCCCTTCGCGGCCCAGTCGCGCGAGGACCCGGACCCGTACTCGACGCCCGCGAGGATGACGAGCGGGGTGCCCTGCGCCTGGTAGTTGACGCTCGCGTCGTAGATGAAGGCCTGCGGTCCGTCGGGCTGCGTGAAGTCGCGCGTGTACCCGCCCTCGACCCCGTCGAGCAGCTGGTTCTTCAGGCGGATGTTCGCGAAGGTCCCGCGGATCATGACCTCGTGGTTGCCCCGACGCGAGCCGTAGGAGTTGAAGTCCTTCCGATCGACCCCGTGCTCCATGAGGTAGCGGCCGGCGGGGCTGTCGGCCTTGATCGAGCCGGCGGGCGAGATGTGGTCGGTCGTGACCGAGTCGCCGAGCTTCGCGAGGACGCGCGCGCCCGTGATGTCCGAGACGGGCGTCGTCTCGAGCGTCATTCCCTCGAAGTACGGGGGCTTGCGGACGTACGTCGAGCGCTCATCCCATTCGAACGTGGCCCCCGTCGGGGTCGGGAGGGAGCGCCACCGCTCGTCGCCGTCGAAGACCGAGCCGTACTGCTTGTCGAACATCTCGGTCGAGATCGACTCGTCGATCGTCTTCTGGACCTCGGCGGCGTCCGGCCAGATGTCCTTGAGGTAGACGTCGTTGCCGTCCCTGTCCTGTCCGAGCGGGTCACGCTCGAAGTCGAAATTCATCGACCCCGCGAGCGCGTACGCGATGACGAGCGGCGGGCTCGCGAGGTAGTTCATCTTGACGTCGGGGTTAATGCGGCCCTCGAAGTTGCGGTTCCCGGAGAGGACGGCGGTCACGGCGAGGTCGTGCTCGTTGACGGCCGCGGAGACCTCCTCGGGAAGCGGGCCCGAGTTGCCGATGCACGTCGTGCACCCGTAGCCGACCGTGTAGAAGCCGAGCGACTCGAGGTGCTTCGTGAGGCCCGCCTTCTCGTAGTAGTCGGTCACGACCTTCGAGCCGGGCGCGAGCGTCGTCTTGACCCACGGCTTCGCCGTGAGCCCCTTCTCGGCGGCGTTCCGTGCGAGGAGACCCGCCGCGAGCATGACGGAGGGGTTCGAGGTGTTCGTGCAGGACGTGATCGCCGCGATCGCGACCGCGCCGTGGTCGAGCGTGAACTCCTTGCCGTCGGCCGTCGCGACCGTGACGGGCTTCGACACGGTCTTCGGCGCGTGGCTCACGTGCGCGAACGCCGGCTGCTTGCCCATGCCCTCGTCCTCGGGCGTGAATCCGATCGGGTCGGAGGCGGGGAACGTGTCGGCGACCGCCTTGTCGACGCGGGAGCCGACGACCGTGTAGTCGAGGAGGTCCCGCTCGAAGTGCTCCTTCGCCTCCGAGAGGACGATGCGGTCCTGCGGACGCTTCGGTCCGGCGATCGACGGGACGACCGTCGAGAGGTCGAGCTCGAGGTACTCACTGAACACGGGCTCGACCGCGGGGTCGTACCACAGGTGCTGCGCCTTCGAGTACGCCTCGACGAGCGCGATCTGCTCGTCGGAGCGCCCGGTGAGTCGCAGATAGTCGAGGGTGACGTCGTCGATCGGGAAGATCGCGGCGGTCGAGCCGAACTCGGGGCTCATGTTGCCGATCGTCGCGCGGTTCGCGAGCGGCACCTCGGCGACGCCGGCGCCGTAGAACTCGACGAACTTGCCGACGACGCCGTGCTTGCGGAGCATCTGCGTGATCGTGAGGACGACGTCGGTCGCCGTGACGCCCGTCGGGATCGCGCCCGTGAGCTTGAATCCGACGACCTTCGGGATGAGCATCGAGACGGGCTGGCCGAGCATCGCGGCCTCCGCCTCGATCCCGCCGACGCCCCAGCCGAGGACGCCGAGCCCGTTGACCATCGTCGTGTGCGAATCGGTGCCGACGAGCGTGTCGGGGTAGGCGCGCAGGACGCCGTCGACGACGCGCGTGAACGTCACGCGCGCGAGGTATTCGATGTTGACCTGGTGGACGATGCCGGTGCCGGGCGGCACGACCTTGAAGTCGTCGAACGCCGTCTGGCCCCAGCGGAGGAACTGGTACCGCTCGCCGTTGCGCTCGTACTCGAGCTCGACATTCCGTTCGAACGCGTCCTCCCGGCCGAAGAGATCGGCGATCACGGAGTGGTCGATGACGAGCTCCGCGGGCGCGAGCGGGTTGACTCTGCGCGGGTCGCCGCCGAGCTCCGCGATCGCCTCGCGCATCGTCGCGAGGTCGACGATGCACGGGACGCCGGTGAAGTCCTGCATGACGACGCGAGCGGGCGTGAACTGGATCTCCGTGTCGGGCTCGGCCTCCGGGACCCAGTTCCCGAGCGCGCTGATCTGCTCCTTCGTGACGTTCGCACCGTCCTCCGTCCGAAGGAGGTTCTCGAGGAGCACCTTGAGGCTGAACGGGAGCTTCTCGAAGCCCGGGACCGCATCGATGCGGAAGATCTCGAAGTCCTTGCCGCCGACCGAGAGGGTGGACCGGCTACCGAAGCTGTTGACGGATGACATTCCGATCTACCTCCGATTATCTCGACGTCAAGATAAATCCTATACCCCGGCGTCAGCCTCGCTCGCGACGCTGCGAGGCCTCCGCACGAGCAGCCACGTGAACCACAGGGCGGCCGCGTAGAACGGCAGCCCGAGGACGAGCTTCGCGCTCGCGAGCGCCTCGGTCGCGCTCGCGAAGTACAAGGGCACCTCGACGAGGAGCCGCACGCCGAAGAGTCCGACCCACACCCACGTCGCCGCGTACGCGGCCCGCCGCATCCGATCGTCGCGACGCCACTCCGAGGCGTTCGGCGAGAAGATCCCGATCACGACGCCGACGAGCGGGCGCCGCAGGAGAATGCTCAGAAGCGCGATCGCAAGGCCCGCCGCGTTGATGACGAAGCCGAGGACGAAGTTGTCGTTGACGTTCCCGGTCCACAGCGCGAAGCCGGCCGAGAGCGCCACGCCGACGACGCCCGCGACCGCCGAGAGCGGCGTCGAGCGCTGGACGAACCGGACGACGAGGAATCCCGCGGCGACGACGACGGGCCCGATCACCGAGGGGACGAGCTGCTTCGTGATCGCGAAGATCACGAGGAACGCGAAGCCCGGCAGGAGCGACTCGATGACCCCGCGGACACCGCCGACGGCGGCGAGGAGCGCGCCGGGCGAGGGCGTCTCGCCGACCCGGATCGCGGCGAGTCCGCGCGGCTGCTGGGCCTCGCTCATCCGGTCGCCGGCCCGGAGGCGACCGGGCTCCCCGCCGCGGCCGGCATGGACAGCGGGATGAGGTCGCGAGGCGGCATGGGCGTCGAGCCTCGCACGACGACGATCGAGCGGAAGAGGTCCTCGATCTCGACCGCCGCGTCGCGGTCCGTCGCGCCCTTCCCCGCGATGACGCCGCGCAGGAACCAGCGCGGTCCGTCGACGCCGATGAAGCGCGCGAGGCGCATCCCCTGCTTCCCCTCGACCGTCACCGGGATCTCGGCGAAGATCTCGGGGCCGAATGGCCCGTTCGCCGGCTTGGCCCTCGCGCCCTGGTTCGCGAGCTGCTCCATGATCTGCTGCCGGATCTCGTGCCACAGGCCGCTCGACCGCGGCGCCGCGAACGGCTGCACCTGAAGCGTCGAGCCGTGGTACTCGAGTCCGACCGCGACGACGCGTTTCGACGCCTCCTCGACCTCGAGCCGGAGGTGGAGATCGGCGCGCGGCAGGATCTTGACGCCCCCGAGGTCGACGTACGGCCGCACGCCCGTGACCTCGCTCACGTCGAACGGCCCGTTCGTCTCCCGGTCCGGGGGCGCAGACTTCGGCTGCGGCTCGGGAACCGACTCGATGCTCGAGGTGTCGGTCATTTCGGACCCTCCTGTGCAGCCCCGACGGGCTCGCGGGCGACACCGCTCGACCCGAAGCCGCGTTCGCCGCGCTCGCTGCCCGGCAAGCGCTCGACCGTCACGAACTCGACTCGGCTCACGGGCATGACGATGAGCTGGGCGATGCGATCGCCGACCGCGACCTCGAAGGGCTCGGCGAGATCGGTGTTGAGGAGCGTCACCTTGATCTCTCCGCGATAGCCCGCGTCGACCGTGCCCGGCGAGTTGACGATCGTGATGCCCCGCTTCGAGGCGAGGCCGCTGCGCGGGACGACGAATGCGGCGAACCCGTCCGGCAACGCGATCGACACGCCGGTGCCGACGGTCGCGCGATGCCCGGGCGGGATCGTGACCGCCTCGGCGGCGCACAGGTCCGCCCCCGCGTCACCCGGGTGGGCGTAGACGGGCGGCTCGAGGGCCGTGGTGAGCACGGGGATCGTTTCGGCCACGCATCGAGGCTAATGCAACCGCCGTGTTGAATAGTCGGGTGATCCGGTATCGCGAGCGGCTGTGGCCGGGACCGTGGACATTCGCGGCGACGCTCCTCCTCATTCCCGCGGGACTCCTGGTGTTCCTCCCGATCGATACGACGATCGGCGTCGTCGCGGCCGTCGCGCTCTTCGCGATCGCGATCGTCATCCTCATCGCGACGACGCCGACGCTCCTCGTGACCGACCGCGAATTCGTCGCCGGGCGCGCGAGACTCCCCCTCGACGCGATCGGCTCGGTCGAGGCGATCACCGGTCAGGACGCGGTGCTCGCGCGCGGACGCGAACTCGACGCGCGAGCCTGGCTCCTCCTGCGCGGCTGGGTGCGCGACGTCGTCCGGGTCGAGGTCACCGACCCCGCGGATCCCGTGCCGTACTGGCTCGTGTCGACGCGGAACGCGGAACGGCTCGCGGAGGCGCTGCGCGGCTGATCAGGCCGCGCACTCCATGCACACGAAGCCGAGCTTGTCCTCGTGGTGCACCTGCGAGCGGTGCTTGACGAGGAAGCAGCTCACGCACGTGAACTCGTCGGCCTGCTCCGGGAGGACGACGACGTCGAGGTCGACGTCGGACAGATCGGCGCCCGCGAGCTCGAAGCTCGCCGGGTTGTCCGCATCGTCGACATCGATCGACGCGCTCGCGGCGTCCGGCACACGCTCCTTCAGCGCCTCGATCGACTCGGAGTCGTCGTCGCTCTTGCGTGGTGCGTCGTAGTCAGTCGCCATCCCTGTCCAGTCCTCGGTCACCGTCGGATTCGGGCCGACGGCGGCGACAGTCTGCATGAATCGACCAGCGAACGCAAACCGCTCGCCCGCCGCCCGCGGCAGTCGGCTGAAACCCGCGGCACGCCCGCCGTATTCCCGCGTTCCAGGCCCTCCGCGTGGCACCATGAGCGCATCCAGCATCGGGCGACAGGAGGCTTGAGGCCATGGAGGATCTGCAGATCGTCGGTACGGAAGACGGCGCCCTCGTCCTCGAGGCGCCCGACGGCGCGCGCTACCGCCTCGCGATCGACGAGCAGCTGCACGCGAGCGTCCGACAGCCCCTCGGCGACCAGGGCACGAACCGGCGACTGAGCCCCCGCGAGATCCAGGCGCAGATCCGGGCGGGCATGACGGCGCACGAGGTCGCGGCGATGACGGGCGCCTCGCTCGAGTACATCGAACGTTTCGAGGGGCCCGTGATGGCGGAGCGCGAGTTCGTCATCGAGTCGGCCCTCCAGGTCCCCGTCCACACGGCGGCGGCCGACCCGCTCGCGCCGCCCGTGACATTCGGCGACGCGATCCTCGAGCGGCTGCGGATCCTCGACGGCGCGGACGAGCGCTGGACGAGCTGGAAGGACTCGAGCGGGTGGGTCGTGCGCCTGACGTACACGATCGGCGTCGTCGAGCACGACGCGCGGTGGCAGTTCGACCCGAAGCGGCAGACGCTGTCCCCCATCAACGCCGAAGCGGTTGGCCTCTCGCAGCAGGAGTCGACCCCCGAGCCCGTCCCGCACCTGCGCGCCGTCCCGGTCCTCCCGGCGGACCCGCCCGTGCGCTCCGTCTCCTCCGAGGACCGATTCGACTCGGGCGCGTTCGCGGTCGACCCCTCGGACTTCGCCGACAGCGGTCCCGTCCTCGCGCCCGTCGGCCGCTCGCGCGGTGATGCCACGGAGGGGCACAGCCACACGGCGGATCTGCTCGAGGCGCTGCGCCGCCGGCGCGGCCAGCGCGAAGGCACCGCGCCGGAGGACGAGGCGAACCCGGCGTCCGGCGGGATCCGGCTCGTCGAGATCGACATCGACACCGAGGCGCACGTCACGCACCGCCAGACGGGACCGCAGCCTCGCGGCAAGAAGGGCCGCCCGACGCTCCCGAGCTGGGACGAGATCGTGTTCGGCGCGCGCCCCGAGGACGACGACCTCGCCTGACGCCGTCGTTCAGCGGGTGAACGCGCCGAACCGCAGCAGCGGGACGCGCTGCTCGGCCGGCGACCAGGATCCGTGCTGGCCCACCATCGAGCCCGCGCTCCCGGCCAACGCCTCCTCCGTATAGAAGGCGACGTCCTTGCGGGCGGCGACGAGCACGTCGCCGATCCGCGGACGGACGACATCGGCCACGTCGCCGAACCACCCCGCCTCGATCGCCGCCGCGCGCGTCGCGACCCACGCGCGCTCGCCCTCCGACTCGGCCCAGCGTCGGGCGCATTCGCCCGCATCGGCGTCCGGCTCCAGGTAGAGATGGAGGAGCCGGTGCTCGCCGCCGACGTGGCGGACGCCGGACCAGAGCGGCGAGGCGTCCGGAATGACGAGGCGGCCATGCGGCGCGACGTCGACCATGCCGTGATCCGCCGTGACGAGGAGCCCCGTCCTCGCGTCGAGCGCGCCGACGAGTGTCGCGACGGCGGCGTCGACGGCCTCGAGGGCGTCGCTCCATTCGCGCGAGCGCCAACCCTCGTCGTGGCCCGCCATGTCGATCTCCGCCGCATAGAGGTAGCCGATGCCCCGCCAGGACGAATCCCCGAGTCGTTCGAGCAGCGCGTCGACGCGATCCGCCGGCGTGCGCCCGCCGAGGTACTCCGCGCCGCGCAGGACCGCCCGCGTGTAGCCGGAGTCCCGGTAGCGCTCATGCCCGACCGCGAGTGCGTCGAGGCCGAGCGAGGCGGCGCGCTCGAAGACGGTCGGCACGAGCATCCAGTCCTCCGGCTGCTCGAGGTCGTCGAGGCCGCGGAGCTGGTTCATGACGACGTCGCGCTCGGGGTCGAGCGCCGAGTACGAGACCATGCCGTGGGCGCCCGGCAGGGCGCCGGTCGTGAGCGTCGCGATCGCCGCCGCGGTCGTCGTCGGCGCGCCCGTCGCGATGACGTCCGACTTCGTCCGCATGGCCCCCGCGAGCGTCCTCGCGTGGCCCGCCGCCGCGCGGAGATTCTCGGCGCCGAGCCCGTCGACGAGCACGACGACCGCGCGGTCGACCGGCGGGAGCGAGAGCCCGTTCCGCTCGCCCCGCACGGCGGCGAGCGAGTCTTCGAGGACGTCGGCGAGGCTCGCTCCGCGGCCGCGAGGCGTCGGTAGCATGGCCCCGATCCTATGGCTGCTCCACTCGACTCCACCGTGTCGGACGAGCGCATCGAGGACGTCGATGTGGCGGCCGAGATGCAGGGCTCGTTCCTCGAATACGCCTACTCGGTCATCTACGCGCGAGCGCTCCCGGACGCGCGCGACGGTCTCAAGCCGGTGCAGCGGCGGATCCTCTTCCAGATGGGCGAGATGGGCCTTAGACCCGACCGCGGTCACGTCAAGAGCGCTCGCGTCGTCGGCGACGTCATGGGCCGCCTCCACCCGCACGGCGACGCGTCGATCTACGACGCCATGGTGCGGCTCGCGCAGGACTTCGCGATGCGCGTGCCGCTCGTCGACGGACACGGGAACTTCGGCTCGCTCGACGACGGCCCCGCCGCGGCCCGCTACACCGAGGCTCGGCTGACCCCTGCCGCGGTCGCGATGATCGAGGGGCTCGACGAGGACGTCGTCGACTTCGTCCCGAACTACGACAACCAGCTCACGCAGCCGGAGGTCCTGCCGGCCGCATTCCCGAATCTCCTCGTCAACGGCGCGAGCGGCATCGCCGTCGGCATGGCGACGAACATGGCGCCGCACAACCTCATCGAGGTCGCGGCGGCCGCGAGACACCTCCTCGAGCACCCGGAGGCGACCGTCGACGAGCTCATGCGGTTCGTCCCGGGCCCCGACCTGCCGACGGGCGGGATCATCGTCGGCCTCGACGGCATTCGCGACGCCTACGAGACGGGGCGCGGCGCGTTCCGCATGCGCGCGAGGGTCGCGATCGAGGCGACGACGGCCCGGCGCACGTCGCTCGTCGTCACGGAGCTCCCGTTCCTCGTCGGCGCCGAGAAGGTCATCGAGAAGATCAAGGACGGCGTCAACGCGAAGCGCATCCAGGGGATCGCGGACGTCGTCGACCTCACCGACCGCAAGCACGGATTGCGGCTCGTCATCGGCATCAAGACCGGTTTCAGCCCGAACGCCGTGCTCGAGCAGCTCTACCGCCTGACGCCGCTCGAGGAGTCGTTCTCCATCAACAACGTCGCGCTCGTCGGCGGCGGCCCGCGGACGCTCGGCCTCCGGGAGCTCCTTCGCGTCTACCTCGACCACCGGATCGAGGTCGTCCGCCGGCGATCCGAGTACCGGCTCGCGCGCAAGCGCGAGCGACTGCACCTCGTCGAGGGGCTGCTCATCGCGATCCTCGACATCGACGAGGTCATCCAGGTCATCCGGACCTCGGACGACTCCGAGCAGGCGCGTGGCCGCCTCATGAGCGTGTTCGACCTCTCCGAGGTCCAGGCCGAGTACATCCTCGAACTGCGGCTTCGGCGACTGACGAGATTCAGCCGCATCGAACTCGAGGCGGAGGCCGACTCGCTGCGCACCGAGATCGCCGGGCTCGAGGAGCTCCTCGCCGACCGCGCCAAGCTGCACGGCCTCGTCGGCCGCGAGCTCGAAGAGGTCGCCGAACGCCTCGGCACCCCGCGACGCACGATCCTCATGTCGGCGAAGCCCTCGACAGCCCCGACCGCTCGCGGCGCGGACGCCGCGACGACCGCGGGCGGCAAGCGCACGGCCGGCGTCGCGAGCCTCGAGATCGCGGACGCCCCGTGCGAGGTCGTCGTCTCGAGCACCGGACGGATGATCCGGGTCGAGGTCGCCGACGGCGAGGGCATCCATTCGCCCGCGCGCCGCTCGCGGCACGACGCCGTGCTCTCCCGTCTCCGGACGACGACGCGCACCGAGGTCGGCGCCGTCACATCGGCGGGGCGCCTCGTGCGCTTCACGCCCGTGGACCTCCCGAGCGTCCCAGCGAACTCCGTCCAGCTCTCCGCGGGGGCGAAGGCCGCCGAGTACCTCGCGCTCGAGAAGCGGGAGCGCGTCCTCGCGATCGTCGCGCTCGACGGCAAGCCGGTCGCGCTCGGGACCCGCCAGGGCGTCGTCAAGCGCGTCGCGACCGGGTCCTGGCCGAACCGGCCCGCGTTCGAGATCATCGCGCTCAAGCCGGGCGACGACGTCGTGGGCGCGGCGGCGTGCGGCGACGAGGATGAACTCGTCTTCGTCACGAGCGACGCCCAGCTCCTGCACTTCCCGGCATCGGCCGTGCGACCGCAAGGCGCGGCGGCTGCCGGCATGGCGGGGATCAACCTCGGCACGGCCGCCTCGGTCCTGTTCTTCGGCGCCGTGCCCGTCGGCGCCGAGGCCGTCGTCGTGACGGTCTCGACGCCGGCCGAGACGCTGCCAGGGACGGACCCCGGCCGCGCGAAGGTCTCATGGCTCACCGAGTTCCCGGGCAAGGGCCGCGCGACCGGCGGCGTCCGCGCGCACGCCTTCCTCAAAGGCGAATCGGCGCTCGCGCTCGCGTGGGTCGGACCCGCGCCGGCGCTCGCCGTGGGACCCGACGGCTCGATCCGGGATCTCCCGGAGCCGGGGGCGAAGCGTGACGCCTCCGGGGCGCCCCTCGACGGCGTCGTCGGCTCGGTCGGCTCCCGGCTCTGAACGCCCCGATCCGGCCGCGCACCTGGCGAAGGCGGATACCATCGCGGCATGACCGGCGCACCGATCGTTCTCGTCCCCGGATTCTGGCTCGGCGCGTGGGCGTGGGACGAAGTCGCCGCGATCCTTCGGT
>Ga0180217_1004710_pt1 | contig 10641 bp, 9 predicted proteins | sample eDN3rd37CBELigOP_FD_128521 | JGI IMG/M metagenome (GOLD analysis project Ga0180217, IMG submission 128521) | Enriched Organic Plus compost microbial communities from Emeryville, California, USA - eDNA 3rd pass 37_C BE-Lig OP (version 2) (version 2) ... | reverse complement strand
GGCGCCACGCCGGAGAATGCCTCGGTACGGCGGGAATCGAAGCGGGCCATCGTGCCGGTAGCCATCGAAGTGGTTTTCGGCACGGCGCTCCTCGGGTGGGCAATGCTTTCCCTCCCGAGCATTCTCCCCAAAACCCTCGGCATCACCGACCCGGCGAAAATCACCGAAACGCTGGCGAGTCGAAGCGAGGACATGCTCCGCTTCATGGGCGAACAGTACGGCGCGGCAACCCTCGGCCCATGGTTCGGGACGTTGTTCGGCTGGGTGGTCGGGATCGTCTTCTGCCTTCTGCTCCTGAGCGCGGCCAATACCGCGATCGTCGCGATGATCGGCCTTCTTTACATGATGGCGAGGGATGGCGAGATGCCCCGCGCTTTTACCCGCCTGAACCGGCATGGCGTTCCGATCTATCCGCTCTGCATTGTCGTTGGCCTGCCAATCGTGGTGTTGCTGGCGACCGCGCATTTCGAGGCGCTCGCGGGCCTTTACGCCATCGGCGTGGTCGGCGCCATCGTGGTCAACCTCGGGTCCTGCACCTTCAACCGGAGCGTCGGCTTCCGCTGGTACGAGAGAGTCCTCTTCGGGTTCACCTTCGTGCTCCTCTTCATCGTGGAGATCACTCTCGCTCATACGAAGCCCGATGCCCTTTTCTTCGTCGTCTGCATGCTGGGCGCGGGGCTGGCCCTGCGCGCCTACAGCCTCAAGCGCGCGGGATTGACCAGCGTAACCGTCACGCGCGAGCTGGCGGAAATCGTCAGTCCCGAATCGGTTGAAAAACTTCGGCCACGCATGGAGGAAGGGCAGAAGATCATGGTTTCCGCGCGCGGCATCACGCCGGTGCTTCAGTTCGCGCTTGATGAAGCGCAGTTGCGTAAGGCGACGCTTTGCGTGCTTTACGTCAAGGAGCTGGCCGTCTTCATTCCGCAGGGGCCGGCGGTGGTCGGCAAGCCGCGCTGGCAGAACGACCCGCAAGCCTCCGCCATCATGTCACTCGCCCTGAAAGCGGGCGAGGAACGCGGGGTAAACGTGGTGCCGGTCTATGCCGTGAGCGATAATCCGGCGGGGACGATCCTCGACCTGGCGGCGACGCTGGGGATCGATTACCTGATGCTCGGTGCCTCCCATCGCGGGTCCATGACGCGCATCCTCAAGGGCGACGTGATCCATAAAGTCGCCTCCGGCCTGCCGGAGAATATCCAGCTCGTCATTCACGGATAAGCTTCGCAAAAAGAACGAAGCCTCAGCAAATTCTGGGCAACTGCTCCCCCGAGAGCATATCCACCACGCGGGTGCCGCCGACGTGCGTCCGCATCATGACGAAGCCGGAATGCCCGGAAGTCACTTCACCGATGATCGCGGCTTGCCGCCCGAGCGGGTGCCCACGCAGCGCTTCCAGAGCGCGGGGCGCCTCGGCGGCTGGAACGATGGCGATCATCTTTCCTTCGTTGGCGACATGGAGCGGATCGAGCCCGAGAATCTCGCACGCGCCCCGCACCGCTTCGTCTACCGGGATCGCCGTTTCGTCAAGCAGCATTCCGACCCCGGCGCTCTCGGCTATTTCGGTTAGCGCGCTTGCCACTCCGCCGCGGGTGGGATCGCGCAAGATCCGGGGGTGGCAGCCCGAAGCAAGAAGGGCGGCGACCATGCCGTTGAGCGGCGCGGTGTCGCTCACGATGGGGCATTCGAATTCCAATCCTTCGCGCACCGAAAGGATCGCGATCCCATGCGCGCCGATGGCTCCGCTGAGAAGAACGGCATCGCCGGGCTGCGCGCGGCGGGGGTCGATTTCCACCCCGTCGGGCATGATGCCGAGCCCGGATACATTGACGAAAAGCCGGTCGGCCTTGCCACGGTCGACCACCTTGGTGTCGCCCGTGACGAGGGACACCCCGACCGCGTCGGCGGCCCGCCGCATCGAGGCGATCACCCGCCGGAAATCGGCCATCGGCAAACCCTCTTCAAGAATAAAGCCGACCGAAAGGCAGAGCGGGCGAGCGCCGCACATGGCGAGGTCATTCACGGTGCCGTTCACCGCCAGTTCGCCAATATCGCCGCCGGGGAAAAAAAGCGGGCTGACGACATACGAATCGGTGGTGAAGGCGAGGCGGCCATTCCCGCAACCGATGATCGCCCCGTCGTGCAATGCCGCGAGGGATTCGTTGGAAAAGCCCGGCAGGATGGCTTCGCGGATCAACCGCTGGCTCATCCGGCCGCCGCTGCCATGGGCGAGGACGATTTCCGCATACTCCGCCAAGGGCGTCGGGCACGAGGCCGAAAGGAGGCTTACATGCCCGTTTTGCGATTGAGGGGTTGAGGGCATTGAAGAAATTAAGGAAACTAAAGAGGGTTCATGACGGATCGCGCATCTCCAGGTGCCGACCATAGGCATAGTACGCCGCGCATGCCCCCTCGCTGGAAACCATGGTCGCGCCGAGCGGGTGTTCCGCCGTGCAACGCTTGCCGAAGGCCGGGCAGTCGCACGGCTTTTTCGCGCCGCGAAGAATCAACCCGCTGATGCATTCCGCCGGTTCCTGGGTGGCGATCTCCGCCACGCCGAAGATCTGCTCCGCATCGTACTCACAGAATTCATCCCGGAGCCGATAACCGCTGCGCGGGATCTCGCCGACGCCGCGCCACTTCCGGTCGCTGATTTCGAACACCTGCCCGAGCAGTTCCTGCGCGGGGCGGTTCCCGATCTGTTGCACCACGCGGGGGTATTGGTTTTCCACGCGCCAGACTCCCGCCTCCAACTGGCGCACCAGCATCAACGTCGCCTGAAGGATGTCCAGCGGCTCAAAGCCACTGATGACGATCGGCACGCGGTAGCGTTCCGCGAGCGGCTCGTATTCATGATACCCCATCACCGTGCAGACATGCCCTGGCCCGAGAAATCCCTGCACCCGGTTGTGTGGGGATTCCAGGATGGAGGCGATGGCGGGCGGCACGAGCACATGCGAAACCAGCAGCGAAAAATTCCGGATGCCCTGCTTGCGGGCGAGCCAGACCGACATCGCGTTGGCGGGCGCGGTCGTCTCGAACCCAATGGCAAAAAAGACCACCTTTTTATCGGGATTGGCGCGGGCGATCTTGAGGCAGTCGATGGGGGAATAGACTACGCGTACATCGGCCCCGCGCGACTTGAGCAGCAGCAGGTCGCCTGCCGAGCCGGGAACCCTCAGCATGTCGCCGAAGGAGCAGAAAATCACATCGGGGCGGCTGGCGATGGCGTGCGCCCTGTCGATGAGTTCCAGCGAGGTGACGCAGACGGGGCATCCGGGGCCGTGCACCAGCTCGACTTCCGGCGGCAGAAGATGATCGAGCCCGTATTTCACGATCGAGTGCGTTTGGCCGCCGCAGACTTCCATCAGGACCCACGGTCGCGTGACCACGCGGCGGATTTCCTCCGCCAACTTGAGCGCGAGTGCTTCGTTCCGGTACTCGTCGAGATATTTCATGGCACCTCGCGGCCCGGCCCATTCTCCGGTTCGCTCTCCTCCAGTTCCTCCAACTCATCAAGCTGCTTCAACTCTTCCAGAATCCGGTAAGTTCGCTCGGCCTCGTCCTCGTCCACCCTGCTCAATGCGAAGCCGACGTGGACGAGGATGTAGTCGCCCGGTCGGGCCTCAGGGGTGTATTCCAGGCACACCTCTTTGACGATTCCGCCAAAGTTCGCGCGTCCCATGCGGACACCATGAGCGTCCTCTCGCGTTTCAAACAGCTTTCCGGGAATGGCCAGGCACATCGGGTGAGTCCTTCGTTTGAGTCACGGGTAATCGTGGCGTGACGGAAGATCGGGCGTATCGCAATCGAGCATCCATGCGGCAGCCGCAAGCTGCCCCAGCGCGAGGCCACCGTCATTGGGCGGAATGCGCGAATGCCAGTACGGCTCCAGCCCCGCTTCGCGCAGGCATGTGACGATGCGCTCGGTAAGAAAGCCGTTCTGGAAACAGCCGCCGGTCAGCACCACCCGCTTGTTTCCGATCTCTTCGGCGATTTTAAGGGCCAGCGCCGCCGCCGAGCGGGCGAGCATGTTGTGAAATTTCGCGGAGATCACTGCCGGAGAGACCGATTGCGCCCGGTCCGCCAGCAGCGCGCGGATCATCGGCTCCCAGTCGAGTTGCAGAGGCGTTTTTTCCAGAATCGTGAATGGATAGCACTCCGTCACCTCAGGCCGCGCCGCTGCTTCCAGTTCAATGGCGGCCTGCCCCTCATAGCCCGCTCGCTGGCAAAATCCGGCCAAGGCAGCCACCGCGTCGAAAAGGCGGCCCATGCTGGAGGTGCGGGGCACATTGAACGCCTGCCCGCCGCTGGAAAGCATTCTTCGCAAAACGGCCAGTTCCGCTCGCGAGAAGTTCGCGAGAATACTGGCGAATTTTTCCCCTTCCCGCTCCTGCTGCGGCTCCCAGAGCGATTCCCCAAACATTGCGTGCAGCAGCCCGAGCGCGCTGCGGCGTGGCTCCCGGACTGCCGCCTCTCCACCGGGAAGCGTGAATGGCCTCAAATGGGCAGCGCGCCGGAACGAACGGCCTTCCGCGAGCAGGAACTCACCGCCCCAGATCGTCCCATCCGGCCCAAACCCACTGCCGTCCCAGGCAATGCCCAGCACCGGCGCTTCCAATCCGTTCTCAGCCATGCAGGCCGCGACGTGCGCCCAATGGTGCTGGACGGGATGCATCGGACGACCCGATTGCACGGCATACCGGGTGGAAAGATAGTCGGGATGAAGATCGCAGGCCACCGCCGCAACCTTCGTCCCGTAAAGGCAGGGAAGATTCTCGGCGGCGCGGCGAAAAGCGGCGTGAGCCTCGGCGGTTTCCAGATCGCCGAGATGCTGGCTCAAAAAACCGTTTTGTCCGCGGCCAAGGGCGACCGTGTTCTTGAGGTGAGCCCCGACAGCCAGGATCGGCGGGAGCGGTCCGGTAAAGCGTACCGGGGAGGGTGCATACCCCCGCGCGCGCCGAAGCACCAGTTCGCGCCCCGCCACGATGCGCACCACCGAATCGTCCACAGGCCGGACAATGGGCCGGTCGTGGACAAGAAAAGCATCGGCGATCCCGCAAAGCCGCAGAATCGCTTCGGCATCATTGATACAGATCGGCTCGCCAGCCCGGTTTCCGCTGGTGGCCACCACGGGGAACCCGAACTCGTCCATCCAGAGGTGATGCAATGGCGTAGAGGGGAGCATTATGCCGAGCCATGGGTTTCCGGGGGCGACCGCGGGCGCGACCGTCCCCTCCCCCGTCCTGGAAAGAAGCACGATAGGTGCTTCCTGGGAAAGAAGAAGCGTTTCTTCGAGCGGCGAGATTTCGCAGAGCCGCCGGGCTTCCCTCAATGACGCCACCATGAGCGCGAACGGCTTTTCGCCCCGGTGCTTGCGCTGGCGGAGCCGCCGAACGGCCTCTTCGTCACAGGCATTCACAATGAGCTGAAAGCCCCCCATCCCCTTGAGCGCGACCACCCCGCCTTCGCGCACCCGGTGGGCCGCCCTTTTCAGCGCCTCCTCCCCCATTGCGAGCGGCCTTCCCGACGCATCCCGCAACGTGAGCCCCGGCCCGCACCGGGGGCAGGCGTTCGGCTGGGCATGGAAGCGGCGGTCGCGCGGATCGCGGTATTCCGCCTCGCACTCGGCGCAGAGGGCGAACCGCTTCATGGAAGTATTCGGGCGGTCGTACGGGAGCGCTTCGAGAATGGTGTAACGCGGCCCGCAATGGGTGCAGTTGATGAAGGGATAGCGATAGCGCCGGTTGGCGGGATCTCGCAGCTCGCGCAGGCAGTCCGCGCAGGGCGCGAGGTCCGGGGCCACGACCGCTTCCGTCCCACCCTCGCCGTCGCTATGGCAAATCGCAAACTCCGCATCGCCGGTCGCGGGAAGAGGCGCGGTCTTCACCTGGTGGATCGCGGCGGTCGGCGGCGGTTCGCGTTGCAGGCGTTCGATGAAACGGCCAAGATCATCCTCGCCACCTTCCACCTCGATCGCGACCCCTTGCGCGGAATTGCGAACCCAGCCGCGCAGGCCGAGTTCGCACGCCAGCCGATAGACGAAGGGGCGAAAGCCAACACCCTGAATGACCCCGCGAACCTCCAGATGGATGCGCTTCATGGGGCCGCGAGGGAAGAAGTCGTGTAACGCACGCTGCGGATCGCGCACTCGTGTCCCTGAAGCGCTTCCGCGGTGCCGCCGCATTCCGGGCAGCAAAGCGTCGCGGGCGCGGCGAACGCCAGTGCCGATGCCAACCCGTCATCCCAGAGCTTCGGCGAACCGTGATAGCCACACCCGGCGCATTTCACGATGGCCTCCACCGGCTCCATCGTCAGCGTGGAACCGGCCACGACGGTTCCCGCCGCGATCGCCTCGTAGCAGAAGGCGAGTTGCTCGGGATCAATGCAGGTGAGAACGCCCACCGCGAGCTTTACTTCGACAAGACGGCGGTCCGGGTGGCTGAAGGCAAACTCCAGCATCTTCTCCAGGACACCCGCGGCGAAGGACATTTCGTGCATGGGCAATGCGAAAATGTGGCGTGGCCGGAGGCTTCGCGCCTGCCTCGCCCGTGCGCAGTCCGTCAGAATGCGGTGACCATTGCGGCGATTTCGTCAAGTCCCGCACCGGTCTTGCAGCTTGCCGGGATTACCCGGATGTCCGGCTTCAGCGCGTGGACATCGTTTGCCAGCGCTTCCACGCTGATGCCCATCGCTTCCGCCAGGTCGATCTTGTTAATCACCACCGCCGCCGCGCCGAGGAACATATGCGGGTGTTTCCTCACCATGTAGGGCCCTTCGGTGACGCTGATCACGACAACCCGCGCTTTCGAGCCGAGCGGGAACTCCGCAGGGCAGATCAGGTTTCCGATATTCTCGATCATCAGCAGCCGCAGGCCGTCCAGCTCGATTCCGCGCAGCGCCTTTCCGACGACATTCGCGTCGAGGTGGCACCCGTTCACCGTCGCGATCTGCACGACCTGCACCCCCATCGCGGCAATCGGGTCGGCATCCGCGCAGGTGGTCGCATCTCCATTGAAAACGGCGACTCCGCAACGCTCCCTGAGCATGGCGACAAGCCTGGTGATCAACGTCGTCTTGCCCGAGCCGATGGCGCCCATGAAGTCGACGGCGGTAATGCCGTGGCAGTCGAGCAGCGCCCGGTTCTCCCGGGCCAGCTTTTCATTGGCTTCAAGAAGACTATGTTCGAGTTCGATGTCGTAGATTTCCTCGGGGGAGGCCTGAATGGTAAGCATGGGGATCTCTATTCTTTGTGTTTGGTCTTGCATGCCAACCCCGCGAGGGCGGTTGGCGTATGAAGCGTTTTGAGGACTTTTCCGCCGCCGACGTACATATGCACGCCGCACGGCAGGCACGGATCGAAGCTGCGGACGGCGCGCATAATGTCGATCCCCTTGAAGTTGTCGGGGCCGTTTTCCTCGAAAATTGGCGTGTTCTGCACGGCATCCTCGTAGGGCCCCAGGGTGCCGTAAATGTCGCGGGGCGAGGCGTTCCAAGGGGTCGGCGGGTACGGATGATAGTTGGCCACCTTGCCGTCCCGGATCACGAGATGATGGGAAAGGACGCCCCGCACCGCCTCGTGGAAGCCGCAACCGATCGCCTCCTTTGGCACCTTGAAAGGGGTGAACGTCTGCGTCCTTCCCGCCTTGACCTCCTCCATCGCTTTTTCAACGAAATAGAGGGCGCAGGCCGCGGCGTACGCCTGGAAATAGGAGCGCGCGCGGTCGCGTTCGATGGCGTTGCTCCACCGGGGGATCTGCCATTCGAACTCCACTTCCGGCTTGAGCATCGTTTTCGGCAGGCGGATCTTGACGCTGTGCCCCGTCGCCTTGACATAGCCGATATCCACGAGGCCCGCCAGCGCGGTCGCCCATAACCGGGCGATGGGCCCGCCGCCGGTGTCGAGCGCCAGGTAATCGCCCGTGCGCTCGTCATACCAGCGGGGCGACATTACCCAGGTATAGTGATTGTTGAAGTCGCGCTTCTGCGGTTTCGGGATCGTGGTCTGGTTCCACGGGTGCCGCTTGTCGATCGGGTTGCCGAGTGGATCGTGGGTGACAAAGACTTCCCCGCCCTGCTCCCAATCTTCATAGAACGAGGAGCCGAGGAGAATCCGCATTCCGACGTTGATATCCACGAGGCTCGTGGTCACCAGCTTCCCATCCACGATGATCCCGGGCGTCACGAACATCCGTTGCCCCCATTCGCCCATCGTCCGGTAGTCGTAATCGCAGTGATCGGGGTCCTGGAACGAGCCCCAGCAGCCAAGGAGAACCCGGCGGCGGCCCACCTCCTCGTACCCGGGCAGCGCGTCGTAAAAGAAATCGAAGAGGTCGTCATGCAAGGGCACGACACGCTTCATGAACTCGACATAGCGTTGCAGGCGGACCAGGTAGTCGGTAAAGACCTGGATCGACGGCACCGTGCCGACGCCGCCGGGATAGATGGTGGAGGGATGCACGTGGCGTCCCTCCATCAAACAGAACATTTCACGGCAGAGGCGGCTCATCTGCAACGTCTCGCGATAGAACGTCCCCTCGAAGGGGTTGAGCGCGGTCATGATCTCGCCGATGGTCCGGAAACCGTGCTCCGCGGCATGCGGGGCGTGGGTTCGCACCGCCCTGTCCCAGACACCCGGGTTCGTCGCGCGCACCATCGCCTCGCAGAAATCGACGCCCACCAGGTTGTCCTGGTAGATGCAGTGATCGAACATGTATTCCGCCGCCTCGCCCAGATTGAGCATCCACTCGCCAAGCGGCGGCGTTTTGATGCCGTACGCCATGTTTTGCGCGTAGATGGAGCAGGTTGCGTGATTGTCCCCGCAGATGCCGCAGATCCGGCTGGTGATGAAGTGGGTGTCGCGCGGGTCCTTGTTCTGCATGAAGATGCTGTAACCGCGAAAGATCGACGAGGTGGCGTGGCATTGGAGCACCTTCCGCGCGTCAAAGTCGATTTTGGTGTAGATGCCTAGGCTGCCAACGATCCGGGTGATCGGGTCCCAAGCCATCTCGCGGACGTTCCCGAATTCCTCGGCGGCCTGGCGGGCAGGTGCGGTCGTTTCGGCCATAAGATCAATCCTCCTGATGTTGCCCCGCGTGGTTGTAGAAAGCGGGCTCGTAGCCCGTGGTGAGCGCGCGGCCGCGGTGCCGCCACTTTGGTTCCTTGTTGGCGGTGTCGTTGGTGAACCCGCGCAGGACACGGAGCAGCCCGCCCCAGAACGTCACGACTTTCGTCGAGATGGCGGCCCCCGGTGGCGCGTCCATGAAGGGCATGAACTTGTCCGGAAAGCCGGGCATGGTGCAGCCGATGCAGATGCCGCCGACGTTAGGGCAGCCGCCGATGCCATCCATCCAGCCACGCTTGGGAACGTTGCAATTCACCACCGGCCCCCAGCAGCCGATCTTCACCAGGCACTTTGGCGAACCGTACTCGTGGGCAAAGTCGCCCTGTTCGTAATACCCCGCGCGGTCGCATCCCTCATGCACGGTTTTGCCGAAAAGCCACGTGGGGCGAAGCTGGGCGTCGAGCGGGATCATCGGGGCAAGCCCGGCCACCTGGTAGAGCAGATAGAGAAGTGTCTCCGTCATGTTGTTGGGCTGCACCGGGCAGCCCGGCACGTTGACAATCGGGAGGCCCGCCCGCGAACGCCAGTTCCAGCCGAGGTAATCCGCGAGGCCCATCGCCCCGGTCGGGTTTCCCTCCATCGCGTGGATGCCTCCGTACGTCGCGCAGGTTCCCGCCGCGATGACGGCCTGGGCACGCGGGGCAAGCCGGTCGATCCATTCGTTGGTGGTGATCGGCTGGCCCGTGGCGGGGTCGGTCCCCATCGCCGCCCAGTAGCCTTCCTCCTTGATCTCCTCGTTCGGCACGGAACCTTCCAGCACGAGCACGAACGGATCAAGCAGACCGGCCGCGGCATCGTGCCAGTATTTCATGAAATCCGCGCCAACCTCGTAGGCCAGCACGGGGTTATGCAAATGCACCTTCGGCAGGCCCGGGATCGCCCCCATGACGATCTCCTCAATGCTTGGAAGCGTGGCCGCGGTGGTGGAGACGCTGTCGCCGTCGCAACTCAACCCCGTGGTCATCCAGATGATGTGAATCTCCTTCACCTTTGGGGGATGATCCGCGTACACCTCGTTCGTTTTCATAGTTTGCCTTCCGTTGCCGGTCAGTGAACGGCTGCCCACATCGGGATTCGCCACTGCCACCGTGGCCGGGCGCGTCGGTTTTTTCCGGCGAGCGGGCCCGCCTTCCCGCCGCATGGTTACATGGAGCGGATTTTGATGTAGCGCCAGAACTCCGGCAGCATGGAGGCTCCCAGCAGCATGGCAAGCAGCGCGGCGATGCCAAAGAGGGTTACGGCGGCGTCTCTTCTTGCGTGGTTTGCACGGCGCATAGCGATTCCTTTCCCGATGCGGTTTCTGTGTTGGATAGCAGTTCGCAAAGCAGCGACCGGATCATTCCAATCGCTAGCGGCACAGCCTGGCTGACGGCGGCGCTCAAGCCGATCTCTCCCGACTCCGATTCGAGCACGGCCGGTTCGCACCCGACGAGATAGAGGTTCTTCACCTCCCCGCCGAGCGACCGCACAACCCGGAGCACCTGGAGCGCGTCCATTCCGTGCGGGTTCGGCAGGGCCGG
>Ga0180217_1004709_pt1 | contig 10642 bp, 10 predicted proteins | sample eDN3rd37CBELigOP_FD_128521 | JGI IMG/M metagenome (GOLD analysis project Ga0180217, IMG submission 128521) | Enriched Organic Plus compost microbial communities from Emeryville, California, USA - eDNA 3rd pass 37_C BE-Lig OP (version 2) (version 2) ... | reverse complement strand
TGAGGAAGACCCCGATCAGCAGAACATAGAAGAGCGGGTTGCGTGTGATCTTCTTCACGTCCATCGTTCGGGCGCGGCCCGTTACCTTTCGTCGGCGATCCGCCGCCGGGTCGTCCGGATGCCTCGGCAACGGTGGATTTCAGGGTATCGCGGCGTTGCTCGGCGCGGCCTGTGCATTCGCCCAGGGCTGAACGCGCGTTCAGGCGCGGGCATCCGCTCACACCCGTATTCCGCGCGAGAAGCGCGGAGAAGACGCACTTCAGGAATAGACGTGCGGCGCGAGCACCGCGACGTCGCGCAGGTTGCGATACCGCTCCGCGTAGTCGAGGCCGTAGCCGACGACGAAGTCGTTCGGGATGTCGAAGCCCACGTACCGGCACCTGACCTCGACCTTCGCGGCATCCGGCTTGCGCAGCAGGGCGAACACCTCGATCGACTCCGCTCCGCGCGACTCGAAGTTCTCGAGCAGCCAGCTGAGCGTGAGGCCCGAGTCGATGATGTCCTCGACGATGAGGACGTGCTTGCCGGTGAGGTCGGTGTCGAGGTCCTTGCGGATCTGCACGACACCGCTCGACTTCGTGCCCTTGCCGTACGACGACACCGCCATCCAGTCGATGGGCGCGACGCGCGTGAGCGCGCGCGAGAAGTCGGCCATGACCATGATCGCGCCTTTGAGCACGCCGACCAGGAGCAGGTCCTTGTCGGCGTAGTCGGCATCGACCTGCGCCGCGATCTCCTTCAGCCTCTCGTGGATCTGCTCCTCGGTGACCAGGACTTCGGTGATGTCACTCTGAACTTCGGCGGCGCGCATGGCTCCGAGTCTAGGGTCGGCGGCGCGATCGCGAAGACCCTCTCGGGCGGCCGTGCCGGTCAATAGGCTGAGCGCGAGCCGGGGGCGCCGGAGCCCGCGGACAGATCCGGAGGTGGCCGCGATGGCTGGACTGGACGACATCCTCACGATGATCCCCATTGATCGACTCGCATCGAAGCTGGGGGTCGATCCCGATACGGCCGCGCAGGCGGTCGAGCAGGGCGGAGGCGCGATCCTCACCGGCTTGCAGAAGAACGCGCAGTCACCCGACGGCGCAGCCGCGCTCCAGAAGGCGCTCGGGCAGCATCGAGACCTCGGCGATTCCGTCGACGTCGACAACGTGGATACGGAGGACGGCGAGAAGATCCTCCGGCACGTGTTCGGCGAGCGGGAGCAGGCGGTCAAGCAGACCCTCACCGAAGCGCCGCAGACCGCGGGCATCGACTTCGGCAAGCTCCTGCCGATGCTCGCGCCCGTCGTCATGGGCCTCCTCGCGAAGAAGCAGCAGCCGGCCGGCGAAGCTCAGGCGCAGGAGTCCGCGGGCGGGGGCATCGGCGACCTCATCGGCGGACTGCTCGGCGGCGGACAGCAATAGGGAGGGCGGCCTCGACATCGGCGGGCTGCTGGGCGGCCTTTTCGGCGGCGACAAGTAGAGGCGGATGCCTCACCGCCCGTGCGGACGGACGTCAGCGCCGCCCGTTCGCGGTGAAGACGATGCGTCCGCCGGCGCGGTGGGCGCGGCATCCGGGAAGGTCGATGGGCCCCTGACCCGACCAGTCCGTCACGAGGCGTGCGACCTCGACGGTCTGCGTGCGCGTGAGGCTCTCGCCGAACTCCGCCGCGACGACGTGACGGATGATGCGGTTCCGCAGCGCCGCGGGGTTCGCCGCGAGCGCCGCGACCGACACGGAGATGCCGGCCTCGGCGTGCTCGACGACGTCTTGGACGATCTCGTCGATCATGTCGGCGAATGCCTCGGCATCTTCGCGCAGCTGCTCGGCCGTGCGCGCGAGCGCCTCGGCGACCCCCGGCCCGAGCTCCTCCTCGAGGACGGGCAGCACCGTCTCGCGCACGCGCACGCGCACGAAGCGAGGGTCGAGATTGTGCGGGTCGTCCCATGGCTCGATGCCTTCCGCGGCGCAGGCGGCGCGGGTCGTCGCGCGGCGGACGCCGAGGAGCGGGCGGAGAAGCGCCACCCCGTTCGCGAGGGTCGAGACGGGCGCCATGCCCTGCAGGCTCGCCGCACCCGACCCGCGGGCGAGCCCGAGGAGGACGGTCTCGGCCTGGTCGTCGAGCGTGTGCGCGGTGAGGACGGCGGCGTCTCCGGCGGCGCGCGCTTCGGCGGCGAGCGCCTCGTACCGCGCGGCGCGGGCCGCCGCCTCGGGACCGTCACCCCGCGCCACCTCGACTCGGACGACGCGGGCGTCGAGCCCGAGGGCGCGCGCCTTGCCCGCGGCGGCGGTCGCGGCATCCGTCGACCCCTCCTGCAGTCCGTGGTCGACGATCACCGCCGTCGCCCGATGCCCGAGTCTCGGGGCCTCGAACGCCACGGCTGCGGCGAGCGCGAGGGAATCCGCCCCGCCTGAGAGCGCGACGACGACGGCGGAGCCCGGTGCGAGATCGCCGAGCGCCTGGCGCACCGCGCGGCGCACCTCCGCGACGGCGGGATGGAGGCCGGGTCGGTGTTCCACGGGCCCACCGTACCGCCGTGCGGAACTCCGGAGATTCGGGCTCTTCGACGCCGAATCGGGGCCGCTGGGGCGTCGAACGGCCGAAAACTCCGGAGTTCTGCACGCGCGACGCCCGCGACTAGGCTTGTCCGCGGCATTCCCGCAGTCTTCAGAAGGAGCACCACATGGGCGCTTACGACGCCGTCATCGAGATCCCGCGCGGCAGCCGCGTGAAGTACGAGGTCGACCACGGCACCGGCCGCGTCTTCCTCGACCGGGTGCTCTTCACGCCCATGGGCTACCCCGCGAACTACGGGTTCTTCGAAGACACGCTCGGCGAGGACGGCGACCCGCTCGACGTGCTGCTGCTGCTCGATCGCGACCTGTACCCCGGCATCCTCGCGAAGGTGCGCCCGGTCGGCGTGCTCAAGATGAGCGATGAGGCCGGCGGCGACGACAAGGTCGTCGCGGTGCTCGCGAAGGACCCGCGGTGGGACCACATCCAAGACGTCGACGACATCGACGAGTGGACCAAGTCCGAGATCGGTCACTTCTTCGAGCACTACAAGGACCTCGAGCCCGGCAAGTGGGTCAAGGTCGAGCAGTGGGCGAACGCCGCCGAGGCCGAGCGGCTCGTGTCGGAGGCGTTCGACCGCTTCCACGAGAACGAGGGCCAGACCGCGACGCAGGGTGCGGGCGAGGCGCCGAAGACGATCTGACCGACCTCGCCAGGAGGGCCGACTATGTCGCCTCCGGGTCGGGGCCCCATGCGGTGCGCCCGCTGGCCTATGCCTCGACGACTCCGGCGTGCGGTCAGACCGAGATGCCTCGCGCCGCCATGAATCCGACCGGGTTCACCGGCGAGCCGTTGACGTACGTCTCGAAGTGGAGGTGGCAGCCGAACGAGTTGCCGGTGTTGCCTTCGCCTGCGATGAGCTGGCCGGCGTTGACCCACTGGCCGTAGCGCACGTAGATGTGACCCGTCGCGATGTGACCGTAGCCCGTGCCGATGCCCCCGCCGTGGTCGATCTTGATGTAGTTGCCGTAGCCGCCGTTGTAGCCGGCGTACACGACACGCCCGGATGACGCGGCGAAGATGCCCGAATAGCAGCCCGCGGCAAGGTCGACACCATAGTGAAAGCCAGACGAGCAGTAGCTGTTGCCGCACTGCACGGTGCGGGCGCCGTATCCCGAGCTGCGCCATCCGGACGACGGGCGTGCCCAGCCGGAGCCGACGACGGCACCGCCGCCCCCGCCGCCACCGCCACCGCCGCCACCGCCGCCGCCACCACCGTTCGACGCGGCCTGCTCGCGGGCACGACGCTCCGCCTCTTCACGAGCTCGGCGCTCGCGCTCCTCACGCGCCTTGCGCTCGGCCTCGACTCCGGCCTTGTATCCGGCGAGCGTCTTCGCGGTGTTGTCCTTGAGCGCGGCGAGCTGCGCGTCGAGCTCGACCTTTCGGGACTGCTGCTCGGCGAGCGCGGCCTCTGCGGCATCCGCTGCCTGCTGGGCCTCGATCATCTTCTGCTCGGCGATCTTCTGCAGCCGGTCGCGCTCGTCGCGCGCGACCGCGGCCTGGTCGCTCAGGCTCTGCGCGGAGTCGCGCGCCGTGATCGCGTCGGCGTACACTGCTTGGTTGCGCTCGAGGAGCTTGTCCATCGTGCCGAGCCGCGCGAGCAGGTCGTCGGCGGTCGCAGCGGAGCCCGAGAAGAAGAGCTCGAGCGACGTGTCGTCGCCGCCCTTGCGGTACAGCTGCGCGGCGACGCGTCCTGCTTTGGCTGCCGCCTCGTCGGCTTTCGCGGCCTCGGCGTCGGCCTGCTCCTGCAGCTGCTCGGCGTAGAGAGCGGCCTCGAAGTACGCCTGCTGCGCCTCGTAGAACTCGTCGGATGTGCGCTTGGCCTCAGCCTGCGTGCGCGCCACTTCGTTCTCGAGGTTGCGGATGAGGCCCTCGATCTTGGCGACCTCGGCTGCCTTGGCGGCTTCGTTCGCGCGCGCCTTCTCGACCTCTTCCCACGTGGGGTACTGCGCCGCGAAGGCGGCGGGCGCAGCAGAGAATGCACCGCCGATCGATCCCAGCGCTATGACGCCGAGGGCCCCGAGGCCGAGCATGCCGCGCCGCGACACGGACGCGGGCCAGAGCAGGCTGCGCTCACGCGGCGTGGGCGCACAGCCGCAGTCGTCGTACGCCTCCTCGGTCCGCACGCGCACCCCTCCTTGCGGTCGTCGACGCACATCACACTAGCAACATCAGTCACACGCGCAACAGGCAGGACCACACTGTGCCTCCCATATTGCGCCCAGAGCAGCGAGAACGCATCAGTCTCCTTGCGGCGGGTCGGTTTCCGAGCCCCGAGCGCGGGCTCCTCGATTTGGCGGATCGCCGGTCACCTGCGTATGCTGGATCGTCGGTAAGCGTGAGCCCCCGGGTTCACCCGGCCCCATCGTTTAGCGGCCTAGGACGCCGCCCTTTCACGGCGGTAGCACGGGTTCGAATCCCGTTGGGGTCACTCAGCCCAAACCCACAACTGAACAAGCATGGCCCTGTAGCGCAGTTGGTTAGCGTGCCGCCCTGTCACGGCGGAGGTCGCGGGTTCAAGTCCCGTCAGGGTCGCTCCGAGCGACGGGCCCTTTTCTCGAAGAGGGCCTTTCGTCTAGGACGTGGCATCGCGTCGAGCAATCGAAACGGATGCCGCGCGGCTCTGTAGCTCAGTTGGTAGAGCGTTCGACTGAAAATCGAAAGGTCACCGGATCGATGCCGGTCGGAGCCACAAGGGTGACCGTTACATCACCCCAGAAACCCCCGCGTAGCTTCTACATCGCGGGGGTTTCGTGTTCCTCGACGCTGCCTGCGCACCCGAGGCTCGCTCCTGTTCACTGCGCGACCGGCGTGGGCGGCTCCGCGTCTGCCCTGCAGACGGCCGAAGTCCAGCGCGAGTGACGTCCGCGCGCGTTGACACCGCGCCCGCGCCTCTGCGAGCGTGAAGTCGACCGAGGCGAAGGAGCACGGGACGTGACGCAGGCGAACGAGAGCTTCCCCGATCTCGACATCGGCACGGTGATCGACCTCGAGATCGTGAGCATCACGGATGCCACCGGCGCCCCGCCCTCGGTCGCGCCGACGCCCGGCCGGCTGCCGGGTGAGCGCGTCGAGAACCCCTTCCCCGCCCCGAAGCTCGAGGACGTGCTGTCCGCACTGCGCGCCGGCGAGACCACCGTGCACGCGACGGGGCCCCACCGCGGCATAGCGATCGTCGGACCGCACCAGGTCGAGCTCGAGCTCTATCCCGCCGAGACGCACGCCGGCACCGGGACGGTGACCGAGAACTTCACGGTGACCCAGATCGACTCCGGGTCGCTGTCCCTCGCGCCGGTGGGCGACGATGGCGACTGAGCAGGAGCCGCGGCCGCCCGAGCGCCCGGCGGGCCCCGCGCTCATGCACCTGTTCGAGCAGGAGCTCGCCGCCGCCGACACCGCCCGCGAGGCGTTGCAGGCGCGGGCGAGCACCGTCATCACGACCTCCGTCGCGCTCGCCACCCTGTTCCTCGCGTTCGGCGGTCTCGTGCAGGGGCCGGAGGACCCGCTGCCTTCCGTCGCGCTCGCGCTGCTCGTCGCGGCCGCAGCGACTCTGCTCGCGAGCAGCCTGACCGCATTCCGGCTGCAGGCGTTCCGCCGCCTTCCGAGGCTGAGCGATGAGACGCTCACGCTGTACACGCACCCCGAGCTGCCCGCCGCGAGCGCGCTCGATCTCGAGACGCGCATCCTGCCGACGCTCGCGGTGCGCATCCGCTCCGCGAGGGAACTCAACGAACGTCTCCATGCGCTCCTGCTGCGCGCGCTCGCCCTCGAAGTCGCCGGGGTCGTGCTCGCGGCGACAGGTGCGGTGGTTCTCCTCGCCGTGGCGACGGATGCCGCATCCGCCGCCTGGCCGCTCATCGCGGGCCTCGTCGTGTCGGCGGCGGTCGTGTTCGCGGTGCTCGTATGGAGAGGGAGGCCGCTCGCGGCGCCGTGAGCGAAGGCGCAGACGAACCCCTCCCGCTGGGAGAGTCGGCTCTCCTCCGGACGGCTCCTCAACACGTAGCCTTTCGAGAGGATCTACCGAGCGTTCGATGACTCGAGCACGTCGACGCGGACTTGAGAGGACCGACGATGTTCACGCTGGATGCGCCCTGGGAGGGCAAGCTCTTCTCCGACGGCTGGGTGAGCGGCGGCGGCGCGCCGCTGGAGGTGCGCTCCCCCGGTTCAGGTGCCGTCTTCACGAGGGTGGGCGGCGCGACCCCCGAAGATGTGGACCGCGCCGTGACCCGCGCGACGGCGGCGCAGAAGGCGTGGGCGTCCCAGCCGTACACGGCCAGGGTCGCGGTTCTGCTCAAGGCGGCGCAGCTGCTGCGGGAGAACCCCGCGCGCCTGCACGAGGTGCTGGTCGCGGAGTCGGGCTCGACACAGGGCAAGGCCGGCTTCGAGACCATGCTGGTCACGACCGAGCTGGAGGAGTCGGCCGCACTGGCATCGCACCCGTACGGTGAGGTGCTCCGGTCGATGAAGCCCCGCTTCTCCGTGGCGAAGCGAGTCCCGGTCGGCGTCGTCGGTGTGATCTCGCCGTTCAACTTCCCCGGGATCCTCTCGATGCGCTCGGTGGCTCCCGCACTTGCGCTGGGCAACGCCGTGATCCTCAAGCCGGACCCGCGCACTCCCGTTTCCGGCGGGCTGGCGCTGGCCGCCCTGCTGTCGGAAGCCGGGCTGCCCGACGGTGTGCTGCACGTCCTGCCGGGCGGGGCCGATGTGGGGAATGCGATCGTCACGCATCCGGGAATCCCGACGCTCTCGTTCACCGGCTCCACGGCGGCAGGGCGGAAGATCGCGGAAGTCGCGGGTCCGCTGCTGAAGAAGGTGCATCTCGAGCTGGGCGGGAACAACGCCATGCTCGTGCTGCCCGACGCCGACGTGGAGCGGGCGGCATCCGTTGCCGCGTGGGGATCATTCCTGCACCAGGGGCAGATCTGCATGACGACCGGCCGGCATCTCGTCCACCGATCGATCGCGGACGAGTACGTCCGCCTGCTGGCGGAGAAGGCGAAGCGCCTCCCGGTCGGGGACGGTGCGGACCCGGGCAATGCCCTCGGGCCGCTCATCGACGACCGGCAGCTGCAGCATGTGGTCGACGTGGTGGAGACAGCGGTGTCGCAGGGCGCGACGATCGCAGCGGGCGGCACCCACGAAGGGCCGTTCTACGCTCCCACGGTGCTCACCGACGTCACGGTCGACAACCGGGCCTGGACCGAGGAGATCTTCGGTCCGGTGGCGCCCGTCATGGTCTACGACGACGTCGATGAGGCGATCGACATCATCAACGCCTCCGAGTACGGGCTGTCGGTGTCGATCCTCACCGGAGACGCGTATCGGGCCTTCGAGCTGGCCGACCGGATCGAGTCCGGGGCCATCCACATCAATGACGCCACCGTCGACGACGAAGCCCCGATCCCGTTCGGCGGGACCAAGGCCTCCGGGGTCGGCGGACGCTTCGGCGGGCCCCACGCGAATCTGGACACCTTCACGGAGATCCGCTGGATCACCGTCCAGTCGGAGATCGAGGCCTACCCGTTCTGACGGTCGACACCGCGATCGCCCGCGGATCAGCGTGGTCGTCGTGATCGCTCAACGCGCGTTCGCCGGGGGGACCGTCCTGCGCATCACGGTCTTGCTCTTGCCGATGTGACGCTCGAACGTGAATCCCGCCTTCTCGAACATCGCCCGCGTGCCGTTGTGGAGGAACGACGCCGACGTCTTCTTGCCGGGCACGAGCTCGTTCGGGAACGAGACGACCTCGCCTCCGCCGGCCAGCGCGATGAGCTCGAGCGCGCCGTCGAGGGCCTCTCGTGCGACGCCCGAGCGCCGGTGGTCGCGGTCGACGAAGAAGCACGTGATGCGCCACGGCGCCGGGTGCGCCTCGCCCGCGTCGTACTGCGTGCGGTGGTAGATGCGCGGCAGCTGCTCAGGGCTGCCGTATTCACACCACGCGATCGCCCGATCCCCGTCGAACACGAGGGCGGCGTGCGCGACCCCCTCCTCGACGAGACGCCGTTTGAACTCCGGGTTCCTGTGCTCGGCCCGGGTGGTGGTCTCGGTGTCGTCGTGGAAGTACGTGCAATAGCAGCCGCCCCACACGCCGTTGTGCTTCTCGGCGAGCGCGAGCCACGCCGGGAAGGTCTCGGGCGTGAGCGGCTTGATCACATGACGGCCATCACCCATGGCGCACTCCTCGCGTCGGTGCGGCAAGTGTTGCGCGGGGGTCGGACATCGACGAGGTCAGATGTCGCTGAAGTCGTTCATCGGCGCGCTGATCCGGCTGACGACGTCGTCCTCCACGGCGAGCTCGACGAAGAGGATGCCGACCTCGCCCGTGACGAGTGACGTCGTGCCGGGCACCTCGTGACGACCGAGCTGCAGGTGGTCGGCGATGCCGTCCTGGTCCTCGTCCCAGAGGTCCACGGCGCCGGCGGCGACGGCATCCGCCCGTGTCGAACCCACCGCGATCCCCTCGGCCGTTCGGAACGGCACTCCGTCGATCTCCGGCGCGCTCACGGTGATCCACACCTGGGACTGATCCTCCACAGACATGAGGACACGCACCTCGGGCCATTCGTATTCGACCAGCCCACGGTCGTACCACCCGTCGAGCTCGACCGCCGGGGGCGCGTGCCCGGTGATCTCTTCGAGCGCCGCGAGGATCCCCGGCCCGTCGTCCAGGGAGATCGTCTCGGTCACATCGTCGTGCGTGTACGCGAAAGCCTCCACGGACAGGACGACCTCTCGTGCAGGCGACGGCTGCGCCGGGGTCGACGCGGTCGGCGCGAACGGCGCCACGGGTCGGGCTCGCATCCGGGTGAGGGCCTCTCATGATCGCCGACTCGCGCACGCGGGTGGGCGATCGGGTGCTTCGCGGACAGGACTGCTGCCCCGACCATTCTCACAGGGGCACGACGGCGCCCGACGTTCCATCCACAGGGGCACCGGCGTCTCCAGGCAGAATGGCCGCATGCCCCGCTTCTTCCGGGCCGTGCTCCGGTACCCCGTGATCCTCGTCACGATCGTCGTGCTCGTGGGTGTGCTCGTGCTCGAGGCGGCGGGTGCGACGAGCACCTCGAAGTGGATCTCGATCGTCTACGTGGCTGCGATCATCGCCTGGACGCTCGTCGGCATGGTGCGCGATGTGCTGCGTGGGCACGTCGGGCTCGACGTGCTCGCGGTCGTCGCGATGGTCGCGACGCTCGCGGTCGGCGAGTACGTCGCCTCGCTCATCATCGTGCTGATGCTCACCGGCGGTGAGGCGCTCGAGGACTACGCCGGCCGTCGAGCCCGGCGCGAGCTGACGAACCTCCTCGACCGATCGCCGCAGATCGCGCATGTCATCGTGCACCCGTCCGATGCGTCTTCCGACGACGTGCAGGACGTATCGGCCGACGACGTGCGCGTGGGCGACGTGCTGCTCGTCCGGCCGTCCGAGATCGTCCCGGTCGACGGCATGCTGCTCACCGAGTCGGGCTCGTTCGACGAGTCCTCGATCACGGGCGAGAGCCTGCCCGTCACGCGGCGAGCCGGCGACGAGGTGCTGTCCGGCGCGATCAACGGCTCGCGGGCGGTGCGCATCCGCGCGGTGCGCCGCAGCAGCGACAGTCAGTACCAGCAGATCGTCGCGCTCGTGCGCGAAGCGCAGGACTCGCGAGCCCCCGTCGTGCGCCTCGCCGACCGGTTCGCGATCCCGTTCACGGCGGTCTCGCTCGTGATCGCCGGCGCCGCGTGGGGGATCTCGGACGACCCCACCCGTTTCGCCGAAGTGCTCGTGCTCGCCACTCCGTGCCCGCTGCTCATCGCCGCACCGGTCGCGTTCCTCGGCGGGCTGTCCCGCGCCGCGAAGGCAGGTGTCATCGTCAAGGGCGGCGCCGTCATCGAGCAGCTCGCGCGCGTGAGGTCGGCCGCGTTCGACAAGACCGGCACGCTCACGGAAGGACGGCCCGACCTCGTCGAGGTGAGGCCCGCACCGGGCTTCGACGCCGACCGCGTGCTCGCGCTCGCGGCATCCGCGGAGCAGTACTCGAGTCACGTGCTCGCCGACGGCATCCGCCGTGCCGCTGCCGCGCGCGGCCTCACGATCGAGCGCGCGGA
>Ga0180217_1004708_pt1 | contig 10647 bp, 7 predicted proteins | sample eDN3rd37CBELigOP_FD_128521 | JGI IMG/M metagenome (GOLD analysis project Ga0180217, IMG submission 128521) | Enriched Organic Plus compost microbial communities from Emeryville, California, USA - eDNA 3rd pass 37_C BE-Lig OP (version 2) (version 2) ... | reverse complement strand
GAGCAAATCGTGTGCCGCGTGCTTGGTGGCAACCGGCGCGCAGCCGAGCGCCACCACCGCCTGCGTACAGGCAGTGCCGGCCGTGCGCGCAAGCGGCTACGCGGCCGATAGCAGCTCCGCGCGGTCGAACTCGACCATCGCGGTGTAGGTATCAGCGGCCCCGTAATACATTTGCAGCCGGTCGCCGCGCGACACCACCGCCGTGGGAAACACCACGCCGGGCACAAAGCCTTCCAGCTCGTAAGACTGATCGGGCTCCCACAGCGGCTCTGGTCGGTATGCTTTGACTAGCGCGGGGTTCTCGAGATCCAGCAACATGATACCGCCGACATACGTGCCTACCTTGCCCGGCTCGGTCGAACGGCGGCTGGCATGGTAGATCTCCAACCAGCCTTGCTCGGTCCGGATCGGCGGGACGCCGGCTCCCACCCGGCCGCTCTCCCAACTGCTGCTGCCACCATGTACCACCTGGTGGTCGCCCCAGTGGAGCAAGTCGGGCGAACGGGCAAACCAGATCTCCGGCCGGCAGAACGGGTGCGCGGTCGTCGGCCGATGCAGCGCCGCATACTGCCCTCCGACCTTCTCGGGGAACAGTACCACGTCTTTGTTCTCAGGACAGAAGATGATGCCGTGCCGCTGAAAGGTTTGAAAGTCCGCGGTCGAAGCCAGCGCCGTGGCCGCACCATGTCGCGAAACGGCCACGTAGGTGATCCAGTACCGGCCGTCCAAAGCCACGATCCGCGGGTCTTCCACACCGTATTCTTCCCACGGCATTTGCGGCACGAACGTCGGCCCGTCAAAGCGGTCTGCCGTGCGGCCATCGCGGCTGCGGACCACGCGCAGGTGCGACGTAAACGTCAGCCGCAGCAAACCGTCTTCCTTGCGCTGCACCACACGCGGGTCCAGCAACTCAACCTGATCCTCAGGCATCCAGTCCACAACCACGCGGCCATCGCTCCAGCGCGGCAGCGCCACATAGCCGGGCCGCTGCTCACGCGTCCGCTCGGCAACCCGGACCAGGATGAGCACCTCGTCGCCGTGCTCGGCCGCGCCCGGGTTGAAGGTGCCGATCACTTCCATGTCGTCGCTGCTGGCAGCCACGTCCTGCGGTCGCACGACAAGCTGTTGATGAAGGCGGTTGAGCATAGCCACTTAACCCTCCTGCTGCGCGACAATGCTTACGGGTGGCGAAGCAAAGTGAACCGGCGGCGCCCTTCGCTAGCCGGCAGCCTGGCTCGCCAATTGATCGGCCGCCAAGGCCATGGCCAGCGAGTCGCGGCTATTGCGTTCCGAGAGACGGCGGGCATGGCTGCGGTCGCGAATCCACGTCACCTGATCAGCCAGCACCGCGCGCAGCAACTCGCCGTAACGATGCATCTTGGGCGTGTCGTGACCGGCCGACAGTTCAATCATCTGGTAAATGTCGAGCTCTTTGTGCCGGCCACGGCAGGCGCGATCCTTGGGGCCGTAGACTTGCGACATGTCCAGCCGCGCATCGGGAAACAGTTCCATCAACACGCGGGTGTTGGCCTCGTCGGCAATCGCATGAATCCGCACACGGCTAGGCACCCAGTCATAGAGCGTGACATCGCCCCGCTCGAACACCAGCCGCAGTTCCTGACGATCCATCCGGCCCACCTGATGGAAGCCGTGATAGAAGTTCACTAGCGCCGTTTGGCCATAGCGCACGGTGCATTGCACCTGTTCTTCGACACCGTTGGCCGGCCGCAATGTTCGCTGGGCCGCCACCACCTGGCCCGGTCCCAGCCAGCTTTCAAACAAATCGAAGAAATGCACGCCGTGCTCGATGAAGATGCCGCCGCTCTTGCTGCGGTCCCAGAACCAGTGGTCAGGCGAAAGGCCTTCGTCGGAAGCATAGTTCTCAAAGTAACCGTGCAGCATTTCGCCCAGCGGCTGGCGTTCAACAAGCTGCCGGACGGCATCGGCCAGCGGATTATACCGCTGCATCAGGTTGGCCACGATCAGCAGATCCTTACTGCGGGCTGCTTCGATCATTTCGTCGGCCTGCTCCAGCGTGAGCGCTAACGGCTTCTCGCAGATCACATGCTTGCCGGCTTTCAAGGCAGCCATCGCTTGCGGGTAGTGCAGAAACGGCGGCGTGGCGATGTACACCAGATCGAGGTCTGGTCGCCGCACCAGTTCTTCCACGTCGACAATATCGGGGATGCCAAATCGTTTGGCCGCGGCGATCGCCGCCTCGCGATGCGTGCCGGCCATGCCCATCACGGCCACACCCGGCACCTGCGCAAAGTGCTGTAGCGCAAACAGCCCAAAGCCCCCGCAGCCGATCACTCCCAGGCGAATCGGGTTGGATGCGTCCATGGCTGGCGTTTCCTTTCCCTTCTCAGATCAGCAGGCAAGCTTGCAGCAATCCGATCGATGTTTGTTCTGATCAGCCGCACAATCGCTCCAACAGCGGCTTTAGTTCGATGACGGCAAACCCGGTGCTGGAATCCGACATCGCATACGGCATGTACAGATAGTTGCGATGCACCAGTGCGCCGCAGGTGTACACCACGTTGGGCACGTAGCCTTCGCGCTCATCGTCGGTAGGCATCAGCAGCGGCTGGTCCAAATGCCCCAGCACTTTGAGCGGGTTCTTCAAGTCCAGCAGCATCGCGCCGATGGAGTAGGTCCGCATCGGCCCCACGCCGTGCGTGAGCAGCAGCCAGCCGGCCTCGGTTTCGATGGGCGAACCACAGTTGCCGATCTGCATGAACTCCCACGGCTGCTCCGGAACTTTGAGCAGCGAGGCCGACTCCCAGAACTGCGGGATGTCGGAATACATGATGTGCAGGTTGACGCCGTCGACCCGCGAACACATGCAGTAATGGCCGTTGATCCGCCGCGGGAACAGGGCCATGCCCTTGTTCTGAGCGCAGGCACCATTGAGCGTGTACACCTGCACGTCGCGGAAGTCGCTGGTTTCCATCAACTGCGGCAGCGCGCGGTAGCCGTTGTACGCCGTATAGGTGCCAAAGTAGGTGACCGAGCCGTCGTCCTCGGTGAACTGCACCATCCGCAGATCTTCGATCCCCCGTTCCTCGTTATCGCTTTGCGGATAGATCACAATCTGCGAAATATCGGCATCGTTCGGCAAACGCAGGCGATAATTCTCCCGGGCCAACCAGCGGATGCCTTCGGTGGTTTCTTCCATCCGCACGATGTCGGGCGTGCGATTGGGCGCCTCGGCAATCGCCTGCTCCAGTTCCAGGATGGTGAAGCGGTCGGGCAGTCGCTCCATCACCATGTCCACGGCCTGCTGATTGAGCTGCATTTCGCGCAGCTTCCGGCGAAACAGCCCCTTGTGATAGAACTGGTCGGGCGACAGTCGGGCTCGACGCGGAAAAGGCCGGGGCGGATCGAATACCACGGTGCGTTCGCGCTCAATGACGCCGGTCCGAAACACGATCGACGATACGTGGCCCTCGCCCGTCGCCCGCAGGCTCATCACGAACCGCAGCCCACCGCTGGGCACGCCGCTCTGATTGGGATGCGCGACGATCGACGGGTTAAACAGCGCCGCCGAGGCGATCGCGTACTCCATGGTGAAATACGAGCCCAACAACAGCCGCCGGGCATCGGTGATCGGCTCGGTAAACTCGATCATCTTCGCCGCGACGCGGAAATGCTCATCGAACACGGCCTCGATGTTGGAGTGCCGGTGCGCGAAACGCCCCCAAACCTCCTGCAGCAGCCGCTCCACCTGGGGCTCTTTCAGTTTGTTCACACGGGCGAACACGCTGGCCACACGCGCGGCACCGCCGTGAAAAAACGGTAACGAAATCACCCATTCGTCCTGCGATTCAAACCGGATGGGAAGCCGCTCAACGGGAACAGGAGATTCCATCTTCAGGGGGCGCTCCGAGGTTGGGGGGCGTCACACGGCGGCCAGCCGCGGCAGGTGCCAATTCTTGCCGGGAGCTGCCCGTGCTTCGCGGGATCCACTTTTCTTCGATTGCAGTTCCTTAATCACGGTAAGCCAGCAGGCATTGCGCCGCGGCGCATGATCCATGTCGGCGCTGGTCTTTCGATAAACGATGTCGCTGGACCCCGCCCGGGCGAGCCCCGTCCTCAGACGCACGCGTCCTCAGCGCACTCCCGCAGAGCCCATACCAGAGCCTGCGGGAGCGCATGAGGACACCACTTGCGAGGGTGCGGGCGATGCGGGGGACGGCGCCATCACCGATCGGGGCCACAGGCCCTACTGCAATTGGGCGAGCACTGCCCGCTTGTCCATCCGATCGGGCCGCACAAAGCCGTCGGTTTCCTGCGATTGAAGCGTGCGAATCGCCAACAGCGACAGCAGCCAGGCCAGGGTCGATTCGGCCCCCTGGTTCTCATTGAGGCCGCTGGGCTGGAGGCCATCGCGGCAGCCGCCCGTCTCGTAGTCGTACAGCACCCGCTTCAGTTGATTGCGGCCCAGGAACCAGTCGAAGCACCGCCGTGCCGTGATCGCCCAGTGCTTTTCGCCGGTCACGTGATACGCCGCGATGCACGCATCGAGCATGGCGTGAATGTCCAGCGGCTGCTGATCGTAGACGGCCCGCGGACCGGAGCGGTCGAGCCAGCCATCATTGCCCATTGGACAGATCACGCCGTCGAGCGTGGATTGATCGATCAACCACTGGAGCGACCGCAACCCCAGCTCCACCATTTCAGGGCGGTCGGTCCACTGCCCCGCCAGCAACAACGCATGGGGCAGTTTGCCGTTGGCGTACGTCACTTTGTCTTCGGGCCAGACCCAATCGTCGGTGGCGTTCTCCTTGTAGGCCGCATACAGCAGATCGGCCAGCCGCTCGCGAATGCGACGGGCATCGCTGTCGCCGCTGTAGCGCCGCAGGTAGGCATGGATACCTACGATGGTGAACGCCCACGCCCGCGGCGAGGTGAAGTGTTCGGTCGCCTGGAGCGCCTGGTCGAACAGGTGCACGGCGGCCGCTCGCATGCCGGTGGTTGGCGCATCGGCGACGGCGCAGCCTAGGCCCCACAAGGCCCGGCCGTGGCTATCCTCCGAGCCCATGTCCTCCATCCACCGCCGGTCGTACGACATGAAATTGCGGAAGCGGCCGGTTTCCGGATTGTAGGCGTGTTGCAAGAAGCTCAGGTAAATGGTCGCCAACCGCAGCAGCTCCGGCGAATGCGAGTGCTGCCATGCCTGCAACGCGAAGATCAACGCCCGGGCGTTGTCGTCGGTGCAGTAACCGTGGTTGCGGTCGGGAATGGCATATCGGGCATGCTGCAAGATGCCGACGTTGTCGGTCAGGTTGAAAAGGTGATCGAGCTTCAGTTCCGGAACCGTGTGCAGCGCCGCCGATTCATTGCGGCCCAGCACCGTTTTCTGCCGGCTGACGTTGGGACGCGAACGTACGTCGTGGAAGACTTCCAGGTACGACCGGGCCACCTCGCGCCACACAAACGGCCGTGTATGCAAGTAGGCCCGTTTGCGCATCGCCTGCCGCTCGGTTTCATGGTCGAGCAGATCGTTGATCGCGTCGGCGATGGCGTCTGGATCGCCAAACGGCACGAGGCGGCCGCGATCGTCAGCCAGCATTTCGCAGGCGTACCAGTACGGGGTAGAAACCACCGCCTTGCCGGCGCCCAGCGCATAAGCCAAGGTGCCAGACACAATCTGCTGCTCAGCCAGGTACGGCGTCACGTACACGTCGGCCGCGCCGAGGAACTCGCACAACTCGTCCAGTTCCACGTACCGGTTGAGGAACGAAACATTCCGCAGCACGCCCAGTTCTTCCGCCAGCCGCATCAACTCGTGCCGGTATTCCTCGCCGCGCGAACGGCGGATATGCGGATGCGTGGCGCCCAGCACGATGTAGATCACTTCCGGGTGTTTGTCGACGATCGCGGGCAGCGCGCGGATGGCGTGTTCGATGCCTTTGCCTGGCGATAGCAGGCCAAAGGTCAGCAACACCTTGCGGCCTTCGACACCGAACTGGTCTTTGTAGAACGACGGGTCCACGAACGGCATGTCGGGGATGCCGTGCGGGATGACCACGATCTTGTCGCGTGGCGCGTCGTACACGTCTTCGAGGATCTGCACGGCCCGATCGGCCATGACCACGATCCGGTCGGACAGGTCAATCAGTTGGCGCGTCGCCTTGCGATAGGCCGGCTCGGGGTTGCGCAGCACCGTGTGCATGGTGGTCACAATCGGTACCGCGATATCGCGCAGCATGCCGGTGAGGTGGCTGCCCGCGTCGCCGCCAAAGATGCCAAACTCGTGCTGCACCAGCAGCACGTCGGCGGCATGGATGTTCACAAAGTCGGCGGCCAGCCGATAGTCGCTGGGCTCTTCCTGCCGGATCTCAAACCGAACGCGACTGGGGTAAGAATACCCCCCTGAGGTATCATTCAACGCAATGACCTGACACGCATCGGGTCGTTTGGCCTCGATGCAAATGGCTTCGCACAGGTCATGGGTGAAGGTCGCAATTCCACACTGACGGGGAACATATGTCCCCACACAAGCAATCTGTAGACCCTTGTGGGTTCGTGGCCGAATCATCCTCTGGTTCTCCCTTACCCCGTGAGCATCGGGGGCAGATAACACAAGTGGAAGGCACGACCGTTTCTGCAACTTGGGGGCCGAAGCTCAAAAGGACACTCGCGACGCTGGCCAAGCTGCCAAAACAGCGCAAGCGGCCATGCCTCCGGTCACTGGGCCCGATGCAGCCTTCAGATCACCTCTTGGTCCTGCTGGACCGTACGAGAAAAACGAACTTCAAACGTCGGTTATTTTGCCACTAGGGCAACGTTCCGAAAAGTAGCGGTGGGCCGCGCCGCCCATACTGCCGGGGTAGATCACGGCCGCGTCGTTGCGGATTGTTCCGGCTCCGCCAGCCGTGCGGCATATCTTCGTCGAACAACATGGCTCGTTTCATCACGGCATGAATATGCGACGATCCAATGCGATTGCCGCATATTGGGTCTGTAGGCATGCGGCATGGATGGCGACGCTACCACTACCCGAGGACGGCCAAGCGAGGGGCTGCATCCCTCAGGGATTGCACGGGTAGCGCCGTAGGCCGTTTGAACATGCAGCCGCCCGTATTACGCTGTTCGCGGCGAATGGTTCGTTGAAGGAGGCGGCACACCGGCCCAGGTTAACCCTGCGGGGGCGCCACCGAAGCTGGCGGCTATACTGGAGGGCGTGGCTGTTGCTTTCGCTGTTCTGCCGTCCGTGAGTTGCCTGCCCATGGTTTCCCTCGTGCGCCGCTACCCCACTGCCCGGCCGGCCAATAGATGGCTCGCTCCACGGTTGCTGCGTTCAGTCGCGGCGGCCGGCCTCGTAGCCTTGGTGCTGCTGGTGCTCGCCGGAACAAACCCGGCCGCGGCCCAGCAGGAGCCGGCGTGGCTCACCGGCGCGCCCTTGAGCCGGGCAATGGCCGAGGAAACCACGGTGGCCTGGGGCGGTATCCCGCTTGGCGATGCGCTAGGTAGCCTTGCCCGGCGTCACCAGGTGGCCGTGCTGTTGGATCGTCGGGTGGACCCTACCCGGCCATTGGCACTGGAAGGCACGCTTCCGCTGCGCGACGTCTTTGTGAACGCGGCTCGCATCTATAGCGAAAAGCATACCGGCGACGGCGCCGTGCCCCGCCCAGCCCAGCCGATCGACGTAGCTTTTTTCGGGCCAGTGGTTTACGTCGGACCCACCGAGGTGGCCCGCCTTCTGCGGACAGTTGCCGAGCTGCGGCGAGAAGAGGTGCGGCAAGTTGCGCCGGCCAAGCGCAGCCGGCTGGTCCGCAGCCTGGCCAGCCAATGGGACGACGCCGCCGAGCCCCGGCAGTTGGTGACTGACCTGGCTAAGGAAGCCGGCGTAACGCTGGCAAACCCGGCCGCGATTCCGCATGACCTGTGGCCCGCGGCCAGCTTGCCTGCCCTGCCCTGGTGCGACCGGCTCACGCTGATCCTGGCCCAGTTCGATCTGACGTTCACCGTCAGTGCTGATGGCAACCGGCTGCAACTGCGGCCGCTGGCGGACAACGATCGGACGCTCGCCCGCACTTACCCTGGCGGCGCCAATCCCGAGGCGACGGCAGCCGCATTTCGCGAGAAATCGCCCCAGGCTCAGGTCCAAGTCCAAGGCAACCAGGTCGTAATCCGCGGCCGGCTGGAAGACCACGAGGCGTCCAGCGGCAAGGCCCCCTCCCCTGCCCCGGCGGCAACGCCTTCGGCGCCGGGCGTCGACCAATACTCCTTGAAAATCAATGAGTTGCCGCTGCGGGCCGTGCTCGAATACCTGGCCCGCAATCTGAAGCTGGAAATGCAAGTCGACGAAGCGGCGCTGCAAGCCGCGGGGCGATCGCTCGATCGCCGCGTGTCGTTCCAGGTCGAAAATGTAAGCCTGGACCAACTTTTGGAAGCGGCGGTCAAACCGGCCGGCTTGGTCGCCAAGCGGCAGGGGCAGAAGGTGCAAATCGTCCCGGCGAACTGAGCCGTGCGCGAGCAACCTGAGTGATGAACCGCCACCGGCGCCGGTTGCTAAGAGCTTCGCACGGTGTTTGGAAATCCAATTTCCAAAAAGCAGCATCCGTGGCAGATTCGCCTGCGATCGGTTATGCTGTTGCTGCGCGCGCCCGCGGTTGGCGATGTCGCTCCTTCCCTTTGCCTTGCCGGATGCTGCCATGAAGATGGTCGTTGCTGTGATCCAGCCCACCAAGCTCGATGCGGTGCGTGAAGCGCTCACTCGGCTGGAAGTGAATCGCATGACCGTCTGCGACGCGCAAGGATTTGCCCGGCAGCGTGGGCAGCATGAAATGTACCGCGGCCACGAGTACACCTCGCACCTGTTGCGGAAGGTGGAATTGCAAATCGTGGTGAACGACGACTTTCTGGACCGTACGGTGGAGGCCATCATGGCCGCCGCGCGAACCGGTACCGAAGGCAATATCGGCGACGGCAAGATTCTGATTCTGCCGGTGGAAGAAACCATCCGCATCAGCGAGAACACCCGCGGTCCCGGCGCCGTGTAAGGTGGTTCGCCGCGTGCCCCGTACGCCTGCCGAGGTGATGCCGCGCGCCATTTAGGCCAGCGGCTGGATGTACACCTCGAGCACGTCGAACGGTTCAAAACCGTAACGACGGTAAGCGGCCAGGGCAGGCGTGTTCGCCGCATCGACGGCCAGGGCCATCTGTCGCACGCCTTGTTGCCCAGCCAGCCAAAGCGATTGCGCAACCAGGTCGTGCCCCAATCCTTGCCGCCGGGCTGTCGGCAACAGGCCCATGTAGACCAGTTCCCACAGGTCCGCGGAATGGGCGGCCAGGACCAGGCAGCCCACGTCCTGCCCCGCATGCCGCGCGATGAACCACAGCTTGGGATCATAGCCAGCCTGGCCTCGATAGCTGGCCAACGTGGCATCCACGCTCAGCAGTTGATGCACGCCAGGGCAATCAAGCGTGTCCTGGTACGTGGCCGCAAGCAGGCTGCGAAAGCGGTCATCATCCTCCGCCGCCAGCGGCTCAAAGCTCAACTGCTGCGGCGGCTGCGGCGGGAATGCCTCCAGCGAAGTTTGCAGATAGATGAGCCGTGCCAGGTGCGTGAAGCCGGCCGCGACAAACGGCTGCGGATCTTCGTCGGGCGCCAACATGGCCTGCGCGAGCGTAACTCCGTCCTTGGCTTGCGACTGGATAGTGGCCGCAATCAGTTCGGCCGCCAGTTGTTGCCGCGTGGCTACTGGCTCAGTTGCGGCGATCCGCGGCGGCCAGAATAAGCTCAACTGCCCTGGCATCCGCATGGCCGCCACGGCCCCGATCGCCTGCTCACCGCGGATGGCCAGGAACAGGTCGCGCGGCGTGGTGCTGCTTTCGATCTCGTCGCGCCGCACGCTCGCCAGTGGTTGCGGCAGATGCGCCACCAGGATTTCCGCCGCCCGGCCGCGCTGCGCCGGCGTTTCGGCACGCTCGATGGTCCAGGCCGCTGGCTCAGGGTGATTCATCACTTACCCGCACGTTGAACGCGGCCCTTCATCGAACACCATTCTCGCCATATATGCCGCACCACTGCACAAAAGCATCTACGGCATCGTACCGCGCCGTGGCCGGAGCCGCATATCACCAGCCGCATGGCCTTAGCGGCCGCATCTGTTTAGCGGCCGTAACGCCGAGCGATCGTTACTCGTCGATCAGAGCAACCACGCGGGTGGGCCCAGCCGATCCGCCTTTGACCTTCAGCGGGAAGGCACACACGGTAAAGCCGTGAGGCGGCAACTGCTCCAGGTTGGCCAGCCGTTCCATGTGGCAGTATTCCAAGTCGGCCCCCACGTAGTGAGCCGCCCAGAAGATGTCGCTGCGGCCGGTGGCCTTGGCCTCAGCGGCTTGCACGCGCAGCGGGCGGTCCCAGCCCCAGGCATCGATGCCCATCACGCGGATGCCTTGCTCGATGAGCCAGCGCGTGGCCTCGGGACTGATGCCTGGCCCCAGTCCGTAATAGGCACGCTGCCCCCACGAGCGATCGTTGCCGGTGCGCAGCAGCACGATCTCACCCGGCTGAAGCGTGTGGCCGATCTTGGCCAGGGCGGCTTGCACGTCGTCGACCGTGGCCGCGGCGGTACGGTCCAGGTGCGAGATATCGAGCATCACGCCCGGACCATAAAACCAATCGAGCGGCAT
>Ga0180217_1004705_pt1 | contig 10657 bp, 9 predicted proteins | sample eDN3rd37CBELigOP_FD_128521 | JGI IMG/M metagenome (GOLD analysis project Ga0180217, IMG submission 128521) | Enriched Organic Plus compost microbial communities from Emeryville, California, USA - eDNA 3rd pass 37_C BE-Lig OP (version 2) (version 2) ... | reverse complement strand
TTGGACGATATTGGCAGGTTGGCCCACAAGAGGATTACAAGCTGCCGCTTGCTTGGCTAAACGATGGGAACAATACGCTTGAGCTATTCGATGAGCAGGGAAGATTGCCGCATCGCGTAAAGCTGCTGTTTGACAATCACACATCTATGCCATGGACAGAGTTGAAAAGTCGTGTTCTAATCTAATAGTAATAAAGTAGTAGGTTCGTGCATCGTGCACGAACCTACTGTCACATGTATATAAATATGTATAAATATGTTAGGTTTTTATTATTTTTGCTATAATATGTGAAAGTAATATGTGGACATTAGTTCGGAGGTTCTACTGTGATGAAGCAGATGACAATATACGATATTGCCAAGCTTGCCAATGTATCTGTGGCAACGGTGTCTAGGGTGATTAATGATACGGCACCTGTTAAGGATTCAACACGCAAAAAAATAGAAGCGCTCATTCAGCAATATCAATTTCAGCCGAATGCTATGGCACGGAGCCTGTTGAAGAAGGAAACAGGGATTATTGGCATCATTGTCCCGGATCTGACTAACCCGTTCTATACAGAGGTGTTGGCTGGTGCTGAAACGGAAGCATATTCAACAGGGCATACGTTTCTATTGATGAACGCAATCGGTAATTATGAGAAGGAATCGGCGTATTTGAGCATGCTGCGTGAACGACGCGTGGATGGCATGTTATTTCTCGGAGGCCGAATCAATCTTAAAAATGGTGATGAGGAGCTGGATCAAGAGCTTATTCAGCATGCATCAACGATTCCGACTGTGCTGATTAATGGTACTGTAAAAGGTAACGTACTAACCCGAGTAGCCACCGATGAATACAAGGGGGCGTGTATGGCTGTACAGTATCTTATCGATAATGGGCATAAGCACATCGCCTTTTTAGGCGGTGAGATGCATATGAGTACGACCTCCAGTAAGCTGCGTGCCTTCAAGAAGACTTTGAAGGATGCTGGACTAACAATACGTGAGGAGTGGATCCTGCCGGATAGTTTTTCCATCGATTCCGGACGGAAGCAAATGGAGCATTTGCTTTCCTTGAAGAAGCAGCCTACCGCAGTGTTCTGTGTCAATGATTTTGTAGCGATTGGTGCGATTAAAACTGCAATTGATCATGGCGTTCAGGTGCCAGAGGATATGTCAATTGTCGGCTTTGACGATATTCCGCTTGCGCATCACTTTATACCAGAGATTACGACCGTATCGCAGGAGGCAAATGAGCTTTGACGTACGGCGATTCAGGTGTTGCAACGGATGATGAATCAAGAGAAAGTGAAGAAGCATACCGTTATTGAGCCTAAGCTGATGGTAAGAAAAAGCTCGGCAGCACCCCGAGCAATTGCAGCGCTTGCGAAGCAGCAAGCTTGATGGTTGAAGTAATGAATATGATGAATATTGAACGGAGAAAACTAAAACCTTCTGGCTACTGCGATTGTTACAGCAGTGCAGAAGGTTTTTCTTTGTTATGTCCATTAAAGAATTCAACTTGTGAAAATAAACATACAAACCCAAAACAGCATTCCAAATAATGCTGAAGTAATAAAGGTTAGTGAGGTTTGTTTCTTCGTATCTTTAATATATGAATGGATTGTACTCAAGAAGAACAACATGAACAAAAATGCTAACAACGCAAATAGGATATCCATAATACCCTCCATATTTTTGTTAGATATATAAACTTACTATATGGATAATTTTAACATGAATGTGTGGCGATAGATAGAAAAACAATGTCGCGGCATGATGCTATTTCACTCTATAAAAGTGCCTGAATAACGAGTAATTTCCTAGAATACTGGAAACATTATGTTAGACAACATTCATTCTAACCTCAGCTTGAATAAAGTAAGGGTAAAGCTTATAGTATATTCAAGCAAATGTTTGAATGAAGAGGTGAACGGCATGAGCCTATGTGAAACGTATTGCTATAACGAAGAGAAGGTTACCAGCATTCAAGCGGCGATCAAGCTTGAGGAGCTTCAGCTTGTATCGCAGCTGTTCAAGGCGTTAGCCGATGTGAATCGCTCGAAAATTATTTATGCCTTATGCCAATCAGAGGAGCTATGTGTTTGTGATATAGCCCATATTATCGGTGCGACCGTTGCGACAACCTCCCATCATTTACGTGCCATGAATAAAAGTGGTCTGGTGAAGTTTCGTAAGGAGGGTAAGCTAGCTTTTTATTGTTTAGATGATGATCATGTTCGCTCATTAATGGGAATCGCATTAGAACATAGCAAGGAGCTGAAGCATCATGAGTAATGGAAGCGAGCAAGCGAACACCTATCACTCCTATCGCGTGGAAGGCTTTACCTGTGCGAATTGCGCCGGCAAATTTGAACGTAACGTAAAGGAAATCGAAGGGGTGCAGGATGCTAAAGTGAACTTTGGCGCTTCAAAAATTTCAGTTGCCGGCAGCGTTACTATTGCTCAGCTGGAGCAGGCAGGGGCATTCGAATCATTGAAAATTACGGCTGATGAACCGGCTCGTAGTCGCTCTGCTGCAGCTACATCTAATGAAGCGAAGGAAAAGCCCTCGTTCTGGCAGACCTATCATTTGCTGTTATATTCAGTGCTGCTTATCGTGCTAGGTTACTTGTCCTACGGCATCAATGGTGAGCAAAATCTCGTTACGATCTTATTGTTTCTTGCAGCAACAATGATTAGCGGTGCTAAGCTGCTAAAGATAGGCTTGCAAAATTTGCTGCGATTAGATTTTGATATGCGTACGCTGATGACCGTTGCCGTGATCGGTGGCGCCATTATTGGAGAATGGGCTGAAATCGCTGTCGTTGTTATTTTGTTTGCGGTTAGTGAGGCGCTAGAGCGTTATTCGATGAATCGAGCAAGACAATCTATCCGGCAGCTTATGGATATTGCGCCTAAGGAAGCGTTAATACGTCGTGGCAATCAAGAGCAAATGGTTGCAGTAGAAGAGATTCGAATCGGCGATATTATGCTCGTTAAGCCTGGTCAGAAGATCGCTATGGATGGAGTCGTTGTTCAAGGTCAATCTGCAGTTAACCAAGCAGCCATTACAGGGGAATCGATTCCTGCCGCCAAGGGTGTTGGCGATGAGGTGTTTGCTGGTACTCTGAACGGAGAAGGCTGGATCGAGGTTGAAATTACGAAGCATGTTGAGGATACAACGATTGCACGAATCATCCATCTCGTAGAGGAAGCGCAAGCTGAGCGTGCACCTGCCCAAGCATTTATCGATAAATTCGCTAAAGTCTATACACCTGCTATTATGCTCGTTGCTGCGCTTGTTGCTGTGCTGCCTCCACTATTGTTGGATGGTGCATGGTCGACTTGGGTATATCAAGGGCTTGCAGTGCTTGTGGTGGGGTGCCCATGCGCATTAGTTATATCAACACCAATCTCGATTGTATCAGCGATTGGCAATGCCGCTAAACAAGGTGTGCTAATTAAGGGCGGGATCTATCTTGAAGAAATGGGCTCAGTGAAAGCTGTTGCCTTCGATAAGACCGGAACGCTAACGGAAGGTGTGCCAAGCGTAACGGATTATGAGGTGCTTGAGGAAGCAGACGCCGATCAGCTGCTGGCGATTATTGCTGCACTGGAGCATCGCTCGCAGCATCCGCTTGCTTCAGCCATTGTAAATAAGGCACATGAAGAGGACGTTGACGATTCAGCAGTTAAAGTTGAAGGCTTTACCGCGATAACAGGTAAAGGGATTAGCGGCAGCGTTCAAGGGACTACGTTCTATGTAGGGAGTCCGAGATTATTTACAGAGGAGCTTGCTATCCGGCTGCCACAATCGCTGCAGCAGCGAATTGATGAGCTTCAGCAGCAGGGCAAAACGATCATGCTGGCAGGGATGGTTAACCGTGTATTAGCATTAATTGCAGTAGCCGATAAGCTTCGCAGTTCAAGTCGGAAAGTGCTGCAGGAGCTACAAGCGCTAGGTATTAAGCAGACGGTTATGCTGACAGGCGATGCACACAGCACAGCGCAATATATTGGCCGAGAAGCAGGAGTAACGAATATTGAGGCTGAGCTGATGCCAGAAGAGAAGCTTCAGCGAGTGAAGCAGCTGCAAGAGCGTTACGGCAAAGTAGCGATGGTAGGCGATGGTGTCAATGATGCGCCAGCGCTCGCTGCCTCAAGCGTTGGTATTGCGATGGGGGGAGCGGGAACAGACACCGCGCTGGAGACGGCAGATATCGCCCTGATGGCGGATGACTTAAGCAAGCTGCCATTTACAGTAAAGCTCAGTCGTAAAGCGATGCAGATCATTAAGATCAATATCGCCTTTTCCATAGGCATTAAGCTGATTGCTTTGCTGCTCGTTATTCCAGGCTGGTTGACGCTATGGATTGCCATTACGGCAGATATTGGCGCTACGCTGGCCGTTTCACTTAATAGTATGCGATTAATGCGTATGAAGCAGTGAAGCATAAGAAGGTAGTTAACGGAATAGATATGATTGATGAACCGTGTTTAATTAAGCTTGCAGCTAGATCATGGCAACGAAGTCCATAAACTAGCTGCAAGCTTTTTTTGCGCGGCTGGAATGAAGTTATTGTATGTTTATGGAAAATAATGTATGATGACGTTGGAGGTGAAAGCGGATATGATATGGGTCATCATAATTGTCGTATTGCTCCTAATCGTCATCGGTGCTTTTACATCTGAAAGTCCAGGCTGCGGCACCTGTCTGCTGCTTGTTTTAATCATATTCGTCCTGTGGAGGCTTGGCGCGGGAGCATTTTTATGGAATATACTCCGCTATTTATTCCAAGAACTATCAAAGCTGTTAGCATAGCACCGTGAGGGTGCTTTTTTTGTGCTTAATGAGAGCAAAGGATGCTTGAATAGGGCGTGAGTTGCTCGAAATTATTAAGGAATCGTGAACATTTATAAAACAAAACCAAATTTTATGAAAAAATAAACGAAACGTCCATATCGAAATTGTAGAAAAATGTCGATATAAGTAGAAAGACGTATTTCTATTAAGTAACATTAACATCAAGGGAGAGAGCAGGATGGACGTAGTATTGAAGCCTTTTATTCGATTAATGGGGAAGCTAAAGTACGCACAAAAATTTATGCTAATTAGTTTGTTATTTGTTGTACCGATCATTATTTTAACGTCATCGTGGTTTTTAGAGAAGCAGCGTTCTATTCAATTGTTGGCGAATGAAATGAGCGGGATCGAGCAGGTTCAGCAGGTGTGGCCGTTAGTTTTAGAGGTTCAGCAGCATAGAGGCTTAGCGAATGGTTATTTGAACGGGAATACAGCATCCAAAGCGCAGCTTGATGAAAAACGCTCCGAAATGATGAGTCGTATCGAAGTGATAGAGGATGCATTGGATGTTCATCAATACCCCGACTCTTATACTCGTTGGACAGAGACGGCTTCAAGGCTGCAAGAGCTTAGCGAAAGCTATAGTAATCTTACGGTGTCGGCTAGCTTCGAGGAGCATTCTGCTAGAATAGATGAGCTTCTGCAGCTCATTAAGTCGATCGCTGATGAATCGGGCTTAACGTTAGATCAGTCAATCGATACCTATTATATGATGGATCTGTTGGTTAATGATCTCCCTAGCTTGGTAGAATCAACAGCTATTATTCGCGGCAAAGGGAATGGTGCGCTTGCACAGGGGATACTGTCCGCAGATGTGGCTAATGAGCTTCGTCTGCAGAAGGAATTTACAGAGAGTTCGATCCAAAAGGTCAATAAAGTGATTAACCAATTTCTACGATTAGAAGAAGGAAGATACGAAGAATTTGTTCACCAGCTTATGGGTATTGGTACGCTTGCAGAGGACTATCTGAAGCTGGCTAATCAAAATATTTTAGCTGCTGATCAGCTAACGATGGACCCAGATGAATTTTTCAATCAAGGAACGGAAGCCATTACGTCTATCAATGAACTGATTAGCTTGTTGGCCTCAAATTTATTGGTTGAGCTTGATAATAATAAAACGGAAATCATTACAGCTCGCAATTTCGTTGCTATTCTTTTGGTTGTAATATTTATATTAATTAGCCTACTGTACATCGCGTTTTACCGAAATGTAATGATTACGGTCTCTACACTAAAAGCGCGCGCACAAGCCATGGCTGCAGGAGACTTTTCTACACCGATTGCACTTCAGACAAGAGATGAGCTACGTGAGGTTGGAGATGCATTCAATGAAATGCAGTCATCGATTAGTGAAGTGCTACTGAAAAATCAAGATCTGGCGAATAGTGCGCTAGATTCTTCCTCGAATTTGGCAGTTATTGCACAGCAATCGTCTGCTGCAATGAAGCAAGTCGCTGAGTCAGTGCAGGTCGTAAGTGATGGGACAGCGAGTCAGAAGCGTACATTGGGTGAAACCTCTACTGCAATGAACGAGATGGCCGTTGGCGTCAACCGCATAGCAGAAGCAGCGTCTGAAGTAGCATTCGCAGCCATTCGAACAAGTGAACAGGCAATACTAGGAGATGAGCAGCTGACCAATAGCGTAGAGCAGATCGATAGTATAAGAAAAACACAGCAGCAGAGCGCTGAGATCGTTAAGCGACTGGAAGGTCAATCGGTTCAAATTAGTAAAATTATTAATGTCATTATGGAAGTTGCAGCGCAAACGAAGCTGCTAGCTCTAAATGCGAATATTGAAGCAGCACGAGCAGGAGAGCATGGTCGAGGCTTCGCTGTTGTAGCGAAAGAGGTGGGCGCTTTAGCGGAGCAAACAACGAATTCCGGTATGGAAATTTCAGAGCTGCTAGAAAATATACTGAAAATCGTTCACGAAAATGTGGAAGCGATGGACGTCATGCAGCTGGAAACGCATCGCGGTATACAATCGATCTATCAATCAAAGGCAACGATCGATCGTATTATTAACGACGTAAAGCTTGTTAGTGAGCAAATTCAAGAGGTGTCGGCTACTTCAGAGGAGATGTCAGCGGAGATGGAAGAGATCACCGCTTCGATATCAGAAATTGCATCAGCATCAGATCGTAGCGCCAATGAGGCGGAAACGATGGCTGCTGCAGCACAGCAGCAGCTGGCATCAGCAGAGCAAATTCAAGCTGCTGCGCAATCGATGAAGGATATGTCGACACAGCTTCAATCAGATCTAAGCAAATTTATATTAGAACAGCAATAAGAGCAAGAGGTAACATTGGCCTTATAACGTATTGAAGCACTGCCTATATGTGAATGTCAGATATGAAGATGAGCATTCCTGTGGCAGTGCTTTTCTATAATTCTGGATTCAACCATGGGTTGATTTTATTAATGAATAATTACAATTAATCGTTAGCAAACGTTAGCTTTTCGTTTTATGCTTAATGGGAAAGGAGCGAAAATGATGCAGCAATTAAAATTTGCAGAAATTTTCAGTAGCCGTCGCAAACAGCTTCGCATGACACAAGGTGAGGTAGCTGCTTATGTAGGAGTATCGAATGCGGCCGTATCCAAATGGGAGCAAGGCTTAAGTTATCCTGAGCTGACGCTGCTGCCTAGGCTTGCAACGCTAATGGATTTATCGATAGATGCACTATTAGGCTATAATCCTCAATTGACAAGGAAAAAAATTAATGAGCATTATGCGGCATTTGCCAATCGATTCAGGGATGAGACCTTCGATAAGGTGCAGGCAGATATAGAGAAGCTGCTTCTTGAGTATTATTCCTGCTACCCTCTATTGGTGCAGATGTCTCAGCTATATCTCAACTATTATACCCGAGCTTCAGATCAGGCAGCTGTGCTGAATCGCATTGCAGAGCTTAGTGAGCGAGTGATCTCACATTGTGACGATTATAAGCTGACACATCAAGCGAGAATGATTCAAGCCTATGTGCTTCTTCTAACAGGTAAGCCTCAGGAGCTGCTCACTTTTTTAGGTGACAAAATTTCTATTCAATATGGGGAAGAATTTTTAATCGCAAAAGCGCATGAGATGCTTGGTGATCAAGATAAAGCGAAGCTGGTCGTACAGGTCAGCATGTACCAATACATGATCGTCATGATCACCAGTGCAACGGAAAGTCTAGCGCTGGAAGCAGCTAACAGAGAGCATTTTGATGAGACGGTGAATCGTATTGAACAAATGCTTCAACTGTTCCAAGTCGAGCAGCTTAACCCTAATCTTAGTCTAACATTTTACTTTAATGCCGCGGCAGGATATATGAAGCAGCAGCGTGAAGCGGATGCGCTTCGCATGCTAGAGCAGTATTACCGAGCATGCCGTAGCATGAAATTTCCATTACAGCTAAGAGGGGATGCATATTTTTATTTAATTGACGAGTGGATTGCTCAAGAAATTTTTCTTGGAGCTCAAGCGCCACGCGATGAAGAGTCGATTAAGCAGGATATTGTGAATCTGCTGCTCCATAATCCGAGCTTTGCACCGTTACAGGATGATCCCGCTTTTCAAGCTATAATTACAAATCTAAAGCATGTCTTAAAGCTTAAGGAGGATGTGTAATGAACGAATTATCCGCAATCCCATGGGAGCTTATTGCGCCGATTCTTGTTATTCAGCTTGTGCTGCAAATTATTGCAATTATTGACCTGATCCGTGTTCCAGAGACAAAAGGGCCTAAAGTGATGTGGCTGCTTCTCATTTTAATTAGCGGAATGATAGCCTCTATCGTTTATTTTATTATAGGGAGAAAACAACAATGAGCCTATTAAAAGTGGAAGCATTAACGAAGAAGTTTGGCAGTAAGGTCAGTGTTGATGCATTGAGCTTTGCGCTTCAGCCTAATACAGCCACTGCCTTAATTGGTCCTAACGGTGCTGGTAAAACAACAACGATGTCGATGATTTGCGGACTATTAGAGCCTAGCAGCGGGAAGGTTACGCTGGCGGACGGCGGAGACATTCGCAAGCATATTGGCTTTCTGCCGCAATATCCTAAGTTTTACTCGTGGCTTAGTGCGCTAGAGTACGTTGAGATGACCGCTAGACTTAGTGGTATCTCTGCAAGAGAAGCGAAGAAGCGTAGTGAAGAGGTATTAACCTATGTTGGTCTTGGCAAGGATATGAAGCGGCTAACGTCTACCTTCTCAGGAGGGATGAAGCAAAGACTCGGAATCGCGCAAGCGATTGTTCATAAGCCTCAGCTTCTGCTGCTCGATGAGCCGGTATCTGCACTTGATCCGATCGGACGTGCAGAGGTGATGGAGCTGCTTAAAGAGTTGCAGCGGGAGACAACGATTCTGTATTCCACGCATATTTTACACGATGCTGAAAAGGTGACAGATCAGGTGCTGTTTATGAAGGAAGGCAGACTGGTGGAGGAAGGCACGCTGCAGGAGATACAACAGCGCTATGCCAATCCTAGATATTCAATCGAATTTGTACATGAGGCTGAAGCGGAAGCCTTCGCGCAGTCCTTAGCAGAACATGCAGTGAGAGAGGGCAGCAATGTCTCATTGCCGATTGATGAGCAGCTGCCAACGATGAACGCATTAATGGCACTGCTGTCGTCCTCGCGTTATGAAATTATTAAGGTTGAGCGTGAAAGTGCATCGCTGGATCAAATATTCATGAAGGTGGCTGGTGTTGGTGAATTCACTGCAAGTACTGCTCGTTAAGGAATTTAGGGAAAGCTGGCGTAGCTTCAAGTTTATATGGATTCCACTTGTGTTCATACTGCTAGGGGTAAGTGATCCGGTCATGAATTATTTCATGGAGGATATATTAAAGGCTGTAGGAAATATGCCTGAAGGCTTTCAAATGATGATGCCCGAGCTTCAGCCGCTGGATCTGCTGATGGCTTCCACGGGTCAGTTTCAATTAATCGGTGTTATCGTGCTTATCGCTGTTTTTGTAGGAACGATAAGTCGAGATCGAAGCAGCGGGACAGCGACCTTGATCTACATTCGTCCAGTATCAGCTGTTTCATTGTTTATGAGCAAGTGGATAGTTGCAGCCTTAGTCGCGATCTTAAGTGCTGTGCTAGGCTATGCTGGCAGCCTGTATTATACATCGGTGCTATACGGTTCGGTTTCATTCAAGGATGCCCTTATTATGATTGTTACTTATGCTGTTTGGTTGCTCTTTGTTATGGCGTTAACCGTCGCACTCAGTGCTGCCTTTAGTACGGGATTAGCTGCTACGATCGCTATTATTGTTATTCCGATCGGTGGCATGATCGATTCAATCATCGGCAGCTTCTGGAATGCTTCACCATGGAAGCTAGTTAACTATGGAGTACTGCTCGGAAGTGATACAGCGTTGTATGATGATTACTGGAAGACGTTGGCGGTAACGTTCTGCTTGATCATCATCTGCCTTGTTACGGGTGTATGGGCGACACGATATAATCGTTCGAGAACAAAGGTATAATAGACATGCTGATGCTAAACAATAACCTCGGAATGGCGGCTGAAAGAGTGCTGTCCAACGCGAGGTTATTGCTTTTTATTGGTGTAAGTCAAGCTTTACATACCCTGACGGGGTATATTATACTAGGATTAAGCTTGCAACAATGCTTGTTGAACAGCTGAGATATATGTAACGATGCAGAAGCTATGAATCAATAGCGATGCCATATGTATAGTAAGTGTACAGGATGGAACGTTAATGAATAGGGAGGAATGAACATGACAGAGGTAACGTTGAAAGTAGAAGGCATGAGCTGTAACCATTGCGTACAATCAGTAGAGCGCAG
>Ga0180217_1004703_pt1 | contig 10659 bp, 11 predicted proteins | sample eDN3rd37CBELigOP_FD_128521 | JGI IMG/M metagenome (GOLD analysis project Ga0180217, IMG submission 128521) | Enriched Organic Plus compost microbial communities from Emeryville, California, USA - eDNA 3rd pass 37_C BE-Lig OP (version 2) (version 2) ... | reverse complement strand
GGCGGGGCACCTGGTCGCGCATGTTCAACTGGGGCAGCGACGCCATCCATAACTGGCAGATGGTCGGCCGCGAGAGCTTCGAGGGCCGGGGCGACACCGAGATGGTCTTCACCGGCCTTCGCGGGCGGCGCACCGACGCCATCGCCCTGATGCCGGTGAATGCAGACGCCCGCTGCAGCACCGTCACCGCGCGCTTCGCCAATGGCCGCACCCAGCGGCTGAACCTGCGCGAGGGCGAGGTTCTGCGCCGGGGTGTCTACAACCAGGTGGACCTGCCCGGCAATGTGCGCGACCTGACGGCGCTGGCGCTGCGCTGCCGCGCCACCAACGCCGCCAGCGTGACGGTCAACATCTATACCGCCGGCTGACGCGCGCCGATTGAAAAGAGGAAAAAGGCCCCGCGAAAACGGGGCCTTTTTCGCATCTGTGGCTGTCAACATCATTTTGCGGTTGCCGCCCCGCGCGAAATTTCGCATCACGCCTTCCGCAGACATGATGATGTGGAGTTCCATGAGGCTGCGGGCCCTGTTCGCTCTCCTCGGCTTGATCGCGCTGTCGGCGCCGGCGCTGGCCGAGCCCCTGCCGCCCGAGGCCGAAGCGATGCTGCGCGCCGCCGACGCCCGCAGCGACGGAGCGCTGGCCTCCACCGCCGATGTGGCCAAGCGCGCCTTTCCCGCCTCCAGCGCCGAGATCGACGCCTTTGTGACCCGCACCCGCGCCGCCGCCGAAGAGGCGCGCAAGCGCAAGCTGCGCCATCTAGGGCTGCTGCGCGGCTGGAAGGGACAGGCGCAGGCGGGCTTCACCAACACCTCCGGCAACAACCGCAGCACCGGCGCCTCGGCGGGCGTGAACCTGACGCGCGAGGGGCTGGACTGGACCCATACCCTGCTGGTCAACGCCGATTACCAGCGCGACAACGGCGTGGAGACGCGCGGGCGCTATTTCACCAGCTTCCAGTCCAATTACCGCTTCAGCGACCGGCTCTATCTGCTGGGGGTGGCGAGCTGGGAATCCGACCGCTTCGCCGGGTTCGACAGCCGCATCACCGAGGCGCTGGGCTTCGGCTATACCCTGCTGCGCGGCGGGGACATGAACCTGGCGATCGAGGGCGGCCCGGCGCTGCGCCAAACGCATTACCTGGTCACCGGCCATCGCAGCACCTTCGCCAGCCGCGCGGCGGTGAATTATAGCTGGACGGTGACGCCCAAGATCCGTCTGACCCAGAACATGACCTATTATGGCGAGGACAAGGACAGCACCGTCACCTCGAACACGGCGCTGACGGTTGGGCTGATCGGCTCGCTGTCGCTCCAGGCATCGTACCTGGCGCGCTATGAGAGCGATCCGCCCACGGGGCTGAAGCGCTATGACGCCACCGCCCGCACCTCGCTGGTCTATTCATTTTAGAAGTAGCTTGCCAGCCACGAGAATTTTGTGGCGTGGGCAGGAGGCCGCGCGGAGCGTACCCGGCGTACGTGAGCACGGCCGACGAACCCACGACGCAAAAAGGCCGTGGCTATTCAGGCGCGCGCAGATAGGGCTCGACCGTGCCCTTGTATTTCACGGTCATGGCATTGCCGTGCCGGTCCACGGTCCGGCCGACGGCCAGGCGCACCCAGCCCTCGCTGACGCAATATTCCTCGACATTGTTCTTGTCGACGCCGTTGAAGCGGACGCCGACGCCCCGCTCCAGGAGCTCGGCATTGTAGAAGGGGCTTTTGGGATTGACGCAGAGCCGGTCGGGCAGCGTGGGTTCTTCGCTCATGGCGGCTGAATAGAGAAACACGCCGCCGCCCTCAAGCCCCTTCCCCGGCCTTCGCCGCCCCCGCCGCCGGGGGCGTTTTCCGGTCCTTTTTTGTTCGGGGAACCTTACCTACTTTATAGGCGTTCCAGTTTCTTTCGTATTTCTCCAGCCCGATTTGAGGATGCCCCCATGGCCAAGTCCAAACCCGGAAAATCCAGTTCCCGTCTCGACACGCCCACCGACCTGTCGGGAAACGCCGTCCCCGAGATCGCCGCCGCGCTCAATGGCTGCCTGGCCGACGCCTTCGCCCTCTATCTCAAGACCAAGAACTTCCACTGGCACATTTCCGGCCCGCATTTCCGCTCCTATCACCTGATGTTCGACGAGCAGGCGGCGGAAATCCTCGCCACCACCGACGAGCTGGCCGAGCGGGTGCGCAAGATCGGCGGCAAGACGCTGCACTCGATCGGCGAGATCGGCAAGCTCCAGTCCATCAAGGACAATGACAAGGATTTCGTCAGCGCCAACGACATGCTGCTGGAGCTGATGGCCGACACCAAGCAGGTGATCAGGAATCTGCGCGCCGCGCACGAGGTGGCCGACAAGCATGACGACATCGCCACCGCCTCGATTCTGGAGAATTTCGTGGACGCCGCCGAGAAGCGCCACTGGTTCCTGTTCGAGGCCAGCCGCACCGGCGACGGCTCGGGGCATTAGGAGCGACCGCCCAGCCGTAGCGAAGCGAAGGCGTTAGGCGGCGCGACCAGAAAAGAGAGCGACCGCCCAGCCGTAGCGAAGCGAAGGCGTTAGGCGGCGCGACCAGAAAAGAGAGCGACCGCCCAGCCATAGCGCAGCGAAGCGTTAGGCGGCGCGACCAATAAAGAAGCGACCGCCCAGCCGTAGCGAAGCGAAAGCGTTAGGCGGCGCGACCAAAACAAAAGGGCCGGTCCTGAGAACCGGCCCTTCTGCTTTCAAGGGTTGTTCTTTAGCGGCGGACGATGGTCGGCCCGCGCACCGGCTCCCCGAACTTGCCCAGGCGGCAAATCTCGCCCGTCACGGCCAGGCGCAGGGTCTGCGAATCCTCGCAAATCTCGCCATTGGGCGGCGTCACCCAGGTGAAGCCGCCGAATTTCAGCCCGTCGCAGGGCTGGCTCAGAGTGTTCACGACGGTGGTGCCGTCGCGCAGGCGGAAATTCAGGGTCTTGCCGTCATCGCGCGTGACCGTGTCCTGGATGTTCTTGACGTCGATGCAGCGCAGCCTGGAAGGCTGGCTCTGGGCCACCGCCGGCACGGCACCGAGCAGGGCTGCGGCGGCCAGGACGGTGGAGAGAATTTTTGCGGTTTTCATGATGAAACCTTCCGTATGGAACCCCTCCCACACTTGGCGAATATGCGCCCGTCACACAAGCGACACAAGGGGCGGCCCCGCCGCTTGACGGGGAACGACGCCTCAGCCAAAGGTCCGGCCCTGCTTTCTCCCAGGAGTTGCCAGTGTCCGCGCCTGCCGCCGCAACCGTGACCGTGACCTTGCCCGACGGCAAGGCGCTGACGTTTGCCAAGGGCGTGACCGGCAGCGAGATCGCCGCCGCCATCGGGCCGGGCCTGGCCAAGGCCGCCCTGATCCTGGAGGTGGACGGCAAGGAGTGGGACCTGTTCCGGCCCATCGAGCAGGACGCCCATGTGCGCATCGTCACCCGCAAAGACGAGAAGGCGCTGGAGCTGATCCGCCATGACGCCGCGCACCTGCTGGCGATGGCGGTGCAGGAGCTTTATCCCGGCACCCAGGTCACTATCGGCCCGGCGATCGAGGACGGCTTCTATTACGACTTCGCCCGCGCCGAACCCTTCACGCCCGAGGACCTGCCGAGGATCGAGGCGCGCATGCACGAGATCGTGAAGGAGGCTCGTCCCACGCGGCGTGAGGTCTGGCCGCGCGACAAGGCGGTGCAGCATTTCAAGGAGATCGGCGAGACCTACAAGGCCGAGCTGATCGCCTCCATCCCCGCAGGCGAGGAAGTCTCGATCTACTGGCATGGCGACTGGCACGACCTGTGCCGGGGGCCTCATTTCCGCACCACCGCCGATATCGGCGACGCCTTCAAGCTCACCAAGATCGCGGGCGCCTATTGGCGCGGCGACGCCCGGAACGCGCAGCTCCAGCGCATCTACGGCACCGCCTGGCGCGACAGGAAGGAGCTGGACGCCTACCTCACCCGCCTGGAGGAGGCCGAAAAGCGCGACCACCGCAAGCTGGGACGGGAGATGGACCTGTTCCATATCCAGGAGGAAGCCACCGGCCAGGTGTTCTGGCATCCCAAGGGCTGGACGCTCTACCGCACGCTGGAAAACTATATCCGCCGCAAGATCGACAAGGCCGACTATCGCGAAGTGAAGACGCCCCAGTTGATCGACCGCCATTTGTGGGAGCTTTCCGGCCATTGGGAAAATTACCGGCCCAACATGTTCATCGCCGAGGTGGATGAAGGCGGCGATCACGGCCGGCGCGTCCTGGCGGTGAAGCCCATGAACTGCCCCGGCCATGTCCAGATCTTCAAGCAGGGCCTGAAATCCTATCGCGACCTGCCGCTGCGGATGGCGGAGTTCGGCTCCTGCCACCGCTATGAGCCGTCCGGGGCGCTGCACGGCATCATGCGGGTGCGCAGCTTCGTGCAGGACGACGCCCACATCTTCTGCACCGAGGAGCAGATCGTCGGGGAAACCGCCAAATTCGTGGCGCTGCTGACCGAGGTGTACCGCGAGCTGGGCTTCGACAGCTTCATCACCAAGCTGGCGACCCGCCCGGAGATGCGCGGCGGCACCGAGGAGCAGTGGGACCATGCCGAAGCCGCCCTGGCCAGGGCGTGCGAGAGCATGAACCTGCCCTACACCGTGAATGCGGGCGAAGGCACCTTCTATGCGCCCAAGCTGGAATTCGTGCTGCGGGACGCGCTGGGGCGCGACTGGCAGTGCGGCACCATCCAGTTGGACTATGTGCTGCCGGAGCGGCTGGACGCCAGCTACATCGCCGAGGACGGCAACCGGCGGCGGCCGGTGATGCTACACCGCGCCATCACCGGCTCGCTGGAGCGGTTCATCGGCATCCTGATCGAGCATTATGCGGGCAAGTTCCCCCTCTGGCTGGCGCCGGTGCAGGCCGCCATCGCCACCGTGGTCTCGGACGCCGATCCCTATGCGGCGGAGGTGCAGGCGGCCCTCCAGAAGGCGGGCCTGCGCACCCTCCTGGACACGGACAACCAGACGGTCAACTACAAGGTGCGCCAGCACAGCCTGGCCAAGATACCCTATCTGCTGGTCCTGGGGCGCCGCGAGGCGGAAAACCGCACCGTCACGGTGCGGAAACTGGGGGCGGAAAAGCAGGAATCCCTTGCCTTGGACGCGGCAATTTCTATGCTGGCCGCCGAAGCCGTCCCGCCCGACCTGCGTTGAGCGGTACTACGAGGATCCACCGACTGCATGACCGGACAAACCGTTTCGTGAGGCTGGCTGGAACCCCTCGCGAGACTGCGGCAGCGTGCGTGGACCCGAACGAACCCAGGAGAGAGTCATAGTCCCCAGACGATTTCAGCCGGCCGAACGGCAGCCCCAGGCCAAAGGCGGCCCGCGCATCAACGATGAGATCACCGCCCGCACCATCTTCCTGATCGGGGATGACGGCCACAAATATGGCGAGCTCGGCCTGGACGAGGCCCTGGCGCTGGGCGAAGAGAAGGGCCTGGACGTGGTCGAGGTCTCGCCCGACAACAAGCCGCCCGTCGCCAAGCTGATGGACTATGGCAAGTACAAATACGAGCAGCAGAAGAAGGCCAACGAGGCCCGCAAGCGCCAGAAGGTCATCGAGATCAAGGAGATCAAGATGCGCCCGACCATCGACGACCATGACTATGACGTGAAGATGCGCGCGATGAAGCGCTTCTTCGAGGAAGGCGACAAGGTCAAGGTGACGCTGCGCTTCCGCGGCCGCGAGATGGCGCACCAGCATCTGGGCATGGAGCTGCTCAACCGGGTGCAGAAGGACACCGAGGAAGTCGCCAAGGTCGAGCAGACGCCCAAGGTCGAAGGGCGCCAGATGATGATGGTTCTTGCCCCGCGATAGCGAACAAGGACTATCCGTGCGAGCCAGCCTGCCGGTCTCGATTTAATCGGCCGCGGCAGCGGCCGATTGCGGGGCAGGAAGCGCGGCTTTACTGCTCGCTTCGCTCGCAGAGGCAAGCTTTTCTTGGCTCACCTTGTTCGCCAAGAAAAGCTAAGCCTGCGCCGCGCCGGAAGTAAGCGCGGACGAAGCGCCACGAAAGCGCCCCTTGCGGGCGCTTTTGCTTTGCCCACCGCGCCTCCATGGGCGGCCTTGAGCCGCCCGTCCAGCTTCGTGCCGCTTGACGGAAAGTTGGATGGCCGGCTCGGAGGCCGGCCATGGCGAAAGAGAGGTGAAAGGCGGGGACGCGGGAAAGACTCAGACCCCGCTCATCGCCTTGTAGGCGACGCGGCCATCCTGGATCAGGAACACCACCTCGACCGCGGCCCGCGGGCTGGAGGCCTCGGCAGCGCTGACAAAGCCGAACGAAGCCTGGGCCTCGCTGCCCAGGGCGCGCGCCAGGCGGAAGACATAGGCGCTGCAGCCGCTCTGCCGCTCCAGGCATTTCTGCGCCGCCGGATCGAGTTCGTCGAAGCCGCCGCTGCCGCGCGGCGCGTAATATTCCATCAGCCCCAGATAGGAGAGGCGGCGCACCCCGCCATTGGCGGTGTCGAAGCCTAGCCCCGCCAGCTCGGGCTGGGTGGTCCGGCCCGGCACCACCCGCGCATAGGATGCCTTCAGCGCCTCGAGCGAGACATCCTCGGCCGCGGCGGGATGGGCGCGGAAATAGAGGTTGGCCGCCAGCAGGAGCAGCACCAGCACCGCGCCCCCGCACCACAAGCCCAGGCGCCTGCCGAAGCCCCGGTCGCCGCGCAGCCTGCCGCCGCGCGCATGCCGCCCTCTGTCCCGCATTGCCATGATCTGCCGTGTCATGCGGGCATCCATAGCGGCGTCCCATTCCGGCACGAAGCGGAGTTGGGATTTACGGTAAACCGCAAGGAAGATTAACGCCGCGGGGCCGTCAGGGCGCGGCGGGCCACGCGATAGATGGTGACCGCCACCTTGCGGCCGCGCGAATAGTTGAAGCCCTCCACACGGGCGAGCGGGGCGGCGTCCGCCTCGAGTTCGGCCAGCCGCGCCAGGAACGGCCCGCGCTCTTCCGCCTCGATCAGTGCGAGGCCGCCGCTGCGCGCCGCGATTTCGGCCGCGCCCTTGCCGTTGGAAAGGCCCAGATCGCCGCCCAGTGCGAAGAGCATGCTGGGCTCGTCATAACCGGCCAGCACGGGCGGCGGATCGCCGGGCGCGGCATGGCGCAGCGTCTCGGCTGCCAGCCGCCGTGTCGTCCAGAGCTGCTCCAGGCGCGGGCCCGCGCCCGCCAGCAGGGCAGGATAGAAGACCAGTGCCGCCGCCGTCATCGCCGCCAGCGCCCGGCCGCGGCGGCCGGTGGCGAACAGCCCCAGCGCCGCCAGCGCCAGAAGGACGCCCAGGACGGCCGCCGCCCACAGCCACCAGATGTCGCCGGGGCCATACAGACGCGGCAGCAGCACCAGCGCCGCAGCAAGTCCAGCCGCGCCGATCACGAACTGCGCGCCGGAGATCCAGACGCCGATCCTTTCCCACAGCGTCATCACCGGCAGGTCCCGCACCCAGGCCGCCGCCAGGATGGCGAGCGCCGGATAGGCGGTGATGGCGTAGTGCGGCAGCTTGGTGGGCACGATCTCGACCAGCAGCCACCAGCCCACCGCCCACACCAGCAGGAAGCGGATCAGGGGCTCGCGGTGGCGCGGCACCGCCGCGGCGATGGCGGGCGGCACGAAGAGGATCGCGGGCCACAGCGTCACCGCCGACAGGAGCAGGAAATAGCCGGGCGGCGCGCCATGGCTCTCCTGCCCGCCCGCCAGCTTGGCGGCGAAGTCGTCGCCCAGAGACTGCTGGAAAAAGGCGCCGTTGCTGGCGATGGCGATGGCGATCAGCCAGGGCAGCACGATCAGCAGCACCACCGCGACGCCTTGCACCGGCTTCAGCCGCTTCAGCCAGGCGAAGTGCCGGTCCCAGGCGCTGAGGCCGATCAGCGTCACCGCCGCCAGCGCCGGCGCCACCGGGCCCTTGACCAGGATGCCCAGCCCCAGCGCCACCCAGCCCGCCATCACCAGCGCGGCACCGGGCTGCGGTGCCCCCGGATCGTGCGCCGCCTTGTAGACGCGCAGCCAGACGCCCTGCATGCCCACGCAGCAGGCCAGCAGCACCGCGTCGGTGGTGGCGATGCTGGCCTCGGCGGTCAGGATCAGCGTGCCCGCCATCAGCGCGCCCGCCAGGAAGGCGCCGCCAGGGTCCAGGATGGCGCGGGCGCTCCACACCGTCAGCCATACCGCCAGGATCGCGCCCAGGAGTGAGGCCAGCCGGTAGCTCCAGATCGCCTGGGTGCCCGCGAAGGGCGCCGCCACCGACGTGGTCGCCGCCTGCAGCCAGTAGATGCCCACCGGCTTCTTGTAGCGGGGCACCTGGCCCAGCCTGATGTCCACATAATTGCCCGACTCGATCATCTGCCGCGAGGCCTGGGCGAAGCGGCTCTCGTCGCGGTCCAGGGCGGGCAGGCTCACGATCCCCGGAACCCAGAGCAGCAGGCAGAGCAGCGTCAGGAACGGCAGGGGATGGCGCGCCAGGAACGCCGGAACGCCGTCCTTCTGCCGGGCCGTGCCCGCGGGCGCCGCCGTTCCGCTGTGAGTGTCCGCCATGCGTGTTCCTGCCGACGCCCCATCTGTTTGCCGGGGGGCCGGAGCCTGTATAAGGCCCGTCCTAGCTGGCAGGAAGGGCGCGGATGGGCGTGGCGTTATCGGTGGTGGTGCCGGTCAAGGACGAGGCGGCCAATGTCGGCCCGCTGGCGCGCGAGATCGCCGCCGCCCTGGGCGCGGAGGCGCCCCATGAGATCATCTTCGTGGATGACGGCTCCAGCGACGGCACGGCCGAAGCGCTGAAGGCGCTGAAGACCGAAATCCCGGCGCTCAGGGTGCTGCGGCACGACCGCAACCTGGGCCAGAGCCGCGGCATCCGCACCGGCGCGATGGCGGCCCGGGGCCCGATCATCGTCACCCTGGACGGCGACGGCCAGAACGATCCCGCCGACATCCCCAAGCTGTTGCGCGTGCTGGAGGCCGAGCCCGATGTGGGACTGGTGTCGGGCGTGCGCACCGAGCGCCGGGACACGGCCAGCCGCCGCCTCGCCTCGCGCCTGGGCAACGGCTTCCGCAACTGGCTGCTGAAGGACGGCGCCACCGACACGGGCTGCGGCCTCAAGGCGTTCCGCCGCGACCTTTTCCTGGCGATGCCCTATTTCGATCACATCCACCGCTTCCTGATCGCGCTGGCACGGCGCGAGGGCTGGCAGGTGCGCTTCGTGCCGGTGAACCACCGCCCGCGCACCGCCGGCCAGTCGAAATACACCAATCTGGGGCGCCTGCTGGTCAGCGGCGCCGACCTGCTGGGCGTGCGCTGGCTGCTGCGCCGCCATCGCGGCCGCGCCGGCATCGAGGAGCTGTGACATGGGCTATATGAGCCACCTCTATCTCAGCGCCATCCAGAATCCCTATGACACGATCTGGATGGCGGTCGGCTATGCGGGCCAGCTCATCTTCGGGGTGCGCTTCCTGATCCAGTGGCTGAAGAGCGAGCAGGTGGGCCACAGCGTCATCCCCATCGCCTTCTGGTATTGCAGCATCGTGGGCGGCTTTCTCAGCTTCCTCTATATCGTCCACCAGCAGGAATGGCCGCTCCTGCTGGGCCAGGCCCTGCCCTTGCCCATCTATGCCCGCAACATCTGGATGATCCACCGCGACCGGCGCGCCGCCGCCAGGGCCGCCCGCGCGGCCGCCGGGGCCGGGCGCGAATCCGTGTAGGATGCGCGCCGCAAATCCGGGACTTGGGCACGCCATGGGCGCCTTTCCGCTGCTTCTTCTGCCGCTGATCTTCTACAACCTGCTGGCCTTTGGCGGCGGACTGGTGGGAGAGACCGCGATGGCGGCGCTGCTGGAGCAGGGCTTCACGCTCGCCCTGCCCTCGGGCGAAGCCTGGCGCTGCGAATGGGGTACGGTCTTCAGCGCCGTCGCGCTCTGCCTTCTGTTTGCGGAGATCGTCAAGGCGACGCGCACCGGCCGCAGCGACATCCTGAACCACGCCTTCTCCACCCTGACCTTCGTCGCGGCACTGGTCGAGTTCCTGCTGCTCAAGGGCTTCGCCACCGGCACCTTCTTCCTTCTGACCGCGATGTGCCTGTTCGACGTGGTGGCGGGCTATACCATCTCGATCGTGGCGGCCCGGCGCGACCTGATGGTACCCCAGGGCGAATAGGGCGCGCCGCCGGGCGCGGCGATCGGGACGCGGGCGATCAAGCGGCCGGACCGGGAGCCTTCTGCATCAGGTGAACGGGCCGCTGCGGGCATGAGACCCCGGGCCGGACAACGGGTTTTCGGGAGATTTTTCAACGGGCTTGCGGGGACGGGCGGGACCGGCTATCTCCCCTGCCCTCCTGGGTTAGGACAGGTGGCCGAGTGGTTGAAGGCGCACGCCTGGAAAGTGTGTAACGGTGAAAGCCGTTCGAGGGTTCGAATCCCTCTCTGTCCGCCAGAACCACCAACTAAATATCTGACATAAAGAGATATTTCTGTTCTCAGAGTGAGAACACCCTAAAACCCACCCTATTACATAAGGCGTTATTATCTTTTACAAACCCATGCAACGGGCGATTGGCCCCGGCAACCATTCTGAAAATAGAAACTGAGCCTCAGAATGGAGGTTCAAATGCTTCGCCAACCAATACCATCGGGAATGT
>Ga0180217_1004700_pt1 | contig 10665 bp, 6 predicted proteins | sample eDN3rd37CBELigOP_FD_128521 | JGI IMG/M metagenome (GOLD analysis project Ga0180217, IMG submission 128521) | Enriched Organic Plus compost microbial communities from Emeryville, California, USA - eDNA 3rd pass 37_C BE-Lig OP (version 2) (version 2) ... | reverse complement strand
GTCCGCCCATTCGGCGACGAAGCCCGGATGCAACGGCTCGCCGCGATAGATCATCTCGGCCACCGGACCGGAGAGGGCGACCAGCACCAGCTTGTTCTGAAACTCCCGCGGCGACATCTGCCCTTGCGGCCAAACCACGGTCACATCGCCAAATCGCTCGGGGCCGTCGTCCCGGTCGGGGCGAATCGAAAGCGACCGCACGCGCCCGCCAAAATTGGCCGCTGCAAAAGCGTGTCCCGACTCGTGATAAGCGGTTTCTTCCAACTGCTCTTCGTCCATGGAAATCTCAATCAATCCTTTCGCCCGCCCGAGCGGCATATTGCTGTGCAGTATTCAACTAGCGTGGCGCGTCACCGAAAAAGGCTCCCGCCCCGTCAACCCCGGCCCCAAAGCCAAGAACGGATTACTGAAAACTGCCCCCGGAAAACCACGAAGTTAGTAATTGCTCCCCTGCCCCGCCGCCTCGACCTCAATCGGGGACAATCCGAGCTTCCGCCGCCACTCGTTCAAAATCTCGGCCGTTCGGCTGGTCCCGATCCGCGTGGCGCCTAGCGACCGAAAGGCCAGCAAGGTTTCCAGATCGCGCACTCCGCCGGCTGCTTTTACCTGCACCGCAGCCGGGCTGTGCTCGCGCATCAAGCGCACGTCGTCGATCGTCGCGCCGCCGCTGCCAAACCCGGTCGACGTCTTCACCCAATCGACGCCCAGCTCGCCGCAAATCTGGCACAAGCGAATCTTCTGCTCGTCCCGCAGATAGCAGTTCTCAAAAATCACCTTCAGCTTCTGCCCGGCGCGATGCGTCACGTCGGCCACCGCCGCGATGTCGTCGCGAACGTAGTTCCACTCGCCGCTCACGACTTGCGAGACGTTCACAACCAGGTCTAGCTCGCAGCCGCCGTCGGCCAAGGCCGTTTCGGCTTCAAAGCGCTTCACCGCCGTCGCCTGCCCGCCGTGCGGAAAACCAATCACCGTGCTCGGCAACACGCCGCTTCCGGCGAGCAGCTCCGCAGCCCGGCGCAAGTAGTACGGCAAAATGCAAACGCTGGCCACGCCATAAGCGGCCGCCATCCGGCAACCGCTCTCAAGCTGCTCCACCGTAAGCGACGGCGTCAGCAGCGCGTGGTCGATCAGTTTCGCAACATCCTCATACCGATCCGTCATGGTGCTCCCGACCCTACAGCCCCGGCCGGAAGCCAAGACCAGAAAGCTGATCGCTAAGCGTTAACTACTGAAAACTGACAACCGAAACTTGTTCCGTCCTAGCCGCGCTTCGACGGCCGCTTGCTGAACGTCGTGCAAACATCGGCCACGCGTCCCGTATCGGCCAAGGCGACGTGGAACCGCTGGTCCCCCTCGAAGCGATGCACCGTGCAGTGATAGCTCGAGGCGTACGCCGCCAGATACGGCCGCTGTTCCGGATCCTTCAGCGGCCGCAACTTGCCCCACGATCCGTCCCCCAGATAGATGAGGCCGTTCTTGTTGATGTGGCCATCGAGCATCGGATGCGTCCGCTTGAACGTGTGGTCGTGATGCTCAAGCACCACGTCGACCTTGTACCTCTCGAACAGCGGCGACCAATACTTCCGATTGTCGGCGCCGGTTCCGGCGTTCGTGTCGTGAGCCCAAGCGCGATGCGACGGATAGGCTGGCACGTGGTTGGCCACAATCAAGTGCTGCCGGTCTTGCCGTTCGGCGAGGGTTCGCTCCAGCCAATCGGTTTGTTCTCCCTTGATCGGCGCGATGTGCCCCGTGTCGAGCAAAACGAGACTCATGTAGTCGCCAATATCGAGCACGCCGTACGTCTTTTCGGGATAAAAGCCGTCGAACACGCTCAAGTAGCTGCCGGCGTCGGCCCGCTTGCCGTTGTAGCCGCCCTTCACCTCGTGGTTGCCGATGCACGCGATCAGCGGAATCATGCGCCCCTGCGGATCGATCATGTGCGCGTTGTAATTGCGCAGAAATCGCAGAAACGTCCGCGGCGACGCTCCGTTGTCGTAGGCCAAATCGCCGCCGATAAATGCGAAATACGGCTCCTGCTTCGCCGCGAGTATGTTGGTTTCGATCGCGTGGCTTCCCGTTCCCGCGTCGCCGCCCGAGACGAACTGAATCGTGTTGGTGGCGGTGGCTGGCATCGTCCGGAAGCGGCGAATTTTCTTCTCGCCATCGACGCGAAACTGATACTCGGTCCCCGGCCGCAGATCGGTCAATTCGCAGCGATGGACCTTCTGGTCGGTGCCTGGAAATTCCTTCAGCGAGGTCCGGGCCGACTTCCAATCGGCGTCTTCCTGATCGCTAAAGATCGAGTACTCGATCTTCACCGGCCCGCGATCGTCGCCCACCCACTGCACCGTCATCGTCGAAGTCGGGTCGCGCTGCCAGGTAAGAAACAGCGAGTCGGTCGGGGACGGCGTCGGTTCCGGCTTTGGCGCGGCGTCCTTTTCTGGCTTCGCCGAATCGGCAGCCCACACGCCACCCGGCACGGTCAAAGCAGCCAGGCTCGCCAGCGATGCTCCCAGAAACTCACGCCGACCACTCGTCACTGCCATCGCACTCAACCTTTCTTTTTCGTGAGTTTCTGAAACCGCCAGCCCAACAACCCGTTCCTTGAATATCGCAGCCGGCGCCGCGATGAATTCAACTTACGTCCAGGCGAGTTGTTCGGTCTGACATGGGCCCTGGTGAAAAACTCCGGCAGTTTTTCACCGCGCCCCGGCCTCTAGGGGCCCCCAACTCGGTGAAAAACCCTCCGAGTTTTTCACCAGCGAGCGGTCGGCTTCGCGAAGGCTCGCTTGCCGTAAGTCGCTCGGCCGGCAATCCGTGCCAGCGCCACATTTGACGACGGGCGGGGCACAATTTTGCCGAAGGCGAGCGAACGCACAACGTCGCGCAAACGCACTCGGAAGAAGCATTGCATATTTTGACGAGTTTGTCAATATTTCAGCCGCTGGCGAATCTCGGTAGCGGAACGGCGCGCGTCGTCCGGCGAAGTCCGGCAAAAGCGTGGCTCGATTAGATTGTCGAAGCGATCGTTCACCGGGCGGCTTGCGTCGCTCCGCTATCTTGGAATCTGCTTGAGAAACGCTCGTGGGGGCACTTGCCCCGCCAACTTGCGATCGCCTTCGCCCCTGCCTATGCTCAAACCCCGATCGAGAACGGTATTTTCCTCTCCAACTCGCGTTTCCTGGTGGTGACTCCGTGACAACATCTTGGCGTATTTCGGTTTTGCTCGTCAGCCTAATTGCCGTTTTACTCCTGCCGTTTGCCGGCCGCCCGGCTGCGGCACAAGAGGCGGGGGGCGAGGTTCCCAAGGGGGAGGTAACCAAGCATTCGTTCGAGTCGAGCAAGATTTTTCCCGGCACCTACCGCGACTATTGGGTCTATGTTCCGAAGCAATACGACGGCGAGAAGCCGGCGTGCGTCTTCGTCTGTCAGGACGGCATTCAGTACAACGCACCCGCGGTCTTCGACAAACTGATCGCCGCGGGCGAGATGCCGATCACGATCGGCGTCTTCGTGATGCACGGCCGCGTGAAAGCCAAATCGGACCAGGCGCTCGACCGCTTCAACCGCAGCTATGAGTACGACGGTCTGGGAGACAACTACGCCCGCTTTTTGCTCGAAGAGCTGCTTCCCGAGGTCGAAAAGTTGAAGACCGAGGACGGCCGGCCGATCAAGCTGTCGAAGGACGGCAACGATCGCTGCATCGCCGGCAACAGCAGCGGCGCGATCTGCGCCTTTACGGCGGCCTGGGAGCGTCCGAACGATTTTCGCCGCGTCTTCAGCGCCATCGGCACCTACGTCGGCCTGCGCGGAGGCCACAGCTATCCAACGCTGATCCGCAAAATGGAGCCCAAGCCGCTGCGGATTTATCTCGAAGACGGCAGCAACGACCTGAACATCTATGGCGGCGACTGGTGGATCGCCAACCAGGCGATGGAGCGCTCGCTCACGTTCGCCGGCTACGAGGTGACGCATAACTGGGGAGACGGGGCTCATAACAGCAAACACGCCACCGAAATCTTCCCCGAGGCGATGCGCTGGATCTGGAAGGATTGGCCGAAGGGAATCGAAACCGGCAAAGGCTCGCCGCAACTGCAGGAAATTCTCATTCCGGGCGAAGACTGGAAGCTGGTTGGCGAAGGCTACAAGTTCACCGAGGGCCCGGCTGCGAATGAAAAAGGGGAAGTCTTCTTCAACGACATTCCGAACCAAAAAACCTACAAGGTCGACGCCAGCGGCAAGGTGAGCGAGTTTCTGACCGACACCAACCGCGCCAACGGCCAGGCGCTCGGTCCCGACGGCCGGCTTTACGCCGTGGCGATGGAGACCGAATCGATCGTCGTCTACGACGCCGACGGCAAGCGTTCGACCGTTGTGGACGGTTTTCGCGGCAACGACATCGTGATTCGCCACGACGGCAGCATGTACGTCACCCAGCCGGGCTGGGACGGCAAGTCGCCGAGCAAGATCTGGCACATCAGCCCCAAAGGGGAAAAGAAGGAAGTCGACAGCGGCTTGAAATTCGCCAACGGCGTGACCGTTTCGCCCGATCAATCGCTGCTCTACGTCGCCGATAGCCGAACCCACTGGGTTTATAGCTATCAGATCCAGGAGGACGGCTCGCTGGCGTACAAGCAACAGTACTATCACCTGCACGTGCCCGACACAGCCGACGACAGCGGCGCTGACGGGATGCGCACCGACCGCGACGGCCGGCTGTGGGTCGCCACGCGGATGGGCTTGCAAGTCTGCGACCAGGCGGGCCGGGTGAACTGCATCATCCCGACGCCCAACGGCAAGGTCTCGAACCTCTGCTTCGGCGGCGAAAAGTTCGACACCATCTACGCCACCTGCGGCGACAAGGTCTACAGCCGCAAGGTGAAAGTGACGGGCGCCAACGCCTGGCATAAGCCGATCAAACCGGCCGCGCCGCGGCTGTAGGAAACAACGCCGCCCTTCGGCTGGCTACGCGTCTCCCTGCGAGCCAGCCATCCCTCAAAGAAGCAGCCGGAGGCGAACCGCCTCCGGCTGCTCCGAGCGAGAACCTTGCAAATCAAGGGCTGTTGCTGGATTCGCGGAACGTAAGGTTTTGAATACTCAGCGAAGCACAGCGCCACTCGATTGCCACGCGAATGATTCACGCCTTTTGAAAATTGAATGTCTCAACATGGAACAGTGCGCGTTCCGCGATGCCATCCGGTATCGAGTATCCGAGCGAAGCCAGCAGATCGGTTAAGAAGTCTGCCTTCCAAGGATGAACCGCACTTGGATTGAGGAGCCACCCCAGGAAGTGCGTGTACGGCGACTCGGTTCGAGCCACGTTCAGAATCTGAAACGGATCGGGTTCAAGCTGTCGCTGTTTAAGCAAGTCCGTATAACGCGACACACGCGACTCAATCTCGTCTGCAGCGGTGAGTTTCATCTTTTCGACCCCTAAAACTGCCATTGGGCCTTGGAGATGTACGGCATCTATTCGATTCTCAGCTCGAGCACAAATGAAAAATGCCCACGCTGAAACGTGGGCATTTATGTGCGTTGCGAAATGAGAAAGTGATATTTCTTAGGTGAGGCCCGTCAGCACGCCGTCGCCGCAGAAGTCGGGGTTGCCGAACTTCTTCAGGTCGTGACCGAAGGCTGCGGCCAGCGAGAGCAGCAGCCGGTTGTGAGGCACGCCGCGGAACTTCATGCTGCGGCCCATCTTCCAGCCGAGGCCGCCGCCGACGGCGACGAACGGGATGTTGTCGAGCGTGTGCGAGTTGCCTTTGCCCAGCTCGTTGGTCCAGATGATCGTGGTGTTGTCGAGCAGGCTACCCGGGCCGCCCGGCTCGGGCGTTTCCGCCAGTCGCTTGCAGAGGTAGGCCATCTGCTCGCAGTACCACTTGTTGATCTTGGTGAGCTTGGCTTGCGACTCTTCCTTGCTGTCTTCGTGGTGCGACAGCTCGTGATGCCCTTCGTCGACGCCGATCCAACGCATCTTCGCGCCGCCCACCGAGTTGGTGAACTGCAGCGTGGCGATGCGGGCGAAGTCGGCCTGGAAGCTGCTGACCATCAGCTCGATTTGCATCTTGCTGAGCTTCGGCATGTTGTCGTTGTCTTCGTGCACGCCCGGTTCCAGCTCTGGCACCGCGTGGCCGACGTTGTCGTTGCCGGTCCGCAGCTCTTGCTCCAGCTCGCGCACCAGCGTGGTGTGCTCTTCGAGCAGGCGGCGATCGTCGGCGCTGACGACAGACGCGACCTTCTTCAGGTCGTCCTGGAGCTCGTCGAGGACGCTCTTGAGGCTCTCCTGGTCCTTCATCTTGCCGTAGAGCTTGCCGAACATCTGGTACGGATCGTCGATCGGAGCGATCGGCTTGTTCGGGCCGGCGTAGACCATGCGGGTCCAGGTGTCGGCCCGTTCGGGGACCATCACGCCGAATTCGAGCGAACCGAAGCGGGTGCGGGTTTCTTCCTTCGACTGCAGGTAGTTCTTGATCTCCTGGTCGATCGACAGGCCGCTCGCCCAGCCGGCCGGCGTGTCGCTGCCCCCTTGAATGTTGCCCGGAAACAGCTCGACGCCGGTCAGCAAGCAGCCGATGCCGCGCATGTGGTTGTCGCCGTCGCCGCGAACCTTGTCGCAGAGCCCGTGCATGACGAGCGTCTGGTCCTTGAACGGCTCGAGCGGGCTGAGGCTTTCCTTCAGCGTGAACTCACTCCCTTCCTCATCGGGCCAGAACGTCTTGGGCACGACGCCGTTGGGGCTGAAGATCACGACGAGCCGCTGGCGGCGAGTTTGCTCGGAACCGAAGCCGAGACTAGGCAAGTTGAGCACGAACGGCAAAGCTGCCGCGCTAATGCCAAGGTCGCGAAGAAACTGGCGACGGTTGTTCATGCGAATCATGATGCGTGCTCCTACTCGCTAGCGTTGGATCTAGGCCGAAGCGCCTTGGGAGGCGTTTCAGCCATCGACTACAGCTTATGGCTTATCCTTCGGCGGTGGAAGTGCTGCAGCGGCAGCAATTTCGGCCGAGAGCTTGCGGATGTTGAACTGGTTGGACTGGAAACTTTGCCGAAGTTCGGGAGAAAGCTGCTCGCCGTAGGCCCGAATCGGCTGTTTGACCATGAAATGGAACAGTTGTTCGACGAATGCGGTGTGCGTTTCTTCGCTCGAAGCGAGGAAGTTTGCCAGATCGCGAACATCGGCAAATTCTCGCATCTCGCCCGCCCGGGTGAGGTAGCTGCCGCGAACGTCGACCGGCTTGCCCTTCTCCTGATCGCGGAATTTGCCGACCGCGTCAAAGTTTTCGAGCGTGAAGCCGAGTGGGTTGATCATCCCATGGCAGGCCATGCACGACTCGCTCTGCGTCTGCAGCGCGACCCGCTCGCGCGTGGTCAGCCCGGCGTGCACGTCGGCGGCTAGCGGCGAAACGGCTTCCGGCGGCGGCCGCAGGGCCCGTCCCAGCAAGCTGCGCGAAATAAACACGCCGCGGTGAATCGGCGAACTTTCGCCCGTGTAGGCAAAGCTGGAAAGCAGGTATGGATGCGTCAGGATGCCAGCCCGCTTGCCCGCGTCGAGCGGCCATTTTTCAAAGTTGGTCCCTTCAGGCGTCTTCTCGGCGCCGTAGAACCGGGCCAGCCGGGCGTTGATCGGGAGCGTCTCGTCGAGCAGGAGCTGACGGAAGTCGGACGCTTCGCTCCAGACGATGTCGTCGACGAAAATCTCGACCGACGCTCGCAGATCGGCTGCAATCTGGTCGTCGAAGTCCGGATAGCGCTCGCTGTCTTTCGCCAGGTCGGGAATGTGCTCGATCTTCATCCAGCGGAGGAAGAACTCGTGCAGTTTGGCCCGGGCGCGCATGTCGCCGAGCATCCGCTCCGCCTGCTTGCGCGTTTGCTCGCGATTGGAAAGCTGGTTGTTTTTGGCTGCCTCGAGCAACTGCTGGTCGGGAATCGAATCCCACATCGCGAATGACAGACGCGAAGCGACGTCGTACGGATCGCCCGAATCGCCGCTCAGCTCGCGGTAGAGGAACCGGGGCGATTTGAGCGTCAGCAGGACGACGCGCTTGACGGCCAATTCCGGATCTTCGACTTCGTCGAATTGACGATCGACGTAAAGGTGCTTTTCGTCGTCGCTCAGCGGGCGGCGGAAAGCGCGCTCGGCGAACTTGTGGCAGAACTGGCGCAGCTTTTCCTTGCGATCGCCAGCCTTGGGATCGACGCCACTCAGCTCACGCAATTTGGCGATCACGAAGGCGGCCGTTTCAATCGCCGCGTCGGTCGTGGCGACGTCCCACTCCTTCGAAATGGACGTGCCGCGCTCGTACCCCATGCTCCGATCGTCCGGCGGGAAAGCCGTCGTGACGACGAACAGCTCATTCGCCATCCGCGGCGCGAGCGCTCGCTGAGGAACGGGCTCCAGCGGACGGTGCGGCAACTTCCAAAGGAGCGAAATCATCGCCGGCAGCACCGGCGGCTTCTTTTTCGGGTCGTTCGAATCGTCGACCCCCTGTTTGCCCTTCGTAAACTCCAGCTTGAGCGGATAGGCCCGGCCGCCGAGCAGGCGAATCGTGCCGCGATATTCGGTGTCGTTGCCCGACTTCACCCAGGCGTCGATCAGCGGCGTGCGATTGTCGTTCAGCCACAAGCGAACGGCGTGTTCGGTGCGGATGACGAACTCGTAGTCGGCGGTCTCGGGCGCAATCAGCGAGCCTTCCCAGCGGATCGAAAACTCCGCGGGATCAAGCTCGTCGTGCGGCGCCTTGTCGCCGAACTGGAAGTCGATGTTCGGATCGATGCGTTCCAGCACGCGGCCGTCGCGGCGGAAGCGGCGGGCCTTGTAGTACTCGGCCTTCAGGCCGCGTTCGTCGTTCAGGTTGGTCGCTCCGCCGCGAAAGCTGGCGAGCAGGTCGGTGACGGAGTTCTGATACTGCCGGACCGTGAGTCGCGACAGCTCGATTCGCGCCGGCTTCAGGCGAGCTTGGGCCGTGGGGGAGTAGAACGATTCGTGGATGTACGTCGCGACCAATTTTGCGTCATCGGCCGAGAGCGAGCCGGGGTCGTCCTCCGGCATCGTCTTTTGGATGACGGCAGCCAGTTCGAGTACCGACTTGTCGCCGATGAGTGGGATGGAGTGTTTGTCGGGAGTCCCTTCGCCGGCCGCGCCGTGGCACGAGGCGCATTTAGCGGCGTAGATGGCCGCGCCAGGGGCTTCGACTTGCGGCGTTTCGGAGGGCGGGTTGGTCGGCTGGGCTTCTTGCGCCACAAGAACGCTTGTCAGCAGCAGGCTGCAAACGGTAACGGTGATCAAAGCCAGTCGCTTCATAGCACTCATTCGGAGCTGCGCGGGCTGGCGAGACCAGCGCGGCAAGCTCAATCGAGGCGGGAGAGGATCGGAGGGAAGATAGACCGCCCATGCGCTTGCGCAATGGTTCAGCTATCGCGTTCACTATATTGCACAAGCGGTAGTCAGGTCAAGATTTGCGTCGGCTCGGCGAGCGATGGGCGTGACGCCCATCACGGAAGCGGCGCAAGCCGTCTTTCACGAAGCAGCGGAACGGCGCAAGCCGTCCGGTAAACGAGCGCCAACCATCCAATCCAACCGCGCCACTTCCGAACTTCACCCGACTTCACCGGGCGGCTTGCGCCGCTCCGCTACTTTGGGCGTTTTTGGGCTCGCGCAAATCGACTGCGGCAAATTGACAAACTTCGCACTAATTGCTAACATTTGTCCGCCAGTTTTGAAAGATTGCCGGCGGCGACAACCGTTTCCGAAACGGGGTGTGGAAACGGGCCGGTGGTGAAAAACTCGGAGGGTTTTTCACCAAGTTGGGGGCCCCTAGGAGGCCGGGGGCGGTGAAAAACTGCCGGAGTTTTTCACCAGAGTGCGGAACACTGCCGCCTTCCACAGCGGGAAGGTCAGCAACCTGCCGGCAAAAGTTTCTTTGACCTTCGGGGTGGTCTATACTGAGCGGCGCGGTCGCTGGTGGAGGCGACCGGTTCGAGTTCTAGGGCGAGGAACGAGTTCATGCTGCGCGCATTTTGCACTTGGGCGGCCTTCGGGACGCTCCTTCTTGCAGCCGGCGTTGTGTCGGCTGCCGACGAAGTGCTGGTCGAAGCGGAAAGTTTTGAAAACCATGGCGGGTGGTCGCTGGACACCCAGTTCATCCAGGAGATGGGTTCCCCCTATCTGCTCGCGCATGGCCTCGGCAAGCCGGTCGCCGATGCGACGACCGAAGTCACCTTCCCTGCCCCGGGCACGTACAAGGTCTTTGTGCGCACCAAGGATTGGGTCGCTCGCTGGGGAGCGGAGGGCTCGCCGGGCAAGTTTCAACTGCTCATCGACGGCCAGCCGCTCAAGGAAACGTTTGGCGTCAAGGGCAAAGAATGGTCGTGGCACGACGGCGGCACGGTCGAGATCAAAGGCGAGAAAGTTAAGCTCGCGCTGAAAGACTTGACCGGGTTCGACGGTCGCTGCGACGCGATCTACTTCACGACCGACACGAAAGCGATTCCGCCGAACGACCGCGCCGTGTTGCCGCCGTGGCGGCGCGAACTGCTGGGGCTGAAAGAGGAGCCGGAGGTTCGCAAAGGCTACGATCTGGTCGTTGTCGGCGGCGGCTATTCGGGCATGGGGGCCGCGCTCTCGGCCGCCCGGATGGGCTGCAAGGTTGCCTTGATTCAAGATCG
>Ga0180217_1004698_pt1 | contig 10670 bp, 10 predicted proteins | sample eDN3rd37CBELigOP_FD_128521 | JGI IMG/M metagenome (GOLD analysis project Ga0180217, IMG submission 128521) | Enriched Organic Plus compost microbial communities from Emeryville, California, USA - eDNA 3rd pass 37_C BE-Lig OP (version 2) (version 2) ... | reverse complement strand
TATGCGGATGGCCAGGCCTTGCTCAAGCGCGTGATCGAAAACCGTTGGCTGACCGCCAACGGGGTCGTGGCCTTTTACCCGGCCAACACCGTCAATGATGACGACATCGAGATTTACGCCGATGAGTCGCGCGAGCAGGTGCTCTTTACCTGGCGCAACCTGCGCCAGCAGACCGCCAAGCGCGAAGGCGTGGACAATAAATGCCTTGCGGATTTCATCGCGCCCAAGTCCAGCGGCATCGCCGACTACATCGGCATGTTTGCCGTCACTAGCGGCCTGGGCATCGAGAAGTGGGAAGCCGAGTTCCAGAAGCAACACGACGACTACTCGAGCATCATGCTCAAGGCCATCGCAGACCGCCTGGCCGAAGCTTTCGCCGAAGCCCTGCACGAGCGGGTCCGCAAGGATCTCTGGGGTTACGCGCCGGACGAAAACCTGAGCAACGAACAACTCATCAAGGAATCCTATCGAGGCATCCGGCCCGCGCCTGGCTATCCCGCATGTCCGGAGCACACCGTCAAACGCGATATGTTCCGTGTCATGGCCTGCGAGGAAATCGGGATGCAGCTGACCGAGAGCCTCGCCATGTATCCCGCCGCCGCGGTATCGGGCTTTTACTTCAGCCATCCTGCTTCCCAGTACTTCAACGTGGGCAAGATCGGCGAAGACCAGCTGGCCGACTACGCGGCGCGCAGCGGCCGCAGCGAAGATGAGTTGCGGCGGGCGCTGATGTCGAGTTTGTGAGCCGTGCGGGCGGGCCGCGCTTGACGGATGTGGGCGTGGCCTCGAAGATGGCGAGCGCTTCGCCGGCTTTGCGACGAGGCCTCGCTGGAAGCCCAAGCCACATCACCCCCAAGGAGGACTGCCGTGTTGTTCGTTTTCCATCTGCTCGATAAGAAGACCCCCGATACGCCTGCCCTGAGGGCGCGCCTTCGGCCAGAACATAAACAGTACCTGGCGGGCGTCGGCGACCGGATCGCGTTTGCCGGCCCCTTGCTCGGCGGAGGCGGGCCTGAGGACTTCGTCGGCAGCCTGCTCGTGATCGATTTCGATAGCGAGGCAGACGCGCTGGCCTGGCTGGAGAACGAGCCGTTCACCCGCGCCGGCGTCTATGGTGAACGCAGCATTCATGCGTTCGTGAATACGTGGCCGCAGCGAGCCGGGTTCGTGGCGGGATGAGGGGCGGGCCGGCCGTACCGCTTGGCCGGTGAGCATGCAAGCGTTGCGCTGGCGGACCTTGCATCCGCGGTGCATGCCTCCAGCGAAGCCTCGGCTCAGCGGGGCAAGCCGGCATCCCTGCGTTGCCGCCGGGCGTAAAGCACGCCCCAGCCCAGTCCCAACAGCGCCGCGAGGCACGACCCCGCCAGCACCCCGAGTTTCGCGGCGCCGAGTAGCGCGTCATCGGCGAAGGCCAGCATGGCGATGAAGATCGACATCGTGAAACCTATTCCGGCCAGCAGCCCCACCAGCACAATGCCGGCTCCCGTCACGCCCGGGGGAAGCGCGCACCACCCGAGGCGCACCATGGCCCAGCTTACGGTGACGACTCCCACGGGCTTGCCTATCACGAGCGCAAGTACGACGCCGGCCAGGACCCACTGTGTGCCCCCGGCGGCCAGGTCTATGCCATCCAGGGTGACGCCGGCATTCGCCAGCGCGAAGAGCGGCATCACGCAGTATGCCACCCACGGATGAAGCGCAGCTTGCACCCGTACGATGGGCGGCAGCAGTTCGCGCTGGGCAAGGCGCAGCTCGCGCAGCGGGCCTGCGAGCAGTTGCGAGCCGGCCTCGGCGTGGCGCCCGGTCAGTTGGTTGGCGATGCGCGAAACGACCTCCAGCGGGCGCTCCCGCATCCGCATCGGGACGACCGGCGTCAAAAGGCCAAGAACGACGCCGGCCAGCGTGGGATGGGCACCCGTCATGAGGATGCCGGTCCAGACGATGGCGCCCGGCAAGACATATGCGAACGCCGAGCCGATGCCCATGCGTTGTAAGGCGAGCACCAGCACGAGCCCGGCGCCCGCCAAGGCGAACCCGCCGTAATCGAGTCCGCCCGAATAGAACAGCGCGATGATGAGTACCGCAATGATGTCGTCGATGACGGCAAGGGCCAGCAGGAAGATGCGTAGGTTGCCCGGTATGGAACGGCCTAGGAGGGCGAGGACGCCGACGGCGAACGCGATGTCCGTTGCGGTCGGCACGGCCCAGCCGTTCTGTCGCACCGGATCCGCATTCAGCGCCAAATAGATCAACGCGGGCACCATGACGCCGCCGAGGGCTGCGGCGATAGGCAGGCTGGCCTGGCGCAGGTTGCTCAGCGCGCCTTCATGCATCTCACGTCGAATCTCCATCCCGACGACCAGGAAGAACACGGTCATCAGCCCATCGTTGATCCAGAAGTGGAGAGGCTGGGAAATGGTGAACGATCCCAACCCGATGGAGATAGGCGTGTGCCAGAAGTGATGGTAGCCGGCGGCCAGCGGGGAGTTGGCCCAGGTCAATGCCACGGCGGCGGCGATCAGGAGCACGATGCCGCTGACGGCTTCGACGTGGAGAAATCGGTTCAGCGTGGCAAGGGCGCGTTCAGTGATGAGCTGGGCGCGTGGCAGGTCGGGGCTTGGGGGCATGTGGTCGATCCATGCGAGCAGGAATTGTCGCGCGGCGGCCCGACCTGCGCGTGAATCCTGTCGTGCAAGGAAGAGCACGACACCCAGCGGGGATTCTACCTGAAGGGACGCGCGTGGCACGAATTCATCGCGGCTGGAACATGATGATGCCCATGCCAGCCAGGGCGACGAGCGCGCCGGCGATGTCCCACGACGTCGGCCTGACGCCGTCCACCGCCCACAGCCAGAGCAGCGCGGCGCCAATGTAGACGCCGCCATAGGCGGCATACGTGCGCCCTGCGGCAGTCGGATGCAGGCTCAGCAGCCATGCAAACAGGGCGAGGCCGGCCGCCGCAGGGAGCAGGATCCAGGCCGAGCGCCCTTGGCGCAGCCAGAGATATGGCAAGTAGCAGCCGACGATTTCGGCGATCGCGGTGACCACAAAGAGAAAAAATGTGCGCATGGGGCGGATTGTGTCATGGCCGCGGCGTGAGCGGCTCCTCCGCATGCATTCAGCGCGGCCGCCGGCCGGTGCTTTGCTTGCGCGGCTGTCCGGCACTCGCCGTGAACTCCCGCTTGAGCCAGTCGAGCAAGGCGCGCGCCGGCGGGTGGCGTTCGCGCCCCGGGGCGCACAAGGCTGCGTAGCGCGCGCCCGGTACCGTTACGTGAGGGAGGAAAGGGAAGAGCAAGTCTTGGGCGACGGCGTCCGAGGCCATGACCGAGCTCGCCAGCACCAGCCCCTGCCCCGCGATGGCGGCTTGCAATGCATAGTGCTCTTCCTGGTAGCGCCGGATCGAGGGTCGGCCTCGCATCCACGGCAAGCCGGCCGCGTCGCACCAACGCCTCCAGCCCTGCTCGTAGAGCGTGGAGTCGCGCCAGTGCACGGAGATCAGCGTAGGTTTTTCCGGGATGCCTCCTCCAACCAGGCTGCGTGCGCCGTAGACGCCGAAGGCTTCGTCCAGGATCGCGCCGGTGACCAATTCAGGATAGTCGCGCGTTCCGTAGCGGATGGCGATGTCCACGTTGGCGTCTTCCAGGAGATCGACGACACGGGCGGTCGTGTCGATGCGGACTTCGTAGTCCGGATATTGCTGATAGAAGCGCCCGAGCCTCGGCACCAGCCATAGGGCGGCGAACGAATGGGTGGTCGTTACCGTGACCGCACCGCTGCTTGGCCGCGGCTTCAAGGCATCGATGGCCTGGCTGACGTTCAGCAAGGCGCCGTGCACGGCATGGAAAAGCCGCGAGCCCTCCGCCGCAAGCGCAACGCCGCCTGCGCGGCGTTCGAAAAGGGGCAGCCCCAGGTGACGTTCCAGCGCGCGGATTTGGTGAGACACGGCGGTAGGCGTGACGTGAAGCTCCTCGGCTGCACGCTTGAAGCTGCGCAACCTGGCGGCTGCTTCAAAGGTGCGGAGCGCGTTCAGCGGTAATCCGGCGAACATGGTTGCAGCGATGAGGGTGAATTCATTTCATCTTATTTGAAAGAAGCTCACTCGCCAACGGACGGAATGCTCCGTAAATTTTCGGGAACTGGCCAAACGGACAATTCTTGACCAAGGGAGCAATGAAATGAACTCATCTCATGACATCTTGATACTCGTGGGCAGCCCGCGGCGGGACGGCAATAGCGCCCTGCTCGCCCGGGCCGTCGAAGAAGGGGCGCGCGAGGCGGGCGCATCGGCCCGCCTGCGTTTCCTGGATGACTATCTGGGCGGGTTCCTCGGCGATCGTACGAGCCATTCGGTGCCGCCCCAAGACCGGTATGCCGAGCTTTTCCTCGAGGAGTTCCTGCCCGCGGCGGGCGTGGTGTTCTGCACGCCCATCTATTGGTACGGCATGTCGGCGCAGACCAAGGCCTTCTTCGATCGTTCGTTCACCTATTACTCAGACACCTATCCCCACCATGCCGACGTGCTCGCGCGCATGCAGGGAAAGCGTTTTGGGCTGACGCTTGCTTCGGAGGAAAGCTACCCCGGCGTGGGGCTCGGCATTGTGCAGCAATTGCAGGAGTTTGCCCGGTACACCCATTCGGCCTTCGTCGGCTACGTGCATGGTTCGGGTAACCGTCGAGGCGAGGTCGCCCGCGATCCGCGCGATCCGGTGGCGGCGGCCAGGCGGCTGGGCGCGCATTTGCTGCAATGGCCGTACACCGACTATCGGATCGATACGCCGCGCGGTCCCCAGGTCTGGGCAAGTCCATGAGGGCGGGCTTGGCCTCGTCGCACCGCGGCGGGCAAGAACGAAAACGGCCTCCCTTGGCCGGTCGATGCCGGCGTGGGAAGCCGTTGCGCCAGAGTGCCTGGCCGCAGCGAAGGCCGGCCCTCGCGGGCCGGCGCACTTACGCCGCGGTACGCTCAGGCGGCGTTAGCCAGGACGGCCTGTTGCTGGGGCTGCGCACCCGCGCTGCTGATGGCGATGCGCTTGGGCCGCGCTTCTTCCGGTACGTTGCGCACCAAGTCGATGTGCAGCAGGCCGTTCTCGAGATGGGCGCCGCGTACTTCGATGTGGTCGGCCAGGCGGAACGACAGCTTGAACGCGCGCTGCGCGATGCCTTGGTGCAGATAAGTGACCTTCTCGTCGTTCTTTTCGCGCCGGCCGCCCGTCACGGTCAGCACGTCGCGGTCCACCTGGACGTCCAGGTCGCTTTCGCGCAGGCCGGCAGCCGCGATCACGATGCGGTAGTCGTCATCGCCGTGTTTCTCGACGTTGTACGGCGGATAAGAGCTGCCCGAGTCATTGCGCAGGGCGAACTCGAACAAATCGTTGAAGCGGTCGAAACCGACGGAATGGCGGAACAAAGGCGCCAGAGAGAATGTAGCGTTCATATTGGAACCTCCTGATTATCAGCAAGTTTCACTCGAGGGACCCGACTACGGCATCCCCTGAACCCAATCTCGGGACGGCTTCTGGTTTTTCAAGACCCCCATTCTGCACATGACCTGCCGCGGGCGACCGGGACGGCTCATGGCTGCCTGGACCCCGGCGGGCCTCGCGGGCACACCTGACTTTGTGCCGCACATGACGAGGAGTTCCCGCTGGCGTCCCGGGGGGCAGCCGCGCAGGTGCCGGCCCCGCTTGCGCCTTGCCGCTGCGCCCTGGGCTCCTGTCGAAAAGCCACGCTTTGGCCGGGCGGGCTTGCCAGCCGCGCGGAATTGTGTTTGACTAAAGGTTCAATTCAGCACGAACCCTTCCCTGCACGATCGCAACCATGGCCGCTACCGCCATCCGTCCCACCGCCATCCAGCGCCAAGCCGCGCTGGGTGCCGGCGTGCGCGCGATCGTCGCCCTCATTGCTTCCTCGCTACTACTACCGATCGGTTGCCGGGCCTAGAGCCCCGTGGCAGCTCGGCAGCCATAACTCGGCCACACCTACGGTTCATCCGTTCCTTTTCCCGAGTTCGCAGTAGCAGGAGCAATCCATGATGTTGAAGAATCCCGAGGCGAAATACCGCCCGTTCCCCGCTTACGACTTTGCCGAGCGTACCTGGCCCAACCGTCGCATGACCAAGGCGCCGATCTGGATGAGCACCGACCTGCGCGACGGCAACCAGGCCTTGATCGAGCCCATGAACGGCGAACGCAAGACCCGCCTGTTTGAGAAGCTCGTGGAGATCGGCTTCAAGGAGATCGAGGTGGGATTTCCCTCGGCGTCGCAGACGGACTTCGACTTCATCCGGGGGCTGATCGACCAGAACCGCGTGCCGGAGGACGTCACGATCGAAGTGCTGACCCAGGCGCGCGAAGACCTCATTCGCCGCACGATCGAGTCGGTCGAGGGCGGCCGGCGCGTCATCGTGCACATGTACAACGCCATCGCGCCCGCTTTCCGCCGCATCGTGTTCGGCATGTCGCGCGAAGAGGTCAAGCAGATTGCGTTGGCGGGCACCCGCCTCATCAAGGAGCTCACCGACGCGCGGCCCGAGACCGAGTGGGTCTACCAGTATTCGCCCGAGGTGTTCAGCTCGGCGGAACTCGACTTCGCCAAGGAAGTCTGCGACGCGGTGGTCGAGGCGTGGGGCGCGACGCCCAATCGCAAGATCATCCTGAACCTGCCCGCCACGGTCGAATGCGCGATGCCCAACGTCTACGCCGACCAGATCGAGTGGATGCACCGCAACCTCGCCAACCGCGACAGCATCATCCTCAGCGTGCATCCGCACAATGACCGCGGCACCGCGGTGGCTGCGGCCGAGATGGCTGTGCTGGCGGGCGCCGAGCGCATCGAGGGCTGCCTGTTCGGCCACGGCGAGCGCACGGGCAACGTGGACCTCGTGACGCTGGCCATGAACCTGTACAGCCAGGGCATCTCGCCGGGGCTGGACTTTTCCGACATCGACGACGTGCGTCGCTGCGTCGAATACTGCACCCAGCTGCCAGTGCATCCGCGCCATCCGTACGTGGGCGACCTCGTGTTCACCGCGTTTTCCGGATCGCACCAAGATGCAATCAAGAAGGGCTTCGCGCAGCGCAAGCCGGGCGATATCTGGGAGGTACCGTACCTGCCCATCGACCCGGCCGACGTCGGGCGCAGCTATGACGCGGTGATCCGCGTCAACAGCCAGTCGGGCAAGGGTGGCGTTTCTTATCTCTTGCAGCAGGAGTACGGCCTGGATCTGCCGCGGCGCCTGCAGATCGAATTCAGCCGCGCCATCCAGCGCGTGACCGACGAGACCGGCCGCGAGGTCACGGCCTCCGACGTCTACGCGATCTTCAGCCGCGAATACCTCGACCGGCACGATCCCTACCGTTTCGTGCGGCACCGCATGGCCAGCATCGATGAAGGCGTGCGGGTGGAGGTCGACGTCCTCGTCGACGGCCAGCCCCGGACGCTGGTCGGTTCCGGCAACGGGCCCATCGACGCATTCGTCCAGGCGCTCGGCATGCCGATGCGGCTGATGGATTACCACGAGCACTCCATCGGCGTGGGCGCCGACGCCTCGGCCGCTTGCTATGTGGAGGTGCGCATCGGCGATGCGCCGACAGGCTTCGGCGTAGGGGTAGACAGCGACATCGTCACTGCATCCTTCAAGGCGGTGTTGAGCGCCGTCAACCGCCATCTCCAGGCCAGCGGCCGGTCCGCGCCGATGGCCGGAGCGAAGTTGGCGGAAGTCAGCGTGTGATCGAAGGGGGCGGGCCCGCCCTGCCCCCGGCGTCCGGTCAGAACCCCGACCCAGGTTGTTTCAAGAACTCCGATTCCTGGGGCGTGTTCGCCCGTCCGAGTATGGCGTTGCGGTGGGGGAAGCGCCCGAAGCGTTCCACGATGTCCCGATGGCGGATGGCGAACTCCAGTGAGTTTTGGGAAGCGGGGTGCTCTTGTGCCAGCGTGGCGTAGAGGGCCACGCAGCGCTCCTGGATGGTGAGGTTTTCGCTGTGCATCAGCGGGAGATAGACGAACTCCCGCTGTACGGGCGGCAGCTGCAGGTATTTGCCGGAATCGATCAACTCGAGGGCGTCGCGCAAGGCTTCTGGGTCTCCGGCAAAGGCCCGCGGCGTGCCGCGCCAAATGTTGCGGGTGAACTGGTCCAGCAGCACGATGCGCGCCAGGGCGCCCCCCAGCTCGCGTTTCCACTCGCGCAGCCCGCCTGCCACGGCCTGTTCGACCCTGGGCTGGAAGCGGGCGCGTATTTCCTCGTCGAACTCAGGGTTCTTCTGGAACCAGACATGGCGCGGTTTCAGGTAGCCCGGATCGTCCGGCGGCAGGAACCAAAAATCGAGCACGTCTTGCCATGGCGGGCGGGTCATTGCGGCGCTCCTCAGGCTTCCCAGGTGACGTTGACGTTCTTGGCCTGCGCTTTTCGGAGCATGTCCAGGAGCGGAAATGCGCGCTGGCGCAGGCCAACATAGCGCGCAGCCTTTTCCTTTTCTTCGGGGTCGCTCTCGTCGAAGCGGGGTTCGCGTTCGCCGCCTATCGCGGCCTCGATGCGGCGAATGGCGTCGGGCAGTTGTTCAGGGGTGAAGACGCCCCGGGTGCCGGCGGCGATTTCCGGGAGCTTGCCGGCCAGCTCGAGCAACGGTTTGGCATGCTCGCCGAGCATGATGATTTCCCCGGCGGCTTTGGATCTGAAGGTGACGATCATGGCTCTCCGTGCTCCGTGTGATGTGGTTCGCCACATTATGGCGGAAGCCTCGGCCGGCTAAGCTACGACACGTATCAGGGGGAAGGCGTGCTGAAAAGATGGTTTTGGATAACCCATCCGGTGCCTGCCCGCCTCGCCATGCCGCGTTTTTCCTAGGCAAGGCCGCCGGCTGTTAACATTCCGCTCTTGGCCTTTTATTTACCGCACTATTCCCAGCCATGCTCCCCGAGCAACAGGAACAACTTCTCGGCCTTTTGGGCGCCGCCGTCAAGGCCGTGGCCCCTGAGGCGACGCCCACCTTGCTGCTGGAGCGTCCCAAGGTGGCGTCCCACGGCGATGCCGCCACCAACGTGGCGATGCAGATCGCCAAGCCCTTGAAACGCAATCCGCGCGAACTCGCGCAAGCCATCGTCGACGCCCTCCTGGCGCAGCCGGGGGCCGCCGCGCTCCTGGAGAGCGCCGAGGTTGCCGGTCCGGGCTTCATCAACCTGCGCTTCGCGCCGGCGGCCAAGCAGGCCGTGATCGACGCCATCCGCGTGCGCGGCGCCGATTTCGGCCGCGCGCCGTCCAACGGGCGCAAGGTGATGGTCGAGTTCGTGTCGGCGAATCCCACCGGGCCCCTGCACGTGGGGCATGCCCGCCAGGCGGCGCTGGGTGACGCCATCTGCCGTTTGTTCGCTGCCAGCGGTTGGGAGGTCACGCGCGAGTTCTACTATAACGACGCGGGCAACCAGATCCACAATCTGGCCATCAGCGTGCAGGCGCGCGCCCGCGGACTGGGGCCCGACCACCCGGATTTTCCTGCCGACGGCTATCGCGGCGAGTACATCTCCGACATTGCGGCCGATTACCTGGCCCGCAAGACCGTCAAGGCGGCCGACGCAGAGCCCGTGACGGCTTCGGGCGATCCCGACAATCTCGAAGACATCCGCAAGTTCGCCGTCGCTTACCTGCGCCGGGAACAGGATCTGGACCTGCAGGCGTTCGACCTGAAGTTCGACAACTACTACCTCGAGAGCTCCCTCTATACCTCGGGGCGCGTCGAGCAGACGGTGCAGCGCCTGATCGCCAGCGGCCACACCTATGAGCAAGACGGCGCGCTTTGGCTGCGCACGACCGCGCTTGGCGAAGGCGACGACAAGGACCGCGTGATGCGCAAGTCCGACGGCACGTATACCTATTTCGTGCCGGACGTCGCCTATCACGTGACCAAGTGGGAGCGTGGCTACACCAAGGCCATCAACATCCAGGGCTCGGACCATCACGGCACGGTGGCGCGCGTGCGCTCCGGCCTGCAGGCGCTCAATGTGGGCATCCCCAAGGGGTATCCCGACTATGTGCTGCACAAGATGGTCAAGGTCATGCGCGGCGGCGAGGAAGTCAAAATCTCCAAGCGCGCCGGCAGCTACGTCACCATGCGGGATCTCATCGACTGGGTGGGCCGCGATGCGGTGCGCTACTTCCTGATACAGCGGCGCGCCGATACCGAGTTCGTGTTCGACATCGACTTGGCGCTCAAGCAGACGGACGAGAATCCCGTGTACTACATCCAGTACGCGCATGCCCGCATTTGCTCGGTGCTCGGGCAATGGGGGGGCGATGAGGCGGCGCTGGCGCGCGCCAATACGTCGCTGCTTACCGCCGAACGCGAGTTGCTGCTGCTGCAACGGCTGGCCGAGTTTCCCTCCATGGTCCAGGCGGCGGCGAACGACCTGGCGCCGCATCATGTCGCTTTCTGGCTGAAGGACTGCGCCGCGGACTTCCACGCCTACTACAATGCCGAACGCGTGCTGGTGGACGATGCCGAATTGAAGCTGGCGCGCTTGGCGTTGCTCGCCGCGACGCGTCAGGTCCTGGCCAACGGATTGGCGTTGTTGGGCGTGTCTGCTCCGCAACGGATGTAACGATTCATGGTGTCCACAGCAAAGCCGGCTTCTTCCAGGAAAGGTAAACAGCAGCGGGCCCGCCCGGGCGCGGCGGCCCAGCG
>Ga0180217_1004695_pt1 | contig 10677 bp, 9 predicted proteins | sample eDN3rd37CBELigOP_FD_128521 | JGI IMG/M metagenome (GOLD analysis project Ga0180217, IMG submission 128521) | Enriched Organic Plus compost microbial communities from Emeryville, California, USA - eDNA 3rd pass 37_C BE-Lig OP (version 2) (version 2) ... | reverse complement strand
TCGTCGCGTTCTTCGCCGACGAGGAGAACGGCGGTGTCGAGGGCGCTCCGCTCGTGGTCCGGGACCGGCCGGAGTGGTTCGCCGGCGCCACCGAGGCGATCAGCGAGGTCGGCGGGTTCTCGGTCGACGTGGGCGACCGCCGGGCCTATCTGCTGCAGGTGGGGGAGAAGGCCCTGCTGTGGCTGCGTCTGGTCGCCCGCGGCGCCGCCGGGCACGGGTCCCGCTTCCACCCGGACAACGCCGTCACCCGGCTCGCGGAAGCCGTGGCCGCGATCGGTCGCACCGAGTGGCCCATCCGCCTCACCGACACCACCACGCAGTTCCTCGACGTGCTCGCCGAACTCTCGGGCGCCGACCGCGACGACCCGGATGCGGTCGCCTCGAGCGTCGGCCCCGCGGCCGCGTTCCTGAAGGCCACCCTCCGGACGACCGCGAACCCGACGATGCTCACCGCCGGGTACAAGCACAACGTCATCCCGGACCGCGCCGAGGCCCTCATCGACGTGCGGGTGCTCCCCGGCACCGAGGAGGAGGCGCTGGCTGACATCCGCCGCATCGTCGGTCCGGACATCGAGATCGAGACCGTCACGCGCGACATCGGCCTGGAGACCCCGTTCACCGGCGACCTCGTCGACAGGATGGTCGCCGCGATCGGCCGCCACGACCCGGGCGTGCCGGTGATCCCCTACCTCATGGGCGCCGGCACCGACAACAAGGCGCTCGCCCGCCTGGGCATCACCGGCTACGGCTTCGCGCCACTGAGACTGCCGGCCGGGCTCGACTTCACCGGCATGTTCCACGGCGTGGACGAGCGTGTCCCGATCGACTCGCTCGTGTTCGGGCAGCGCGTACTGACAGACCTCCTCCGCTCCCTCTGACCCCGACACCGAAAGGCGCGCATGCACCTCCTCGAGGCGATCTTCCTCGGCCTGATCCAGGGACTCACCGAGTTCCTGCCCGTGTCGTCCAGTGCGCACCTGCGCATCGTCGGCGCATTCCTGCCCAACGCCGAGGACCCGGGGGCGGCGTTCACCGCCATCACCCAGATCGGCACCGAGGCGGCCGTGGTGATCTTCTTCTGGCGCGACATCGTGCGCATCATCGGCAACTGGTTCCGGGCACTGTTCGGCCGCATCCCGCGCAACGACCCCGACGCCCGCATGGGGTGGCTCATCATCGTCGGCTCGGTGCCGATCGTCGTCCTCGGGTTGCTGTTCCAGGACCAGATCGAGACCGTGTTCCGCTCGATGTGGCTCGTCGCCGGCATGCTCATCTTCTTCGGCGTGCTGCTCGGCATCGCGGATGCGGTCGGTGCGCGCAAGCGCAGGCTGAACGAACTCAACCTCGGGCAGGGCGTCGTCTTCGGATTCGCGCAGTCGCTCGCGCTCATCCCGGGCGTGTCCCGATCCGGCGGCACGATCACCGCCGGCCTGTTCATGGGGTTCGAGCGCGCCGCCGCCGCCCGGTACGCCTTCCTGCTCGCGATCCCGGCGGTGTTCGGCAGCGGCTTCTACCAGCTGTTCAAGAGTTGGGACGAGCCCGGCGTCTACTCGCTCGGCGAGACGTTCGCCGCCACGGCTGTCGCCTTCGTGGTGGCGCTCGTGGTGATCAAGTTCTTCATGGCCTGGATCTCCAAGCACAGCTTCATGCCGTTCGTGGTGTACCGGGTCGCGCTCGGTGCGCTCATCCTGGTGCTCCTGTCGACCGGCGTCCTCCCGGCCTGAGCCCGCGAACCCGAACGGTCAGCGGCGCGGGTCGTCCGGACGGGGCTTGCCGGGGCCGTCGCCGCGGCGACGGAGGTACTGTTCGAACTCGCGGGCGATCGCGTCGCCCGACGCCTCGGGGGAGTCCCAGGCGTCCCGGGTGCGCTCGAGCCCGCGGATGTACTCGCTCATCTCCTCGTCGTCCGCCGCGGCGGCGTCGATGGACGCCTCCCAGGCGGCGGACTCGGCGGGCAGCCCCGCACGCGGCACATCGGCGCCGGTGAGCTCCTCGAGTCGGTCGAGCAGTGCGAGGGTGGCCTTCGGCGACGGCGTGTGCCCGGCGACGTAGTGGGGCACGCTCGCCCAGAGCGCGGCACTCGGGATGCCCGCCCCCTCGGCGGTGTGCGTGAGCACCGACAGGATGCCGACGGGGCCTTCGTAGGTGGAGCGTTCCAGGTCGAGTTCGCCGCGCAGCCGTTCGTTGTCGCTGCCGGCGAACACCGAGATCGGCCGGGTGTGCGGCACGTCCGACATCATCGAACCGAGGGCGACGATCCCGGTGATGTCCTCACGCAGGGCGACGTCGACGAGTTCGGCGGCGAACGCCTGCCAGGCGCGCGCCGGTTCGACGCCGGTGAGCAGCCACAGCTCCGGGCGGTCCGCATCCGTACGCGCTGCGGGACGGAGGATGGTGGCCTCCGGCCAGCTCAGCGTGCGCTTGCCCTCGCCGTCGATCGCGACCTGGGGCCGGGTGTACTGGTAGTCGAAGTACAGTTCCGGCTCCACCGTGTACACGGGCTCGTAGTCGCCCTCCGTCTTCAGGAGCGCGACGGCGGAGGATGCGGCCTCACCGGCGTCGTTCCACCCGTCGAAGGCGGCGACGAGTATGCGGCGACCGAGTCCGTCCACGCGTTTCCTTTCCTGGCCCGGCGGGCCTCGTTCCAGGATAGGCCGTCGGATGCGGGCGGGCCCGGCGCCCTGCGTACGATGGACGGATGACCTCCGTGCTGCCCTCCGCCGTGCTCTGGGACATGGACGGCACGCTCGTGGACACCGAGCCGTACTGGATGGCCGCGGAGACCCCGCTCGTCGAACGCTTCGGCGGCACCTGGACGCATGAGCAGGCGCTGCAGCTGGTCGGACTCGGCCTCGAGGACTCCGCCCGCATCCTGCAGGGCGCCGGTGTGCGCATGGCGGTGCCGGAGATCGTCGACACGCTCACGGCGCAGGTCATGGACCAGCTCCGGGAGAAGGGGCTGCCGTTCCGACCCGGCGCCCGCGAGCTGCTCGCGGACCTCCGGGCCGCCGGCGTCCGCACCGCCCTGGTCACCATGTCGATGCGCCGGATGGCGCAGACGGTCGTCGACCTCCTCGGTTTCGAGGGCTTCGACCTCATCGTCGCCGGCGACGACGCCACCCGTCCCAAGCCCTTCCCGGACGCCTATCTGCAGGCCTGCACCGCGCTCGGGGTCGACCCCGCTTCCACACTCGCGATCGAGGACTCGCCCGGCGGCGTCCGTGCTGCGGTCGGGGCGGGGGCGGTGACCCTGGGGGTGCCGCTCATGGTCTCGCTGACCGGCGCCGGCGCACACGAACTCTGGCCCAGCCTGGCGGGCCGCACCGCCCAGGACATCGCCGCCCTGTACACCGCGCACAGCCCGCGCACCCGAGAGGACCACGCATGACATCGCCCATCGTCCCGCCCCGCGGTCCGTTCCGTGCCGGCGAACGAGTGCAGCTGACCGACACCAAGGGCCGCATGCACACGACGACCCTCCGCGAAGGCGGTGAGCTCCACACCCATCACGGTGTGCTCTTCCACGACCAGATCATCGGGCAGCCCGACGGCTCCGTCGTCGCCAACAGCGCCGAGTACGAGTACCTCGCGCTCCGACCGCTGCTGCGCGACTTCGTGATGTCCATGCCGCGCGGTGCCGCGATCGTCTACCCGAAGGACGCCGCCCAGATCGTCACCCAGGCCGACATCTTCCCCGGCGCGGTCGTCGTCGAGGCGGGCGTCGGCTCCGGTTCGCTCTCGCTCCACCTCCTCCGCGCCATCGGCCCGGAGGGGCGGCTCGTGTCCTTCGAACGCCGCCCGGAGTTCGCCGAGGTCGCCACCGCCAACGTCGAGACCTTCATCGGCGAGGCGCCGGAGAACTGGCGCATCGTCCTCGGCGACCTCGCCGAGGAGCTCCCGAACACGGTCGCCCCCGGTTCGGTCGACCGGGTCGTGCTCGACATGCTCGCACCCTGGGAGTGCATCGACGCCAGCGCAGAGGCGCTCATCCCCGGCGGTGTGGTGATCTGCTACGTCGCCACCGCCACCCAGCTCAGCCGTGTCGCGGAGTACATCCGGAACACCGGCGCGTTCACCGAACCCGACGCCAGCGAGACACTCGTGCGCGGGTGGCACGTGGAGGGTCTCGCCGTGCGTCCCGATCACCGCATGGTCGCCCACACCGGGTTCCTCCTCACGGCACGCCGTCTTGCCCCCGGTGCCGTCCCACCGGAGCGCAAGCGCCGGGCGTCGAAGGCCACCGGCACGGATGCGGACGTCGAGGCGTGGACCCCGGGCGCCGTCGGCGACCGTGAGATCTCCGACAAGAACCTCCGCAAACGCGTGCGCGAGGCGCAGAAGGCCGCCGAGGCCGCCAAGCGCGCACATTCGGATGACGCCCGCACGGACGCCCTAGACTGAACCGGTGCGTAGACTGCCCGCCGTCCTGACCGCCGCCGGCCTTGTGGCCGTGGCCCTGACCGGCTGCGCCTCCAGCGGCGCCCCGACCTGTGACCGCGATGTGTCCACCGACCGGCTCGCCGGAATCGTGGACGTCACGGGTGCCGTGGGGGAGCGCCCCGAGGTGCACGTGCCGACACCGTTCCACGCGTCCGGTGTCGAGATCTCCGACCTCGCCGTCGGCGAGGGCACCTCGATCGTCTCCGACCGCCAGGACCTCGTCCTCGGCATCACCGTCGTGGACGGTGCGACCGGTGAGCTGCTCGCTCAGCAGGGCTACGAGGGTCTCGATTCGGTGACCAACGTGTCGACCTGGACCGACGCCATCCCGGCCCTGGAGGACGCCCTCATGTGCGCGTCCGCCGGCAGCCGCGTCCTCGTCGGCCTGGACTCGGAGGAGCTCGGGGACGCGGGACAGGCACTCGGGCTCGAGTCCGGGTCCTCCGCGGTGTTCGTGCTCGACCTCCGCAAGGTCTACCTGGCCGCCGCCGACGGCGCCGACCAGTTCAACGCGGGCTGGGGCCTTCCCGCGGTGGTCCGTGCCCCGAGCGGCCAGCCCGGGATCATCGTCCCGGACGGCCCCGCGCCCACGGAGACGGTCGTGCAGGTGCTGAAGAAGGGTGACGGCCCCGTCACGACCGACCAGGACAGCATCCGGATCAACTACACGAACGTGTCCTGGCAGACCCGTGAGGTCGGCGGCACGTCGTGGGATTCGCAGCCGTACGCGTACGACCTGTCCGCCTACACCGATCCGCTCACCGAGGCCCTCATCGGACAGCCGGTCGGCTCGCAGCTGCTCGTCGTGCTGCCGCCGGCGGAGGGCGCCGAGGCCGACACGCAGGTCTTCGTGATCGACATCCTCGGGATCGACGGCCAGGCGGACTGACGGCCGTCGCACCCGTCCTAGGATGGCCGGGTGCCCACCCACCCCGCTCCCGAGGAACGCCTCGTCAACCTGGTCGTGGCGCTCATGGCCACGCAGCAGGGCCTGACCAAGGACGTCATCCTGTCGTCGGTGTCCGGGTACCGCGAGCAGGTCGACGGCGGTGCGTCCAAGGACGCACTCGAGAAGATGTTCGAGCGCGACAAGGAGAACCTGCGGCAGCTCGGCGTGCCGATCGAGACGATCGGAGACCAGGCCGACCCCGAAGACCTCCGGGAGGCGCGTTACCGCATCCCGACGAGTGAGTACGCGCTGCCGGAGGACATCGAGTTCACCCCGGCCGAGATCGCGCTGCTGAACCTCGCGGGCGGTGTCTGGGGGTCGAGTTCGATGTCCGCCGACGCACGCAGCGGGCTGCGGAAGATCCGGGCGCTCGGCGACACGGTGGACGAACAGATCATCGGCTATGCCCCGCGGCTGAACGTGCACGACCCGGCCTTCGCCCCGCTCCAGCGTGCGATCGAGCAGACCCGGGTCGTGACCTTCGGCTACCTGAAGCCGGGGGAGCCGGTCGCCAGGCGCCGCCGGGTGCGACCGCTCGCACTCGTGGACTACGAGGGACGCTGGCACGTCCTCGCCCACGACCTCGACGCGCAGGCCGAGCGCACCTTCCTGCTCTCCCGCATCACCGGAGACGTGGAACTCACCCGCGAGCGCTTCGACCCGGCCCTGCGCGACGGTGCCGGCGAGCGGGCCTTGACCGGCCTCGACGAGGTCGCGGCCCGGCAGGAGGCCCACCTGGAGGTGCACCCGGGCACGGAGGCGGCGCTCCGTCTGCGGCGCCGTGCCAGGCCGGCCGGACAAGGGCTGCGCGTGCCGTTCGTCGACGCACACGTCTTCGCGGACGAACTCGCCTCCTACGGCCCGGAGGTGCGCGTCGTCGCCCCCGACTCCCTGCGGGAGCTCGTCGTCGCGCGACTGCGCGGTGCGCGCGAGCGGAACGGGGTGGCCCGATGAGCGCGGAACGCAAGCTCCTGGCGACCGACCGGGCGGCACTTATGCTGCAGCTCGTGCCGTATCTCGTGGACCGCGGCGACGTGTCGGTCGCCGAGGCGGCGAAGGACTTCGACGTCACCCCGGAGCAGATGCGCCGGATGGTGCGTACGCTGACCGTCATCGGTCGCCCCGGCGACGGCGGGTTCTGGCAGATGCCGCAGGACCTCTTCGACATCGATTGGGACCTGCTCGATGAGCAGGACCGCATCTCGCTCACCCACACCGTGGGGCTGGAACGTGCACCACGGCTCACGGCCCGCGAGGCGGCGGCCCTCCTCGCCGGCCTGCAGCTGGCGGGCTCATTGCCGGGCGTGTCCGACTCGGCGGTGCTCAACGGCCTGCTGGCGAAGCTCGCCCGTGGCGCGGCGGCCGCCCCGCCGGAGGTCATCGTCGCACCCGCCGCCGTCGACGAGGTGCGCGAGCGCGTGGGCGAGGCGCTTCGGAGCGGGGTCGCGCTCTCCTTCACGTATCGCACACCCGACGGCGAGCCGACCACGCGCACGGTCGACCCCATCAAGGTCCACATCGCCGACGGGCAGTGGTACCTGCAGGGCTGGTGCCACCTCCGCGAGGCGGTGCGCACCTTCCACCTCGACCGGGTCTCCGATCCCGTCCTCACCGACATCCCCGTCACGCACGCGGATGCGGCGACCCCCGCCCTCTTCGATGCCGACCGCGGTGAGATCTCGGCCCGCATCCGGTTCCCCGCCGCACTCGCGCCGCTGCTGTCGGCGCATCTCTCGGGAGCGGAGACGACCGAGGACGGCGACACCTGCACCGCCACCATGCGCCTCGCCGACGAGCGGAGCCTCCGACGGCTCGCCACCCGGTTCGGCGGCGACATCGAGGTGCTCTCGCCCGAACCGGTGCGCCGCGCCGTCGACGACTGGGCCCGCGCGGGGCTGGCGCAGTACGGACTCGCGTGACGCGACCGGTACCCGGGCGGGTTCAGGGTTAGACTGGGGCGACCCTGGTGGAAGGACACCCCTCATGCTTCAAGGACTCACCGGATGGCACTTCCTGATCATCCTTCTTGTGATCCTGCTGCTGTTCGGCGCTGCCAAGCTGCCCGCTCTGGCCAAGAGCCTCGGGCAGTCCGCCCGTGTCTTCAAGGGTGAGATGAAGGAGATGAAGAAGGAGGACCAGGCCGAGGACGCCCAGGCTCCGTCCACCTCCGACTCCGGCGGGTCCACGGTGTCGAGCGACTCGAAGCGTCGCCCGGACGGATCCGGCGACTCCGTCTCCTGACCCCGGTGGTCACCACCGGTCCAGCTCGCGTGGCAGACGCGAACGAGCCGCGCCGCGACAAGCGGATGACGCTCGGCCAGCATCTGGTCGAACTGCGCAAGCGCCTGATGATCGCCGCGGCGGCACTCGTCGTCGGCATGATCGCCGCGTTCTTCCTGACCGATCCGGTCATCCACCTGATCACCGAGCCGATCCGCACCGTCGCCGAGATGCGCGGCGAGTCCGGCAAGGTCGAGCTCATGTTCAGCACCGTCAGCAGCGCCTTCGACCTGCGGCTGCGCATGTCGTTCGCCATCGGCATCCTGCTCTCCGCGCCGATCTGGCTGTGGCAGGTATGGGCGTTCGTCATGCCCGGACTCACCCGGAAGGAGATCCGCTACACGGTCGGGTTCATGGCCGCGGCGATCCCGCTGTTCTTCGCCGGATGCTTCGTGGGCCTGCTGATCATGCCCCACGTGGTGGAGCTCATGTCCTCCTTCGTTCCGGAGTCCGGCGCATCCTTCTACGACGCGTCGTACTACTACGACTTCGTCTTCAAGCTCCTCATCGTCGTCGGTATCGCCTTCGTCCTCCCGGTCTTCCTCGTCGCGTTGAACCTCGCCGGTGTCGTGACCGGCAAGGCGATCCTCAAGGGCTGGCGCGTCGCGGTGCTCATCGCGGTCGTGTTCGCCGCGCTCGCGACACCCGCCGCCGACGTCACCTCGATGCTGCTGCTGGCAGGCATCATGGTCGTCCTCTACTTCGCGGCCGCGTCGCTGTCGCTCCTCTTCGACCGCCGTCGACGCAAGCGGGACGCGGAGCTGTTCGGCGGCACCCCCTGATGAGCGAACCGACGCCGGCCGAGCGCTATGCCCTGGCACGCGAACGGACCCGGCACCCGCTCACCCGTGCGTTCGCGGAGGCGCAGCGGTTCGACCTCGACCCGTTCCAGTGGGAGGGGTGCGCAGCCCTCGAGGACGGCCACGGCGTGCTCGTGGCAGCGCCCACCGGCGCGGGCAAGACCGTCGTGGGGGAGTTCGCGATCCACCTCGCGATGCTCGACCCGCGCGCCAAGGCCTTCTACACGACGCCCATGAAGGCGCTGTCGAACCAGAAGTTCCGGGAGCTCGTCGAGGTCTACGGCCCCGACGAGGTGGGCCTGCTCACCGGCGACACGAACATCAACGGCTCTGCGCGCATCCTGGTGATGACCACCGAAGTGCCGCGGAACATGCTCTACGCGGATTCCCCGGCCCTGCGGGACCTCCGCTTCGTCGTCATGGACGAGGTGCATTACCTCGCCGACCGCTTCCGCGGCGCCGTGTGGGAGGAGGTCATCATCCACCTCCCGCGCAGGGTGCGGGTCGTTGCGCTGTCGGCAACGGTCTCGAACGCGGAAGAGTTCGGCGACTGGCTCGACACCGTCCGCGGTGACACCGACGTCGTGGTCTCCGAGATCCGCCCGGTGCCGCTGGAGCAGCACATGCTCGTCCGCGGTGACCTGTTGCCGCTGTTCGACGACCGGGTCGGCGCCGGGGTCGCGCAGGTCAACCGGGAGCTGCTGCGACTGCGGGGCGGCGGGTCGCAGCTCTCCTTCGAGGGCCCGCGTCGCGTGCGCGGTCGTGGACCCGGCCGCCGCGGTGGGGGAGGTGCGCCACCACGCCGGGCGGAACGCATCGACCGGCCACAGGTCGTCGAGCTGCTCCGCCGGGCGAGCCTGCTGCCGGCGATCTTCTTCATCTTCAGCCGCGCCGGCTGCGACGGTGCGGTCGCGCAGACCCGGCGTGCCGGCGTCCGGCTCACGACTCCCGAGGAGCGGCGTGAGATCCGCGAGCTCGTCGCGGAACGCACCCGCTCCCTCCCGGAGGAGGATCTCGCGGTGCTCGGGTTCTGGGAATGGCGCGACGACCTGGAGCGCGGGGTGGCAGCCCACCATGCGGGGTTGCTGCCGGCGTTCAAGGAGATCGTCGAGGAGCTGTTCCAGCGCAAGCTCGTGAAGGTCGTGTTCGCGACCGAAACGCTCGCGCTCGGCATCAACATGCCCGCACGCACGGTCGTGCTCGAGCAACTCGAGAAGTTCAACGGCGAAGCGCGGGTGGCCATCACCTCCGGTGAGTACACACAGCTCACCGGCCGCGCCGGCCGGCGTGGGATCGACGTCGAGGGGCACGCCGTGATCCAGTGGACACCGGCCGTCGACCCGCAGGAGGTCGCCGCGCTCGCTTCTCGCCGCACCTACCCGCTGAACTCCAGTTTCCGGCCGACGTACAACATGGCGGTCAACCTCATCGACCAGTTCGGGCGTGCCCGGGCGCGGGAGATCCTGGAGTCCTCGTTCGCGCAGTTCCAGGCCGACCGTTCCGTCGTGGGACTGGCGCGGGAGGTGAAGGAGGGGGAGCGTTCGCTCGCCGGCTACGCCGAGGCGATGACATGCGACCTCGGCGACTTCGCCGAGTACTCCGGCATCCGCCGGGAGCTCAGCGACCTGGAGAAGCTCAACCGCCGCGACGTGACCGCATCCCGGGCCACCCGGGACGCCCGCCAGCGGCAGATCCAGGCGCTCCGCACGCGGATGCAGCGGCATCCGTGCCACCGGTGTCCGGACCGCGAGCAGCATGCACGCTGGGCCGAGCGGTACTGGAAGCTCAAACGGCAGATCGACAAACAGCGACGGCAGATCGAGACCCGCACCGGGACGGTCGCACGGGTGTTCGACCGCGTCGTGGACGTGCTCGCCACGCTCGAGTACGTCGAGGACACCGGCGACGGCGTGGCGCTCACCGCCGCGGGACGCACGATGCGGCGAATCTACGGTGAACGCGATCTGCTCGTCGCCGAATCGCTCCGGCGCGGCATCTGGTCGCGCCTGGACGCGCCCTCGCTCGCGGCGCTCGTGTGCGCGCTCGTCTACGAGCCCCGCCGTGACGAGGCCGGCGACGACCGGTCGCTGCCCCGTGGTGCGTTCCGCGTCGCGATGAGCGAGACGTCCGACCTCTGGCAGCAGCTCGACGACCTGGAGCGCGAACACCACCTGCCGGGTTCGCAGGCGCCCGCGACGGGCCTGTCCG
>Ga0180217_1004692_pt1 | contig 10682 bp, 7 predicted proteins | sample eDN3rd37CBELigOP_FD_128521 | JGI IMG/M metagenome (GOLD analysis project Ga0180217, IMG submission 128521) | Enriched Organic Plus compost microbial communities from Emeryville, California, USA - eDNA 3rd pass 37_C BE-Lig OP (version 2) (version 2) ... | reverse complement strand
GTCTGGATACGGGACTCTTACGGTTGCGTTGGAGATTTATGTTTGTGGGTTAAAAAAAGGAATAATTTTTGTTTTTACTTACTTTTTTTTTTTTTTTTTTTCCTTTGGTATCCTTTTTTTTTTTTTTTTTTTTTTTTTCGCAATTTTTTACTCACTGCTTTAATTTCTCCTCCTCTGGCCCCAATCTAGTTCCGCTATGAAGCGCTGATTCGCGAGCACAGGATCATTTCTCAGCTCGCAGGTTTACCCTTTGACCCCACCTTGATTGATCCCATCTACTAAACCTAGCCGCAACAGAGTGCCTTTGCTACATTATCCCTGGATTTCTAGCCAAATACAGCCATCCAAACCCGAAAAAAAAAATCGGACGACGTCATTGAACAAAAAATCTGAGGCAAAATCAAGCTGAAATCACACAAGTTTTCACTTTGTATAGACGCTGCTCGTGGGGCTGCCTCGAATCCAAGTATATCAGATGGCTGCACAACCCGAGACAAAGTCGATTACACTCGAAGAACTGAAGAAGCACTCGAATCCAGAGGATTGCTGGATCGCTATTGATGGCAAGGTACGTTTCGACCCTGTCTCGATTTGACGCGCGCAACTACGAGATCACGTAGACGGATGGTCTCGGACCCTCGTCAGGACTCACCCTTACGTGCGTCCCAACCCGCTCTTCGACCCACAATCCTGTAGGTGTATGACATCTCCAAGTTCGCGAAGTTGCACCCTGGTGGAAGAGGTGTGATCTTGAGATATGCTGGGCAAGACGCCACTGAGGCATTTCATCAGCTCCACGCCGATCATGTGTTGAGGAAGTGTACGTGTTTTGTTCATCCATGGCTCCTCGGAGTATATGAATCGCATCTCTGGCTCACATACTCTTCATTTCATGCGAATCCGGTTGATCCGACGCAACTCTCAGGATCACAGCAGTTCTTTCAGAGTTTGGCCACCAACCAACTTCCGGCCGCCTCTTTTCCCACTATTATGTGCTCCAGGCTCATATTCAACCCCACCCTGCGCCGCCCTACGCCTTTAGACGAACGCCTTGTCATCGGCCAACTCGAAGGATACAAATCGAAGCGTCGTGTAAGTAGAACTGCTGAAAGATGCTGCCCTCGCTGGCTCGTCTACACAAATCTTGCAGATGTTGTGTAGCTTTCGCCTCTTCTGACATGTTTTTGGGACGAACGCTTGCCCACCATCATCTATAGGCTCCCAAGGTAGACGCATCCGGCAAGTTCTTTGGTGAGATGATTCCTTATGGCGATCCAAATTGGTATCAGGGATGGAACTCAGTATACTACAAAGAGACCCATCGAAAGTTCCGAGCCTTGATTCGCGAGTTCGTTGACCGTGAGATTACTCCCTACTGCCACCAGTGGGACGAAAGCAAGCAGTTGCCCAAAGAGCTCTTCAAGCGGTGCGCCAGCGCCGGCTTTACTCCACTGCTCGTTGGACTCCCTTGGCCTACGAAGTATGTTGGTGACCGTGTTGGCAATGGTGAGTTTACGCCAGGTGAACTCGACCCATTCCATGAACTCATCTTTATCGACGAAGTTTCACGCTGTGGTAGCGGTGGTGTGCTGTGGGGCCTCTCGGGCGGCCTTTCCATTGGACTGCCCCCTGTTCTGCACTTTGGCTCTGAAGAATTGAAGGAGCGCATTGTTCCTCCTGTGCTCCGCGGTGAGAAGTTTATTTGCTTGGCCATCACTGAGCCATATGCAGGCAGTGATGTCGCAAACATCCAAACTACTGCCAAGCTTAGTGAGGACGGCAAGTACTACATTGTCAACGGTGAGAAGAAGTGGATCACCAATGGTACTTTTGCCGACTATTTCACTACTGCAGTTCGTACCGGTGACGAAGGTCCATTTGGCGTCTCGCTCCTGTTGATTGAGCGCACCATGCCAGGTGTTAGAACTGAGAAGATGAACTGCATGGGCGTCTGGTCATCTGGTACTGCATACGTTACCTTCGAAAACGTCAAGGTGCCCGTTGAGAACCTCATTGGTGCAGAGAACCTGGGCTTCAAGGCCATCATGCACAACTTCAACCATGAACGATGGAGCATTGCCGTCCAGGCCATTCGTTTCGCGCGAGTCTGCTGTGAGGAGGCTTTCAAGTGGGCCGTCAAGCGCAAGACCTTCGGCAAGCGTCTCGTTGATCACCCTGTCATTCGTGCCAAATTTGCTGAAATGATTCGTCAGATTGAGGCAAGTCAAGCGTGGCTTGAGTTGATCACGTATCAGCTGTCCGTGATGCCAAAGAAGGAACAAAGCCGACTTGCAGGTACGATTGCTATCCTTAAGGCACACGCATCTAAGGTGTTCGAGTTCTGCGCTCGCGAAGCGCTCCAAATCTTCGGTGGAAGCGGTTACACGCGTGGTGGTCAGGGTGAAAAGGTTGAGCGTTTGTATCGTGAGGTCCGTGCATACGCTATCCCTGGAGGCTCTGAGGAGATCATGCTCGATTTAGGTGTGCGTCAGGCGCTGCGTCAATCCAAGCTCTAAGTGATTTTCCAGTTTCAAGTGCTTGATCAAAGTTCGCACTATCATTCCTAACTGGGCTGTGAAAGTTTGACAATATATACAAGTGTGTAATTTATTACGTCGCCTATTTTATCTCACTCAGCACTTTACTGGTATGGATGTCCAATCTTCTCCATGGCGCGCTGAAGCCGCGATATAGGTTCAAAGCATGGAGTGAAGAATGTGTTGATGATGAATGGATTATCGGTGTCCGCTGGCCGTTTGAAGATTCTCTTGGTTCCATACCAAAGCCGCGAGAAGAAGAGTCGGTATGGGTCATGTGCTTGGAATTGTTTGAGGGCGTCAATATCTCTTTGAATGATGGCCTTGACAATATCTCGCACCTCTGCGCAGGCAACCTCGTCATCCTCTCGATTCAGCCATATCTTCGTATCGATAGGCTCCCCAAAGCTAAAGTAGTAGCGTTGCCACCGATGCAGTGCAAATGGACATATCAGTGGGAGTGTCACACTTTCTGTTCCCTTGGGTTTGGGGGGAAGCTCGCGTCGTCCGCAACTGGACTCTGCGTTGGGTGGAGGATTGAGCTTCACTTCCTGAAATGTGTCCATCTCATCGTTTGAGTTTGATTCTTCCTCGGCAATCGTAGGTGTGTGGAGTGGGGTGCCTCGCTTCGTTGTTTGCGTTGTCAATTCACGGAAGAATCTCTTGTTTGCAGCCCTTCCGCTCATGATTGCGCTAAAAGCGCTAGGACTTTGAAGAGGATGCATGAGCACAGGAGTCGTGGGTGGTGCACGTGAGCGTCGTCCAAACAACCAATTAAACGGCACGTCGCCCATTATTGGAAACATATCGTTCGAACCCACGCTTGAGATTGGGATAATGATAGCCTTTGATGCGATAGCAATTTTTGCGAACCCGGCCCGTTCTCCCCAAATGATAGGGTAATCAGCATCATTCTTCTTTTTCATGACCTCGCGTGAGCCGCCGGGGTATACTATAAGTGCAAAGCCCTGCTCAAGTGCATCAGTACCGCACTCACGCGTACCAGGGATTCCTCCACACCAACGTATGAATCGACCCCAGAGTGGAAAGTTGAAGTGGCCGTTGTGAGCAAGGCCACGAACATACAGCCCAGTGGTCTTGTAAAGATACCAAACGAGAGTTGGCATATCCATACCAAGTGTGGTATGATTACCAACAAACAGGAGAGGTCGAAACTCCTCTGGTTGATTTGCGTCTGGTAAATTAGTGTTCATCGCCACCTTTGGCTGGTGTGATTCCTGATCAGGGCAGCCTGGTGATCCAGTACGTCCTACATCTTTGCAATCGCTCTCGAGAGGCTGCGGATTGGGTTTGCTCGCCATGCTTTTTGCCCTATCGGCTGCAGCTTGGTTTCCAGCTTCCTTGGCAAGAATTCTCTCCGCGTTTGCACGGGTCATGTCGGTCTTGATTGTTGCGGCCCGAGCGAGGCCAATCACTCTTTCGAGGCCAAAGAAGATGGGATTCGTGATGACTGAGTACGCTGTCAACGCAGGGTCAAAGAAGATCGAATGAGGTGGTGAGTACTCGAGCATGTCTCGTCTGCAGGCAGCAGCATCAGCCTGAGCATACGCGCGGTAGTTAGCTCTTAGTCGCCAAATAAAGCGGCTGGCGAGATTGGCTGTGTAGGCTATGAAGAGCAAGAGCAAGGCCTGGGAGCCAGCGCGCTCGGGTGCTTTCAGCAGCCACTTGGGGCAAAGGGAGATTAACTTTGCGATCAGACCGGCAGTCGCTTTGAGGAGACGCAGCCTCAACTGAGTTATATGAGGTAGCCCCAGTGAGTCTGAGTCTATCGCGCAGTGATGTAGGTGCTGAAGCTGGTTATTAACGTAGACGAGCAGCCTACCGAAGCCTAGAACCAGTGCTGTTGGGTATACCACCCATTGCTCAAATCTGTAGAACTTCTTGAGAACGTGGTTAGCTCCTGCGAGGTTCTTCAAAATAGCCGCCTTCAGAGGTGATTCAAGTGGTAAATCGTCCAGGAGTGTAAAAGCGGTTTGAAATCCCGCGAGGACAACGCACGCTAGCTTGACGTGGTCATGGCTGAACCAGGTCTCAGCTACGGTCTGGAGTTTGGAGAAGATCATGGATACTTGGCGAGGCTTGGACGAGGTATGACTCCACTGGTGAGTTTGCTAGTGTAGGATCTTTTTGTTTATATTATCAGTTCGGAAATGCACTCGCGCTCGGGCCAGATTTCACGTCTCCATCACTGTGGTTTGATGGCTTGGTTGCAAATTCTCCAGGTCGAGATCCAGCAGTTTCCAGGCCAGGGTGGATCGAATCTTAAATGTTTTCGAATTTGGCTGGTCATGCAGTTGCTGGCGAGCTTACTGGGAGATATCTGGGAAACACTGAAACCACAGATTGTCCTTCTCTGTTTGGAAGCTTGTGGCAATTTCGACCGAGACTTATCAATTGTACGAGCTGTACTCACACATCTCGACGATCCTAGGGTTTATGCGTGAACGAGCTCCACGAACCGAAGATAGTTTCTCACACATGAGGGTCCTAGCGGCAAGGACAATCTGGGAGTTCTCTCCCTTCATGACGGTACCAACGAAAGATGGGTAGGACGACTGCTGCAATATACTCCAAGGGTCCCCTGGGAAAGCAATTGGGCGTATAGCTAGTCAAGATGGAGAGTTTGTAAACGTGTGGTAATGAGACACGCACATCTCTTACAGCGAGTCTTGAGTACGCCTACATGACTATCAAGTTACCCCCGGCTTCATGCAACTTATGGGATCGGAGGAGACTAACATATTCCCAAAGTCACGAAGGTGTTTCTGCAACCAATCTCCGGAACGGACCTTGAGTATGATAGGCTTCATCTTCTTGCCCCTCTTCTTCGAGATGTCTTTCTCCAGTTTCCGGGATTCATGCTACCAAGGATAACGAAGCCTTTATTGAGATGACCAAAGAGCCCAAAGTGCCTGGCGACGTATCAAGTCGCCGAAGGTGGAGAATCAAGCCAAGCTGTCGATTCCATCGCCGTGACACCTCAACACGTTATAGTCCACATTTCCTTCCTAATTCGATCATACTCTCTGTGAGTTTACCTTTATGATCACGTCGCTCTGTGATTGTGACGCATTGTGTAGCACAGTTAGTTTACTTGAAGTCGTAAAGGTTGTTAGACAATTTTGCCTGATGGAAATCGCTATCCTTGAAGCTGCTAAGAGTGCTCAAACCTACTATTTTGACCAGACTAGCGGAGGGCTTGAGGTTCGAGCTCGTTTCACCGTCATTGGCTTCGTTTTCAAGATGCGAGCGCTGTGAAGCGCCCACCATGGATGCCTTTTCCTCGTCACGAGGGAAGTCCAGACTCCAGTAATACAGTAGCCGATTCGTTGCTACTACGAGCACCGGAGCACGAGGGGACAGCGCGAAGTGCGTGATACTACTTGGACAAGAAATGACTTGCACACAACGTCGAGTTGCGACATGCCAGAGACGGACGGTGTTGTCGTAACCGCTTGAAATAATGAACTCTCCCGTGGTGCTATAACGAGCCTGTGTCACAGAACGGGTATGCCCCATGAGCTTCATCTCAAGCGAGTTAGTTTTCGTATTCGACACGTTTAGATCGCGCCCAGGGCCACCCACGAGGACTTGTAACCCACTCGGGGAATAGGCAACGGATCCGACATACGAACCACGGTGACGCCACACCGTCGCTCTCGTGCCTGTCGTGAGGTTGACAATTTCAAGCGTAACGTACGGGATCTGACAGCTGTAAGTCACGAGAGCTAGGTGGTTACCATCAGGCGAGAATGCCAGGTCTTTGAACGAGCGACGCGAGCGTCGTACGATCTGATGCGTCTTTTGACCCGTCTCGACCGATATTACGTATGCGAGTTCACCTAGGTAGTTCAAGATAGCGATTCTGGAGTTGTCGTGCGAGATTGCGACGCTTCCAAAGATATCCTTATCCGCTCGCCAATCTTGGTGGTAGAACAATTTCAGCTTTGATGTTGTTAGGTCCCACATATACAATGCGTTCCTCTGTGTTGCGACGAAGTATCCACCATCGGTCGAGACCGCCCAGTCGTATACTCGCAACGCAAGGTTCCCATTCGCACTGACTGATTCATCGTCAGACCAGTCACTCGGATCAGAGGCGTCAGATACCTCATAACTGACGAGTTTGTCCACTTTCTCTTCTTCTCCCCCAAGATCCCTCACTGCTCGGCTCCTCTCATCCGCCATCAAAGGCATGTCACTCGATTCATGCGCTGTGCTGGATGGGCGATCCCAACTCAGCTCTCCCAGCTTGGCACCCCGCTGGAGATCCCAAGCAATGATGTGAGTGGGAGTGGCGAAGAACAATTTCATGCCGTCTTGGGAGAGAATGATTGTTTCACTGGCGAGGAACCTGTATAGTTGTGCAGAGTGGGAGTTTTGCATGAGAAGGTGACGTCTCAGGGTCGAAGTCCAGGAGAGCACGTGCCTGAGCTGAATCGTCGACATTTGGAACTGCTGGTCATACGAAAGCGCTGCCAAGCGACCGTCCTGTGGGGAGCATGCCAGGAGCATCGCCTTTGAAAGCCTGTGACCGTCAGCAAGGACAGGCAAGCCGACTCGAACGCGTGTGGGGAGCATCTTCCAAATGTTCAGTCCGGCGTCGTTGAGCGTTTCAGTGAGCTGGAGTGAATCATGCGGTTCCGTGCTATCTGGAAGAGTGGGCTCGAAACGCAAGCCATAGTAGTCCGCGTCGGCTCTTCGAAGCGTCTGGCCATGCAATTGTATCGCCTCCACTTTCGAGTCGTACAGAATTTTACCCGTCGTGAGACACCAAATCCTAACAAACTCACCGAGCTTGTAGAACGTGGCCAGCTTCAAACCATCCTCGGAGATACATAGGCTCACGGGTTTCCCGGGACACTGCAGCGCAAACAGACGCTGCGGTGCGTCGAGGTTGGAAATGTCCCAAACGTGGATAGCGTTCGGGGTACCGGGTAGGTCGGTGTAGCCGGGGTCTTGGGGCAGGAGATTCGCGGCCAGTTTGCGCCCGTCAGGAGAGATCGCGAGTGCACGGTAAGGCAGGTCGATTTCGCATACAGTCCTCGGTCGTTCGAGCTGGGAAACGTCCCAAATTCTCAATGCACCGGTCCACATATACCGAATGGTATCATAGTCACCTTGCACTTTGCGCAGCCTCGCCGCTCCTACCGCCAGGAGAACTCCATCAGGACTCCAGACCAGGGATTTAGTATGAGTACTCTTAAATCGATCTGGGCGAATTACGGTTTTGGGGTGGATGGTCGTCATGTCCCAAACAAAAACTCGATTGTTTTCGCTACCTACTGCGAGATACTGGCCGTTGGGTGAGAATGCAGCGACTGTGAGAACCAGCGAAGAGTCTTCTTCTTGTACCGTCAACGGGTTCAGGCGAAGCGTGGCAGCGTCACCGACTAAGGGCTGACCGTCGCGCGGTATGACGGCAATACGGTCTCCTTTCTGAGAGAATTCCACGCGGTGGTCTATATCAAGTGGGAGTTCCTGGTCGTAGTCGCATGTCTTGGACTCGAGTAGCGTGGCCTCGTTGAGGTTCGCCCTTCGGAAGCTGCAGCAGTGAAACGTCGCACTGAACATCGTGACATGGCTCAGGTCCGCGTCATCAAAGCTGCACCCGTACCAAGTCGACATGTTGAGATTCGCGTAGGGAACTCGAATACGGCTCCAGTCCTGGTGCACCCAGAGCGAGTGCAGTTCAAGGATGCTACAAACATGGGCATAGCTCAAAATGCTGAGAGCGTTGCTCGCGGCGATGATAAGTGGGTCGTTGCATGCGGCCTGGTCTGGATTTGGATTTGGATTTGGATTTGGAGTTGGAGTTGGAGTTGGATTTGGATTTGGATCTGGACCCGCCCCCGGTGCCGGCATAGCCAGCTTGCGCGTAGCACAGATGATCCGTACATACTGCTCCACGACTTGTTTGGGATCCGCCGCGGTTTTGATCTTGACCGCGTAGTCATACAGCAAATCCTGGTCGTGGGTAAAAAGGGTGTGACCAAGATCATCGAGGGTTGGTTGCAGACCCCGCACGTCACACTCGTCGTGGAGAGCAAGCTTGACTTCCATTGGATGACGATATGCAGGCGTGAGTGCGTGCGTGCCTACACTTTGTCACAAAATAATGCAGATGTGTTTAGCTGTTAAATGTGCCGAACTGCCAGGCGGAGCGAGTTCAATATGAAGGGCAATGCTAGCGCGACGCGATTTGAAGCGCGTGACCAGGTCCACCTCCGGCTAGCCCGTGCGCTAGCTGCGAATTCACGCTCTCAACGTTGTACATTTGGAGCTTTGTCACGCATTTCGCGACAAATTTGAATTAGTTTACCCGGATGTGGTTAAATTTTTTAGGGAGAGAGATATGGAGAGAGAGAGAGGGAGAGTGTGTGCGTGTGTGTGCAGCAACGGACTGACTGACGCTCGCAGGACGCCCTCGCCGGTCTGCGTCGCCCTACAAACGACGGTTGTTGGCATCAGCTTTGGTTTCAGTTAGGAGTCGTATAGACTTATCTCTAAATTGAAAACTTTCCTCTCCTCACCTCTACGTCCACGACCTTCTCTCAGTTCTCTGATTGGTTTGCTTGTCAACGGACAGGACTCTGACACCTCGCGGTCTCTTCAGGCAAGCCAAGGAGGCCTCATTCATACCGAGCCACTTCCAGAAATGGACGTCAGGGTCTGAATTACCTGAGACATACGTTTCTTCCTTTTTGGAAACTGCGGAACGATGTCTCGCTCCTGAAGGGTGACTCTATGGGTAGCCGCTCCAGAACAAATAATGAATGCCCTCAGAAAGCTCAAGGCAAAACTCGTCCCCTTGGCCGACATCATCGTCAAAAACCGTTCGGGTACTATTGCAAGCTTCACACTTGGGATGACCAGGTACAAGTCCGTCAAGGTGACCCACTTTCGAGCTTCATGTTCGCCTTGGGAATTGACGACATCTTCGATGCCTTGCCAAACGGGATTAAGATACTGACCTACGACACAGCATATATCCTGGGACTGGATGTGGAGCGGAAACCAAAAGCAGTACTGCTATCACAGAAATTCTACATCAAACAGGTCGCTGCCGACTATTCTGAGGTAGTCAAGAAGTATGAAGGTGTACCAAACATCAGTGCGGCGGGTAATAGAATGCTGGCAGCACAGAGAGCGACTGCGAATGGAGAGGATCCTCCGAACAATGACAGCTGTGGAGGGATCTCTTCGGTGTAGATATACGATGTGTAATAGGGAAGCGACAAAACTTGGCTGGGGCGACACGACCGGATATTGCCTACTACACAGGACTACTTGCGAGACACACACATGGGGTCGCCAAGGAGGTCTGGGAACTGGCCGTGGTTGGCAGAGTGATTGAGGTGGGTGGTAGTGTCATATCGCGGGGATCAAAGAAAGAAGTTGGACAATGCGTCGACGAGCACCTGCGATGCCGAGTATGCAGCGCTCCTGATGGCACGACAGTACAGAGTACAGCAGGTTGAACTGCTGATGGAGCCGGGCTATGCGGTAGAGAAGATCCACTTCTGCACCGACAACCAAGCACCCGAGCCTGCAGCAGTGGCTGAGACGATAACACCTTTGATGAAGTCGAGGCGGACGAAGGAGCTTGTTCTGAGGAAGGAGTATGAGGAAGGTCTGCTGGATGTAGTGAAAGTACCAGCGGAACAGAATATGGCGGATTGTACGACAAACGAGATGCACGATGAGGCAGATTTGGCTCGGAAGCGGTTGGTTGGGATTTAGGGCTGCCGATTCGTGTTTGAAATCAGACTCATAAATTGCCTTATCTTTACTCTTTAGTAGAGTGGAGTGAGTGAATGAGTGAGTGAGTACATCAGCGAACCTCAGTATCGCTGGCGGGGCGTTATCGGCACCGTATCCAAGTGGTTGAAGGGGTTGACTGGGTGAAGTGTCTGAATGACGCGTGTTGCTTCTGTTTCCACCCAAATTGATCCAGTTAGATCAGTTTAAACCCGCAACGGGCCAGATACAAATCAACGTCTTCGTGCATGTGTGCAGCCACCTGAAGCTGGCCTTTTTTCTCTCCTCTCCTCTCCTCTCCTCTCCTCTCCTCTCCTCTCCTCTCCTCTCCTCTCCTCTCCTCTCCTCTCCTCTCCTCTCCTC
>Ga0180217_1004691_pt1 | contig 10683 bp, 6 predicted proteins | sample eDN3rd37CBELigOP_FD_128521 | JGI IMG/M metagenome (GOLD analysis project Ga0180217, IMG submission 128521) | Enriched Organic Plus compost microbial communities from Emeryville, California, USA - eDNA 3rd pass 37_C BE-Lig OP (version 2) (version 2) ... | reverse complement strand
GCCGACCACGTATCCGGTGATGATCGGAGCAGCCGTTCCGAAGGTGTTGCCGCCCAGGATCAGGAATCCGACAGCTGCCCCGTTGTGCTGGCCGTCCACCAGCAGGTCAGTGGTCAGCGCGATATTCATCGCCATGGCGGTGCCGACACAGGCCAGTGAGAGGCTGATCAGGCCGAGAATGACCCACACCGAATCCATCAGCGGGGCGAGTAGAATGACGGATGACGCCAGCAGCAGGCCTGCGATCAGCTTGCGCCGATCGGACGGCTGCGTGCCCTGGCGCTTCAGCAGGCGATCGCTCACATAGCCGAGGAGGATGCCCAGAACAGCCGAGACGCCGTAGGGAATGGCGGTGAAGGCGCCGCTTTTCATCACGTCCATGCCGCGGGTCATCACCAGGTAGTTCGGCAGCCAGGTCATGAAGAGATAGAGCGTATAGCCGGCGCAGCCCTGGGTGAGAGCCAGCGCCCACATGGAGCTGCTTTTCAGCAGCCCGGCAAAGGCCTTTCCAGCGGACACCTGCGGTTCATCCCTGGCACCCTGAGGATCGCGCTGAGCCAGGATGAAACGGCGCTCGGATTCCGAAAGCCAGGCCGCTTCTTCGGGCTTGCGATACAGCAGGAACCAGAGCAGCGCGAGCAGCAGCCCCGCAGCGCCGGTGATATAGAACGACTCGCGCCAGCCATAGCTGACGATCAGCCAGCCGACGATCAATGCGCCGACGCAAAGCCCGGCATGCGCGCCGCTGTTGAGAAAGGCAGTGGCGATTCCGCGCTCGGCCTTCGGCGCCCATTCGCGGACGATCTTCCCGCCTGCCGGATAGCTTGCGGCTTCGCCGATGCCGAGCGCAAGGCGCGAGGCGAACATTGAGCTGAAGGAGGTGGCGAGGCCCGTCCATATGCCGGCCAGCGACCACAATGTCAGGCTGGAATAGGTAATCGCGCGACCGCCGAAGCGGTCGGCGGCCATGCCCGCGGGAATCAGAACCAGCAGATAGGTCCAGAGGAAAGAAGAAAACACGTATCCCATCTGGACCGGCGTGAGGTCGAAATATTCCGCGATGTGCTTGGCGGCGACCGACAAGTTCATGCGATCGAGATAGTTGATGAACATGATGATGAAGAGGCCGACATAAACGGCGTACCGACGCATGAGCGTTCTCCCGACAGCATTTTGCCGGTACAATAGGCTAGCGCCTCATGGAGTCGATCTCATATTCTTCATCTGTAATATGATTGGGATTCATCTGGCCCGGAGCATTCGCGACCGCGACGGTGCAGGCTCGGCAAACTGTTCCGTGATCAGATCCCTGAGCCAGGCGTGCCCGGGATCGGCATCGTAGCGGGAGTGCCAGACCAGATCGATCTCGAATGCGATCTCGTCGAGCGGGCAGGGCAGCATCACGATGTTTCTGTTTTTTCCGAACCTGTGATCGGAGGCGAGTTGCGACGGTATCGTCATGATCAAGTCGCTCTGCTGGACGATACGATAGGCATCGTTCCAGCTCGGGACATGGAAGACGATGTTCCGCTTCAGCCCGCGGCGCGCGAGAGCATCATCGATCATGTTGGTGCCGATCGTTCCCGCCACCTTGACATGTGGCAGGCTCGCATAGCGGTCGACCGACGACGGGCGCGCCGATTTGGCGCGGTTCTTCGACATCACGACGATGAACTGCTCGCGGATGAGCCGCCTTGAACTCAGCGGATGACCGATGCCATGCGGAGCTGCGAAGCGGATGTGAATCTCGTCGCCGACAACGTCATCGTCTCGTTCGCGGCCGGAGAACGGGACGACGTTGAGAGATATTCCCGGTGATCTCCTGCGCAGCACCGGACAGAGCAGACCGAGCAGCCAGCTCGAGACATAGTCGGTGATCCGCAGGTTGAAGCATCTCTCTTCTTTCTCCGGCAGGAAGACCGGCTTGCAGGTTACGGTCTGCTCGATCTGGTTCAGCGCCTGGCGGATCGGCTCGGCGACCTCGATAGCGCGGGCAGTGGGCATCAGTCCGCCGCCGACGCGAATGAACAGATCGTCCGCGAAAGTGTGTCGCAGCCGCCTCAAGGCGTGACTGACCGCGGATTGCGTCAGTGCCAGACGGATCGCCGCGTTGGAAACGCTGCGTTCGGTGATCAGCGCATCGAAGATGACCAGCAGGTTGAGGTCGAGCCGGCGCAGCCGTGCAGTCGTGTCATGAAGATGGTTCATTTCGAATATGGAGAATATTGATTTGCGTGCATTCTAGAAGCGAATTATGCAGCCCGAAAGGTGTGCTATGACCGATCTTCATCAGACTCTCGCCCAGTTCACGACCTGCGTGCTGTCCGACGCCGCGGACAGCCTTAGCCTGCAGGTTCAATGTTCCGGGCTGGTGCCGACGCGGCCGGATGTCCGGATCGCCGGTCCGGCCTTCACGTTGCGGTATCTGCCGGTCGGAACCAGCGGGGGCACGGTGGGGGATTTCCTGCACCTCGTGCAGCCCGGCGCCGTTATCGTGATAGACAATGCGGGCCGTACCGACTGCACGATCTGGGGCGGAATCCTGAGTGAGGTGGCTCATCGGCAGGGCGTCGCCGGTGCGGTGATCTGGGGAATGCACAGGGATCAGGAGACGGCGGTCGCGACCGGCTTTCCGTTGTTCACCTGCGGAGCCTTCATGCGCACGGGCAAGGGGCGCGTGGCGCTGGAGCAGATCAACGGTCCCGTCGGCGTTGCGGGTGTCAGGATAGAGCCGGGCGATCTCGTCGTCGCCGACGCCAATGGCGTGGTAGCGATCCCGCAGGCGAAAGCTGCGGACGTTGCGGCCCGCGCGGCCTTCATCGCGGGCCGTGAAGCTGCCCTGCTTGACGAGGTCGCGCGCACCGATAATCTCGAACAGGCGCGCGCCGCGGTCGGGTATCACGATCTCCAGTCGCGGCGTTGATCGCGTCGCCGTCCTTGCGCAGGTTGGCCGACTCTTGCGGACGTTCCCACGCTATCGCGCCAATGCCGGCGGCAGCAGCGCGATTGCCGGCGCGGTGCCATAGGCCGCCGGCAGTTGACGCCCTTGCGTCGTCGCGCTGACGCGGGTCGTCGTCGCTTCCACCACGGTCCTGAACGGCTGATTGGGTGTCGCCAGCGTTTCCAGCAGGGCGCGGACGAAGGGGCTGTCGAGGCCCTCGCCGTCGAGAGCGGCTTGGCCGGGCTGGGTGGAATGGAACACCACGCTGTTCGGCGCCACTGTCGGCATTCTGGCAAGACCGGAATGCAATTGCGGCGGGGCCATTGCCGGCTGCGCCGCCGTTCTGCGCGAGGCAGCAGCGGCGCGCGCTTCGACGAAGGGATCGTCGCGGCATGCGTCGACGATCACCAGTGCACCGCGGCGGGCTTTGCCCGCGGCCGCGGTGAGATCGGCCAGCGCCAGAGCGCCGTTCGCCAAATCCCGGTCGCTCTCCGGCGCGGCGTCGATCGGGATGAGATAATTGACTCCGGCCGCTTCGACGCCATGGCCGGCATAGAACACCAGCACGACATCGGCCTTGGCCGCGTGCTCGGCAATCAGCGTCGGCGTACGGCGCAGGCTTGCGGCATCGAGATTTTCCGCGATTTCGACGGTGTCGAAGCCCATTTCCGCGAGGGCGTTGGCCATCACCGCGGCGTCGCGCCGGGCGTTGGGCAGGCTCGCGAGCCGGCCATAGTCGCCTTGGCCGATGACGAAGGCGACGCGCTTGAGGCCGTCAGGAGATCCGCTGCCGGCCGTCACACCGATCTCGAAAGCGCTGCGGAACGGGCCGAGGTCGCTACGCCGTTCCGGTTCGGCCAGCTGTTTCAGGCGAAAAGCCGCGAGCATGCGCTCCAGCAGCCGGGGCGTGGTCTCGGTTGCCGTGAGGATGCGCCGGTAGATCGCCGCCGCGCCGGCGCGATCGTCGTTCTGTTCTGCCACCCGTGCGAGGCCGAGCTGCGCGCTCCAGTTGCCGGGAGCAAGTTGCGAAGCGGCCTGGAAATGCGCCGCCGCGAGCCGCGCATCCTTCAGCTTGTCGAGCGCCAGATCGCCGGCCCGCACCATCAGCTCCGCATTTGCGGCGGCTGCTTCCGCATCCGACATATCGCCGCGCTCGCGCGCTGCGGCGAGAAGATCGTCGTGAGCTGCCTGAAGATCGCCGGCGCGCAGTTCGACCTCTGAATTGCGGATCAATGCAAGGCGCCTGAATGGCGGGCCGAGCGCCGCAGCGGCGGTGAAGTCGGCTTTCGCACGGATCAAAAGCCCGAGGCGGCGCAGCAGATTGCCGCGCATGGACAGCGCGGTTCCCGCTGCCGGATCGACCGCGACGGCGCGGTCGAGATCGGCGAGCGCTGCAGCGGCATGGCCGGCGCGCTCCTGCTCCAGTGCCCGCTGCACCAGCGGCGTCGCGTTCTGCGGAGCGACGCGCATCGCCTGATCGATGTCCGACTGGGCTCGATCATGGCGACCGAGGGTCTGATTGATGGTTGTGCGCAGCGTCAGCGCGTCGCCCTTCATCGGACCGTCGAGACTGATGGCAGTCTCGATATCGGCGAGCGCCGAGCCGACCTGTTCGGCGCCCGGCGGCGTATAGGACGGGACGCCGCCGCGGCCGCTCAGCTTCGCGGTGCCCTGCTGGATCACCTGGAGGAACCGCATCAGGCCGCGATAGAACGCGGCCTTCTGCCGGTCCGTGTCGTTCGTGGCGGCTGCGAGCACGTGGCTGCATGCTGTCTCTGCCGCCGCCAGCGCCGCGGCGTCCAGCATTTGGGTCTTGACCCGGGCGTCGGCGCAGGTGGCCATCTCGTCGGCGGCATGGGCGGAGAACGGCACCGCGGCGGCAGTGAGAGCAACGGTCAATGCGATGATCGTGAAAACGGGGCGAAAAGGCATCGGCATCTTTCGGCAATCGTCGAGAGCCGGAGTTTAACGTCATCCGCCGGGCTGTCACTTGCTATGGCCGTGCCGCGTCGCTTCGGCCCCGATCCGACGGAGCCTGCAGAACGTTCGGGAGGCGTCCGATCATGCTGATTAGGCGCGAGATGTTCTAGGCCTTTGCATTCGCTGCCGATCGTAGCGCCTTAAAATGCATGGAGAAGTTGGCGCCGCCGGTGGAGCGGTTCTCGACCGTGATGGTGCCGCCATGCGCCTCGACGATGCGCTTGACGATTGACAGTCCCAGACCGGCGGTGCCGTTGCGGCGTTCGCGGCGCCAGAAGCGCTCGAAGATGACCTCACGCTCCTCGGGCCGGATACCGGGGCCGCGATCCAGCACGCTGATCGTGCCGCTGTCTTTCACCATGATCTCGACGGCAGAGCCGTCGGCGGTGTGATTGAGCGCGTTTTCCACCAGGTTGCGCACCGCCCGGCGCAGCATCTCCGCATTTCCCCGAACGATCACGGGCGCATCGATCCCGGTGACCGCGACCCGCTTCCGGCGTGCCAATGCCAGCGGGGCGATGAAGCCCGCGATCTCGACGCAGATCTCGCGCAGATCCGCGGTCTCGTCCGGCTCGATGACGATCATTTCCAGCTCGGCGGCATCGAGCAGCTGGTTGACCACGCGCGTCATGCCGATGACGTCCTGCAGAAGGTCCTGCGCGACGGATTTGTCAGGCAGCGTTTCGATACGGGTGCGGAGGATGGCGAGCGGCGTGCGCAGCTCATGCGCGGCATCGGCGGCAAAGTCGCGCTGCGCGCGGAAACCGCGCTCGAGCCGGTCGAGAGCCTGGTTGACTGCGATCACCAGCTGGCTGATCTCCGATGGAATGTCGTCGGTCGGCAGCCGGACGTCGATCCGCGTCGGGCTGATGCTCTGCGCCTGTTCCGAAGCGCGCAGCAGCGGGCGGACCGCACGGCGGAAGATCGCAATATCGGTGGCGAGTAGCAGCAGCAGCGTCGGCACGGTGATCAGGCCGACCTGATAAAAGTATCCGGCGGCCACATCGTCCACCAGGACATCCCGGTGCGAAAGGTCCTCGGTCACCTGCACCCATGCGGTTTGTCCATCAATGTCGGACTTCAGATTGGCTCCGGAGACCGCCCGGCCGCCGCGGCGTGTCGGCGTCTCGAAGAAAGTCACCGAGGCCGCTTCGTTGTTGATCGGATAGAGCGGGGTGCCTTCTGCGCGCGACGAGAACAGCACTTTTCCGGCCTTGTCCAGCACCGCGTAGGAATAGCGCCCGTAAGCCTCGGAATATTGATCGCGAAGGGCGGCCGGCAGATCAAGACGCCACCCGGCGTCCGGCGTGACGCGCAGATAGCGTGCGATCCGCGCCGCCTGCTCCTGCATCGCACCCTGCTGCAGCCGCTGCACATTGGCGCTCAGCGACCAGTACAGCGCCAGCGGCAGAAGGATCGCGGTCACCAGCAGCGCGATGGCATGCAGAAACACGATCCGCAGCATGATGGAGCGGAAGCGCGGCATGTTAGTCCGCTTCCGTCATGATGTAGCCGACGCCGCGGACGGTGTTGACCTTCACCTTTGCGCCGATATCCGCGAGCTGCTTGCGCAGGCGGTGAACATAGACCTCGACGGCATTGGAGCCGTTGTCGCCGGTCTGGCCGAAGATCTGGTCCTGCAGGTGCTTCTTGGACACCACGCTGCCTTTGCGTCGCAGCAGCAACTCAAGCACGGCGAGTTCTCGGGCGGACAGCATTTGCGGCACGTCGTCGACGAAAATCTGGCGGCTCTCGGTGTCGAACATCACGTTGGAAAGCCGCAGCGAGCGCCCGAGGAATTGGCCCGGCCGCCGCAGCAGCGCTTCCAGCCGCGCCACCAGTTCCTCGAACGCGAACGGCTTGACGAGATAATCGTCGGCCCCGGTGCGAAGGCCGCTGATGCGGTCGGTGACGCCGCCGCGCGCGGTCAGCACCAGCACCGGAATCGGGTCCCTGCGCGCCCGCAATTCCCGCAGAATGGCGAGACCGTCGCCGTCGGGCAGGCCGAGGTCGAGAATAAGCGCGGCATAACGGGTCGCGAGCAGGGCGTCCCGCGCTGCCGCCGCCGTGGTCAGGTGGTCGGCATCGAACCCTGCGGGCTTCAGGCCGCGCATCAGCAGTTGCGCCAGTTCCAGACTGTCCTCAACGATCAGCACCCGCATCCGTCATGTCTCCCGCACCTTTCGGCATAGCGCAAGCCGCCGAGACCTGTCATCCGAACGCTTCTGTAATCTTCGTGTAAGTTTGCAGCGCGGTGGCTCGGAGCTGGACCGGATATACGAAAAAGCAGGTGCCGTAAGCCCGGTGTAATCTGCCTGTTTTATATAGAGAACAGCAAATTCGCGCTGCACCAATGGCCTTTCAGGGAGGCGTGGTCGGACGGCGCATGGCCGGATCACGCGGCCGCAAATGCTGGCAATTCGCGATCGCCGCAGGCGCGGGCCTGCCGTGGGAAGGCCGGAACGAGGACAGGATCGTGCGTACTTTCGTAGGCCTCAATGGTGTGGGTCGCGGCATGCGGATGGCGCTTGCGTCGGCCGGGGTGATTCTTGTGGCGGGTCTGATGTTTCTCGCCTGGAAGCCGAGCCGCGCTGTCGTTGCCTCGACGCCGCCGGCGGAGCAGCGCGGCGAGGCGGGGCTGTTTCATCCGACCGCCGCGCAATGGGCGGCGCTAACGGTGGAGCCGGTGCAGCAGGTCACGTTCCGCTCGGAGTTTGCGACCGAAGGCAAGATCGCGATCGATGAAGATCGTGCGACGCGGATCTACTCCCAATATGGCGGCCGGGTGATCCGGCTGGCTGTCGGCACCGGCGACGTGGTGCAGAAGGGACAGCTGCTATTCGTGATTGAAGCGGCGGATTCAATCGATACCCAGAAGGATTTCGTCGCAGCGCTGGGCAACCTCAACAAGGCTCGCGCGCAGGTCAACCTCGCCACCATCGTCGAGCGCCGCCTTGGCAATCTTTACAAGGACAAGGCGATGGCGCTGAAGGACTGGGAGGAGGCCCAGGCCAATCTGACCGCCGCCCAGAACGATCTGCGCACGGCGGAGATCGGCCTCCAGGCGGTGCGCAATCGTCTCTACCTGCTCGGCAAGACGGAAGCCGAGGTCAAGACTTTCGAGGAGACCGGCGTGATCACGCCGGATGCGCCGGTTTATTCGCCGATCGCAGGCATCGTGCTCCAGCGCAAGATCGGCCCCGGCCAATACATCGACGCGGGCGCCAGCGACGCGGAGCCGGTGATGCTGATCGGCGACGTCTCCAAGGTCTGGCTGGTGGCCTATGTGCGCGAGACCGATGCCAACAGCGTGCGGGTGGGGCAGCCGGTCAAGTTCACGGTGCTCACCTTGCCCGGGCAGGTGTTCGAAGCCCGCATCAATTATGTCGCTTCCTCGCTCGATGCCGGCAGCCGCCGCCTGATGGTACGCGCCTCGGTCGACAATTCCGACCGTCGGCTGAAGCCGGAGATGTTCGCCAATGCCGTGATCACGATTGCCGAAACGCCGTTGTCGATCGCGGTCCCGCGCGATGCGGTGATCTATGAAGGCAATGTGGCGCGTGTCTGGGTCTCGCGGGACGGCGGCACACTCGAGTTGCGGCCGATCAAGGTCGGCCTTTCCAACGGAAACGTCATCCAGGTGACGGAAGGCCTTTCCGCATCCGACAAGGTTGTCACCCGCGGCAGCCTTTTCATCGATCGCGCCGCCACCCTTGGCAGCTAGCCCCGACCTCGAGCCGCGCCGGCCATCGCCAGAAAGTCAGTGACGATGCGTGCTATCGTTGAATCCGTCCTGAGGCTGCGGACGCTGGTCGTCGCTTTGTTCCTGGTGCTTCTCGTCGTCGGCGGCGTGACGTTCAGCCGTCTCAATATCGAGGCCTATCCCGATCCGGTGCCTCCGCTGGTGCAGGTGATCACCCAGAATCCCGGCCAGTCGGCCGAGGATATCGAGCGCTACATCACCATTCCGATCGAGACCGGATTGACGACGGCGCAGCACCTGACTTCGATCCGCTCGATCTCGCTGTTCGGGCTGTCCGACATCCGCCTGCAGTTCAGCTACGACTTCACCTATGACGAGGCGCTGCAGCGGGTATTGAACCTGCTCGGGCAACTGCCGCCTCTGCAGAATGGCGCCCAGCCGACCATCTCGCCCTGGAGTCCGGTCGGCGAAATCTATCGCTACCAGCTTGTCGGCCCGCCCAACTACAGCGTGATGGATCTGCGCACGCTGCAGGACTGGGTGGTGGCGCGGCGTTTCCGTGCCGTCCCCGGCGTGCTCGATGTGTCCAGCTGGGGCGGCAAGATCAAGACCTTCGAGGCCCAGATCGACCTCAACAAGCTGACCGCCTATGGCCTGACCTTGCCGGATGTCGTCGAGACGCTGAAGAAGAGCAACGTCAATGTCGGCGGGCAGACCGTGAATGTCGGCATGCAGTCGGCGGTGGTGCGGGGCGTCGGCCTGATCCAGACCATCGAGGACATCCGCAACACCATGCTGGCGCAATCCGGATCCATTCCGGTTCGGCTCCGCGACATCGCCGACGTCACCGTCAGCCACCAGCCGCGGCTCGGTATCGCGGGACGCGACAATGTCGACGACATCGTGCAGGGCACCGTCCTGATGCGGCGCGGCGAGCAGAGCACGCCGGTGATCCAGCGCGTCAAGGCCGAGGTGGAGCGGATCAACAATTCCGATCTGCTGCCGCCGGGCGTCAGGATCGTCCGCATCTATGATCGCAGCGAGCTGATCGCCATCACCACTCACACCGTGGTGTTCAACGTGCTGTTCGGCATTGCGCTGGTCTTCTTCGTGCAATGGGTCTTCCTCGGCGACCTGCGCAGCGCCATCGTGGTGGCGTCGACGATTCCGTTCGCCTTCTCATGCGCGATCCTGATCATGGTGCTTCGCGGAGAGTCCGCGAATCTCCTGTCGATCGGCGCCATCGATTTCGGCCTGATCATCGATGCCACGGTGATCATGGTGGAGAACATCTTTCGCCATCTGTCGGAGCGCGCGCATCGGCAGGCCGCCATCGCTGCTGCTCCCAATACCGGCGCCAAGCTGGACGCCATCCTGGGCGCCGCGGCCGAGGTGGGAAAGCCGATCCTGTTCTCTGCCGCGATCATTCTCGCCGGCTTTCTGCCGCTGTTCACGCTCAGTGGTGTCGAAGGCCACATCTTCGGCCCGATGGCGCAGACATATGCCTATGCGCTGGCCGGCGGCCTGCTGGCCACCTTCACGGTGGCGCCGGCGCTCAGCGCCTTCCTGCTGTCGGAGACGGCGGAGCATTCCGAGACGCTGATCGTCCGGGTGCTGCGCCGGCTTTACCAGCCGATCCTGCAGGCGGCGATGCGCCATCGGGTTGGCACGATGGTGGTGGCGGCGATGCTGGCGCTGCTGACGGTGATTGCCGGGCGTTCGCTCGGCCTCGAATTCCTGCCGACGCTGGAAGAAGGCAACCTGTGGCTGCGCGCCACCATGCCGCCTTCGATTTCTCTGGAGGCGGGCAACGGTGTCGCCAATGACATCCGCCGTTATCTCTCCGGGCTGCCGGAGGTCGCGACCGTCGTGTCGCAGCAGGGACGGACCGATGACGGCACCGACTCGAACGGCTTTTTCAATATCGAGTTCAACGTGCCGCTGGCGCCACGCGAGAAATGGCGGCCGGGCATGGACAAGGCACGGCTGGTCCGCGAGCTCAATGATTATCTGCGCGCGCACTTCCCCGGCATCGAGTTCAACTTCTCGCAATATCTGC
>Ga0180217_1004690_pt1 | contig 10683 bp, 9 predicted proteins | sample eDN3rd37CBELigOP_FD_128521 | JGI IMG/M metagenome (GOLD analysis project Ga0180217, IMG submission 128521) | Enriched Organic Plus compost microbial communities from Emeryville, California, USA - eDNA 3rd pass 37_C BE-Lig OP (version 2) (version 2) ... | reverse complement strand
GAAGGAGAGCCTTTTGGCCGAGGTGAATGACAAGGGCGAAGTGACGGTCGAGGGCGAGTTCGCCGGCCGTCTGGAAGGCTTCCGCTTCCACGCCGATCCGAGCGCAACCGGGGACGAGGCGCGCATGCTGAGCCGCGCCGCCTATGAGGCGCTGCGCCCCGAGTTCCATCTGCGCGCCGACCGCTTCTACAACGCGCCGGATACCGAGCTGGACTTCACCGAACAGGGCGGCCTGATGTGGGGCAGCTCGGCGGTGGGCAAGCTGGTCAAGGGCGCCGAGGCGCTGAAGCCCGGCGTCGAGCCCTTCGTCGACGAGGAGGCCGGTCCCGAGATCGCCGAAAAGGTGCGCCGGCGGCTGCAGCATTTCATCGACCGCAAGGTCGCCACCCTGTTCGAGCCGCTGCTGGCGCTGAAGAACGACGAGACGCTGGGCGGCCTGGCGCGCGGCTTCGCCTTCCGCCTGGTCGAGTCGCTGGGCGTCCTGCCCCGCGAGGGCGTCGCCGCCGAGGTCAAGGAGCTGGACCAGGAGGCGCGCGGCCTGTTGCGCAAGCATGGCGTGCGCTTCGGCCAGTTCACCATCTTCCAGCCGGCGCTGCTGAAGCCGGCGCCGACCCGGCTGCGGCTGGTGCTCTGGGGCCTGGACCAGGGCCTGTCGGAGTTTCCCGAAAGCCCGCCTCCCAGTCTGGTGACGATCCCGAACCTGCCGGACGTGCCCAAGGGCTATTACACGCTCTCGGGCTATCACCCGGCGGGCGAGCGGGCGATCCGCATCGACATGCTGTAGCGGCTGGCCGACATGCTGCGCACCCAGGACAGCCGCGGCGGCTTCGAGGCGACGGCGGACATGCTGTCGATCACCGGCATGACGCTGGAGCAGTTCTCGGGCCTGATGCAGGGGCTGGGCTATCGCGCCGAGCGGGGCGAGCGGCCCAAGGCCCGCGCCGAGGCCGCGCCCGCCGCCGAGCCGGCGCCGGAAGAGGCCGATCACGAGCATCCGCTGACCGAGGAGGAAAGCGTGCTCGCCGCCGAGACCCGCGCCAAATGGGAGGCCGAGCAGGCCGCCCGCAAGGCCGCCGAGGCCGAGGCGGCGGCCGAGGCCGGGGAGCAGGCCGAGGAAGCGCCCGCGCCCGAGATGGAGGTGTTCTACACCTTCACCTGGGCGCCGCGTCCGCGCGGCGGCCAGCGCCGTCCCGAACGGGGCGATCATCAGGGCCAGGGCCAGCCGCGTCCGCAGGGCGAGCGCGGCCCGCGCCGCGAGCGCGAGGCGGGTCAGGAGAACCGCCGCGAGGGCAAGCCCTTCGAGGGCAAGCCGCGCGGCGAACGGGGCGACCGGCCCGAGCGCGGCCCGAAGGGCAAGCCCAAGGGCAAGCCGCGCCATGACGGTCCCAAGAGCTTCGAGGCCCGCCCGCCGCGTGCCGAGAAACAGGCCGATCCGGACAGCCCCTTCGCCATTCTCGCCGCGCTCAAGAACAAGACGTGAGCGTCGAAAGCGCCGGCGCTATCCGGCTCGACCGCTGGCTGCATCACGCGCGGCTGTTCAAGACCCGCACCCTGGCCGCCGATGCCATCGGCGCCGGGGGAATCCGGGTGAACGGCCAGCCTTGCAGCAAGCCGGCGCAGGCGGTGCGGGGCGGCGATACCGTCACCGTCTCGGCCCATGGCCGGGTGCGGGTGCTGCGCGTGCTGCTGCTGGGCGAGCGGCGCGGCCCCGCCAGCGAGGCGGCCACGCTTTACGAGGAGCTCTAGCCCCGTCGCGAGGGAACTTGGTTCCGCGCCGCGCCCCGGCGGCGGAACGCCGTCCCGGGCCGGCCCGGCGCGGGCCGCATCGCCGTCTTTTCGCCCGCGCCGGCCTTGAATGATGGCGGCGGCGGGCGTAACTAGCCGATCAGGAAACAGGAATATCGCGCCATGACCTATGTCGTCACCGAAAACTGCATCATGTGCAAATACACCGACTGCGTCGAGGTGTGTCCCGTGGACTGTTTCTATGAAGGCGAGAACACGCTGGTCATCCATCCCGATGAATGCATCGATTGCGGCGTCTGCGAACCGGAATGCCCGGCCGATGCGATTCGCCCCGATACCGAACCCGACATGGAGAAATGGGTCGAGTTCAACCGCAAATATGCCGAGTCCTGGCCGGTGATCACCCGCAAGAAGGACCCGATGCCCGGCTATCAGGAGATGGACGGCCAGCCCGGCAAGCTTGAGAAATACTTCTCGGAAGCCCCGGGCGAGGGCGATTGAGACCAGCGGTCCCGTTGGTTTGCGGCCGTTCGTTCGAAAAGCTAACGACTGTGCTGATCGCGCATCATAAGCCGCTTTTGTCTGGTGCTGCGCTGGCGAGAAAAGGCCGGAGCCGGTAAGCCGGAACTGTGACGGGGCGCAGGTGATTCGCCTAGGGTCACGCACCGGTTCTGCCGGGGAACGGGTTGCCGAGTGGCTGTTTTTCAACGATTATTTCTCTTCAGGCAGGACCGGTGCCGCTTTGCAGCGAACCTTTGAACCGGCGCGATTTTTATGCTATGGTGCAGCCATCTCGCGCCGGTCGGGCTGCTTCCTGTGGCCTGTCCGGCGTTGCTGCCTGTCCTGATCGCCTGCCCGGTCAGAAGTGCAAGAACAACAATATTGACCCGTAAGGGGGGATTCGCCCCGCCTTGGGGGTTTTTGTGCCGTGTAGCGGCGCCGCTGCGAAGGAAGCCCAATGTCGAAAGCCAAGAAGACCGAATTCCGCCCCGATGATTTCGTGGTGTATCCGACCCATGGCGTGGGTCGCATCGTTTCGATCGAAGAGCAGGAGGTCGCCGGGCTGCGGCTCGAAATGTTCGTGATTTCCTTTGAAAAGGACAAGATGACCCTGCGCGTGCCGACCGCCCGCGCCGCCGAGATCGGCATGCGCGGCCTTTCGACCCCCGACCTGGTCGAACGCGCCCTGGACACGCTGAAGGGCAAGGCCCGGGTCAAGCGCGCCATGTGGTCGCGCCGCGCCCAGGAATATGAGCAAAAGATCAATTCGGGCGACCTGATGTCGATCGCCGAGGTGGTGCGCGACCTGCATCGCAACGACGACCAGCGCGAGCAGTCCTATTCCGAGCGCCAGCTCTACGAGGCGGCGCTGGACCGCCTGACCCGCGAGGTCGCCGCGGTCAGCGGCATGGACGAGGCCGGCGCCCAGAAAAGGGTCGAGACCGTGCTGACCGCCCGCGCGGCCTGACCGCCTTGCCCAAGCCGGCACGGGGCGCCTTCGGGCGCCCTTTTTCTTGGCCCGGAGCCTTGCAGGCCGCTGCACATCTGCCTGATAAGCCCGACCAAGCCGTTGCGCCGGGCTGGCGGCGGGCCTAAGCCGTCCGAGGGGCGCGGGCCGCCGGCCGGATCGAAGCCGTTCGGCGCGTCCCGTTCGGGCGGCCTGGGGCCGCAGCAGCGCGCAGCGGAGGATGCGCGCCTTTGCCGGTGCTGCCGACATGAACAACGCGGCCGCATCCGGGCGGGCAGGATGCGCTGGGGCGCACCCCGCGAAGCATCCTGCGGCCCTTGGGGCCGGGATGCCTCTGCCGCCGGGTTCAGGCCAAGGCCGCGAGGATGCGCGCCCAGCTGCGCGCGCCCTTGGCAAAGCTCTGCAGGTCGTATTTCTCGTTCGGCGAATGGATGCGGTCGTCGTCGCGGGCAAAGCCGATCAGCATGGAATCCATGCCCAGGATCTCCTTGAAATCGCCGGCGATGGGGATCGAGCCGCCGGCGCCGATATAGGCCGCCTCGCGGCCCCATTCCTGCGTCAGCGCCGCCTTGGCCGCCGCGAAGGCCGGGTCCGAGATGTCCATGCGGCTGGCCGGGCTGGCGCCGTGGCCGTGGAAGGCCACCGTGCAATCACCGGGCAAGGCGGCGCGGACATGGGCGCGAAAACTCTCGCGAATGCGTTCGGGGTCCTGCGCGCCGGTCAGGCGGAAGCTGACCTTGGCGCGGGCCTCGGCGGGCAGGACGGTCTTGAAGCCCTCGCCGGTATAGCCGCCGCTGATGCCGTTGATCTCGAAAGTGGGGCGGTTCCAGATCATCTCAAGCCCGGTGCGGCCCGCTTCTCCGACCGGGTGCTTCAGCCCGACCCGCGACAGGAACTCGCCCGCATCGAAGCCGAGCGCCGCCCAATCGGCGCGCAGCTCGTCCGAAAGCTCCTCGACGCCGTCGTAGAAGCCGGGCAGGGTGACGCGGCCGCTGGCATCCTTGACCGTCGCCAGCGCATTGACCAGCACCTGGATCGGGTTCGCCGCCAGCCCGCCGAAACTGCCCGAATGCAGGTCGCGGTCGGCCGCCCGCACCACGATCTCGTCGCCATAGAGGCCGCGCAGCTGGGTGGTGATGGCGGGGCGGCCGTCGGCGTAAAGCCCGGTGTCGCAGATCATGGCGATGCCGGCGCGCAGCTCTTCGGCATTCTCGCGCAGGAAGGGGCGCAGGCTGGGCGAACCGGATTCCTCCTCTCCCTCGAACAGCAGCACCAGGTCCGAGGGCAGGCTGCCATGCACCGCCTTCCAGGCCCGGAACGCCTCGACGAAGGTCATCAGCTGGCCCTTGTCGTCCGAGGCGCCGCGGCCGCGGATCACCTTGCCCTGCGGCGTGTCCTCGATCTGCGGCTCGAAGGGCGGGCGCTCCCACAGCTCCAGCGGATCGACAGGCTGCACGTCATAATGGCCGTAGAACAGCAGCGGCCGCCGGTCGCCCCGGGGCGAATGGGCGACGACCATCGGATGGCCGGGCGTGTCGCGGACCGAGGCCTCGAAACCCAGCGCGGCCAGCTCGGCGCAAAGCCATTCCGCCGCCCGCCGCACCTCGCCTGCATAGGCCGGATCGGTCGAGATCGAGGGGATGCGGAGGAACTCGGCCAGCCGGTCAAGCGCCCGGGGCAATTCCTCATCCAGCGTTGAAAGCACTTCGTCGATTCTGGAATTGTCCTTCATTCTCTGCCTTTCCTGATTGGTTTTCTCGGAGAAAATTGTCTGCGATCTTGGTCCCAGTGCGACATTTTTGCGCTATATTTTCCTTGAATTGACACGTATCAAGTCACGACCCGCGGGATCGGAGCATGATCCCCCAAGCAAGCAAGTTCAAGCAAGGCAAGGGATCTGTCATGGACTACTCAGCCGCCCTCGACCAGGCCATCGGCAAGTTGCACGAGGAGGGCCGCTACCGGACCTTCATCGACATCGAACGCCGCAAGGGGGCCTATCCGCAGGCGGTCTGGACGCGGCCGGACGGCACCGAGACCGAGATCACCGTCTGGTGCGGCAACGATTACCTGGGCATGGGCCAGCATCCGGTGGTGCTGGCGGCGATGCACGAGGCGCTGGATGCCACCGGGGCGGGTTCCGGCGGCACGCGCAACATCTCGGGCACGACGGTCTATCACAAGCGGCTCGAGGCGGAACTGGCCGACCTGCACCAGAAAGAGGCCTCGCTGGTCTTTTCCAGCGCCTATATCGCCAATGACGCGACGCTCTCGACCCTGCGCAAGCTGTTTCCCGGGCTGATCATCTATTCCGACGCGCTGAACCACGCCTCGATGATCGAGGGCATCAAGCGTTTCGACGGCGCCAAGCGCATCTTCCGCCACAATGACGTGGCGCATCTGCGCGAGCTGCTGGAGGCAGACGATCCCGAGGCGCCGAAACTGATCGCCTTCGAATCGATCTATTCCATGGATGGCGATTTCGGTCCCATCGCCGCGATCTGCGACCTCGCGGACGAGTTCAACGCCCTCACCTATCTGGACGAGGTCCATGCCTCGGCATGTATGGTCCGCGCGGCGGCGGCGTGGCCGAGCGCGACGGGCTGAGCCACCGCATCGACATCTTCAACGGCACGCTGGGCAAGGCCTTCGGCGTGTTCGGCGGCTATATCGCCGCCTCGGCTAAGATGGTGGACGCGATCCGCTCCTATGCGCCGGGCTTCATCTTCACCACCTCGCTGCCGCCAGCGGTGGCGGCGGGCGCGGCGGCCTCGATCGCCTTCCTGAAGACGGCCGAGGGGCAGCTGCTGCGCGATCGCCAGCAGCTGAACGCCCGCATCCTCAAGATGCGGCTGCGCGGCCTCGGCATGCCGATCATGGACCATGGCAGCCATATCGTGCCGGTGCATGTCGGCCACCCGGTACATTGCAAGGCGCTGTCGGACATGCTGCTGGCCGATTTCGGCATCTACGTGCAGCCGATCAATTTCCCCACCGTGCCGCGCGGCACCGAGCGGCTGCGCTTCACGCCCTCGCCGGTGCATGACCCCAAGCAGATCGACCATCTGGTCCGGGCCATGGACAATCTGTGGTCGCAGTGCAAACTGAACCGTTCAACTTCGGCTGCCTGACGCGGTTTCGGGGTGAAGACCTCTCGCGCCCGTGATAACCTTGCTTTAATCAAGTTGTGAGAGTCTTCCGATTCGGGGAGGACGAGCAGCAAAGAATGGGGCAGGCGCGATGATCGGGCTAAGGGGGAATCCCCCGTCGCATGGCCATGAGGAACCGGCGGCATTGCCGCCCGGTTTCGACGATCCTGATATTCGTCTCGGCGACCTGATGCGGGGCGAACGGGCCACGCTGGGCAAGTCGCTGCTGGATGTCCAGCGCGAGTTGCGCATCCGCGCCTCCTATGTCGCCGCCATTGAGAATTGCGACATCTCGGCCTTCGACACGCCCAGTTTCATCGCCGGCTATGTGCGCTCCTATGCGCGCTATCTGGGCATGGATGCGGAATGGACCTTTCGCCGCTTCTGCCAGGAATCGGGCTTTCAGCCCACGCATGGCATGGCGCCCGCCGCCGCCGGGCCCAAGCCGCAGCGCCGGCCCGCCGACCCGGCCGAGGCGCTGGCCAATCCGCATCCGATCTTCCTGCCCAGGCAGGAAAGCCTCTGGAGCTCCATCGAGCCGCGCGCCATCGGCTCGCTTCTGGTCATGGTTGCGCTGGCCTGCGGTCTGGGCTATGGCGGCTGGGCCGTGCTGCAAGAGGTGCAGAAGGTCAACCTGACCCCCGGCGACCAGGCCCCCGGCGTGATCGCAGCACTCGACCCGGTGCAGGAGGCGGCCGAACCCGAGACGGTCGAATCGGCCCAGGTCAACCTGCCGCGTCCCGAGGGGCTGGACCGCACCTATCGCCCGCAGGCGCTGGAGGTGCCGGTGCTGATCGCCCGCGACGGTCCCATCGCCGCCATCGATCCCGGGCTGAACGCGCCGGCCATGCAGCCCGAAAGCACCGAGCCCGCGAACCGGACCGCCTTGGCCCAGGACCGGGTCTACGGGCCGCAGATGCCGGCCGAGCAGGCCGCGGTGCGCACCGTGGCCCCCGACGCGCCGGAAGTCGAGATCCTCGCCGCCCGCCCGGCCTGGGTGCGGGTGACCTCGGCCGATGGCACGGTGCTGCTGGAAAAGACCATGGATGCGGGCGAGCGTTTCGCCCTGCCCAAGCTCGAGGCGCCGCCGGTGCTGCGCGCGGGCAATTCCGGCGCGATCTATTTCGCGGTGAACGGCCGCACCTACGGCCCGGCCGCGCCGGGCGCCAAGGTGGTCAAGAATGTCGAGCTTTCGCCCAATGCGCTGACGGCGAAATTCGCCTTTGCCGACCTCGCCAAGGACCCGCAGCTGGCCGAGATGGTCGCGCTGGCCTCGGCCGGCCAGCCGGAACAGCCCCCCGTGCAGGAGTGATCTGCGCCCGCGCGCCGGTCACGGATGCGATAGCAGGCGCCCCGCCGGGACCGCACGGCTTGCCCGCAGGCCCGCATCGGCCTATTTCTCACGGGTGAATCCGCCTCTGGCGCAGGAAAAGGCTCCAGCCATGTCGCATAATCCGATCCGCCCCTGGCGCAATATCGACCGGCGCAAGTCGCGCCGGATCATGGTCGGCGCGGTGCCGGTGGGGGGCGATGCGCCGATCAGCGTGCAGACCATGACCAATACGGATACCAGCGACGTCAAGGCGACGCTGGACCAGATCCTGCGCGCCGCCGACGTGGGCGCCGATATCGTGCGCGTCTCGACCCCCGATCAGGCCTCGACCCGGGCGCTGCGCGAGATCTGCCGCGAAAGCCCGGTGCCGATCGTGGCCGACATCCATTTCCACTACAAGCGCGCCATCGAGGCCGCCGAGGCCGGCGCCGCCTGCCTGCGCATCAACCCCGGCAATATCGGCGATGCCGCCCGGGTGCGCGAGGTCATCAGGGCCGCCCGCGACCACGGCTGCTCGATCCGCATCGGCGTGAACGCCGGCAGCCTGGAACGGCACCTGCTGGAGAAATACGGCGAGCCCTGCCCGGATGCGATGGTGGAATCCGGCCTCGACCACATCAGGATCCTGCAGGACAACGACTTCCACGAATTCAAGATCAGCGTGAAGGCCAGCGACGTCTTCCTCGCCGCCGCCGCCTATCAGCAACTGGCCGAGGCGACCGACGCGCCGATCCACCTGGGCATCACCGAGGCGGGCGGGCTGATGTCCGGCACGGTGAAATCCGCCATCGGCCTCGGCAACCTCTTGTGGATGGGCATCGGCGACACGATCCGCGTCAGCCTGTCCGCCGATCCGGTCGAGGAGGTCAAGGTCGGCTTCGAAATCCTGAAATCGCTGGGCCTGCGCACCCGCGGCGTGCAGATCATCTCTTGCCCCAGCTGCGCGCGGCAGGGCTTCGACGTGATCCGGACGGTCGAGATCCTGGAAAAGCGCCTCGAACACATCAAGACCCCGATGAGCCTGTCGATCATCGGCTGCGTGGTGAACGGCCCGGGCGAGGCGCTGATGACCGATATCGGCTTCACCGGCGGCGGTGCGGGCTCCGGCATGGTCTATCTGGCCGGCAGGCAGGACCACAAGATGACCAACGACCAGATGGTCGATCACATCGTCGAACTGGTCGAGAAACGCGCTGCCGAACTTGAGGCCGCGCAAGCCGCCGCCGCCGAATAGGCGAAAGGGCGGTCGAGGCGCCGCCCTCTGCCATTCACCGTTTCCAAATACTCCTGCCGCCCGCGCAACCTGCGCCGGCGGCGCCGGTTCAGCCCTCGGCCTCGGCCGCACGCGCCCGGGCGATGGCGCCTTCCAGCCCTTCGGCCGGCACGCCGCGCAGCATCTCGCCGCCGATGATGAAGGTCGGCGTGCCCATGATCCGCATCTGCTCGGCCAGCTGGTGGTTCTTGCGCAGCACGGCCGAGACCTCCTCGGTGTTCATCCGGTTCAGCACCGCCTTGCCGTCCACGCCCAGATCGCCGGCCAGCGCGGTCAGGCTTTCCAGATTGACCGGCCCGCGCGATTCCATCAGCGCGTCATGCGCCTTCTTGTAGGCATCGGGCCCGGCTTCCTGCTGCACCGCGATGGCGAAACGCGCGGCCATGTCGCTTTCCTGGGTCAGGATCGGGAATTCCTTCAGGATCCAGCGGATGTTGCCATCGGCCGAGATCAGCTTTTCCAGCTCCGGATTCACCCGCTTGCACACCCCGCAGCGGTAGTCGATGAACTCGACCAGGGTCACGTCGCCCTCGGGATTGCCGCCGATCCAGCTGTGGCCGTCGTCGAAGATCGCCTCCCTGTTGTTCTCGACCAGCAGCTGGTCGTTCTTCGCCTCGTCGGCGGCGCGGCGCTCTTCCAGCACGTTGATCGACTCGATCAGCACGTCGGGATTGGCCATCAGGTAATCGCGCACCGCCTCGCCGAAGGCGGCCTTTTCGGCCTCGGTCATGTTCGCCGGATCGAAGGCGAAAGAGGGCAGGGCGGTCGCCGTCAGCAGCGCGGCGGTCAAAAGGGCTTTCATCCGAGGATCCTTTCCAGTTGCCGGCAACTTGGCCTGTCCGGGACGGTGTTGCAAGCGATCCGCCCCGGTCTCACGCGGGCTTGACCGGGCCGCCCGCAGGTCCGATACCCGGCCAAAACCATGAGGCAGGCAGACATGAGACAATCCCGCCGCGGGCAGGTCGACCCCTTCATCGTCATGGATGTCATGGAGGCCGCCCGCAAGGCCGAGGCCGGGGGCCGCCGCATCATCCATATGGAGGTCGGCCAGCCCTCGACCCCGGCCCCCGATGGCGCGCGCCGGGCGCTGGCCGCCGCGCTGGACCGGCCGCTGGGCTATACGGTCGCGCTTGGCCTGCCCGAGCTGCGCGCCGGCATCGCCGGGCTTTACCGGCGCTGGTATGGGCTCGACCTCGACCCGAGCCGCGTGGTGGTGACGCCGGGCTCCTCGGGCGCCTTCATCCTGGCCTTCTCGGCCCTGTTCGACGCGGGCGAGCGGGTGGCCTTGGGCGAGCCGGGCTATCCCAGCTATCGCCAGATCCTGCGCGCCATGTCGCTGGAACCCGTCGGCATCCCGACCCGGGCCGAGGACCGCTACCAGCCGCGGCCGCAGGACCTGCCGGCGGATGCGCAGGGGCTGATCCTCGCCTCGCCCGGCAACCCCTCGGGCACCGTGCTGCGGCGCGAGGAACTGGCGGGGCTGACCGCGCGGGCGGCGGAGCTTGGCATGAGCGTGATCTCGGACGAGATCTATCACGGGCTCGACTATGGCGCCGGCTTCCATTCGGCGCTGGAGGTGACGGATGAGGTTTTCGTCATCAACAGCTTCTCGAAATATTTCAGCATGACCGGCTGGCGCGTCGGCTGGATGGTGGTGCCGGACAGCATGATCCGCACCGTCGAGCGCATCGCGCAGAACATGTTCATCTGCCCG